>Ga0247843_1005248_pt1 | contig 18243 bp, 11 predicted proteins | sample LaCruzMarch2017__FD_192420 | JGI IMG/M metagenome (GOLD analysis project Ga0247843, IMG submission 192420) | Freshwater microbial communities from meromictic Lake La Cruz, Castile-La Mancha, Spain - LaCruzMarch2017_8m | ecosystem: Environmental > Aquatic > Freshwater > Lake | place: Spain...
TATGTCGGTGGCCCTGGAATCGTCGCTCGAACGGTGGCTTATCAAGCGATTCCAACGGCTCCTGTTCAACCTATTCGATTTGGTTATACCTTCGGAGGTTGGTATTTAGAACCTGAATTCACCACCCAATATACTTTTGCAGAACCAATGCCTGCTAATAGTTTTACTTTATATGCAAAATGGACCGCGAACTCGTATACGATGACCTTCTATCCTAATGGTGCCGCGGCGATTGATCCAATCACCGCCGATTTTGGCACAGCGATTACCTGGCCTGGTGAAATCACCAAGGACGATAATCTATTTGGTGGTTGGTATAGCTATGCATCTTATGATGGATCGATTTTAACACCACAAACGACGATGCCAGGGTATAACTTAAATGCTTATGCAAAATGGTTCAGATTATTTACAGATATCCAAGTCGGTGGCAATTTTTCTTTTGGTACAGCCCCAAGTGGTCGTATCTATGCATGGGGAGCTAATGCCAATGGTCAATTAGGCAATGGGGCAACTGCCATTCGTCAAAATACCCCTACGTTATTCACCATCAATGCCCTCAATGAAGGTGAAACGATTACCAAGTTCAATCTCTCTAATTTATATGCTTTTGCAACCACGTCGGAAGGAAGAATCTTTACTTGGGGTGAAACGCCCAATGGTCGCATTCTCACGCCTACGTTGTTTACGATTGCTGGGTTAAACCTTAATGAAACCATCTCGAGTATCCACACGAATCCAAGTGGTTCCCATGCCTTCTTTATTACCTCTTCCAATCGTGTCTTTGCTCAAGGTAACAATTTATACGGTCAATTAGGGCGAGGATCAAGTGGGTTTTCTAGTTCAGCCGCAACGCCAATTCTGATCAACTTTGCTGGTTTAAGTGGTGGCGAATTCGTTGATCGCTTTAGTGTCGGTGGAACATTCACCGTGGCCCTTACCAATCAAAACCGTATCTATGTCATGGGTGAAAACGGTGGCTACCAACTTGGAGATGGCACCACCTCAGAACGAAATGCTCCAACGATCATTAGCAATGCATTCTTAAATGGTGAAAATATTAGTTACATTCGATCTGGCAAGGATCACACCTTCCTCATCACCTCAAATAATATAATTTTTGTCTGGGGTTTAAATGCCACTGGTACTGGGGCAACCTATGGGGATGGAACGACCGCGAATGTTACGCAACCCACAGAAATGGTGTATACCTTTTTGAATGTGGGTGAAACGATTACTGAATTAGAGGTTGGAAGTGTTCATAATTATGTTCGCACGTCATCTGGACGTTATTTTGCTTGGGGTTTTGGTGGTGAAAGTCGATTAGCAAACGGAAGTAATACCGCGAGCACAACACCGATTGCCTTTACGACACCTACGCTTGGGGTTGGTGAAACAATTGTCAATATCATCAGTTCTCCTGGCCCTGTGACGTACATGATTACCTCCACGAATCGAACCCTTGCATTTGGTCGAGGGATGGATGGTCAAATTGGTGATGGAGATCCGAATATGGCATCCGCAACTGCGGTCAAAGGTTCACCCATCTTTATCTAGATCTCGTTGATTAAAAAACTAAAAACCATTCGATCTACGAATGGTTTTTTTATTTAACTTGTTAATTTCACAAGAGCATTCACTAGCAAGGACATGGTTAAGAGGATGGAATCAATTGAAAATAATTGAGATTAAATCCTGATCGTACAACCCTTAAACGTATGGTATTCAAACCTGCGTTGAGAGAAAAGGATGTACTGGTGGTCGTTTGCCAAGTTTGCCATCCATTGGTGATGGGTAAATCCATCGTGACTTTACTTTGATTATTTGCCAGGACTTGGACTTGTCCACTCGCGGATTGTGCCGCCACGCGAGCTTGTAATTGATAGTTGCCATTGCTAGGAATATTGACGATATATTCAAGGTAATCATTCGTGTCTAACCAACCTGCGTTTTCTCCGCCCCCGATGTCGGTGGTGGTTTGAAATTGCACCCCGCTTTGATTGGTGTAGGCTTCTGCTTCAATGCGTTGATTGATGGTTGGATATCCTAAGGTCGACGCTTCAAAAGCAAAAGGAGCAGATAGATTTTGATTAAAGTCCACTGCGGTAATTTGAATTTGATAGGTGGTTTCTGGGTCTAAGTCATCCAGATACACCGCAGGGACCGATGGGGCAGAATGAACAAGGCCATTGACCCGGACAATATAATTTCTTACTTTTCGGTTATCCGCGGCAGGGTTCCAGGACAAAGCCAAGGTGGTGGATGTCGCCTTTTCAATCACCGGGGTGTTGACCGAGGTTGGATCCGTGTTGTCATTTTCACCATATGGTTTTTGATAGACCCTGACATAATCCACGACCATGGAGGTTGGGAAGATGGTGTCGTCAACCCCTTGGACGCCACCCCAACTGCCGCCGACGGCAATGTTTAAGATGAAATGAAAATCTTTATCAAAGGGCCACGCTAAATGACTAGGACCATCGACAATATCACTCACATCAAACGCAAACGTGGCGTAATGATTATCGTTGATATAAGCACGAATGACGCCTGGTTCCCATTCCACCGCGTAGGTATGGAAGGTATCAAAGACATCATCGAGGGTTAAGCTCTCACCCACTTGCGTTCCTTTGGAGTGGTTATAGGTATCGGTATGGATCGTGGCATGAACGACATTAGGATCATAGCCAACGTGCTCCATGATGTCGATTTCGCCACTGGTTGGCCAATTCCCATACACCCAATCGGTTGGCAGCATCCAAACCGCAGGCCACGTGCCGCGACCTTCGGGTAATTTGGCTCTAGTTTCCATGCGTCCATATAAGAAATCGGCTTTATTGCGTGTCACCAAGCGCGCAGATGAATATTCTCGGTTATCGATGGTTTCTTTTCTTGCCGTGATGGTTAAGTGACCATCACTGACCGAAGCGTTGTCTAAGTCAGCGTTCGTGTAATATTGGAGTTCGTTATTACCCCAACCGCCTCCGCCAACGTCATAACTCCAGTTCTCAGCATTAGGTAAACCTTCACCTTCGAATTCATCGGACCAAACCAACTCCCAATTTAATGGGGTTTCGTCGATGGAAGTGGTTTGAGATGAACTCGCCGTGTTACTTGACGAGGATGAGGGGAATTCGCAAGCGACCATAAGTAGACTGATTGAAATGAGGCTTAACCATGTTTGATGTTTCATAAGATGATTATAACAAACTCGTTTGGCAAATAATTCGACCTAGGATTAATCGCTGATGTATTTTTATCAAACCTTCATTGGTATTGTCTCAACGAAAGAAAAAGATGGCCCAAAGGCCATCTTTGAAAGCGATTCAAATGTGCAAGGATTTAGAAGAGGATAAGTTTAGGTGATAGTTCTTCTCTCGTGTCATAGTGACCTAGTTTTCCCCCATTGCTATTCATCCCCCAAGAGAATAAACGACCTTCTGTGGTGATGGCAAAAGTTGAATAATTTGTCACAGAGATATCAGCAATGGTTTCACCTGTTCTTAGACCGGTAAAGCTTATTTCTGAAGGGTTGGATAAGGTAGAATTGTTGCCGGTTCCTAACTGATAATTTGAGTTATTGCCAAAGACGTAAAATTTGTTGTTGTTCGTAAAGATAAAGAAACTGTTCTGATTATTGCCTACAATTCGAATGATCGTTTCACCTACAGGGATTGAGCCATAAGTAATAATGGTTGGGACGAGGACATCGTCGGTACCGAAGTTACCTAGTTCGCCGCTTCGATTAAATCCCCAACCATACACTCGACCTTGATTGGTAAGCGCCAAGGCACTGCTAGCACCAACGGCCAAATTGATAATGTTTTCCCCGACTTGTAAATCCGCAAAGATAAGTAAGGTTGGTGATAAACGATCAACGAGATCGTTCAAACCAAGCTGGTATGAGTAATCATTATTTCCCCAACCATAAACGCGACCCAAGGATGTAATGGCATATCGTTGTGCAGCAATGCCGTAGAGTGTTGTGATGGTTTCCCCAACTTCCAAACCTGCAAAAGTAATTAAAATTGGCGTAGGTTGTGGATCCGTTGTTCCATCGCCAATGCCCAACCAATTACCAAAACCAAAGACTCGGTCTTGATCCGTGATAAAGAAACTTGAGAATTGACCTGGGAAGAAGGAAACAATGCTTTCTCCTACTCCCAAAACAGAATAATTAAGTTCTGTGGGGGTAAAGTAATCTTGGGTACCACCATCGCCGAGTTCACCCGACGCGTTTTGGCCCCAACCAAACAATCGTCCCGAGCTCGTTAACGCAAAACTAGAATAACTTCTTACATAAATACCATCGATAGTTTCATTTTCAGTAAGCGGTAAGGTGACTTCGAGGGGCACAAAAGTTCCTGTTGATATCGCAGGTAAACCAAGAGCACCGTTTGAATTCCAACCCCACGAGAACATCCGATTGGTTGACGTTAATGCGAGGGTATGTTGCTCGCCAACGGCCACTTGCGTAAACACTTCATTGTTTTCTAAACCATGGAAAACAATCTCTGTGGCAGTTAAAACATCATCTGGCGACTCAATGGTAATAATGTTGTTAGGATTATCACCAAGACCTAAGAGTCGATTGGTATTCGTTTTCATGATGGTGATGTCGTCTGCTGCATCCAGGAATATAATTTCTTCACCGTCAAGGAGGACATGACTTAAATCAAGAACAATTGGACGATTCACATCGGTTGAGTTGCCAGTGCCCAATTGCTTGTCACTGTTATCCCCAACTTGATAAACTGTGCCGAGGTCGGTCAAGAAGGCAGTATGGTCATCTCCTGCATCTGCAAGGATGATCTTTTCATTAGCTTGTAAGAAACTTAAATCCAATAAAGTTGGGGTGAGAATAGACTCTCCTCCAAATGTACCTGTGGCAAGTTGACCATCTTCTTGATTTCCCCAACCATAGACTCGATGTAGATTGGTTAACGCCACCGCAGTCTCTCCAAAAATTTTGACATCGATAGGGAACTCACCTTGTAACAAGTTAGGAAGGGTAATTTCTTCTGGGAGGGTTGGGTCACTCTCTAATTCACCATTACCCAGACGACCCTCTTCATTCCAGCCCCAAGCATATAATTTTCCCATGTTTGAAATCGCGAATGAAGCGCCACCTTCATGACTAAATTCAACCACACGTTCACCGTCAACAAAATCAGCGAAAAGAATTTCTGTGAAAGTATTAATCGTGTTATTTCCATCATGAGGAAAACCAATTTCTCCATCATAGTTATCACCCATCCCTAAGAGTCGCCCCAAGCTTGTGAGAACATAGGTGTTGTATCTCCCGGCATACACATTAGTCACCGATTCTCCGGGTAATAACGTTAATGGCAAGCGTGTTGGTACCTCAATTTTACTGCCATCAAATTGTGGACCAAACGTGTAAATATTGCCAAGGTTAGACAACGCGACAGAGTGATTACCTTCAGTAGAAATATGGATGATTTCTTCCGTTGGTTCTAATATCGAAAAATCTGAGCGAGTTGGAATGATTTTGGTTTGTTCTGAACCATTACCAAGTTTATAACCCCAATTATCACCCCATCCCCAAACCACTTTGGATGCGTCAACATACATGATGTACCCATCGGCGGCAACCAGGGTTTGAAGTTGATTGAGCTCTGGGTCTTCCCAATTGGCGTAAAGAGTTAAGTCAGCATTGACAACGTCGGTCGTAAAGTCCCATTGAAGATCAAGCGTGGTCCCATTATCGCTGGAGGTATACCAACCTTCTAAGGTTAATGCGCCTAAGTAAGATGTGGGTTCAGTGATCAACTCACCGCTGACAACCGAAAAGGATTCCACTGCCGTACCACCTAACGTATCAAAGGTGACATCAAAGCGAATCTCAGCTTCGCTTGAAGAAGACGAAGAGGACGAGGAAGATGAGGATGAAGAAGGCGTCGAAGACGGGGTAGAGGATGATGAGGAAGAGGCACTCGAGGTTTGAGAGGAGGGTTGGGATGCTTCACTTCGGGGATTGGCAAGCAAGATGGTGGACGTGGTCACCACTGCGGTACCACCAAGTAGGGATGCGACCAAAGGAAGATTCTTTTTGTCCATTAAAAACAACAAGGCTGCCTTAAGGATTTTTCTTTTTTCTTTTTGGTTCGGATCAAGAGGTTGATTGCTCATGGGTTGATCTCCTTTAATAAATCTAAATAACTATAGAACAATACATGCTATCTTGCAAATATAGTTAGCACCTATGAAGTAATGGTGGATTGAAAAATTTTCTAAAAATTAAACCTTTAATACCGAACAAAACAAGTTCAATAATCCTTGATTGATGAATTACGCCAATGGAGGGTGCCTCCGTGTGGTTAAAAGGTTGAATCGCTAAGGCTTCTTAGCAACTCAGGAATGTTCTTTGTTGCAATCTCGTAAACGATACAAACCCTCAATTGAATCAAACCATTGCAAGCAATGAAGTCTTTATGGTCCAATCCTCATGGAGTGACTATTTTACGGATGTATCTTTACGGCAAGAAGTTTTTGGCCAATTTATTGTTTACTATGTGTAGCTTCATTGGGGCTTATACACAAACTTTCTAATAATATCTTTCGGGTAAGCTTTGAAAAGGATTAGTTAATATTGTAAAGAGATGATATGCATTCGTTTTGAAAGTTGCTACTGTGGTATGCTTTAAGCATGTATGGAATTATTGATTTAGGCTCTAACACAGTCAGACTTAATGTTTATCAAGTCACTGATAAACTAATTCAACTTATTTTCTCAAAAAAAGAATTTGTTTCTTTAGCGTCCTACGTTAATGCTTATCATCAATTATCAGATGAAGGGATTCAAGCTGCTTTATCGGTGATTAAGCAGTATGTCACCATTCTTCAAAACCTGAATATCAAAGATAATTACCTCATTGCGACTGCATCAATCCGGAATGTCAGCAATAAATTAGCGGTGATTGAAAAAATTAAGAAAGCCGTTCCTTTCTCAGTAGAACTCTTATCTGAAGAGCAAGAAGCGCTTGCCGATTTAGAAGGGGTTTTGATCGATACGAAAATTGAAAAAGGTGTGGTGCTCGATATTGGTGGCGGCTCGACTGAACTTGTTGCCTATGAAAAACAAGAAGTGGTGTATGCAAAAGCTTTAAAAATTGGATCCCTTTCAGCTTATGTGGATTACGTCAATAAAATCATTCCTAAAAATAAAGAACTCAAAAAAATCAAACAAGCGGTTATCGAAGCAATGGATAAGCTTGAATTACCAACCTTTAAACCTAAAACGCTTTATGGGGTTGGTGGCACAATTCGAGCGGCAAGAAAACTGGCAGTCTCGATTCTATCCTTACCCACGGATCATAAAGAATTGACTCTAAAAATGGTCAAAGACCTCATTGCTTTTTTCCAAGAAAAAGATAAAGATGCTTATTTGAAAGCCATTCAAGTGGTTCCTGAACGCCTTCATACGATTCTTCCTGGATTGAAGATTTTAGAAACAATCATCAAAAAATTTGGTCGGCCTTTGGTCGTGGTCTCTGACTATGGGGTTCGCGAAGGTTACTTAATGCAAAAATTACAACTCGTACCGATGCGGATTGTAAAATCCCCAGTGGTCGTTAAAGCCATGGATAAGGCTGTGAACAAAAATGAAAAACCAATCAAAAGACCTTCCCGAAACTAGTGTTGGACAACCCCATTACATCCAAAATCGCGACTTATCGTGGTTAGACTTTAACGCCAGAGTTCTTGAAGAGGCGACCGACGCAACCGTCCCGCTTTTTGAACGTTTAAAATTTGTCGGCATTTATACAAATAACTTGAATGAGTTTTTTATGATTCGGGTCGGTAGTCTCTTGGATGTCTTTCAACAAAATGCCGAGGCGATGGATGTTCGAACCAATCTTCCCTTAAAAGAAGTCATCAAAAGCGTCTATAAAAAAGTAGACACCACCAACAAACTACGTGATGAAATCTATATTGGTTTGCTTGAACAACTGGCAGACAAAGGGGTGGTCATTGCTTCGTTTAAAGATTGTACGGACGAAGAAAAAAATGTTATCGAAACCTATTTTCACGAGCAAATGTTGCCTTTATTGTCTCCACAAATCATTGATGAAAATCATCCGTTTCCCCATCTCAATAATCAACAACTTTATATTGGACTAAGACTCAAGAAAAAGGGCAAAGAGTTTTTTGGCATGATTCCATTCCCGGAAGGATTACCAACCTATCTTAAGTTTAATCTCACCGGCAAAATCAAAATCGTTTTAACTTCGAACATTTTGTACCATTATGTTAAATCAATTTTTTCTGCGTATGACATTGAAGAAAAGGCGATGTTGATGGTGTCACGCAATGCTGATTTAAATTGGGATGAAAAAGCTGATGCTTTTAATGATGTTCGGATTAAAGTAAAAAAAATGTTACAAACGCGTAATCGCCGTGATGTTTTACGCCTGGAAACCTCCAAAGATCTTTCCAACACCCTGCGAGATTATTTACTAGAAAAATTATCCTTAGCAAAACACCAACATTTTGAAATCAACGCCACGTTAAAGCAATCTTTTATCTTTGAACTAGAAAAAGATATCCCTGAACCGCATAAAGCTCAGTTATTGTATACTCCTTATGGCCAAGGGTTACCCCAACGCTATGTGATGAATCGCCCGATGTTAGACCAAATCGAACAAAAAGATATGTTGGCGATGTACCCATATGAAAAAATGACGCCCTTTCTTCAATTGATCAAAGAAGCTGCCAACAATCCCGAAGTCCTCTCGATCAAGATGACCGTGTATCGCTTAGGCAAAACCGCAAAACTGATCGAGTATTTATCGTTGGCAGCAGAAAACGGAAAAGATGTGCTGGTGGTGATTGAACTACGCGCCCGGTTTGATGAAAAAAACAACATTGACTGGTCAGAACGTCTAGAACAAGCGGGTTGCCGGATTATTTATGGGTTAGATTATTTGAAAATCCACTCGAAGTTATGTGTGATTACCTATCGTGGTAAAAAAGGCATCCAGTATATTACCCAAGTGGGCACTGGTAACTACAATGAAAAAACAGTCGAACAATACACTGATCTCTCGTTAATTACCGCGAATCCAAAAATTGGCATGGAAGCCTTAACATTCTTTCAAACCATCAGCATGAATGCGACTTCAGAATCTTATCAACAATTGGTCGTGTCGCCCTTTCATTTGAAACGGCATTTTTTATCCCTGATTGCCGCGGAACAGCAAAAAGGCCAAGACGGATTTTTAATGTTTAAAATGAACGCCCTCACCGATAATGATTTTTCCAATGCCTTAAAAGATGCTTCACAAGCAGGAGTCAAGATTCGTTTGAATGTTCGGGGAACGTGTTGCTTGATTCCCGGCATCAAGGGTATCACCGATAACGTTGAGATTCGTTCTGTGGTGTCTCGATTTCTTGAACATAGTCGGATTTATATTTTCGGCAAAGGTGACCAACAAAAAATCTATATTGCCTCAGCAGACTTAATGACCCGTAATACCGAACGAAGAATGGAAATTGGTATCCCCATCGAAGATGTAGAACTAAAACGAATCTTATTTAATTACGTTGAACTTTACATGAAAGACAACACCAAGGCTCGAAGATTAACGGCTGATGGCACCTATGTGAAAGTAACCAGCAAGAAAGATGAAGATAAAGTCGATGCCCAAGCATTACTCATGGATATGGCATTTCGTAGCAAGTTAAATCAATAATGTTTATTCATCGATGCTAAGATTGAATGAGGATGACACCCACCGCTTACGTTACAGGACTGACTGGCACCGTTGCACCTTTTCTTGTGCAAGCCTTAAAGACCAAAGGATATGCGACGGGCGGCCATCACATCAGGGTTAATGAAATCAACGACATTCCTCTTTCGCTTGCCGATATCGCCCTCGTTAAACCAACCATCATCTTTCATTTGGCGTTAGGACCCATCGCTTGGACTGAAGCTTTAGCGAACTACGCTTTTCAACATCATCTTGATTTTGTCTATATATCCACGGCATCTGTCTTTGATGATAACGCGGCTGGTCCGTATCATTTGTCAACGACTGTGAACGCAAAGCAAGGCTATGGCTTGTATAAGTATCAATGTGAACAAGCAGTCTTGAAAGCAAATTCCAACGCGTACGTGATTCGCATCGGTTGGCAAATCGATCCTCAGCAACGAACCAACACCAACAACATGTTTCGCTTTTTCCAAGATCAACTCAACCAACAAGGAAAGATTGTCGTCAGTGATCAGTTCTATCCATCATCTTCATGGCTTGACGATACAAGCCAAGCATTGGTCAACTTAACCCGTGATCACCACAGTGGTTTATATCACCTGAATGGCAACATGAACGATTCTTTGTATGCAATTGCGAGCAAATTAAATCAGCATTTGAATAAGAACTGGGTGATTGAAAAAGACAATTCGTTTCAGCGAAATGATGTCTTATTGGATTCGGTGTATCCACTGTCTATTTTTTCAACATTGAGGCAAAAGTAGAAATTGTTAAGAATGAATTCGAGTTATTGATATCTTTTTTTCTTTGGTTAAAATAGATTTAATCTATCATCGTATAATCGACTGAATATGGCAGTCAAGTTTCTACCGTTTCACCTTAAAAGAAACGACTACGATTGAATTTTTTTTTTCAATCTTTGCCATTTAGTTGATGAAGACGACGATACATGGAAAGTCAGGGAGGTAACCACATGAACTTTCTTCAGTCGCTCAATCAGTTTTTTGGTATTCAGAAGCGCGGGTCAACCCTTGGTCGAGAACTATTAGGAGGCTTGGTCACGTTTTTAGCGATGGTTTATATCTTGCCGGTCAATAGTTTCATGCTTGCCAATGCTGGGATGTCTCAACCAGCCGTATTCGTTGCCACCGCGTTAGCGGCAGGATTAACCACTATCTTAATGGGTTTGGTTGGTAAAATTCCTGTTGCCCTTGCTTCAGGCATGGGTATCAATGCTTTTTTCACTTATACGGTCGTGTTAACCCTTGGGTTTACATATCAAGAAGCATTAGCCGCCGTGCTCGTATCTGGGGTTTTATTCATAATCATTTCATTAACAGGCATTCGCCAAGTAATCATCCAAGCGATGCCCAAGAGTTTAAAATTAGCGATTGGGGCAGGGATTGGATTTTTTATTGCCTTCATTGGTTTAAAGAATGCCGGCATCATTGTTGCGGATCCGTTTGGAACTTACGTCAAATTAGGGGACTTGGCGTTAGCCCCCGTGTTACTTTCCTTATTTGGCATTGCCGTGGTCCTTATTCTCCATGTCAATCAACAAAAGTTAGCTAGATTTGCGATCATCATTGCGATGCTTGCCACGGGTGCTTTAGGCATTATCTTAGGGCTTATCTTTCCAGACTTAGCTTCACAAATGCCTTCGTTAACCACGTCCAATCTAGGTGATCTAGCCGCCTTTGGTGGTTTGTTTGGTCAAGCGTTTGCAGGGTTAGGTAGTTTATTCGCCCAACCGCTTGCTTTGCCTGTCATCATCACCTTATTATTTGTGGATTTCTTTGACACGGCGGGCACACTCGTGTCTGTCTCCCAAACCTCAGGTCTTGCCAATGAGCAAGGTCAATTTCAACGTAAAGAAGCTTTCTTGGTCGATGCCATTGGCACGGTGGTCGGCGCAACCTTAGGGACATCCACGGTCACATCGTATATTGAATCCAACACTGGGATTCAAAGTGGCGCAAGAACTGGGTTAGCTTCGGTGGTCACCGGAATTCTATTTTTATTAGCGTTGTTATTCTATCCCCTTTTTGGTTTCGTGGATGCCGTCTTTATTGGTAACGTGGCGTATTCACCCGTCACCTCCCTTGCCTTGGTGTACGTAGGCGTCTTGATGATGAAACCATTACAACAAATCGAATGGGAAGATCCAGTTGTCCTAGTCAGTTCGTTCTTTACGATTTTAATGATGGTGTTAACGTTTAAAATCTCCGAAGGAATTGCCTTCGGGACGATTACGTATGCGTTACTGTCTTTATTTTCACCAAAAAGAAAAGACGTACACTGGATTGTGTACGCCCTGGGTGCGTTCTTCTTAATCTATTTAGTGATTGAGTTTACACTGATTTACTAGTTGCTTTTTTTGGCTTCACCACACCAGACTTTTCTCCTTGAGGAAGGTCTGGTTTTTCTTCGGGAAGCACTAAGTTCAAGATAATCCCAATGATCGCGGCTAAGGCCATGCCTGTTAATGCTGAAGCATCATTGAGTAAGATTTTTGCTTGGCCTAATCCGATGACGAGCATCGTGGAGACAACAATCAGATTACGCATCGAGGATAAATTCACGCGAGCGTCGACCATGACTTTTAGGCCGTTTCCTGATATTAAACCGAAGAGAAGAATGAGGACCCCACCCATGACTGGTGCGGGAATGGTTTGTATGATTCCGGTGAGAATGTTCAAGAATGAAAGCACAATGGAAATAATCGCCGCTAAACCGATCACATAGATGGAAGCGACTTTGGTCATCCCAACCACACCTGTGTTTTCTCCATAGGTTGTATTCGCGGGGCCACCGATTAAGGCAGCGACTAAGGTTGCAACCCCGTCACCCATGAGGGTTTTGTCTAAACCTGGATCTTTTAAGAAATCTTCGCCAGTGATGGAACCTAACACTTTATGGTCACCAATATGTTCAGCGATGGTCACAAAGGATATCGGGGCAAACATCAATACGGCGCGGAAATCAATTGCATATGTACCAAAAAATTGAAATTCAGGAATTTTAAACCAGGCAATACTTGCCAATGGGGCAAAATCAACCGAGCCAACTAGAATCGCAAAGATATATCCAACGACAATGCCACCGACGATTGGAACGACTTTAAAAAATCCTTTAGCAAAAATCGCCAAGACGACCGTGGTGGTAAACGACACCAAGGCAATCAGTGGACTACGAATATCGGTGGCTAAAGACGCAAAGAATGGATCTGCAGAATCTGGACTTAAGCCTGCTTGGCCAGTGGCGACAGTCGCTAAGGAAATCCCAATGATGGCGATCATCGGACCAATGACCACTGGGGGAAGTATCTTATTCAACCAAGCGGTGCCTAAATATTTAATTAATAAAGAGACGATGATGTAGATGATTCCAACTACCGCTAATCCAATTAAGGCGGAACCAGCGCCAAAGGATTGCGAAGCGATGGAAATAGCAGCAATATAGGCAAACGAGGATCCTAGATACACAGGAACTTTTGCTTTCGTAAAGAAAATATAGATTAACGTCCCCACACCAGAACTAAACAAGGCAACACTAATGGATAGACCAGTCAGAATCGGGACTAACACCGTCGCCCCAAACATGGCAAACACGTGTTGTAGCGACAAGACCGCCCATTGCACCTTCGACTTTGGCTTTTCACTAATCCCTATCGTCAATGTGTTGTTCATACACATCCTCCTTTTGTTGTAGTTTCTTTCTGCAGAAAAAGACACCTTGGGGGTGTCTTTAAAGCAAGTGAATACTTGGTTCTTAGTATGCTCACAGGCATGCTTTAAAGATCCTACTTGATATATACTATGATAAATTAGAGAATGTTTAAAAAAAGAATTGTAAATTTTTAAAACATGAAAGTCATTCTTGAACTTGATACATTTGATCGCACGATAAGGCGAATGGCCCATGAAATTTTAGAGCATCACCCTAAATTACAAGATGTGGTCTTGGTGGGGATTCTTGGTAAAGGCTATCGTTTGGCAGGCATGTTACAACAAATCATCAATGAACTTGGTGAGGTTGACTTACCTACCTATGGTTTAGAAATTCGGCCTTTTCGTGATGATGAAAAGGTGAATCGGGAGGTTCCCTGTTCAACGTTTGCTGTTGAGAAAAAAACCATTATTTTGATTGACGATGTTTTGTTTACCGGGCGATCGGTGAGAGCAGCGATTGATGCGTTGATGTCGCTAGGTAGACCCCAATTGATTAAATTAGCAGTGCTCGTGGACCGTGGCCATCGTCAATTACCCATAAGACCAGATTATATTGGAAAAAATATCCCCACAAACTATTTTGATAGCGTGGAGGTTAATTTTGACCAACGACAAATCATCATTAAATAAATTTACAAATCTTTTTTCGATTTGAGCATAAAATAAACACATGGCGAAATTTCTCTTTGTCACAGGCGGGGTCGTTTCCGGATTAGGAAAAGGTATTTCCGCTGCTGCCATTGGTCAATTATTCAAACGTCATGGATATAAAGTAAGTTCCTTAAAGTTTGACCCTTATCTAAATGTCGATCCAGGAACGATGTCTCCTTATCAACACGGGGAAGTGTTTGTCACCGAAGATGGGGCAGAAACCGATTTAGATTTAGGCCATTATGAACGGTTCATCGATGAACCGATTAGTAAATTATCCAGTGTCACCGCTGGGCAGATTTATGAAGAAGTGTTAAAGAAAGAGCGCGTGGGTGATTACTTAGGTGCAACCATTCAAGTGATTCCTCATATTACCGATGCGATCAAACACCGCTTAATTAAAATTGAAAAAACTTTAGCCCCAGACATCATCATCGTGGAAATTGGTGGGACGGTTGGCGACATCGAATCCTTACCGTTTATTGAAGCCATTCGGCAATTCCGACGGGATCGAGGCAGTGAAAATACCTTTTATATTCACACCACGTTGATTCCGTATATCGCCACCACCGGTGAGTTTAAAACCAAGCCAACCCAACATAGTTTAAAAGAACTTCGCGGGTTGGGTATTCAAGCCGATGCCGTTATCTTACGTTGCGAAAAACCCTTACCATTAGACATCAAAGATAAAATTTCTTTATTTGGTGACTTAAACAAAGAAGCGATTTTCTTTGCCGAAGACGTCAAGATTATTTACGATATCATTTTAAAATTTGATGAACAAAAGTTACCGGCATTAATCCTAAAACATTTTCAACTTCAAGTCACAAGTTCAACCATTGAACCTTGGAAACAATTGATTCAAACCATTCACCATTTGAATCAATCCGTCACCATTGCCGTTGTTGGAAAATACGTACAACTTAAAGATGCTTATCTTTCCATCCATGAAGCGTTACTTCACGCTGGTTATGCGTATCAAACGCATGTCCAGGTTGAATACATCAATGCCGAGGATTATCAAACCAGCGCGTTTCAAGATGCCTTAAAACGCGTGGATGGGATTCTTGTTCCTGGTGGCTTTGGCCTACGGGCAACCGAAGGGAAAATCTCAAGTATTCAATACGCGAGAGAACACGGAAAACCATTCTTGGGCATTTGTTTTGGGATGCAACTTGCCGTGGTGGAATACGCTCGCCATGTCCTCGGTCTAACCCAAGCTCACTCCACGGAATTAGATCCGAAAACGCCACATCCAGTCATTGATTTACAACGCGGACGTCAAAAGAATGAAGACTTAGGTGGGACGATGCGTTTAGGCTTATCACCAATCACCTTAAAATCATCGTCAAAAGTTGCCAAATTGTATGGTCAAGCGGTCATCTCTGAACGTCATCGTCATCGTTATGAGGTGAATCCAAGTTATCATGCAGCCTTTGCCAAAGATGGCGGGATGGTCTTTTCTGGGATGGACCAAACCAATACATTGGTGGAAACCATTGAACTAAAGAATCATCCATTTTTTATCGCTAGTCAGTTTCATCCTGAATTTGCCTCAAGACCCCTTGGCGCAAGGCCGTTGTTTAAAGGGTTTATTGAAGCTTGCCTTCACGCCAAAAAATTGTAAAGACTTCTTAAATATTTAACAAGTTTGGTTAATTTTCCTCCATATTTTTTTAGGGTTCTTTAAAATAGATTTATGCCAGGACCCATCACCCATTATTTATTTGCTAAATATTTAAGACCTTTCCTGTTAACTTATTTTCCGTTTTTGACTTCGTATGAATCGTATTATGAAGCGGGTGCATTAGGTCCTGATCCATTTTTCTTCCATGGGGCATTTTCATTACAAAACAAAACCAAAATCCATACACGAGCATTCGGAAAACAACTCCATTTGCAATCGCCACAACAAACCTTTGAACCGTTGTTTCATCATCTCAGTCAACGTTGGATGGATAAAAATCAGTGGCTTGCTTATATTCTTGGGTTCATGACCCATTATGTCTTAGATGAAGCACTTCACCCTTATGTTTTTTATTGGTCTGGGTTTGATGAACAAGGTGGGATAGAATCCATGCCTTATAAGGCGGACCACATTCGTTTTGAGCATAGTTTAGATTTAGCCTGGGCACTTGCAAATGGGCTCGAGGTTCAAGACGTCAACCCGTCGATGGTTTTAAGAAACCAAGACGAAGTCCTCATCAATATCGAACAGTTATACAAGCACGTCTATGGCCATGGGCATGCATTCCATCAAAGTTATCAATCGATGATGCAAGCGTATGATTCGGTATATTTGATTAAGGATTGGAAACGAGCTGCTCTTGGTTGCCTTTTTTCTAAACGCTCTTACCTATATGCCTTAACCCACAATCGAAGCATCACCGAAAAAAAATTCACCTTGATTACCAATGGATTGCAACAACCATGGCGGCACCCCTCGTTAGGAACGACGCATCACGACGATGTCTTTTCTCTTAGCGTGAAAGCTGAACAAAGGATGAAACGATTAACGCCTTTGCTTCATCGCCTGTTTCATGCGTTTTATCCCGAAACCATCATCAACGCACTCATGAATGAAATCGGCCAACAAAATTTTGATGGTGATAACCCCGATGCCACTAAACTTTATTTTCAATCCATTTATCCTGCGTATCGTCAGCAACCAACCTTGAAACCTTATGGAAAAAACCCAATCCACAATCGCTAAAAAAATCAAAAGCATCACCCAAAAACTCTTCTTGAGTAAACGAGGTTGGGTTTCCATTGTCTTGGCTAACGTTTTTTGGTCGATGTTTTGGTTTCCATTTCTTGTGATTGGATTCATCACCGGCGATGTCAATTATTATGCTATTGCTCTTGGTATTTTCTTGTTCTTTGCCCAACCGCTTATTCCCATGTGGATTATCATTCCCCTCACCGCATGGATGATTTTAAAGTGGTTAGACCATCGCCAAACCATATGATGTCATCCAACTTAATCCTTCAGAATCATTGAATTTCATTGCATCTTGGTCCATTCTCATTGCATCTTGGTCCATTCTTATGAATGGCCATGCCATCCGTGTTAACAAATATTCATTCTGCTTTATTTTCAGTTGAATTATAATAAAGAGCATGAATACATTAGCGATTGTTGGTCTGCAATTTGGTGATGAAGGCAAAGGGAAAATCACCGATAGTCTTTCCCATCAATTTGATTATGTGGTTCGTTATCAAGGTGGTCATAATGCGGGGCATACAGTCTATGCGAATGGGCAAAAATATGTCTTGCATGTGTTACCAACCGGGATGGTACATCCCCACACGATCAATGTCTTAGGCACCGGGATGGTGATTAGTTTAGAGGCCTTGCAAAAAGAATTGATTGGTTTTAGTATTCAACAAATTCGGATTTCAGATCGCGCGCATTTACTTTTTCCCTTTCACCAAATGCTCGATGCCCAAAGTGAACAAACCTCAACTCAAAAAATTGGCACGACCCAAAAAGGCATCGGCCCTGCTTACCAAACCAAAACAGCACGCACCGGAATTCGTGTTGGGTCTTTACGAGATCTCCCACGATTAGAAATTGAGATGAATCGACTCGTGTCGAGTTTAGGCATCGCGTTTGATGTGGCGAATTATCTTCAAACGATGAAGCCTTTCATTGATTCGTTAGTTCCACAAATCAGTGATACTTCTTATGAAGTGTATCAAGCGTATCATGCGGGGAAACGGATTCTCTTTGAAGGAGCTCAAGGGGTGATGCTTGATCTTGACCACGGCACCTATCCTTATGTCACCAGTAGCCATCCGACCCCAAGTAGCATTCCCGTGGATATTGGTTTACCACCCGCCTATATTAAGGACGCTTTAGGCATCGTCAAAGCGTATACAACCCGAGTCGGTGAAGGACCTTTTCCGACAGAAATCTTTGGTGAGCTTGCGGAAACCATCCGTAAAACTGGGAATGAATACGGATCAACCACAGGCCGACCTAGACGGATTGGGTATTTAGACATCGTGATGCTCAAACACGCGCTACGGATTACTGGAGTCAATCAATTGGCGATTACTTTACTCGATGTTTTAAGTGTGGTTGACACCATTCACATCTGTGTTGCCTATGAACTGAATGG
>Ga0247843_1005249_pt1 | contig 18243 bp, 24 predicted proteins | sample LaCruzMarch2017__FD_192420 | JGI IMG/M metagenome (GOLD analysis project Ga0247843, IMG submission 192420) | Freshwater microbial communities from meromictic Lake La Cruz, Castile-La Mancha, Spain - LaCruzMarch2017_8m | ecosystem: Environmental > Aquatic > Freshwater > Lake | place: Spain...
GCCGCCGGCCAGCGCATGCCTTTACGGGCGCTGAAGGCATCCCGCTATGGCCCCTGATGGCCCCCTATATCCCGGCTTCCTGCTGGAATAATTAGTCCCGGTGCCAGGATATTCATTCAGACAGCACCCGTTCCGCCGCTGCCCAAGGGTTGGTGTGGCGGCTTGTGCAGCGGCGGAAGGGGGGGTCTACGGGGGGCCTTGCCCCCCGTTCCGCCGCTGCACAAGGGTTGGTGTGGCGGCTTGTGCAGCGGCGGACAGAACATGTGCGGCAGGTTTTTTCTTCAGCGGGATCCGGCGGGGCTCGCGCGCTATTTCGAGACCGACAATCCAACGCCGAACCATCCGGCGTCCTGGAATATCGCTGTCACCCAGCCCAGCCTGGTCGTGCGCCGGCATCCGGAGTCCGGCAGCCGGCACCTGGATGTGCTGCGCTGGGGCCTGGTCCCGCGCTGGGCCACCGACACCAAGGGGGCGGCGCAGTTGATGAATGCCCGGTCCGAGACGCTCGCCGAAAAGCCGAGCTTCCGCGAAGCCTTCGCCCGCCGCCGCTGCCTGGTGCCCATGGACGGGTTCTATGAATGGCTGAAGGCGCCCGATGGCGGCAAGCAGGCCTATGGCGTGGCATTGGCCGATGGCGCGCCCATGGCGGTGGCCGGCCTTTGGGAAGGGTGGAAGCAGCCCGATGGCAGCTGGCTGCGCACCTTCACGGTGATCACCACCGAGAGCAATCCGAAGCAGGCGCTGGTGCATCCGCGCATGCCGGCGATCCTGCCGCCCGAATTGTGGGATGCCTGGTTCGGCGCCGAGGAGGCTTCGGCTGAGGAATTGCAGGAGATGCTGTTGCCCTGCCCGCCCGAGGATCTGGCGATCTGGCCCGTCGACAATCGCGTGGGCCGGGTGGCGGAGAATGACGCGCGCTTGCTGCGGCGAGACCATCTGGCCGCGCCGCCGCCCGAGCTGGATGATTCGCCACCCGATTGGGTGATCGGCCGTTAGGTCGCGGCCCCGGGGAAGCCCGCCGACATCCCCGAAGGCCGCGCGCGATCAATCGTCGCGGTGGACGCGTTCCATGCGCTCGTGGCGTTCCTGCGCCTCGATGCTCAAGGTCGCGATGGGTCGCGCTTCCAGTCGGCGCAAGCCGATCGGCTCGCCGCTATCCTCGCAATAGCCGTAGGTACCGTTCTCCACCCGATCCAGCGCCTGGTCGATCTTGGAGATCAGCTTGCGGGCCCGATCCCGGGTGCGCAGTTCCAGCGCCCGGTCGGTCTCGACGCTGGCGCGGTCGGTCAGGTCGGCCTCGATGATGCCACCCTGCCCCATGGAGGAGAGGGTCACGCCTGCCTCCCGCACCAATTCGGACCGCCAGCGCAGAAGCTTCTGGCGGAAATACTCAAGCTGTAGCGGATTCATGAACTCTTCGTCGCTCGACGGACGATAGTCCGGCGGCAATGTTACGAGCATGGCACACTTCCCCAACCCCCACCGGCCTAAGCCCGGCGCCCGGCTGGCGGAAGCGGCCGGACCATAGTGGCGCGGCCGGGGCTGAAGCAAGGGGTGGTTGCGCGCAAGGGCCTGATCTGCACGCGAGTTTCACACATCGGTCCGGGGTTTGCGGCGCGCCAGCTCCACCCTGGCGCGCAGCCTGACCTCGGCCAGCAGGGGCTGCAGGGCAGGGGGCGCATGGGTTGCCTCGGCCTCGGTCAGGGCCAGCAGCCGGTGCAGCCGGCCCGGGTCGATGGCGCCGCCGAGCAGCTCGGCCTGCAGGCCCGCAAGCTCATGCAGGGTGGCGCGGACCTGGCGGCGGGAGCGCGACTCGGGGGGCTCGGGTTGTTCCTGCAGGCCGAGCAGCCCGCCGAGGCCGGCCTGGCTCGGCGCCGCCACCTCGGCTGCATCGGCGGGGCCGCCATGGGCGGGCAGGGCGAATCCGGCGCCGCGCGGGGCGCGGGTTGGCCGCGCGCCATTGGCGCCCAGGTTGCGGATCGGTCCCACGGTCATCCCTGCCGCCCCCTTCTGCCGGTCCCTGCCGCCTGCCGGCAGATCTTGCCGGCCTCAGCGCCGGTTTCCGGCGGTTTTTCCTGGCACAGGCTTTGCGATGCCTGCCCTGGGCGAAGAAGACGCCCGGGACAGCGCCGCCGGCCAGGATGGCGGCGGCACGGAGGAGAGCGTGGCGACAAAAGCTTGCCCGAGGATGAGCGCCAGACACTTTCTGAGCCTTGTGTTGGCGTTTTTCCTCCTCTCCGGTCCCGCCTTGTCGCAGCAGGTGCGGATCAAGGACCTGGCCGACCTCGAAGGCGTTCGGGACAATCAGCTGGTCGGCTATGGGCTGGTGGTCGGCCTGAACGGCACCGGCGACCGGCTGCGCAGCGCGGTCTTCACCCGCCAGTCGCTGATTGGCGTGCTGGAGCGGCTGGGCGTGAATACCCGCGACCAGGAACGCCAGCTGGATACGCGCAACGTCGCCGCCGTGGTGGTCACGGCGAACCTGCCGCCCTTCGCGCGGCCGGGCAGCCGGATCGACATCACGGTGTCCACGCTCGGCGATGCCTCGAACCTCACCGGCGGCACGCTGCTGGTCACGCCGCTCCTGGGCGCCGATGGCGAGGTCTATGCGGTGGCGCAGGGGGCCGTGGTGACGGGTGCCGTCTCGGCCCGGGGTGCTGCCGGCAGCGTGACGCGCGGCGTGCCGACGGCAGGCCGCATCGCCAATGGCGCGACCGTGGAACGCGAGGTGGCGTTCCGCTTCGCCCAGGGGGACAGCATTCGCCTGGCGCTGCGCAACCCCGACCTGACCACGGCGCGCCGCATCGCCGCGGTGGTGAACCGCGCCGTCGGGCCGCAGACCGCGCTGGCGAATGATCCGCGCACCGTCACGCTGGATCTGCGCGGGCGCGACTCGGTCGGGCTGCTGGCCGAGATCGAACAGCTGCGCGTGACGCCGGACCAGGTGGCGCGCGTCATCATCGAGGAAGCGTCCGGCACCATCGTGATGGGGGCCAATGTGCGCGTCTCCACGGTGGCGATCGCGCAGGGCAACCTGACCATTCGCATCACCGAGACGCCGCAGGTCAGCCAGCCCAACGCGCTGGCCGGCGGCGAGACGGTGGTGGTGCCGCGCACCAATATCGAGGTGGATGAGCAGGCGGAGCGGCGGCTCGGCATCCTGCGCGGCGGTGTCACGCTCGAGGAGCTGGTGCGCGGGCTGAACGGGCTTGGCGTCGGCCCGCGGGACCTGATCACCATTCTGCAAGCCATCAAGGCGGCCGGCGCCCTGCAGGCCGAGCTGGAGGTCCGATGAGTTTGTCTCCAACCCTGGCCCCAACCCAACCGGGCTTGGCGCAACCAGGCCTCATCCAGCCCAGGCCGGCGGCCAGCCAGGCCGCCGCCGCCCGCGCGGCCCAGGAATTCGAGGCGCAGGCGCTGGGTGCCTTGTTGCAGCCCATGTTCGCCACGCTGCCCACCGGCGGCTTCTTCGGTGGCGGCGCGGCGGAAGCGCAATGGCGGCCGATGCTGGTCGATGCCATCGCGCGCGACCTGGCGCGCAGCGGCGGGCTCGGCCTCGCGGCCTCGGTACAGCGCGAAATCATCCGGATGCAGGCGGAGGCCACCCCATGATGATGCAACCCTTGCTGGCGGCCGCGCATCGGCTGGCGGAGGCGCTGCGGGCCGAGAATGAGGCGCTGGCGCGCCTCGACCTGGCGGGTGCCGCGCGCCTGTCGGCGACCAAGCGCCAGGCCAGCGATGCCTTCGCCGCCGCCTTCGCCGCGGCGCGCAAGCTCGACACCCGCGCCGAGGGGGCGGAGCGGCTGAAGGCGGCCGACCTGTCGGCGCGGCTGTCGGACCTGTCGGCCGAGAATCGCCGCCTGCTGGAACGCGCGATCGACCTGCAATCGCGGGTGATCGAGACCATCGCCGGCGCGGCGCGGGGCCCGGGGCCGGGCACCTACGTTTCGGGCGGCGACCGGCGGGGGGCGGAGCGGCGGCCCCTCGCGCTCTCGGCCCGCGCCTGACCTTGCGGCCCGGGCCGGCCGGGCGCAGCCTTGGGTGCAATGATCCGGCTGGACCCGAACCTGCTGCGCGTGGGCGCCATGACGCTGGCCGCCGGGCTTGGTGCCTATGCGGTGCGCGGCTGGGACGGCGTCGCGCGCGGGCTTGCCGTGGCCGCCGACCTGCTGGTGATGGTCGGGCCGGCCGTGGTGGCGGGATTGGCGCTGGCGGCGGCGCTGCGCGTCCTGGTGCCGCCGGGGGTGCTGGCCCGCTGGATGGGGGCCGAGAGCGGGGCGCGCGGCCTGCTGCTGGCCAGCCTGGCCGGGCTGATCATGCCGGGGGGGCCGCTGGCGGCCTTTCCGGTGGTGCTGGTGCTGGCCCAGGCCGGCGCTGATCGCGGGGCGCTGATCACCTTCGTGCTGTCCTGGGCGCTGAATGGCTTCCAGCGCATCGTGATCTGGGAATTGCCGGTGCTGGGGGCGGATTTCGCGCTGCTGCGCTTCCTGGTCGGCCTGCCCTTGCCCTTTATCGCGGGCTGGGTCGCGCGGCGTCTTCCGATCCGCTGGACGCTGGAAGATGCGCCCGCGCGCGGGACGCGCGCTTCTGACAGCCCGCGCGGGACGCGCGCTTCTGACAGCCCGCGCGGGACGCGCGCTTCTGACAGCCCGCGCGGGACGCGCGCCCTGGATGAGCCGCGCGGGAAGCAGCCATGAGCCTCAGCCTCGGCCTGATGGTCCTGCTGGCCGCCGCCGCGCTGCTGACCTGTTTCCGCCGGGGCACCGCCAGCGGCCGGCGCGCGCTGGTCGATACCGCCGACGGGCTGAAGCGCATCCTGCCGCTGATCCTGCTGGCCCTGCCGATGGCGGGCTTCATCGCCGAGATCATTCCGGCCGATTGGGCCAGCGACTGGCTGGGGCCCGACAGCGGCGCCACGGGCATCGCCATCGCGACCCTGGCGGGCGGCGTGCTGCCGGGCGGCCCCTTCGTGGCCTTCCCCCTCGCCCTGGCCTTCCTGAAGGCAGGGGCCGGGCCGGCGCAGATGGTGGCGCTGATCTCCGGCTGGTCCGTGCTGGCGCTGCACCGGACCATCACCTGGGAGATGACGGTGCTGGGCGGGCGGTTCGTGGCCTTGCGCCTGCTGGCCAGCTTCCCGCTGCCCTTCCTGGCCGGGCTGCTGGCCGAGGCGCTGCTGCCCTTCTTCCCCGGTGCCGCGCTGCGCTGATTTGCCGCCGCCGCGCGCTTCGGGCATAGGGCCGCCGATGCCCGATGACGTCGCACAGGAATGGCCGCGCTGGCTGGCGGCGCGCGCGGGCGGGCCGGTGCCCGATCACCCGCTATTCGCCCCGCTGTTTGCGCCGGCGGGCATCCTGCTCGGGCGTCTGGCGCAGACGCTGGATGGCCGGATCGCCTGCGCCAACGGCGCCAGCCAATGGATCGGCGGCGCCGGCGACATTCTGCACACCCACCGCCTGCGCGCGCTGTGCGATGCGGTGGTGGTGGGGGCGGGCACGGTTGCCGCCGATGATCCGCGCCTGACCACGCGTGAGGTGGAGGGGCCGAATCCGCTGCGCGTGGTGCTGGATTCGCGCCGAAGCCTGCCCGCCACGCACCGCCTGTTCACCGATGGCGCGGCGCCCACCCTGCTGGTGACCGCCACCGAGGGGCCCGCCAGGCATGGCCTGGCCGAGGTGCTGCTGCTGCCCGGCTGGGACCTGGCGCAACTGCCGGCGCTGCTCGCTGCGCGCGGCGCGAAGCGGGTGTTCGTGGAAGGCGGCGGGCGCACCGTCTCGGCCTTCCTGGCCGCCGGGCTGCTGGATCGGCTGCACCTGACGGTGGCGCCGGTGATCCTGGGCTCGGGCATTCCAGCCTTCACCTTGCCGGAGGCCACGCATATGGACCAGGCGCTGCGGGGCCATTGGCGGCTTCATCCGATCGGGGAGGATCTTCTGGTGGACCTGCCGCTGCGCGTGGCCCGGCCATGATCGCAACCGGGCTCTGGCAGGTGGCGCCGGGCCGCGCCGAACTGCGCCGCGCCGCGCTGCCCGAACCCGGCCCCGACCAGGTGCGGGTGCGCGCGCTGGCGAGTGGTGTCTCGCGCGGGACCGAACGTCTGGTGCTGGCCGGCCGGGTGCCCGAAAGCCAGCATGCGGCGATGGCGGCCCCGATCCCCTACGGCGCCTTCCCCTTCCCGGTCAGCTATGGCTACGCCGTGGTGGGCGTGGTGGAGGCCGGGGCGCCGGACTTGCTCGGCCGGCGCGTCTTCGTGCTGCATCCCCACCATGATGTGTTCCTGGCGCCGCGCGGCATGGTGGTGCCGGTGCCGGACATTGTGCCCGACCACCGCGCCGTCCTGGCCGCGAACATGGAAACCGCGGTGAACATCCTGTGGGACGCGGCACCCCTGGTTGGCGAGCGGGCCTTGGTGGTGGGTGCGGGCGTGGTCGGGCTGCTGGCCGCCTATCTGTTGGCGCGCATCCCGGGGATCGACCTGATGGTGGTCGATCCGGATGCGACGCGCGGGCCCATCGCGACCCAATTCGGCGCCCGCTTCGGCCACCCCGATGCCGCGCCCGATCAGCGCGACCTGGTCATCCACGCCTCGGCCAACCCGGCCGGGCTGCGGCTGGCGCTTGCCCGCGCCGGCTTCGAGGGGCGGATCGTCGAAGCCTCCTGGTTCGGCGATGCCGAGGTGGCGCTGCCGCTGGGCGAGGCCTTCCACGCCAAGCGCCTGAAGCTGATCTCGACCCAGGTCGGCCAGGTGTCGCCGGCGCTGCGCGGGCGGCGGACGCATGGCGAGCGGCTGGCGCTGGCGCTGGCGCTGCTGGCCGATCCGGCGCTGGACGCGCTGGTCGGGCCGGCCATGCGCTTTGGTGATCTCGAAGCCGCCTATCCTGCCCTTCTCTCGCCACCGGCAGGCGGCATGCAGCCGCTCTGTCCCCTCATCCTCTATCCTTGAAGAAGGTGCGCCCGATGTTCAGCCTGACCGTCGTCGATCACATCATGATCGCCCACAGCTTCCGCGGCGCCGAATTCGGCCCGGCCCAGCGCCTGCATGGTGCCACTTTCGTGGTGGAGGCCGAGTTGCGCGCGCCGGCGCTGGATCATCTGAACCTGCTGGTCGATATCGGCCTGCTGAAGGATCGGCTGCGCGCCATCCTCGCGCCCCTCGACTATCGCAACCTGGACGCGGAGGACGCCTTCGCCGGCCAGAACACCACCACCGAATTCCTCTGCGCCCACATCCATGCCGAGCTTGCCAAGGCCTGCAAGGATGGCAGCATGGGGCCGGGCGCGATGGCGGTGACGAGTGCCAAGGTGCTGCTGCGCGAAAGCCACATCGCCTGGGCAGCCTACGAAGCGGCGGTCTGAGGACAAGGTTGCATGGACATCGCGCTGCTGGTCCCGGGGCCGTTCGACGCCATCTCTGGCGGCTATGGTTATGACCGGCGGATCGTCGCCGGCTTGACCGCGGCCGGCCATCGGCTGCGCGTCCTGGAACTGGCCGGCTGCCACCCGCATCCGGACGCGGCGGCGATCGCGGCCGCGCGCGCCGCGCTGGATGCGGTGCCGGTAGGCACGCGGATTGTCATCGACGGGCTCGGCCTGCCCGCCTTCGCGCCCTTCGTCGATGAATTGGCGGCGCGCCGCGTCGTCGGGCTGATCCATCACCCGACCGCGCTGGAGCATGGCAATCCAGGCCCGGTGCGCGACGCGCTGCGCACCGCCGAGGCCGCGCTGTTCCCGCGCCTTGCGCGGCTGATCGCCACCTCCCGCCTGACAGCCTCGCGCCTGCCCGAGGAATTCGGCGCCGATCCCACCCGCATCGGCGTGGTGGAGCCCGGCACGGACCCGGCGCCGCGCAGCAAGGGCAGTGGCGGCCCGACCTGCCAGATCCTGTCCGTGGGCTCGCTGATCCCGCGCAAGGGGCATGATGTGCTGCTGCGGGCGCTGGCGACCCTGCCCGATCTGGATTGGCGCCTGACCATCGCCGGGGGCGGACTTGGGACGGTGCATGCCGATGGCCTGGTCGCGCTCGCCGAGGAGCTTGGCATCGCCCAGCGCGTGACCCTGGCGGGCACGGTCGTGGACGCGGCGCTGGAGAGCCTGTGGCAGGCGGCAGACCTGTTCGCGCTGGCCACGCATTGGGAAGGCTATGGCATGGCGGCGGCCGAGGCGATGGCGCGCGGCGTGCCGCTGGCCATCACCGCCGGCGGCGCCATCGCCGACCTGGTGCCCGTCGGCGCCGGCATCGTCGCCGCGCCGGGTGATGGGATGGCGCTGGGTCGCGCCATGCGCCGCCCGATCTTCGATGTTGATCTGCGCGCCGAGATGGCGGACGCCGCCTGGCAGGCGGGCCAGGCGCTGCCGCGCTGGAGTGACCGCGCCCATGCATTCGCCGCCGAGATGGAGCTGGCATGACCGAGAGCTTCGATGGCGACTGGCTCGACCTGCGCGAGCCCCATGACGCCGCCGCGCGCGACCTGCGGCTGGCGATCCTGCTGGCCGATGCGCTGCCGGCGCGCCCGAGCATCCTCGATCTGGGGGCCGGCACCGGCAGCCTGCTGCGCTGGCTGGCGCATTTCATCCCCCGCGCCCAGGCCTGGACGCTGGTCGATGCCGATCCCGGGCTGATCGACCGCGCCTTCGCGACCACGGCCGAGCGCGCGGCCTCGCTTGGGTGGGCCACGGGCTGGCCCAGCCGCCGCACGCTGCTGGTGCATGCCCCGCCCGGCGCCTGGCGCGTGGAAGGGCTGGTCGCCGATCTGCGCCATGCGCCGGAAGGCCTGCCGCTCGACAAGGTGGATGCGGTGGTGAACACCGCGCTGTGTGACCTGGTCAGCGCCGATTGGGTGGCGCGCATCGCCGCCGCCTGCGCCGCGCGACGGCTGCCCTTCTACGCCGCGCTGAACGTGACGGGGCGCGAGCGCTTCACGCCCGCCCATCCCGCCGATGCCTGGGTGGCGCGCGGCTTCGCCCGCGACCAGCTGCGCGACAAGGGCTTTGGCGGGGTGGCGCTGGGCGCCCGCGCGCCCGCCACGATCGCGGCCGCCTTCGCCGCCCATGGCTATACCGTCCACCGCGCGCCGAGCGACTGGGTGATCGACCGTCGCCAGTCCGACATGGCCGGGCAATTGGCCGATGGCCATGCCCGCGCCGCGCTGGCGCGGCAGCGGCGCGAACGCACCCGCATCATCGACTGGATCATCGCCCGCCGCCTCGCCGCAGAACGCCAGGGCCTGGCCGCCCGCATCGGCCACCAGGATGTGCTATGCCTGCCACCCCGGGGATGAAGCCGGTGGCGGTGGTCGCCGCGGCGCAGGAAGCCCGCAAGCTGTCCGCCGGGCTGCCGGAGGACATCAGGCGGGCGCTAGCCGGCCGCACCCGCCAGCCCCTGGGCGATGTGTTCGGGTTGCGGAGTTTCGGGGTGAATCTCGGCCGGCTGGCACCTGGCGCGCGATCCTCGCTGCGCCACGCCCATTCGGCGCAGGATGAGTTCGTCTATGTGCTCGAAGGCACGCCGACGCTGGTGACCGATGCCGGCGAGACGCTGCTGGCGCCCGGCATGTGCGCGGGCTTCGCCGCCGGCAGCGGTGACGCGCATCATCTGATCAATCGTGGCAGCATCGATGCGGTGTATCTGGAAGTCGGCGACCGGAACGAGCCCGATACCTGCACCTACCCCGACGATGATCTGCAAGGCGCGCATGACGCCGATGGCACCTTCCGCTACCGTCGCAAGGACGGCACGCCGCTTTAGGATCTCCCCCAATGCCCCTGCTGCTCGGCTGCATCGCCGATGATTTCACCGGCGCGACCGACCTGGCCGCCATGCTCGTGCAGGGCGGCATGCGCTGCGTGCAGGTGATCGGCGTGCCCACCGGCCCGCTGCCTGATGCGGATGCGGTGGTGGTGGCGCTGAAGTCCCGCACCGCCCCGGTGGGCGAGGCGATCGCCCAGAGCCTGGCCGCCGCCGAGGCGCTGCTGGCCGGCGGCGCGCGGCAGCTGCTGTTCAAGATCTGCTCCACCTTCGACAGCACCGATGCCGGCAATATCGGCCCTGTCGCGGATGCGCTGATGCAGCGTCTGGGCGGCAGCCTGGCGCTGGCCTGCCCGGCTTTTCCGGCCAATGGGCGCAGCGTCTATCAGGGCCATCTGTTCGTCGGCGCCGCGCTGCTGAACGAAAGCGGGATGGAAAACCATCCGCTGACGCCGATGCGCGACGCCAACCTGGTGCGCGTGCTGGGTCGCCAGACGGAGGGCAGCGTCGGGCTGGTGCCGCTGGCCGTGGTCATGCAGGGCGCGGGGGCGATCCGCACCGCCCTGTCCCGCCTGGCCGAGGCCGGGCGGCGCTACGCGATCGTCGACGCCGTCGCCAACGATGATCTGGTGGCGATCGGTGCCGCGGCCTCGGCGCATCCGCTGATCATCGGCGGCTCGGGCATCGCCATGGGCCTGCCCGCGAATTTCCGCGCGGCCGGCCTGCTGCCCGCCCGCGACGATGCCGCCGCGCTGCCGCCCGCCCGGGGCTTCTGCGCCGTGGTCGCCGGCAGCTGTTCACGCGCGACGCTCGGCCAGATCGGCTATGCGCGCGACCATGCGCCGACGCTGGAACTGGATGCGCTGGCCACGCCGGATGCGGCGGCTTTGGTGGCCGCGGCGCTGGATTGGGTGGATGGGCGGCTCGATGCCGCGCGCCCGGTGGTGATCGCGGGCAGCGCCACGCCGGAACGGGTGGCGGCCTTGCAGGCGAAGCTCGGGCGCGATGCGGCGGGCGCGCTGGTGGAACATGCCATGGCGGGCATCGCCGAAGGGCTGGTCGCGCGCGGCGTCGGGCGGCTGGTTGTCGCGGGGGGCGAGACCTCGGGCGCCGTGGTGCAGCGGCTGGGCGTGACGGCGCTGACCATCGGCGCCGAGATCGATCCGGGCGTGCCCTGGACCTTCGCCGCCCCGGCCGGCATCCACCTGGCGCTGAAATCCGGCAATTTCGGCGGCCGCGACTTCTTCCTGAAGGCCTTCGCGTGACCGAGCATCAGGCGCGGGCGAACCTCGCCCTGCTGGCGAAGTCGCTGTTCGACCGCGGCTATTCCGTGGGCACGGCCGGCAATATCAGCGTGCGGCTGGCCGATGGCTATCTGATGACGCCGACCAATTCCTGCCTCGGCCGGCTGGACCCGGCGCGGATCAGCAAGCTGGGTCCGGACTGGGCCTATGTCTCGGGCGACAAGCCATCCAAGGAAGTGTTCCTGCATCGCGCGGTGCTGACGGCGCGCCCCGATGCGGGGGCGGTCGTGCATCTGCACAGCACCCATGCCACCGCGATTTCCTGCCTGACGCCGGAGGGCGAGGACGCCACGATCCCGCCGCTGACGCCCTATTTCGTGATGCGCATCGGCCGCCGCCTGCCCTGCGTGCCCTATTACCGGCCGGGCGATGGCGCGATGGAGCCCGCCGTGCATGCGGCAGCCCTGGTGGCCAAGGGCCTGCTGCTGGCCAATCACGGCCCCGTCGTGGCCGGCGCCACGCTGGCGGAGGCCGTCGCCGCCGCCGAGGAGCTGGAGGAGGCGGCGAAGCTGGCCCTTCTGCTGCGCGGCGTGCCCGGCGTGCGCGCGCTGAACGGGGCGCAGGTCGAGGATCTGCTGGCGACCTTCGGCTGATCAGCCCGCCGCGGCCTCGGTCAGGAACACCGACAGGTCGGTCTGTGGCGGATTGACGCCGCTGTCGAAGAACATCTCCGCCACCCAGCCGCGATGATAGGTCTTGTGGTTGACGATGTGCAGGAACATCGCGCCGCGCTGCATCCGGGCCGGCGCGCCGGAGACGAAGGCGAAATCGACCATCTCCGCCAGGCTTTCCGGCGTCTGGCTGGCCGCCCAGCCCAGCATCCAGCCATTCACCGCAAGCTGCGCGGGCACCAGCGCATCCAGCTTCGGGTGCAGCAGATCCCTGCGTGAGGTGAAGCCATGCGGCTCGCCCAGCAGATGCGCGCGCCAGATCAGGTCGACCTGGAAATTGTGGTTCAGCGTGCCGATCATGGACCGGAACAGCGTGGTGCGGGTGCGTGTGGCGGCCTCGGGCGGCAGCGTGGCGATGGCGGCGAACAGCGTGCGGTCCGCCCAATCATTGTAGCGCGCCAGCATCACCGCCGTGTCGGTGGCGATCATGCGGGCGGCGCCTGCATCAGGCGGCGCTCCAGGAAGTCCAGCCGGTCCTGGCCCCAGAACATGTCGGTGCCGACCAGGTAGGTGGGCGCGCCGAAAACGCCCAGCGCCACCGCCTGCTCGGTCTCGGTCCTGCGCAGCGCGGCCCAGACCGGGTCCTCGGCCGTGGCCAGGATGGCGGGCGCGTCCAGGCCGAGTTCGGTGATCAGCCGGGCCAGGGTGGCGCGGTCGCCAGTGTCGGCCTCCTCCTCCCACAGCGCCTTCAGGATGCGGTGCGCCAGGGTGGCCGCCGGGCGGTCGCCCAGCGTCTCGCGCACCACCAGCACGCTTTGCGCCGCCAGCGCTTCCGGGGCCGGCGCGTGGCGCGGGCGCAGGTTCAGCGGCACGCCGAGGAAGTCCCGCCAGCGCGCCAGCTCCTGCAGCCGATAGGCCTGGCGCTGCGGCGCGCGCTTGGGCAGGGGCAGGCCGCCGCTGGCCAGGAAGATGGTGCTGAAATCCACCGGATGGATGCGCAGGCTGGCCGCGTGCCGGTCCACCATCGCCATCAGTCGCGCGGCACCCAGATGCACCCAGGGCGAGTTCAGCGACAGGAAATAGTCGATCCGCGCGGCCATGCCAGGCTCCTTCAGGGTGGGGCATCTGAGGGCGCGCGCCCCCGCCGCGCAAGGCGACATCCTCGTGACAGCGGCCAAAACGCGTCCAGCGGCGTTGCAGCCCCGCCAAATCCGCCGCATCACCCGCGCGGCGGAACAGCGTCGGCAAGGGGTCGGGCGATGACGAAGCAGCAGCTTTTCTACCGCAGTGCGGTGCCGGTGGCGTCCGAGCGGCACAGGGATTGGTCGGTCAAGATGGGCGAAAGCTACGCCTTCGCCGCCGACGTCAATTCCGTGCCGGTCACCGCCGTCGAATTCGCCGACGCCGCCGCGCACTACCCGCTGGTTTTCGCCGGCAACGAGACCTCGGTCTTCCCCGCCATCATCCTGGGGTTGGGCGAGCATGAGAATCTGCACGTCACCGCCGACGGCGCATGGACTGGCCGCTACATCCCCGCCTTCGTGCGGCGCTACCCCTTCATCTTCTCCCAGGATGAGGCGGGCACGGTCTTCACGCTGCACATCGACGAAACCTTCAGCGGCTGCAACCAGGCCGGGCGCGGCGAACGCCTGTTCGACGCCGACGGCGCGCAGACGCAGTATCTGCGGGGCGTGCTGGGCTTCCTGCAGGAATACCAGGCGCGCTTCCTGCAGACCCGGGCCTATTGCGACCGGCTGATGAAGCTGAAGCTGCTGCAGCCGATGCAGGCGCAGTTCACGCTGGGCAGCGGCGAGCAGCGCCAGCTGGCGGGTTTCATGGTGGTGGACCGGGCGCGGCTGAAGGCGCTGCCGGCCGAGACGCTGGCCGACATGCTGGCGAAGGATGAGCTGGAATGCACCTTCCTGCATCTGGCCTCGCTCCGGCACTTCGCCGAGATGCAGACACGCCCGCCCGCCGCGGGCTGACCGGCGGCGCCCTCTTCGGGTGGGGCGGGACAAGCGGGCGGCGAGCGGCTAGGGTCGCAGACCTTCCAAGTCGCGGAGCCGCCGTGTCCGACCTCACGCTCAGCATCGTTCCCACCGCCGATGAGGTGGCGCGGCTGACCGATGCGATCGAGGCCTATGCCGAGCGGCAGGATCTGTCGCCGCTGCTGGCGCATCGGCTGGCGGTGGTGGTGGAGGAACTGGCCGCCAACGTCGCCATGCACGGCACCGGCGGCCCCGCGCCCGCCAGCTTCGTGGCGCTGCACCTCCGCGCCACGGAAGACGCGATCGAGGCGGTGATCGAGGATGATGGCGCGCCCTTCGACCCGCTGGCCGCGTCACCCGCCGATACCGAGGCCGCGCTGGACGATCGCGAGATTGGCGGCCTGGGCATCCACTTCGCCCGGAAGATGACGCGCGCCTTGAGCTATCAGCGGCTGGAGGGGCGCAACCGGGTGACCGCCATCTTCGACCCGCGATGATCGCGGCCCCCCCGGAGCGCAACCGGCTGGAGGCGCGCCTGGCCGCCGTGGCCGGCCTCGCCGCCACCCCGGTCCTGCGCGCGCGGCTGGATCGCGCCGGGCCGCTGGCCTTGCGCGCGCTGGAGGCGGCCCCCGACTCGGAGAGTTTCGCCGCCCTGCTGGACGTGCTGTCGGTGCCCGAGACGCGGATGTTCCGCGCCGCGCCGCAGCTGGAGGCGCTGGCCGAATGCGCGCTGCGCGGTCGCGATCGGCTGACGCTGGTCTCCGCCGGCTGCGCCACCGGCGAGGAGGCCTGGACGCTGGCGATCCTGGCGGCGCAACGCGCCACCAACTGGCGGGTGGAGGGCATCGACCTCTCGCGCCCCGCCATCGCGGCGGCCGAGGCCGCAACCTATCACCTCGGTCCCCCCGATGCGCTGAGGGAGGTGCCGCCCGCCGCACGCGCGTCGCTGGTGGTGGCGGGGCAGGAATTCAGCCCGGCGCCCGCGCTCCGCCCGCGCGTGCGCTTCCGCCGGGCGAACCTGCTCGATCCGGGCCTGCCGGCGGCGGCGGCGGACGCGATCCTGTGTCGCAACGTGCTGATCTACATGACCGAGGCCGCCCGCCAGCAGGTGCTCGCCCGGCTGCTGGCCGCGCTTGCGCCGCGGGGTGTGCTGGTGCTGGGCGCCACCGACCGGCCGGACCCCTCGCTCGGGCTGGTCGCCTGGCGGGGCGGCGCGCTCGGGCTCTGGCACCGCGCCGGGGAGCGGCCGGATGGCTGAGCCGCGTGCCATCGCCACCGATCAGGGCCCCTTCGCCCTGCCGGCTGGCAGCCGTGCGGTGGCGGCGCAGCGACTCCGCCCGCTGCCCGCGGCGGCGGCCCCGCTGCTGGGCGTCGCCTTGATCGAGGGGCAGGCGGTGCCGGTGCTCGGCCTGGGCGCCGGCCCGCAGGGAGATTCGATGGGGGCATGGGCGCTGCTGCCTTCGGGCCTGGTCGTCGCGGGATCGGCGCTGCTCGACGACGTGCCCGAGGGGGCGCCCGCCTTGCCGGCCCTGCACCCGGCCGCCCAGCCCCTGCCACCATCGCGCCCGGCGGCGGGCGAGGGCGGATGGGTGGTGCCGGCCCGCCGCGCGGCGGGCGCGGGGGGCATCCTGGCCTGCCGCCTCGGCCCGCAGGTCGAGGTTCGGCTGCCCTTCGCCCTGGTGCGGCGGGTCCTGCCGCTGCCCTCCCTTGTGCCGGTGCCGGGGCGCCCGGCCGCCATGGCGGGCCTCGCGCTGGTGGAGGGGCTGGCGGTGCTGGTCGTGGATCCGGTGGCGCTCGGCGGCGATCCGGCGGACCCGGCGCCGCTGCTCGTGGTCGTGGAACTGGACGGAAGGCGCATCGGCCTGCCCTGCCAATCGGTCGCGCCCGCGGCACCTGGCCAACGTGCCGACACCAGCGCCCTGGCCGCGCTGCTGGAAGGCGTCGCCGCGCCCGAAGCCACGCCGGCGCCGCCGACGCCGCCAGCCCCCAGCCGGTCGCTGCTGCTGGTCCTGGCAGGCGGGCAGCGTTTCGCGCTGGCGGCGGAGGAGGTGGCGGCGGTGCTTGCCCCCACGCTGACCTTGCCGGCGCCCGGCGGGCGGCAGCGGATTGTCGGCCATCGCGGCGAGGTGCTGCCGGTGGCCGATGCCGGGCTCGCGCTCGGCGGGGTGCCAGCGCTGCGGCCGGACATGCCGGGGCCGCTGCTGCGCCTGGCCCTGGCGGCGCCGGTGGCGCTGGCGGTGCAGGAGGTGATCGGGCTGCGGCGCGTGCCGCTGGCCGCCATCACGCTGGTCGGGCCGGGCCTGCTGGCGGCGGTGGCGGGCTTGCCGGACGGGCCGCTGCCCGTCTGCCGCGCCGCCGCCTTGGCGGGTGGCCGATGATCCGCGTGCTGGTGGCCGACGATAGCGGCTTCATGCGCCTCGCACTGCGCCGCATCATCGAGGCCGAGGGCGATCTGCGCGTGGTGGGCGAGGCCGCGGACGGCGAGGCCGCGGTGGAGCAGGCGGCGCGGCTGCGCCCCGACGTGATTGCCATGGACGTGGAAATGCCGCGCCTGGATGGGCTGGAGGCGACGCGCCGCGTCATGGCGCTGCCCGATCCGCCGGCGGTGGTCATGGTCAGCCACCATACGCGCGAAGGCTCGGCCACCACGCTGGCGGCGCTGGATCGCGGCGCGGTCGATTTCCTGTGCAAGGAGGGCGATCTCGGCGGCGTCGATCTCGGCATGCTGGACCGCGAGCTGCGCAAGCGGCTGCGGCACTGGGCCGGCCAGCGCACGCGCGCCGCGCCGGCCGCCCGCGCCGCGCCCCCGGTGCGGGAGGTGCGGGCAGGCGGCGGCTGCGACCTGGTGGTGATCGGTGCCTCCACGGGCGGGCCCGATGCGCTGTCGGCCCTGCTGGCGGCGGCCGGGCGCCTGCCGGTGCCCTGCCTGGTGGCGCAGCACATGCCGGCCGACCTCGCGCCCGACCTGGCCATGCATCTGGCGCGCCTGTCGGGCGTGCCGGTCGGCGTCGGCCGGGGCGGCCAGGCGCTGCTGTCGGGGGAAGTCACGCTGCTGCCGGGCGGCACCGATGGCCATCTGGTCCGCGCGCCGGGCGGTGGTTTCAGCTTGCGCTTGGCCACCGGGGCCGGCGTGGTGCACCCTTCGGTCGATCTGCTGTTCCAGTCGGCCGCCCTGGCGGCACGCCGGGCGCTGGGGGTGGTGCTGACCGGGATGGGGCGCGATGGCACGGAAGGGGCGCGGGCGATGCGCGATCGCGGAATGCCGGTGCTGGCACAAAGCCCGGCCAGTTGCGTGGTCGGCGGCATGCCCGGGGCGGCGATCGCCGCCGGGCTGGTCGTGGAGCAGGCCGAGCCGGCCTCGCTCGGCCGTCGCCTGGTGGCCCTGACCCAGGATGCGCGATGAGCCTCGACCGCGACCTGCTGGACGCCTTCCTGCCGGAATTCGCCGAGGAGGCCGCCCGGCTCGGCGGCGCGGCCAGCGCGCCGGCGGCGCTCAGGGCGCTGGACCAGCTGCGGGCCATGGCCGCGGCACTCGGCGCGCCCTCGCTGCTCGTGCTGGTGGAAGCCGCGCTGCCGGCGATCGACCCGTTCGATCCACCGGCGCTGGCCGCCGCCGCCGCCGCGCTGGCGGCCCAGGCGGCGGCGATCGGCGCGGCGGGCGCCGAGGTGCCGCTGCGCGCGGCCGCGGCGCCGGAACCCCAGGCGGCCGGCAAGCCGCCGCCCACCGTGCGGGTGCTGGTCGTCGATGACAGCGCGATGATGCGCCGCCTGGTGCGCGAGACGCTGGAATCCGACCCGTCCTTCGCCGTGGTGGCCGAGGCGGATGAGGGGGCGGCGGCGCTGGCCGCGCTGCCCGGCCTCAAGCCCGACCTGATGATGCTCGACATCGAAATGCCGGTGCTGGATGGGCTCGGCGTGCTGCGGGAGATGGCGCTGGTGGGCGGGCCGCCGGTGGTGGTGGTCTCCTCGGCGGCGCGGCCGGGCTCGGCCACGGCGCTGGAGGCGCGGCGGCTTGGCGTGACCGCCATCGTCGCCAAGCCGTCTGGCGCGCTGTCGCCGGATCTGCGCGCGGCGCAGGGCAATGCGCTGCTGGCCGCCGCCCGTCGTGCCGCTGGCCTGCCGGAGCCAGCGCCATGATCCAGGATGCCGCGCTCTGGGCCGAATTCGCCGCCGAATCCGAGGAACATCTGGACACGATCGAGGCGGTGCTGGGCAGCGGCGCTGCCGACCGGCCGGCGGTGGACCGGCTGTTCCGCGCCTTCCACTCGCTCAAGGGCATGTCGGACGCGCTGGGCGCGCCGGGCATGAAGCAGGTGGCGCATCGGTGCGAGGATCTGCTCGGCCTTGCCCGCAACGGCCGCGTGGCGATTCCGGCCGTCACGGACGGGCTGCTGGCGGCCGTCGATGTGCTGCGGCGCCAGCGCGCAACCGTGCTCGACTCGCACGCCGATGCGCCGGCGCCGCCAGCGCTGCTGGCCCGGCTTGGCGCCATGGCGACGGGCGAGGCGCCCGCGCCCCCACCCCCCCCTGCAGGGCCGCCGCCCGCCATCCTGGGCGCGGCCGATGCGCTGCGGGCGACGCTTGCCTCCCGCGCCGCC
>Ga0247843_1005250_pt1 | contig 18242 bp, 15 predicted proteins | sample LaCruzMarch2017__FD_192420 | JGI IMG/M metagenome (GOLD analysis project Ga0247843, IMG submission 192420) | Freshwater microbial communities from meromictic Lake La Cruz, Castile-La Mancha, Spain - LaCruzMarch2017_8m | ecosystem: Environmental > Aquatic > Freshwater > Lake | place: Spain...
TCTACATTATGCCTAAAAGAACCGATATAAAATCCATCCTCATCATCGGCGCTGGCCCGATCATCATTGGGCAGGCGTGCGAGTTTGATTATTCTGGGACGCAGGCTTGTAAGGCGCTGCGTGAGGAGGGGTATCGCATCATCCTCGTCAATTCGAACCCCGCGACGATCATGACCGATCCGGATATGGCCGATGCGACCTATGTTGAGCCGATCACACCCGAAATCGTGGCCAAGATCATCGAGAAAGAACGCCCTGACGCGGTGTTGCCGACAATGGGTGGGCAGACCGCGCTGAACGTCGCTTTGGCTTTGTTCAACGATGGCACGCTGGCGAAGTACGGCGTCGAGATGATCGGTGCGGATGCCGAGGCGATTGATAAGGCCGAGGACCGGATTAAGTTCCGCGACGCAATGACCAAGATCGGGCTGGAATCGGCGCGTTCAGGCATCGCGCATTCGTTGGAGGAGGCGTTGGAGGTGCTGGAACGCACTGGCCTGCCATCGATTATTCGCCCCAGCTTCACCATGGGCGGCACAGGCGGCGGGATTGCTTATAACCGCGACGAATTTATCAATATCGTCACTGGCGGGTTGGATGCTTCACCGACGACTGAAGTGTTGATTGAGGAATCGCTGCTCGGTTGGAAAGAGTTTGAGATGGAAGTCGTGCGCGACCGCGCGGATAATGCCATCATCATCTGCTCCATCGAGAATATCGATCCGATGGGCGTGCATACCGGCGATTCCATCACTGTTGCCCCTGCGTTGACGCTGACCGACAAAGAATATCAGATTATGCGTAACGCCAGCATCGCGTGCTTGCGTGAAATCGGTGTAGAAACAGGTGGTTCCAACGTACAGTTCGCAGTAAATCCCGCCGATGGCCGCCTGATCGTCATCGAAATGAACCCGCGTGTGTCGCGTTCGTCGGCGCTTGCGTCAAAGGCCACAGGCTTCCCCATCGCCAAGGTCGCGGCGAAGCTGGCTGTCGGCTATACGCTCGACGAGATTACCAACGACATTACCGGCGCAACGCCAGCGTCGTTTGAACCGACGATTGATTATGTCGTCACCAAAATCCCGCGTTTCGCCTTTGAAAAGTTCAAGGGGGCAGAGCCGCTTTTGTCCACGGCGATGAAGTCGGTTGGCGAAGTGATGGCAATTGGCCGCAACATCCATGAAAGCCTGCAAAAGGCGCTGCGTGGGTTGGAAACGGGGCTTTCGGGCTTCAATTATATCGATGCGCTCAAGGGCGCAACTAAGGATGAATTATCGGCGGAGCTCAGTCGTGCGACACCCGACCGTTTGTTGGTTGCAGCGCAAGCCCTGCGTGAGGGCATGAGCGTTGCAGAAATCCATGCCATCGCAAAGTTCGACCCATGGTTTCTGGAACGACTACAAGAAATCATCGCCGCCGAAAATGACGTTAAGACCAACGGTTTGCCCAATAGCCAAGAGGGGCTGCGCCGTTTGAAGGCCATGGGCTTTTCGGACAAAAGGCTTGCCTATCTCGCGGTGGAATCTGTCCACATGCGTCCAGGTATGGAAACGGCTATCCGCCGGGGTGCGGGCATTGCGATGCAGGCCGCACGCGCGATGGCAGGGGCAGTGACCGAAGACGAAGTGCGCGCGCTACGTCATAAATTGGGCGTGCGTCCAGTGTTCAAGCGGATCGACACCTGTGCTGCGGAATTTGAGGCAAAGACGCCGTATATGTATTCCACTTATGAGGCGCCAAGCTTTGGCACGCCGGAGTGTGAGAGCGCGCCTACGAACCGTGAGAAGATTGTCATCTTGGGCGGCGGGCCGAACCGCATTGGGCAGGGGATCGAGTTTGATTATTGCTGCGTCCATGCGTGCTTCGCACTTGCAGACGCTGGCTATGAAACGATCATGGTCAATTGCAACCCGGAGACGGTATCAACGGACTATGACACATCTGATCGGCTATATTTCGAACCGTTGACGGCGGAAGATGTTCTCGAAATCTTGCACGTAGAGCAGCAGAATGGCACGCTGAAGGGCGTTATTGTCCAGTTCGGTGGGCAGACGCCGTTGAATTTGGCAAAGGCGCTTGAGGCGTCGGGTATTCCCATTTTGGGCACATCACCCGACGCGATCGATTTGGCCGAAGACCGCGAGCGCTTTGCCGTGCTGATTAACAAGTTGAAACTAAAACAGCCCGAAAACGGTATCGCGCGCAGCCGTGAAGAGGCGATCAAGGTCGCTGAGACCATTGGCTACCCCGTGCTGATGCGGCCATCTTATGTGCTTGGCGGACGCGCGATGGAAATTGTCGATACGCAAGCGCAGTTGGAAAATTACATTCAAACAGCGGTGATCGTCTCTGGCGACTCGCCGGTTTTGATTGATAGCTATTTGCGCGACGCGATTGAGGTTGATGTTGATGCCTTATGCGATGGCGATGAAGTTGTTGTCGCTGGCATCCTGCAACATATAGAAGAGGCAGGCGTGCATAGCGGCGACTCTGCGTGCACCATCCCACCATATAGCCTGCCTGCCGACATCATTGTGGAAATCCGCCGCCAGACCGAATTGCTTGCGGTCAATCTGCATGTGCTTGGCCTGATGAACATCCAATTTGCGGTGAAAGACGGCGAAGTGTACCTTATTGAGGTTAATCCACGGGCATCGCGCACCGTTCCGTTTGTCGCTAAAGCCATTGGCGCGCCAATCGCCAAGATCGCCGCGCGCGTTATGGCGGGTGAGAAGTTGAAAGATCTGCCGCCCATCAACCTCGACATTGATTATATCGCGGTGAAAGAGGCGGTGTTCCCCTTTGACCGCTTCCCTGGTGTTGATCCCGTGCTGTCGCCCGAAATGAAGTCAACGGGTGAAGTCATGGGCATTGACCGTGATTTTGCGACGGCCTTTGCCAAATCGCAAATCGGCGCGCGAATGCCACCGCCGATGAGCGGGAAGTTGTTCGTATCCGTCAAAGATACCGACAAGCCCGTGATTGTTCCTGCGGTCCGTAAGGCTATCGCATGTGGTTTCACCGTCTGTGCGACTGGCGGCACTGCGGATTATTTGCTGGCGCAGGGCATAGAGGTTGAGCGCGTGAACAAGGTTGCGCAAGGCCGCCCGCACATTGTCGACAAGATTAAAGATGGCGAAATTCAGCTTATCTTCAACACGACCGAAGGTTGGCAAAGCCTTAAAGACAGTGAAGAAATTCGCCGTTCCGCGCTTGCGGGTAAGGTTTCGCAATATACGACAGCTGCGGGAAGTGTGGCGGTTGCACAGGCGATTGCCGCACTGCAACAACGGCAACTTGAAGTTCGGCCACTTCAAGACTATTATTAACAAGCGCAGTATCTTTCCCCGACAATTGAACTGCATATCGGATGGGTGGTTAGCACGCGTCCGGTCGGGATATTTTTGTGACGAAGGGTTTTTGCCTGATGGCGAGTTTTGAGAAATATCCGATGTTGGCCGAAGGCTATGAAAAGCTGACGACCGACCTGAAGCGCCTTCGTGACGAACGTCCGTTGATTGTGGAAGCAATTGAGGAAGCGCGCGCGCATGGCGATCTGTCGGAAAATGCCGAATATCATGCTGCCAAGGAACGTCAGGGCCAGGTTGAAGCCGCGATTTCGGACATTGAGGACAAAATTGGTCGTGCGCAGATCATTGATCCTTCAACGCTTTCGGGCAACAAAATTGTCTTTGGCGCGACCGTTAACTTGTTAGATGAAAATGATAAGCCCGTGCGCTATCAGCTTGTTGGCGAGACCGAAGCCGACGCAAAAGCGGGCCGTATTTCGTATAATTCGCCATTGGGCCGCGCCCTAATCGGACGCGTTGTCGAAGACGAAGTTGAATTGACGGTGCCATCCGGCGACAAATATTATCTCGTATCGAAAATCGAATTTATCTGATCATGCGCTTCGGCGGGAAACTTCAAACGGCCTAATATGCAGTTTCCGCGTGGCCCTGTTACCAACGGATTGGTGGTCATCAATTTGGTGATCGCAGTTATATTGCTGGTTCCGTCTTGGTGGCAATATGCGGTGATATCGGGCGGGCTATTCCCGATCCGCTTAAGCAGCGGTAGCGGGGCATTTTCAGATGTCGGGTTCTTGGTTCCAGCGTTTTTGACGCCACTATCGGCGGCGTTTCTGCATGGCGGTGTCACGCATGTGGTGATGAACATGCTGATGCTTTTGCTCATCGGTAAGATGGTGGAGCGCATATTGGGCGGTGGGCTCTATCTCACGCTTTACATCGGATCGGCTTATATGGCTGCTGCTATGGAGTGGGTCGCGTCATTCATGGCTTGGCCCATGTCTTTGGACATGATGGCGCCTGCCATTGGCGCAAGCGGCGCGATTTCCGGGATTATTGGCGCTTATGTTCTGCTGTTTCCGAACAAAAAACCAAAGGCTTGGGGACCAATCCCTGCTGACTATGCCCGGCCATTGCACTTAAACATCGCCTGGGCGGGGTTAAATCTTGCACTCGGTTTTGTAGGGCCCAGCTTGGGAATCGGTATCGCAATATGGTCACATATTGGCGGGTTTATCGCTGGATTATTGCTGGCGCGGCCATTGTTATTTTGGCGGTATCGGCACGCATAACCGGCGCTAGGTGCCGTTATCAGCTTTCGGGCTGCAAAAGCTTGTGCAAATGCACCACAACATATTTCATTTCGGCATCATCGACGGTTCGCTGCGCGCGCCCCGCGCCATGCTTCCTCAGCACTGGCGTAATCGGGAAACATGCCGATAATGTCCAAATTTTCGAGGTTGGTAAAGTTTAACGTTTGCGGGTTGTCAACGCGGCCGCCAAAAACTAGATGTAATTTCGTATCGCTCAAACAACTATCCTTAACTTTTTTCCTTGGCCGCGTCTGTAGCAGCCTGACCGGCGGCCTTTACAGCGAGAGCGGCCTTGCTGACAAGCTCTCTGAATTGTGCACGCATCGCTTCGCCATTTAGCCCAAGCGTGTCCACTTGGGTCATGCCCGCAACTTTTGCAGCTTCGGCTACTTTGCGTGCTTTTTTGTTCAATTTCTTGCCTGTCTTGCCCAATACTTTGGTCTCGCGTTCGGTCCGTGGCAAGAGCGCGCCGACGATCGCACCAATGGCAATTCCGCCCAATACAATGGCCAGCGGGCTTTTATCGACACTCTCAATCGTTTTATCTTTTGCCTGGCGTGCAATCACCTTCGACTGCTCTACGCCGGTAGCTGCAGCATCTTTGCTTTTTTCAAATGCCACCGAAGCCTTGTGACGCGCCGCAGCGCGTGAACGTGCGGTCTTCGCTTTTGCGCTATCAGTTGCGGATTTGATGCTGTCGCCAATCTTGCTCATATATCGTTCCTATATCATTTGCTGGTGGGCGTTTTGCCTTTACTTTGCCGCAGCTTCGAAATCCAACGCGAAATCGGACCGCGCGTCGCAATTAACAAGGCACTTACCCCAATAACACCGATGACGGGGGCATTGTTCTTCGCAATTTGAACTGTCTCATCTACGATCTGTTTGGTTTGGGTGGTTTGACGTTCGACCAACCGTCGAAGTTGATTGCGTGGATTAAGGGCATCACGTGTGACGGCCAAGCTGTCTTTGAACCTACGCCGCAAATACCGCCGCTCAGCGTCGGACACAATTACGCTTTTACGGTCAGTGGTAACAGGTTCTTCAGGTAAGATCGTCGGCATTTTTCTGCATTTCCGGGAAGTAAACTTTCCGCATCCATTTTCGGGCCAATAGTGCGAAAATTATGCCGATGACTATAAAGCTTATGGTGACCAGCAAGGTTGCCGCCAATGGACCGATTAATGGCGAAAGGGTAAGGACCAGCCCGAGCACCAGCGCAATGGACGCTCCGCCAAATGCGAGGGCCGCGATTGCGCCATATTGGAACGACCAGCGGAATATGTTGCGTGTGTAATCTAGCCGCGACCGATGATAGCGCATTTCTGCCTTCACCATTGCACGCAGATCCTCCATAACCAACGCAACCTGTTCGCTTGCGCTTGGTTCAATCGGCGGTACTACGTCTTCCAACGCTTGGAGCTGAGGTTCGTCGATCTTCATCTTACCCGCTTATCGGCCATATGCGGCATTTTGCAATGCCGCCTGTGTTGCTACTTAGGTGTCTTTACCGCCCGAACGGACTAGACGCGCCAAAACAAAGCCAATTGCGGCAGCGGCGCCAATGGCGACAGCAGGGCTTTTGCGGACGAATTGTCGTGCATCTTCTGCCAACATATCCACATCCTTGGCGTCCATTTTGTCGGCGAAGCCATCAACCATGTCGGCTGCGCTACGGGCATAGTCGCCATATTGCTTTCCAACATTATCGTCGATGGTGCCAGCGCTATCGCGGATAAGCTTGCTGATGCTGCCAACGGCCTCAGTAGCGCGATCCTTACCTTTGGTTGCTGCCGCGCGGACGCTGTCGGTGGCTTGGGCCTTAAAATCATTCATATCCGATTTGACCTTTGATTTGACATTGTCGGTCTTGCCTTGGGCTGGTTGCGCCTTTGCTTCGGCCTTTGGCGCAGCGGTTTTGGCTTTGGTAGTCTTGGCGGCTACCTTAGCAGCAGGCTTGGCTGCTGTTGGCTTAGTGGCTGCTTTCTTGGCGGCTGCGGGCTTTTCGGTCTCGGCCATAAGAATGACTCCTTTTGAACAACTGGGGCGAAAGAAATTGTCTTGCTACCCACGGATATTTGTATTGCGGGTGCCTTAGTCAACTATAGCACCGCAAATTCAGTTTTAAAATCGATATGTCGGAGCATCGTTGCCAAAACCCGATCACAAGGATAGACGCGCTGGCATAACTCCACCTACGCACAAACGGACTATTATATGACTGCTATCCTTGACATCCATGCCCGCCAGATCCTCGACAGCCGAGGAAACCCGACGGTTGAAGTTGATGTTGTGTTGGAGGACGGCTGTTTCGGCCGTGCGGCGGTCCCATCCGGTGCCTCGACAGGTGCATATGAAGCCGTTGAAAAGCGCGATGGCGATATGTCCAAATATATGGGAAAGGGCGTGCTTCAGGCGATTGAGGCCGTCAACGGACCAATTTTTGAAGCCTTGGTCGAACTGGACGCGGAGGAGCAGGAAAATATCGATGCGGTCATGATTGATCTTGATGGCACCGACAATAAATCGAACCTGGGTGCAAATGCTATTTTGGGGGTCAGCCTTGCGGTAGCCAAAGCAGCGGCGGACGCACGTGGGCTTCCGCTCTATCGCTATGTTGGTGGCGTAAATGCCCATGTTCTGCCAGTACCGATGATGAATATCATCAATGGCGGGGAGCATGCCGACAACCCGATTGATTTTCAGGAATTCATGGTCATGCCCATCGGCGCTGGCTCAATTGCGGAAGCTGTGCGCTGGGGCTCGGAAATTTTCCATACCTTGAAAAAGGGCCTGCATGAGAAGGGTCTGGCAACGTCGGTTGGTGACGAAGGCGGCTTTGCCCCTAATTTGGCGTCAACCCGTGATGCGTTGGATTTCATCATGGCGTCGGTGGAGAAGGCGGGATTTACAGCAGGCAAAGATGTTGTCTTGGCTCTGGACTGCGCTGCGACCGAATTTTTCTGCAACGGCAAATATGAAATATCGGGTGAGGGGCTATCGCTGACGCCGCATGAAATGGCCGACTATCTCGCGGCCTTGTGTAAGGACTATCCCATATTGTCGATTGAGGATTGCATGAGCGAAGACGATTTTGAAGGTTGGAAAGCTATCACTGACAAAATTGGTTCAGAGGTGCAGTTGGTGGGTGATGATTTGTTCGTTACGAACCCGGAGCGCCTGTCGATGGGTATCGGCAAGGGACTTGCAAACTCCTTGTTGGTTAAGGTCAACCAGATCGGTACTTTGACAGAAACACTGGCTGCCGTCTCGATGGCGCAGCGTGCGTCCTACACAGCCGTTATGTCGCACCGTTCGGGCGAGACTGAGGATGCAACGATTGCCGACTTGGCCGTGGCAACCAATTGCGGTCAGATCAAAACCGGAAGTCTCGCGCGCTCGGACCGGTTGGCCAAGTATAACCAGCTTATCCGCATCGAAGAGGAGCTTGGTGCATCTGCCATATATGCCGGTCGGGGTATTTTCCGCTGACCGTGATATCCTTGCCAACCCGTGTAAAATATGATTCAGTCTGAGCATGGCCCGAGGCAATAAAAAACCGGATTATATGAAGTCAGTGGTTGGGCCCGCCTTGGGGCTTCTGGCTTTGCTCGGCATCGCGTCATACGCGTTGCTGGGTCCGACTGGGATCCTTGCATGGACCGACTATCGCGCCGCGTTGAGTGAGCGTAAAATTGAGTTGGCAAAATTGCAGAAAGAACGCGACGCGTTAAGAAATCGGCAGCTCTTGTTGGATCGGGACAATGTCGACCCGGACCTTGCGGGCGAACTCATGCGTAAAGAATTGAACGTTGTTGCCCCTGACGAGGTTGTTGTTCCGTTAAAGTAAGGCGCTGGCCGTCACATGAATAGCTATGCAGAGCTTTCCGTTGCGGAAAAGCGCTTTTCACCGAGGCTGATTTTGACTAGGCGGCGTCGTATTCGCGTATAAAAATTCCACCAAAGGAAATGATTTTGGCCACCACCCCAGCGAAAAAATCTACTTCCAAAAAGGCAAGTGTCAGCGAAGACGCGGCGCGTGCCAATCGGGAGCGTCCGACCGAGCCAGTGCCGTATAAAGCGACAAAGGAAGAGCTTTTGAAGTTCTACCGTGAGATGTTGCTGATCCGGCGGTTCGAGGAAAAGGCGGGGCAGCTTTACGGTCTGGGTCTGATAGGTGGCTTTTGCCATTTATATATCGGGCAAGAAGCCGTCGCGATTGGGCTTCAATCTGCGCTGACGCCCGGTAAAGACAGCGTTATAACCGGGTATCGGGACCATGGCCATATGCTGGCTTATGGCATTGACCCGAATGTCATCATGGCCGAGCTGACCGGCCGCGCCGCGGGCATATCAAAGGGCAAGGGCGGATCGATGCACATGTTTTCGACCGAACATAAGTTTTACGGCGGACATGGGATTGTTGGCGCGCAGGTATCGCTGGGTGCTGGCCTTGCTTTTGGGCATAAATATGCGAACGATGGCGGCGTGTGCCTTGCCTATTTTGGCGACGGGGCATCCAACCAAGGGCAAGTATATGAGAGCTTCAACATGGCGGAGCTGTGGAAACTGCCCATCATTTTCGTGATCGAAAATAACCAATATGCAATGGGCACCAGCGTCAACCGCGCGTCTTCCGAGGACCAGCTTTACCGCCGCGGTGAGAGCTTCCGCATCCCTGGTATTCAGGTCGACGGCATGGATGTGCTTGCCGTGCGCGGCGCGGCCGAAGTTGCGCTGGATTGGGTGCGCAGCGGTAAAGGACCTGTATTGTTGGAAATGAAAACCTACCGTTATCGGGGCCATTCCATGTCCGACCCTGCCAAGTACCGCAGCCGTGACGAGGTCCAGTCGGTCCGCGACAACAGCGACCCGATTGAAGGTTGCAAGGCCTATCTCACCGAAATGGGCGTAAGCGAAGACGCGCTTAAGGTGATTGAAAAAGAGATTCGGAAAATTGTGAATGAGTCCGCCGATTTTGCCGAAACTTCGCCAGAGCCCGACTTTGCCGCACTATATACTGACGTTCTGGTGGAGCAATATTGATGGCAATCGAACTTAAGATGCCCGCGCTGTCACCAACGATGGAAGAGGGCACCTTGGCCAAATGGCTGGTGAAAGAAGGCGATAGCGTCAAATCTGGCGATATTCTTGCCGAGATTGAAACCGATAAGGCGACGATGGAATTTGAAGCTGTGGACGAAGGCGTGATTTCGTCGATCACCGTTGCAGAAGGGACCGATCGCGTCAAAGTCGGCACGGTTATTGCGTTGATTACGGGTGAGGGAGAGGAACCTGCGCCTGCGCCTTCTCCAAAACCAGTCGCATCAACCCCAGTCGAGATGCCGATACAAAGTGCGCCAATCCCAACTATGTCGGATCTTAAGCCTATAGTATCCAGTTCTGCTAACGCGAACGGCAATATGCAATCCGTCACCTTACGCGAAGCCTTGCGCGATGCGATGGCCGAGGAAATGCGCCGCGACGACCGCGTGTTTGTAATGGGTGAGGAAGTCGCCGAATATCAAGGTGCCTATAAGGTCACGCAAGGCCTGCTCGAAGAATTCGGCGCACGCCGGGTCATTGACACGCCTATCACGGAATATGGCTTTGCTGGCGTTGGCGCGGGGGCGGCAATGGGCGGTCTAAGGCCAATCATCGAATTCATGACCTTTAACTTTGCTATGCAGGCGATTGACCACATCATCAACTCAGCAGCCAAGACGAACTATATGTCGGGTGGTCAAGTGCGATGCCCTATTGTGTTTCGTGGGCCAAATGGTGCCGCCGCGCGCGTGGGCGCGCAACATAGCCAGAATTATGCACCTTGGTATGCCAGTGTGCCGGGACTGATTGTGATTGCGCCATATGACGCCGCTGATGCCAAAGGTCTGTTGAAAGCGGCTATCCGTTGCGAGGACCCGGTCGTATTCTTAGAAAATGAATTGCTCTATGGTCGCACCTATGAGGTTCCTATGGGCGATGATCATGTCCTACCCATTGGCAAAGCGCGCGTCATGCGTGAAGGAACGGATGTAACCATCGTCAGCTATTCTATTGGCGTTGGCCTCTCGCTTGAGGCGGCGGATAGGCTGGCTGAAGACGGGATTAGCGCTGAGGTCATCGACCTGTGCACCATTCGTCCCCTCGACAAGTCGACGGTTTTGTTAAGTCTTGCAAAAACCAACCGCTTGGTCGTTGCCGAAGAGGGCTGGCCAACATGTTCGGTTGGTAGCGAAATTCTGGCAATATGCATGGAAGAAGGCTTCGACGATTTAGACGCACCGGTTTTACGTATCACGAACGAGGACGTGCCCATGCCCTATGCGGCAAATCTGGAGAAGGCGATGCTATTGAACGCGGACAAGATTGTGGCTGGCGTTCGCAGAACGTTGGGCGTCTAATCGCGCAGTAACCACGCCTTGAAATTAGTAAGCTCTCGCAATATTGACAGTGGGCCCGCTACCTACGAAGCGCGCATAGAATGACGGACTCTGTTTTGGAGTTGGCGCCGCCCGCCCGGTTGGCAATTGCTTATGCGCCGTCAGACGTTCGGTCTGCACTTGCGCTGCTTTTGCAAATTGACAACCGCTTTGCCGAGATATTGCGCAATGCGCGTGAGCCGATGATCGCACAAATCAAGATGGCGTGGTGGCGCGAAGCTTTTGCCAGCGCAGCAGACGCGCGACCGAAGGGGGAGCCATTGCTGCAAGCGCTTAACGAAGCGGGCGATCGCATTCCGTTACGCGCACTTGAGGCGCTGGCGTCGGCGTGGGAGCAGTTGCTGGGCAGTGAGAAGTTCAGTCAAGATGTCATCGACGTCCATACCGAATTGCGCGCCGAGGCGATTTTTCTGACCTATGCGGGTTGGGTGGGCAGTGTGCAGGATATGCGGCCCATTGGGAGGTGCTGGGCGCTTGAAGCGTTGCGCATGCCTTTTCCAGAGCGTGTTGCAGGCTGCAATGTGCCGCACGCGCCATTACCAAAGGCACGGGCATTACGTCCATTATCGATTTTGACAATGTCCGTGCGGACAGTATCAGGACCAAGATTGATTTTACATGCGTTAACAGGGATATAGGTATAAGCTCCGCTTGCTATGCATCAATAAGGAGGCGGTTGCAGTGCAACGTATGTTGATCGGCGGCGTTGCTGCCTTATGCATGGCGGGTGGCGGACTATTGGTCTGGCAGAGCATGGCCACGGAGCCGTCGCTTATCCCTGCGCCGCCACCGCCCGCTGCTATATCCGACACGCTGCCAGTCGCCGGGTCCGATGCGCCTAATTTTGGTCCTGCGCACCCACCCCACCGGAGGTGCCTAAAGCCAGCCGTGAGGAGATGCGTTTCAACCGATATGAAGGCAATAAGGATGAGCTTGTCTCACGCCTTGAAATGATGGGCAGCGGACCAAGGCTTTCAAGGCGCTGGATACCGATGGCAATAATTTGCTGACGTTTGAGGAATGGGCTGCGGCCACTGATCAGCGCTTTGCTGCTGCGGATGGTAACAAGGATCAGCTTTTGACGCGCAAGGAGTTCGCACGGACCCGGCCCAAGACAGCCGCCAAGCCGGGATGTCGTTGCTAGGTCCTAACGCTAGGCTGCGATGGCCTGACTGGTGATCCAGCTGTTTAAGTCAGCCCGCGCCCTGCCGGTCATCGCCGCTTTGCGCGATTTCTTATGAACTTTTTCGTCAAGCGGCGCGAATAGGCCAAAATTGATATTCATGGGTTGATAATCGTCGGCCAGTGCGTCGCCCGTGATATGGCCAAGCAATGCACCAAGCGCCGTGGTGGATGGTGGTGCAGTAACCGTGCGCCCGGTCAATTCCGCTGCCGTCATCATGCCAGCCATCAAACCAACGGCGCTGCTTTCAACATAGCCTTCGCAGCCGGTAATTTGCCCTGCAAAGCGGATATTCGGCGCGGATTTTAAGCGAAGCTGACGGTCCAACAATATGGGCGCGCGAATAAACGTATTGCGGTGTAGCCCGCCAAGCCGGGCAAATTCGGCTTCTGCGAGACCGGGGATCATGCGGAGCAATTCAACTTGCGCTTTATGTTTCATCTTCGTTTGAAACCCGACCATGTTCCATAACGTGCCTTGTTTATTGTCTTGTCGCAATTGCACCACAGCATGCGCCCAGCGGCCAGTTCTGGGGTTGTCGAGACCAACAGGCTTCATGGGGCCAAAGCGCAAGGTGTCTAACCCGCGCGATGCCATAACCTCAATCGGCATGCAGCCTTCGAAATAGGGCGTGTTGGTTTCCCATTCCTTGAACTCCGCTTTCTCCGAGTCCAGCAAACCTTGGTGAAAGGCGCGATATTGCGCCTCGTCCATCGGGCAGTTTATGTAATCCTTGCCTTCGCCCTTGTCCCAGCGCGAGGCGTACCACGCAATGTCCATGTCGATGCTGTCATGGTAGACAATGGGTGCAATCGCATCGAAGAAAGCGAGACGGTCTTCGCCCGTTTTCGCCATGATGCTCTCCGCAAGGTTTGTTGCGGTCAATGGGCCAGTGGCGATGATCACTGGCCGGTCGGATGGAATGACGTCCACGCGCTCGCGGACGATTTCGATGTTAGTCTGGCTCTCCAGATGCTGGGTAACGGTTTGGGAGAAAACATCGCGATCAACCGCGAGCGCTGACCCTGCGGGCACCTTGGCCACTTCGGCGGCTTGCATGATGAGTGAGCCCAGATCGCGCATTTCCTGATGCAGAAGGCCAACGGCATTGTTTTCGGCATCGTCCGACCGGAAACTGTTGGAGCACACCAGTTCAGCCAAGCCATTGGTTTGATGTGCTGGCGTCATGTCCCCCGATCCGCGCATTTCCGACAGCCGCACGCGCATCCCCCGCTGGGCCAATTGCCATGCCGCTTCGCAGCCTGCGAGACCGCCACCGATAACCTGGACATCATAATTTATGCTCATGATTGCGCGGCTATCAAAAATCTTTGGCGCTGCACAGGCAAAAGCGCCAAGATGGGCTATGGGATTTACAACTAACTCTTCAGGCGGCGGGACGATCTTGCGGCCATCGCTGGTTCCGCCGCCCTCTGACGCCCACAAATATAGCCGTGGGCATGCGATGGTCTGGAGCGGGCCGGTCTTGCACACTGGTGCTTCGAGGCTCTCTGCACAGGCGGCATTGGCGGTGGGGGCTGGCTTGGTCACTCTTATGGGTGAAAAAGCGGCGTTGGTTGAACAGGCCGCGCGCGTCACCGCGATCATGTTGCGCGAAACCGATATGTCCTTTTCCTGCGTCGATGATCGCGTTACCTCCTGTGCCATTGGTCCGGGGGCAGGGGCATCGGTTCGGCAGGCTGTCCTCCAGATCCTGAGCCTCAATGTCCCAACTATACTTGATGCTGATGCACTGACGGCCTTTGAAGGCGACCCAGCCACCTTGTGCGGTGCAACGCGTCCGACGGACGTGATGACCCCGCATATTGGCGATTTCCTTCGCCTTTTCCCGGACATCCCAACCGATAATCGTGCGGACGCCGCGCGTCGCGCAGCGGATCGGGCACAATGTGTTGTGCTGCTGAAGGGTTATGAAACTTGGGTTGCTGCGCCCGATGGCCGCGCGTTGGTGAACCGCCATGCGTCACCTTGGCTGGCGACTGCCGGATCGGGAGATGTGCTAACCGGGCTGATTTGCGGGTTGGTAGCGCAAGGGGTGCCAGCGTTTGACGCGGCCAGCATAGCGGCATGGCTGCATGGCGATATTGGCGCACGCGGCGGACCGAGCCTAACCGCAGACAATATGATTAGCCATATTCCGCTTGTCTTGCGCGGGTGTTTGCACGATGCATCGGAACATGGCTCAGGATCTCGCACATAAACGCCCTTATTTGCTCGGCAGCTTGATTGCCGGCATCAGCTTTCCTGCGACGTGGCTATTCCTGCCGATTGAAGGCGGGTTATACGCCATGGTCTGGAAAATGGCGGCGGTCGGGCTGCTGGTGCCATTTGCGTTGCGTCGTCATCATCAGGGCGAATTTATCCTGCTGGCGATAATGCTCGCATTTTATGCGCTGGGGGACGGGCTAATCGAACTTAGCATGGTCGCCGGGGCCTTGGCCTTTGCCGCCGGACATTTGGTGGCGATGCTCATCTATTTTCGTCACCGCCGCATTGGCGCGGCATTCAGCCAAAAGTTGCTAGCCGCCACTTTATTGTTGGCCACGCCTGTCATTGCGTTTTCCCTTCCGCCTACCCAAGATGAGGGAATTCAGGTGGCGGCCTATAGCATCATCCTCGCGGCCATGGCGGCTATGGCATGGAGCAGCAATTTCCCGCGTTACCGCGTCGGTTTTGGTGCGATATTGTTTGTGGTGTCCGACCTGCTGATTTTTGCAGAGCTTGGTCCATTAGCAGGTTCGACGATGACAGGAATTGTCATCTGGTATATTTATTATTTCGGTGTGTTAATGATAACAGTCGGTGTTGCCCAGACATTGGTCAAGCGCGGGCATTTTGCCGATGGAGAAGAGCGCGACTGAATTGGCAACGATTAAGAAGGCCAATAAGGGAAGAGGTTACCCTTCGGCTCCGCATTTCCGTCACCCTGAACTTGTTTCAGGGTCTATCGTGCCGCAAAGACCTTCGTTTAATGCTGGCGAATGGACCCTGAAACAAGTTCAGGGTGACGCAGGCTTGTTTCAGGGTGACACAGCATTTGTTTAAAGTAACAGTGGCTTGGGCTACTCAGCTATCGGTGTATCTGTATCCGCGCCTTCGCCTTCAGTGCCGTTCTCGGCATCATCCTCATCGCTTTCGTCAATTTTGGCCGCGCCGACCACATGTTCATTTTCGTCGACATTGAACAAGCGCACGCCAGCGGTTCCGCGACCCAAGACGCGCAAGCTGTCGAGTGGCATGCGGATCAATTTCGCCTGATCGGTCACGAGCATCAACTGATCGCCCTTTGTTGCGGGGAAGCTGGCGACAACTTGGCCATTGCGTTCGATATTGTCGATATTGGTGATGCCCTGGCCACCACGTCCGGTCCGGCGATAGCCATAAGCCGATGACAATTTGCCATAGCCATTGGCGCATACGGTAAGGATGAACTGCTCACGCTCCGCCAGTGCGGCGATGCGTTCGGCGGTCATCGTTGGCTCGCCTTCCTTCTCCGGCTTCCAAGGGGCAAAGCGCAGATAATCCTCACGCTCTTCGCCCGAAGTACCAACGCGTTTGAGGATGGAGAGCGAGATAACCGCATCGCCTGTTGCCAATTTCATGGCACGCACGCCAGTCGACGCGCGGCTTTGGAATTCGCGGATATCGTCAGCAGCAAAGCGGATAGCTTTACCATAGCGGCTTGCGAGTAGGATATCGTCTTCGGCGCTCAAAAGCTCAACGCCGATCAATTTGTCGTCGGCATCTTCGCCTTCGAACTTCATCGCGATTTTGCCGTTGCTTGGCACATTGGCAAAGGCGTCCATGCTGTTGCGACGGGCATAGCCCTTTGACGTCGCAAATACGACGCTCAGGCCGCCCCATTCGGCTTCATCTTCGGGCAAGGTCAAAACGTTGGAAATGACTTCGCCTTCGCCCAGTGGCAGCAAGTTGACCATGGGCCGACCACGTGTGGACGGGCCGCCTTCGGGCAGCTTCCATACCTTCAGGCGATAGACCTTACCAATGTTGGAGAAGAACAATACCGGCGTGTGCGTGCTGGTTACAAATAACTCGGTAACGGCATCCTCATCCTTCGTCGCCATACCGGCGCGGCCCTTGCCACCCCGGTTTTGCGCGCGGAATATCGCCAAAGCGGTACGTTTGATGTAACCGCCATGGGTGACAGTAACGACCATTTCCTCACGCTCCATAAGGTCTTCGTCGTCCAAGCCATCCCAGCTTGCCGTGATTTCGCACAGGCGTGGGGTGGAAAATTCGGCGTCAATCGCGACAAGCTCTTCGCGCAGAACAGCGTATAGTCTTACGCGATCACCTAAGACAGCGAGAAACTCGGCGATGCTCTCGGCAAGCCCCTGAAGCTCCTTACCGATTTCGTCACGGCCAAGCGCCGTTAGGCGATGCAGGCGCAATTCAAGAATGGCGCGCACCTGAAGCTCCGACAATTGGTAGCTGTCGCCAGTAATCTCGGTTTCGACCGCTTCCACCAATTTGATGTAGGACGCGATTTCGGCGATTGGCCATTTGCGCGCAATCAAGGCTGCGCGCGCTGCGGCGGGGCTGGCGGAACCACGAATGATCCGCACGACTTCGTCCAAATTGGTGACCGCAACGACAAGGCCAAGTAACAAATGCGCGCGTTCGCGGGCCTTGTTCAGCTCAAACTTTGTCCGGCGGGTAATCACTTCTTCGCGGAAGCGAATGAACGCTTCAATAATGTCGCGCAGGTTCAACACTTCGGGTCGGCCGCCACGAATGGCGAGCATATTGGCGGGGAAGCTCGATTGCGCCTGCGTGTGACGCCACAATTGGTTGAGGACAACGTCAGTGGTGGCATCGCGCTTTAGGTCGATAACAATGCGCACGCCCTTGCGGCTGGATTCATCGCGAATGTCGGAAACGCCCTCTATACGCTTGTCTTTTGCGGCTTCAGCGATTTTCTCGACAAGGCCGGACTTGCCGACCTGAAACGGAATGCTGGTCAGCACGATGGAACGGCGGTCGCCTTTTCCTTCTTCAATCTCATGCCGTGCGCGTTGCATGATGGAGCCCTTGCCCTCACGATAGGCGGCACGTGCGCCGCCAGTGCCGAGGATCAGCGGAGCGGTGGGAAAATCGGGGGCAGGGACGATTTCGATGAGCTCGTCGATGGTGATGGCGGGATTGTCGATATAGGCCAAGCACGCCTTGATCACTTCGCCCAGATTGTGCGGCGGGATGTTGGTCGCCATGCCAACGGCAATACCGCCAGCGCCATTGACCAACAGGTTCGGGAAACGCGCGGGCAGAACCTGCGGCTCTTCACGGCTGCCGTCATAGTTGGGTTGGAAATCAACCGTGTCCTTATCGAGATCATCCAGAAGTGCGTTGGCGACCTTGTTCAACCGCGCCTCAGTGTAGCGCATTGATGCGGGCGGGTCGGGGTCCATCGACCCAAAGTTGCCCTGACCATCGATCAACGGCACGCGCATCGACCAATCCTGAGTCATCCGCGCTAGTGCGTCGTAAATGGCGCTGTCGCCATGCGGGTGATAATTGCCCATCACATCGCCGACGATCTTCGCCGATTTGCGATAGGGCCGCCCGGCGACAAAGCCGCCTTCTTGGCTAGCGAACAAAATCCGGCGGTGAACTGGCTTTAAACCGTCGCGTACATCGGGCAAAGCGCGCGATACAATAACCGACATCGCATAATCGAGATAGCTCGACTTCATTTCATCGACAATGTCGACAGGTGAAATGTCCGATGGGTCCAAGGTAACTGTGTCGTCGGTCACGCCGCGATAATCCTTATATTTTTATAATCGATGAACCTTAGACCCAACGCGCCGAAATGGCCACATGCGACGGCCCCAATTGCGCTGTTTTAAGCAGTTTATCCACAGATTCACACCTTGGCGGCGGTTAGGGCGCGACCAAGCTTCCGTCATAGGCAAAAATTTGCCCGCTTTGTTCTGGTTTCAGTCCATGG
>Ga0247843_1005252_pt1 | contig 18239 bp, 22 predicted proteins | sample LaCruzMarch2017__FD_192420 | JGI IMG/M metagenome (GOLD analysis project Ga0247843, IMG submission 192420) | Freshwater microbial communities from meromictic Lake La Cruz, Castile-La Mancha, Spain - LaCruzMarch2017_8m | ecosystem: Environmental > Aquatic > Freshwater > Lake | place: Spain...
TTCATTGGCAGCTATCTGTGCCTATTCGTTTTATCAAAGAAAACCCAAAGTTAGTATAGCACTACCACTGGAATTGGGTCAGTATTGCCCCCAAATGGCTGCTTAAATTTGAAAAGTTCACGTTAAAGTAAGAAAAATGAGTTTGTTCGATAAACCATTTGGGGATTTCTTTGATTTGATTTGAAGATAAGTCAGCCTCTTTAAGTTGTGAGAGTTGGGCAAGAGGAGTAATATCATTTATAGCGTTACGACTAAGATTTAATATACGTAGTTGTTTTGATTGTCGTAATGGTTCGATTGAGGTAATATTTGAACTTGATATTTCAAGAAAACTTAAATTTTTGAGTGAAGCAATTGGGATTAAATCGTTTATCAAGCTAGCGCCAATTTGAATTACTCCCAATTTTTTTAGGGATTCCAAATTAGGAAGTGTAGTAACTGAAATATTGTAACAACGGAGAATTCGCAAGTTTTTCAATAAAAGGATTGGGCTCAAATCTTCTAAGTCAATACCGTTTCTTATTGATACTTCTACAACTTTTCCATCTACTTCTGCAAAAGAGATTACCTCTTTTCCCCAAAGTTCTTCCAATATTTCCTTCGGCTTACTCATAACTTTTGAATAAAAAAACGCTGCCGGGGTTTGTTATCGCTGATAACAAACCCCGGCAGCGTTCGATGGGTTTATATACTTTGCTCAATCAGTTCCGCCAAGTCAAATACCTTTACCGAATCTTCGCGCTCTTTGTTTTTGACGCCGTCGCTCATCATCACCATACAAAACGGGCAACCTACCGCAATCGTGTCGGCACCCGTGGCGAGGGCTTCTTCGATGCGCTCGATGTTGATGTCTTTTTTGCCTTTTTCGGGTTCTTTAAACATTTGCCCACCGCCGGCACCGCAGCAAAGCCCTTTTACTTTGGAGCGTTTCATTTCTACCAAATCAGCATCCAACGCCTCTAAAACAGAGCGTGGCGCTTCGTAAATGTCATTGGCGCGTCCCAAATAGCAGGAATCATGGAAGGTGATTTTACGTCCTTTGAACGTGCCGCCGCCTTCGATTTTTACTTTGCCTTCGTTGATAAGTTGTTGTAAAAATTCCGAATGATGAATCACTTCATAATTGCCACCCAGCGCAGGATATTCGTTTTTGAGGGTATTGAAACAATGCGGACAGGCCGTCACTATTTTTTTGACACCGTACATATCCAGTACCTGAATGTTGGACATGGCCATCATCTGAAACGTAAACTCATTTCCCGCACGTCGGGCCGGGTCGCCAGTACAGCCTTCTTCCGTTCCCAAAACGGCAAATTTTACGCCTACTTTGTTGAGGATTTTGACAAAAGCAACGGTTACTTTTTTGTAACGGTCGTCAAAGGAACCTGCACAGCCGACCCAAAACAGGATTTCGGGCGTTTCGCCGGTAGCGGCCATGTCGGCCATGGTGGGTACTTTTATTTCTGACATTGGTTGATTTATAGGTTTGATGAAAATTTTAAGAAACAAGGGCCATTCCTTCAAAAAAGACGACAATGGCAGCGTATTGCTGTCAATAACAACTGTATCAGTTGATTGATCATAAATCGTCATTGTCCAGACTTTGGCTTCGGCAGTGCGGCTAATGACGTGGATAGTTTTATCTTTTGGATTTATCAATATGATTTCTTGGACACTTTCCATCTGTTGATAGCGGGGCATTTTGCTCTCCCAATCGTATTTGGAGGTGCTTTCCGATAAAATTTCTACCACCAAATGCGGGTTTTTGATGATAGACTCCGAATTAGGATAAAAATCAGGTGTTCCTTTTACCACCGTTACGTCAGGATTAAAGAATGATTTCTCAGGGCGCGACACGCCCAAATTACTGCCCAACACAAAGACATTCGGCTTTCCTTGATAAAAGTTTGAAAGAATAAAACCGATACGCATTACAAGCCATTCGTGTAAAAATTTTGCTAATCCCATGATGAGGATTTCATTGTTGACAAATTCGGCTTTATAGGGTGTGGTAGGTAGAAACTCCATAAATTCTTCCCACGAAGCGGAGAGTATGAGTGGTTTTCCTGCTTCGATTGCCGCTTTTTGCTCCTCATTCAGTACTATTTGCGTGGCGGTTGTCATATCGTTCAAGTTATTTTGTTCTGCAAAGTCGGTATTTCCCTAAAAATTTCCAATGTTTGCCAAAATATTCAAATAACAAATGAAGACAGTTTATAAATCCCATCCTTGGCATGGCATCCCGATGGGAGAAAAAGCCCCCGAAACGGTAACGGCTTTTATCGAAATCGTACCTACTGATACTGTTAAATACGAAATTGACAAGACGACGGGTTACCTCAAAATCGACCGTCCGCAGAAATATTCAAACATTGTTCCCGCTTTGTATGGCTTTGTACCTAAAACGTACTGCGGGGACGCTATTGCGGATTTTGCCCGTCAGCAATCGGGGCGCAACGACATTAAAGAAGGCGACGGTGACCCGTTGGATATTTGCGTTCTTTGCGAAAGCACTATTCCTCACGGAGATATTATTTGTCAGGCTATTCCGATTGGGGGACTTCGCCTCATTGACAAAGGAGAAGCTGACGATAAAATCATCGCCGTATTGAAGGATGATTTATTGTATAGTAAATACAAGGATATCAGTGAGTTGCCCGAAAGTGTGGTCAATCGTTTGCAACATTACTTCCTGACGTATAAGAACTTACCGGGCGAGCCTATGACCTGCGAAATCGCGAATGTGTACGGTCGTGAAGAAGCTCACCAAGTGATTCGCCACTCAGTGACCGACTACCTCAACAACTTCGGAATGCTTTAGAGTAAGGACTGTTAACGGATAACAGTTAACTGTTAACTGTTGCGGGCTTCTTATGTTTCCAACGATTGTGGGACCAAAGCCATTCGGAAGGGTGATTTTGAATGGCTTTTTCCAGTAAATTTTTGTAGGAATTGGTAATAGCTCCTTCGGGCAAATCGTCATAAGGAGGCTCGGCTACGGAGTGAAACAGAACGACGTAATACCCGCGGCTTTTTCGATACATTTCGCCAAAGACAACGGGCATTTTAGTGGTACGGGCAATTTTTTCAGTTCCTGGAAAAAAGCCCGTTTCCCGATTCAAAAACGGGAGCCAATGCGCGTGTTCGGGTTCATGAGGCGATTGGTCAGCAACGAGGCCGGTGGTACGAATGATTTTCCGACGCGCTACAATCTCCCGCATGAGTCGTTGCATGGGAACGGGATATACCCCAAACGAGGAGCGTACGTTGACCATAAACTCGTCGGACTTCTTGCTCGTTAAATTTTTGTACACCACATCCACGGGAATTCCTCGGGTGGTCAATGCCCCGGGTACCCATTCCCAGTTGGCAACGTGAGCGCTAAAAGACAGAAACGATTGACCGTTGTTAATGTAGTTTTTAATCAATTCAAAATTATCAATCTGTACCCGTTCCTGAATTTCTTCGGCGCTTAAATAAGGCAGTTTGAGCGTTTCTACGAATAAGTCGGCCAGTAATTGATAAAATTCTTTTCTGATTTTCTTGATTTCCTGCGGTGTTTTTTCAGGAAAAGATTCTTCCAAATGCTTGGTAACGAGTTTTTTACGGTAACCGACTACGTAATAAATCAGTACGTAAAAAACGTCTGAAATTTTATATAAAAATGCCAGAGGTAAACGCCCCAGCCAGCCCAAAAGCCACATCTGATTTGTGATTTGCGATTGCCGAATTACGATGAGTGGAAAAGTCGTAAGGGGGAATCTTTTGAAAAGATTGAATTTTAGCGCGCAAAATTAGTAAATCAACCGATGTATTTTACTTCTAAACATAGCAATCATAAAAATCAGCGTTCTATTTTACTTATTATAACTATGTCGCGTCCCTATATACTTGCCGAAACCAACTGGAAAGCCGTCAAAGATACACACTACGATGTGGCCGTTTTGCCGTGGGGCGCTACCGAAGCTCATAATTATCATTTGCCTTACGCCACCGACAACTACGAAGCCGACGCACTCGCTGCCGAAGCGGTACGTTTGGCGTGGGAAGCAGGCCGAAAGGTGATGGTTTTACCTACGATTCCGTTTGGGGTAAATACGGGACAAACAGATATTAAACTCTGCATGAACCTGTACCCAAGCACCCAAATGGCTATTTTACGCGATTTGGCCGAAGTGGTTTCAAGAAGCGGAATCAAGAAATTGGTGGTGTTTAACGGTCACGGAGGCAACGATTTCAAACAGATGATTCGTGAAGTGGGAACGCACTTTCCTGATTTATGGATAAGTACCTGCTTTTGGTTCAAGGCATTGGACGGCTCAGCCTATTTTGACCATGTAGGCGACCATGCCGACGAAACCGAAACTAGCTTGGTCGTACACTTGCGACCCGATTTAGTGCTGCCTTTGGACGAAGCAGGGGAGGGACTCGCCAAAAAAACAAGCATCCATGCCATGCGTGAAGGTTGGGCGTGGGCTGAGCGCAAATGGAGTCAGGTGACTGAAGATACCGGCGTGGGAAATCCTAAAAAAGCCACAGCTGAAAAAGGAGCGCGTTTTTACAAGGATTTGACCCAAAAATTAGGACAATTTTTTATTGAATTGGCCGATGCAGATTTGAATCGGTTATATGAATAATTTTGTTTATGATTTTTTTGATACTACCGCTCAAATTACTTTATTTACATAATCACTTTTGTTTTTATCGAATTGACCCTCCGAATCGAGTTACAGTATTTGCCGAGTTTAGAATATTTTGCCTGTTTGTTGAAATATGGTGAGGTAGCATTGGAGGCGCACGAGTACTTTTTAAAACAAACCTATCGCAATCGTTGCTGTATCCTGACGGCCAATGGCGTGGATACCCTGATTGTTCCCGTGATTCATTCGAGTATCAAGATGCCGATTCGGGAAGTAAAAATTGATTATTCGCAGTCGTGGGTAAAAAGACATTGGGGAGCCATCGTGGCGGGGTACGGCAAAGCGCCTTATTTTGAGTATTTTGGAAGTGACTTTGAGCGTGTTTATCAAAAAAAGCCCGCTTATTTGTTTGACCTGAATTGGGAGCTGCTGACAATCTGTCTGAAACTGTTGCGGTTAAAACCGACAATCCGGCTGACTGACTCCTATCAAACGGGGGTAGAGGAGGGCCAAATTGACGTACTTTCGTTGGTTCACCCCAAAAAAGAGTTCAGGCACAACAATTTATACCTACCCGTTGTTTATCAACAAAACTTCGGAACGGAATTTGTTCCCAATCTAAGTATCATTGATTTGCTGATGTGTCAGGGAGCGGAAGCCATTCACATCTTAAAGCGCTCAGTTTTCGTAGATTAGAAATAAAAAGCAAAGAGAATATAAAACAGCAGGGTGATTAATTGAGTGGAATTGCCTTGTGGAATGAAATTTGTAATTTTTTTGTATGTAAAGTTAGACGGTAAAAGCTTAAAAAATCGGAAAGGAGTGTTTAGTTGGAGCCTAAAACCGACAGAATTTTATTGATTGATTAAAGAAATGCGTTAAATCACTATATTTGAAATATTTCGCGGCCGGTTTTTGTTAATAACAAAGAAAGCTGCCCATTTCAAAGCAGCACACAATCCAAACAATGGAAGCAAAATTTTCTAACCGCGTAAAAGAAGTCATTGGGTTCAGTCGCGAGGAAGCCTTGCGCTTGGGTCACGATTATATTGGCACCGAACACCTCATTCTGGGGATGATTCGGGAAGGAGAAGGCGTCGCCCTGGCGCTGCTCAAGAAATTAGGCGTTTCATTGGATGAACTGCGCATCACGATTGAACAGGTGACAAAAGGCACGGCGACCAATAATGTCAAAAATTTGGCCAATATTCCTTTGACTCGTCAATCGGAGAAAGTCCTTAAAATCACGTACTTAGAAGCAAAAATTTTCAAAAGTCCACTCATTGGCACGGAGCACTTACTCCTGTCCATTCTGCGTGACCCCGATAATCTGGCCTCGCAGATTTTAGCCAAGTTCAATGTTAACTACGAAATCGTTAAGGAAATGTTAGAGTATCAATCATCAGGCACCAAACCCCACGCCGGGCCCGAAACTGACGACGATGACGAACGCGGGATGTTCGGCGGTGGTTCGCAGCAAGGAAAAGACCCGAAAAGTGCCGAAAAGTCGCGTACACCTGTACTCGACAATTTCGGACGCGACCTTACGAAAATGGCAGAATTGGGCAAATTAGACCCGATTGTTGGCCGTGAAAAAGAAATTGAACGTGTAGCTCAAGTATTAAGCCGTCGTAAGAAAAACAATCCTGTTCTCATTGGAGAGCCGGGGGTTGGTAAAACTGCGATTGCCGAAGGCTTGGCCCTACGGATTGTACAAAAGAAAGTATCGCGTGTTTTGTTTGGCAAGCGCGTTGTTACCCTCGACTTAGCCTCGCTTGTAGCGGGTACCAAATACCGCGGTCAGTTTGAAGAGCGCATGAAGGCCGTCATGAACGAATTGGAGAAATCTCCCGAAGTGATTCTATTCATTGATGAGTTGCATACGATTGTGGGTGCCGGTGGTGCTTCAGGGTCGTTGGATGCTTCCAACATGTTCAAACCTGCTTTGGCCCGGGGAGACATCCAATGTATTGGTGCCACTACGCTTGACGAATACCGTCAGTACATTGAAAAAGATGGTGCTTTAGCCCGTCGTTTTCAAATCGTGATGGTAGACGCCCCAAGTGTGGAAGAAACCATTGAAATTTTGACCAATATCAAAGATAAGTACGAAGACCACCACCACGTAAACTACACCGAAGAGGCAATTGCCCAGGCTGTGAAGTTGTCGGAGCGTTACATTACCGACCGTTTCCTACCCGACAAAGCCATTGACGTGATGGACGAAGTGGGTGCCCGCGTACACATCAGCAATATTACGGTGCCGGAAGACATTGTTGTGTTGGAGCAACAGATTGAGGACGTGAAGAAGCAGAAAAACTTTGTGGTGAAAAGCCAGAAGTACGAAGAAGCGGCTCAACTTCGCGACCGTGAGAAAAAACTGTTGGATCAACTCGACCGTGCTAAACTTGCTTGGGAAGAAGAAACCAAGAAACGTCGTTATACGGTCACCGAAGACAACGTGGCCGAAGTAGTAGCGATGATGACGGGTATTCCGGTCAACCGCGTAGCACAAAACGAAGGCTTGAAATTGCTTGGCATGGCTGATCAGTTGAAAGCACGGGTAATTGGTCAGGCTTCGCCCATTGAAAAATTGACCAAGGCTATCCAACGTACTCGGGTCGGTTTAAAAGACCCCAAGAAACCGATTGGTTCGTTTATTTTCTTAGGCCCAACGGGCGTTGGAAAAACCGAATTGGCGAAAGTATTGGCTACGTATTTGTTTGACAAAGACGATGCTCTTGTGCGTATCGACATGAGCGAATACATGGAGAAATTCAGCGTATCGCGATTGATCGGAGCGCCTCCAGGCTACGTTGGGTACGAAGAAGGCGGTCAGTTGACGGAGAAAATTCGTCGTAAACCATACAGCGTTGTATTGTTGGATGAAATCGAAAAAGCGCACCCTGACGTATTCAATATCTTACTCCAAGTGTTGGATGATGGTATCTTGACCGACGGTTTGGGTCGCCGCGTGGACTTCCGTAATACGATTATCATCATGACTTCTAACATTGGGGTTCGCGATTTGAAGGATTTTGGAGCCGGAATTGGTTTTGCGACCAAATCTAAATCAGAGAATCCGGACGATTTGATGAAAAGCACGATTCAGAGCGCCTTGAAGAAAGCCTTTTCCCCTGAGTTTTTGAACCGTTTGGATGATGTGATTGTGTTCAATTCATTGCAACGCGAAGACATTCATCGTATCATTGATATTTCGCTTGGTAAATTGTTCAACCGCGTTACCAATCTTGGTTATAAAGTAGAATTGACAGAAAAAGCAAAAGACTTTTTGTCAGAAAAAGGCTACGACCAACAATACGGAGCGCGTCCTTTGAACAGAGCCATTCAGAAATACCTCGAAGATCCCGTCGCTGAAGAAATCCTCAAAGGAGATTTGCGCGAAGGGGATACCTTAATGGCCGATTACACAGAAGGAAGCGAAACCTTAGTGATTACCGTTAAGAAAAAAGAAGAGGAAGTCATTAATTAGAGGATTTTCTAAAAAATATAATTTTTTGCCAAAAAGGGTACGGTCTTTGATTGTACCCTTTTTGATTTTTACCATTGTACAAATGGGTACGATTAGAGAGAAAATACGCTGTTTTCATTGTTATCTATGAACGAACGTTTCCTTGATTCCTTTTCGGAAGTCTCACTCAAACAGATGGAATCTACTCGTTTGATGAATCGGGTAGACTCTAAATATGTGTTTCGCAGAGATAAGTTGCCCGAAATTCTCCATACAATTCAGTCTCATTACCATATTTTACAGCTTGAATCCAAACGTGTATTCAAGTATGATACGTTGTATTTTGATACTCCTGAGCGGCTGTTTTATAACCAACATCTGTGCGGCAAGCTGAATCGCTATAAAATCCGTACCCGCCGATACGTGGACACCAATACCCACTATTTTGAAGTAAAACTCAAAGACAACAAACGGCGAACTATAAAAAGCCGCATTGAACTGGAAGAGATATCGGAAGTGATTTGTCCGAAGAGTCGTTTGTTCCTACATCAGACGATGGTGGATATACCCGAAAATTTGGAGCCTGCCGTTTGGGTGTATTATCACCGTTTCACACTGGTGAATAAGCAACTGCCCGAACGCCTGACGTTTGACCTGAATTTGTGGTTTCGTTGGCAGGGCCAATCAGCCGCGTATCCGCACTTGGTGATTGCAGAGACCAAACAACACAAGCTTTTTCAGAGTCCCTTTACTAATCTGATGAAAGAAATGAGCATCCGAGAAGGGAGCTTGAGCAAATATTGTTTAGGGCTTTTGAACGTGGAGCCGTCGATTAAGGCTAATGCCTTTAAGCCCATGCTTTCTAAAATTAACCAACTGAACGATTATTGATAAAAATGTTACCTGACTGCTATGTCCAACCAAACTATATACGAATTGTTTTTTCAAATTGGCCTTGATTTGTTAAGCATGGTCATTTTGCTTCGCCTGATTTATTACCCCATTTATCGGAGTACAGAATTCGTTTTTACGTTTTTTGTATTCAATCTGATTATTTTTTCAATCACGTATTTGCTCAATAAGGTGGAAGTCTCAATGGGGGCGGCCTTTGGATTGTTTGCCGTTTTTTCGATGCTTCGTTACCGTACCGAGGGGATTTCGATGCGCAACATGACTTACTTATTTTTAGTCATTGCTTTGGGCTTAATCCACGGAATTTCGGCAAGTTTGGTAGGAATTACGGCACTTGTTTCCGTTACTCTTTTGCTTTGCACCTATTTGTTGGAAGGAGATTTGTTGTATCGTCGAGAATCTTCCAAAGAAATTATGTATGATAAAATCTCTCTGACAATGGCCGACCGACGTCAGGAGCTAATTGAGGATTTGCAGGAACGTACCGGGTTGAAAATCAATCGTATTGAGGTCGACAAACTGGATTTTTTACGAGATATGGCCTATTTGAAAATTTACTATTATGCCTGATAAAAAAGCCACTTATTCAAAATCAAGCAAGACCACTTTTTCGTAACTGATTTCTTTAAGGCTCGTTTTATTGACCTTAAAAACCATGATAAAAGGAGCATCATTGATGGGAATATCCCGTTCTGAATCCTGCTTTTTTTGAATGATTTTCCAGTTTTTACACAAATGAGTGGTAATTGCTAACGTCGCTTTGTTTTCAATTCCGCAGAAAAAATAATTTTTGGAGCCCGCTACCTTTGTTCCACATTTAACCTGTGATAAAGAAGTAACGAAGGGTTGCTTAGTGGGTTTGGAAGCAATCCTTTCGTAAAACTGATTTGTACATCAAGATGAAAAATCTAACTCTAAAGCGCATTCAGCACATAGGTATTCCCGTTACGAACTTGGAAAGGTCGGAGGAGTTTTACCAACGTCTGGGGTTTGAGAATGTGATGACATCTGCCTTTACGCACAACGGCGGCCAAGGGAAAGTAGCCATGATGCAGAGCGGAGAGATTCTCATTGAAATTTACCAAATGCCTGACCCTGAACTGTCTGAAATCAAACAACGCAAAGATGGCCACATAGACCACGTTGCCTTTGATGTGGATGACATTGATTTCACTTTTGAAGCGCTTAAACAGGGCGGCTTTACTATTCTGGAAGAAGCTCCCGTTTTTTTGCCGTTTTGGAAAAATGGTTGCAAATACTTCAACATCACCGGACCCGACGGTGAACGATTGGAATTCAATCAGATACTGAGTTGATAGAAATAAAGTGTATTTAACCCTCCTAAAACTGATAGGTTAGCATGATAATCAATAGTAAGGGTCGTAATGATCGTTACTATTTTTATTTCCAAGGGGCCTGAATGAGTAAAAAAGGGGTAAAAACCAGTTTTTATGCAAATAAACCTGCCTAATCAGTATGAACCGGATTCAATCAAAAAGTGGCTTTTTAGTGGTGTTAATAACTGTTTGCGGAGCAATTGCGAGCCAAGTACAAGCTCAGTCAAACAATAGTTGGGAAACGGTCCAATCGACAAACAGTTGCACGGCGCGGCACGAAAACGCCTTCACCAAAGTAGGAGAGAAACTCTATTTGATTGGCGGCCGAGGAACCCGTCCGGTGGATGAATATGATCCCCAAACCAATACCTGGAAACAATTGGCTGCCCCTCCGGTTGAAATGAACCACTTTCAGGCTATTGAATACAACAATGAAGCCTACGTAATGGGTGCTTTTATGGGCTCTTATCCGCACGAAAAACCCATTGCCAGTATCTACATCTTCAACCCCGCTAAAAATGAATGGCGCGAAGGACCCGCTATTCCTGCCGACCGTTTACGGGGAGCGGCGGGCTCGGTCGCTTATAAAGATAAATTGTATCTTGTTTGCGGTATTCAGGATGGACACTACGATGGACACGTAGGTTGGCTCGACGAATACGATCCCAAAACAAATACCTGGAAAAAACTTCCCGATGCGCCGCACGTGCGTGACCACGTGTCGGTTGCCGTAATTGACAACAAACTGTACGTAGCCGGTGGGCGCCGCTCAACGGCGCGTATCAATCAAGTGCTGAATTTGACCGAGCCTGCGGTAGATGTGTTTGATTTTAAGACAAATACGTGGACCACTCTGCCTGAAAGTATGAATTTGCCTACGCAGCGAGCGGGAAATACGACCGTTCCCTTTGGTTATAAACTGCTTATTATGGGCGGCGAAAGTCCCGCGCAGGTAGAAGCCCATGCCGAAGTAGAAGCGTTTGATACCAAGAAAATGAAGTGGGAGAAATTTCCCAACCTCAACAAAGGACGCCATGGAACGGGAGCAACAATCTATAAAAAGAAGGTCTACGTAGCGGCCGGTTCGGGAAATCGGGGCGGTGGTCCTGAACTTACTTCGATGGAAGTGCTGAAGGAGAAGTGATGATTTAGGAGTCAGTAGTGAGGAGATTGGAGTGAGTAGTCAGAAGTAAGTTCTCAATTTGTTTATTTTCAACTTTAAAGCAGTTAAGTAGTAGTGCAGAAGTTTTAGGGTATTTGCTTTGATATAATTCGTTGATTTTAAACGGATAACGGTTAACTTGTGCTTTAGCACTTAAATTTCAGTAGAATGATTATTGATTCTCATCAACATTTTTGGATTTATGATGCCGAGCGCGACGCTTGGATTAATGACGAAATGACGCGTATTCGTCGTAATTTTTTACCCGAAGATTTGCAACCTGCCTTGGCCGCCAATGGCGTAGGAGGGTGCGTCGCTGTGCAGGCTGATCAATCGGAAGCTGAAACGTTGTTTTTGTTAGCATTAGCCGAAAAGTATTCTAATTTTGTAAAAGGGGTCGTAGGTTGGGTGGATTTACGGGCAGATAATCTTTATGAAAAGCTTGATTATTATTCGCAATTTGAATTGCTCAAAGGATTCAGGCACGTTGCGCAGGGCGAACCCGACGATTTTTTATCCCGACCCGAGATTGTAAAGGGAGTACGCCAATTGGGTACCTTTGATTTTACGTACGATATTCTCATTTACCCCACTCAATTGAAAGCCGCGCTGCATTTGGTGCGTGAAGTTTCCGGCGTAAAGTTTGTGGTAGATCACATTGCAAAGCCGTACATCAAAAACCAAAAAGTAACTACGTGGTCCAACTATATGCGTGAATTGGCGGCCAATCCGCACGTTAGCTGTAAAGTATCGGGCATGGTCACGGAAGCAGACTGGAAAAACTGGACGAAAAAAGATTTTTATCCGTATTTGGACGTAGCCTTTGAGGCTTTTGGCGTTGATAGATTACTGTTTGGCTCCGATTGGCCCGTGTGTTTGGTGGCGGCAGAATACGAGCAGGTCATTGGGCTGGTACGTGATTACATGACTTACGTTGGGTTTTCTGAAACTGACAAAGCCAAGGTGTTTGGGGGCAATGCCACTCGGTTTTATCGGTTGGATGAGTAGTAGGGTTGTTTTTAAAAAAAATTACTATTTGTTGGTTATATTTTAAAAAAATAGCTACAATTTTGAATAAAAATAAAAGCTGACAGTCAGCCTTAAAGATGTAAACTGTCTGAAAGTAGCTGTTTCTCAATAAGTTCATTCATTTCTAAATCTTTTATATCCGTATGAATCCTTCTCGTCGTGAAGTTCTAAAATTAGCAGGGGCTGCCTTGGCTGGCTCTGCCTTTCCGTCTATTATTGTTCCTAATAGTGCGTTTGCAGGAACAAATGCCGAAACCCTCAAAGTGGGTCTTATCGGTTGTGGAGGTCGTGGTTCAGGGGCTGCCATGCAAGCGCTCAAAGCTGATCCTAACGTAGTGCTTCATGCCCTTGGTGATATTTTTCCCGAACGATTTGATACATGTCTTGAAGGATTGAGAAAAGTGCACGGAGAGAAAGTGAAAGTGGATGAAGGACATAAATTTGTCGGTTTTGATGCGTACCAAAAAGTGATTGATTCGGGGGTGGATGTCGTTTTATTGGCTACTCCTCCTCACTTCCGCCCTTTGCATTTGGAAGCTGCCATCAAAGCAGGAAAGCATATTTTCTGCGAAAAACCAGTAGCCGTTGATGCTCCGGGGATTCGCAAAGTGCTTGAATTGTCGAGATTGGCCAAAGAAAAAAATCTCTCGTTGGTATCTGGCTTTTGCTGGCGTTTTCACGAGCCAAAACGTGCCGTATTCGGTAAAATCAATGACGGTTCGATTGGTGAAGTAATGTCAATTTATAACACCTACAATACGGGTGGTGCCTGGTCTTTCCCACGTCAGGAAGGATGGAACGATTTGCAGTTTCAACTCCGCAACTGGATGTATTATACGTGGTTGGCAGGTGACCACATCGTAGAGCAAGCCGTTCACAGCTTGGATATGATGTCGTGGGCCATGGGCGATGTATTGCCCGTGAGTGCCGTTGGAACGGGTGGTCGCCAAGTGAGAACAGATGCGCTTTTTGGACATATTTTTGACCACTTTGCCATTACGTACGATTATCCAAACGGAGCCAAAGGATTCCACTTCTCGCGTCAGCAGGAAAACTGCGAGCGCAGCTACTTGGTAGAAACGTTTGGAACCAAAGGCCGGGCGATGGCCAACTGCTCACGCCCTACGCACAAAATTGAAGGTGCAAATCCTTGGGAATATTCAGGTGTTCAAAACGATATGTACCAAACCGAACACAACGAATTGTTTGCTTCTATTCGTAACAGCACGCCTATCAACAACGGCGAATGGATGGCCAACAGTACGATGATTGCCATCATGGGACGTATGGCGGCCTACACCGGTAAGAAAATTACGTGGGACGAAGCCATGAAGTCGAATGAAAAACTGGTTCCCGATTTCATAACAAGTTGGGATCAGCTTGCTCCGAAAGTGGAAGTGGCAAGACCCGGTTTTACTCCTTTCTTCTGATTTCTCCCCAAACTTGGAAAGTTTACCTGAATTTATCGGTAAACTTTCCAAGTTTCAAAACCTTAACCATGCAAAGACGAGAATTTTTGATAAATACGACCCTTGCCGCTTCGGCTGCGGTGGTTGGAATTGACCGTTCGGTGATGGCTGCGCCCCCCGTCCGTCCGTTGATTAAGAAGAGTTTGAAATACGGAATGGTAGAAGAAAAAATCTCCGTTTTGGATAAATTCAAACTGCTGAAAGACCTTGGATTTGACGGAGTGGAGTTGGATTCCCCCAACGACATTGACCCCAAAGAAATTTTGGACGCCCGCGATAAAACGGGCTTGGAACTGCCGGGCGTAGTGAATTCTGCACACTGGAAATCTCCGCTGTCGGACGCTGACCCTAAAGTGCGCGAAGTTTGCTTGAAAGCCATGGAAAAATCCCTCAACGACTGCAAACTCTACGGAGGGACAACGGTCTTATTGGTGCCGGGAGTGGTCAATGCGAATACAAGCTACGAAGATGCGTACAAACGTTCGCAGGCTGAAATCAAAAAACTGTTGCCCATCGCGGAAAAAACGGGGATTAAAATTGCCCTCGAAAATGTATGGAACAATTTTTTGATTAGCCCCGTAGAAGCGGCGCGTTTTGTGGACGAAATCAACCACCCGTTATTGGGGTGGTATTTTGACGTAGGAAACATCCTGCGCTACGGTTGGCCCGAACACTGGATAGAAACCCTCGGAAAGCGAATCATGAAGGTGGATATCAAGGAGTTCAGTCGAAAAAAACAACAGGACGAAGGGCTTTGGAAGGGCTTCAATGTGGAATTGATGGAAGGGGATTGCAATTGGCCCGTTGTCAATAAAGCATTTACCAAAATCGGTTATTCGGGTTGGGCATCTGCCGAAGTGCCCGGCGGCGACCGCAAACGCCTGCAAGTCATTAGCGAAAAAATGGACGCGGTGTTTAATGCCGTGTAAGCGGATACTTTTTTAACGAAAGAAGGCTGTCTCTGAATAGGCAGCCTTTTTTATATTTGTTGGACTATAATTTGTATGCTAAGTTTATAATTCCTGTTTTAGGCATCAACCCAATTCAGTAGTGACAATTTTAAGAAGGTCTTTTTTTGCCATGGTACTCTGTTCTGATTTATCGTAAATTGTAACAAGATAAACAGTTTGATCATTTTGGGATTCATCTACAAAATAAGTGATAATTCTAAACCCGCCACTTTTACCCTTGCCCTTACTTTCACTTGCCATTCTAACTTTATAAAGTGGTTCAACCCCCTAATTATAGGACAGATTTTTCAGTTTGATAGTTTTATTTTTTTCATATCCATACCTCTATTCAAGAGGAATTTATATGGACTTTTGTACTTGACTCCCGAGTGTATTCTTTTGTAATCATAAAATTCTCTAAATTGATTCATGGTAAGTATTGCATCATTTAAATCATCAAATTCGTAACGTTTACAGACCACACTTTCCATGATGCTATGATACGACTCAATATGTGCGTTCTGCTCAGGCGTAGCTGGTTTAGTGAACTCTTGAGTGACATTTTTACCTTGAAAATACTGTTGAACCAAGTCTGCGATAAATTGACTACCGTTATCATTTCTGACATAAAAAGAATCAGGTAATTGATAGTTGTCAAAGATTTTATCGAACAAAAGAATGACATCTTCTTGACGGATATTCCACTTAATAATATGTTCCATATTCCAACGAGAAAACACATAAATAACTGTTAATACTTGTGCATTTGTTTTTTTTCCTTGAATGTAAATATACTTAATACGGTCCGCCGCTGCGGTCAAATTCAAAATAGGTAAACTCCTTGATGGGCTTTGGTACTAATTCTTTTACCCATTGACGTTTAGAGAACTCACGAGAGCCTTTTTCATTGCATAAAAGGCTATTTGCTTGCATTAGGCGGTAAACTTTCTTAGGATTGATGATGTAATTTTTCTCATCTCGTAAGAAAAAAGTTACTTTTAAGTACCCATAATCCACGAAAGGTTCGGCTAATAAGGTCTTGATATGTTCAATAACAAGTTCATTATCATCATACCCACCAGTTGTTTTTTTAGTGGTTTTCGAGAAAAACCTTCCTGCCTTTTTAGCCTCTATTTTGGGTTTATAATAGAAAGATCTTCGACTAATTTCACAGATTTTGAGGACTAAACTTTTGGTAATACCTAAGTTGATACAACTCTGTGCCACAGCAAGTCGGACTATTTTGGCTAAGGATTTTTTTAAAAGCTCGTTTTGGACTCTGATGATTAGTTCTTTTTCAGCGACTAACATTTTGAGTTCGTGATTTTCTCTTTTTAGTTTTTCGAGTTCTGGATTTTTATCCGAAACAGGTTTTGATAGCAATCCTTGTTCGCCATGTTTGTCTAAATTCTGTTCCCATTTGTAAAGAGTCGTACTGGAAATTTCAAGTTGTCGAGAGGCTTTACCAACCCCTTCTCGCTTCATTAATTGGACGGCTTCTTCTTTCTCTGTAAGACTCCAATTGCGTCTGTGTTTGTTCATCTTTTCATAAAGTTATTAAAACTTAATTTACGAAAAATTTGTCCAGTTAATTAGGGGGTTCGGGAGAAAGACTTGCACCTAAACTTTCTCCCTGTGTTGGGTTCAGGGACAAGATTTCGCCTAAATGAATGATGTCTTCTATTAAGCTTGAATGTTTTTTTAAAAGTCGTTTTACTTTACGGTCAAAACTCGAAAAGGTTCTTACATTAGCCATTTTTAAGTTCCGTTATGAGTTCAGATAAGGCTCTCGTTTCGGCTTTACCTTTTTTTAATAACTTCACTTGCTCTATACTTTCGCTTAAAGCTGATAGCGAAATCTCAATGGTTTCTTCGTTTGTAATCAACTTTTTTACTTCTTTCTGTACTTTTTTCGGCAAAGCTTTATAAGCTTCATAAAAACTTTGTGCTGTACTCATGGCATTTAAAGGATTTATTTGAAAATATGTACAAATTTAGTAAAATATCTTCAGACAAAGAGAGTCGGATTTGACCTTTCAATCAGTCGCTTTCTCCCCTCATTTCTCTAAATTCTTCCAAAGTATAACGGGGAGTGATGTGCTGCGGGCAATTCCAATCAAAGGCTTTGACGTGTAAAACAAACAGCCGTTCGGGGGTATGTTTATAGTGCGACAGGTTCAGTTTTTTAAGCAATTCCGGATGTTCGTCCAAAGTAAGAACTTCAGCTTCGGCGTACATTTTCAGGCGGGCTTGTCGGGCATAATCCATCATAATCAGTGACACCTTAGGATGGGTTTTTAGATTCCCAACGGAGATATATTGCCGGTTGCCGCTAAAATCAACAAAACCCAGCGTAAATTCATCCAACACATGGACAAATCCTTTCGGCCCTCCACGGTGCTGAATATACGGGAATCCGTTTTCTCCCATGGTGGCTAAATAAAAACTATCCCGTTGGCTGATAAAATGGGTTTCACGTCTTGTAAATCCCTTATTTTCCACAACCTGCTCCATTCGCTCATAGGCTGTTCGGCTGTGGTGCTCTTCCTGCACCGCTTTGACAGGCTCGGTAAAAGCCAAGGAAGCATAATTCTGCGGCTTTGCAGACTCCTGATTAAGTACGTCATCCCAGAGCGTATCGCCGCATTCTTCGTTGACAAACGGTGTATAATCAGCATTGTCAATTGGTTGATTGTGTGAAGTTTCCATGGTAAAAATTGTTGTATTGAAAGGCCATACAAGCAGTTTGCATGGCCTTATTTATAGGTTAAAAAAGAGCTTCTTCCAAAGCGGGGACAGCAGGGAAATCAACGGGAACCTGCGTCAAATTATGCAGGTAATTCATCGCCGTTTTGTCGCTTACCTGTAAGATTACATCCACCAAATTGCCGTTGGAATACCCTGCGGCATAGAAAGCATTGAGGGTAGCTTCATCCATGTGTCCTTTGTGAAGAGTAACCGCTTTGGCAAATTTGACCAAAGCATCAAATTTGGGATTGGAGCTGTTTCCTGAACGGATGTTGAGGATTTCTTCTTTCGAAAATCCGTTCATTTTACCAATGGTTGTGTGGGCTGCCAAGCAGTAGGAGCAACCGTTTACTTCGCTTACAATCAAATTAACGACCTCTTTTTCTTTGTTGTTCAAACAGGTTAAACGCACCTAAATGGTGTTGTTTTTAATAATATTGAGCAAGTACTGGTCATTCCAACCTGCTTTTTTACGCCTTTCTTTGATACTATGCTTGTCATTTTGCTGTTGTAATAGTTG
>Ga0247843_1005253_pt1 | contig 18233 bp, 17 predicted proteins | sample LaCruzMarch2017__FD_192420 | JGI IMG/M metagenome (GOLD analysis project Ga0247843, IMG submission 192420) | Freshwater microbial communities from meromictic Lake La Cruz, Castile-La Mancha, Spain - LaCruzMarch2017_8m | ecosystem: Environmental > Aquatic > Freshwater > Lake | place: Spain...
TGCTTCCTCTACATCTGATCAGACATCGTATTCGCGAGGAGATGATGATAATACCAGTGCCGTGGTGGTGGATGATTCGCTCCGGTCTATGATTACCTCAGAGTCGTCGAACTCCATCGAGGTTGAGCACAAAGTACCCACACCACCACCACCGCCAATGATGGGCCCCACGCTGACTGAGCGTAAAAAACTGCAGTATAGGAGCAACCTGCTATGTGCTTCCATTAGCATATCCGAAGCGACATTTGATAAGTACAAGGGGACTGCAGGTAATTATGATGATGATGATGACGACGACGAAGATGAGGAAGATGAGGAGAATGATATGCAAGTAGGGAACGGCCGGATGACGAACATTGATTTACCAATAATGCAACCTACGCCCACAATGTCAGCATACAAGAAGGCGTTTCTAGGAAAAACGATGCCACCGCCAATATCAACAAAGAGACAATCCACTGCCGAAAGGATGGGGGAGGGGGGTATTGATTTACCACTACTTCAACCCACGCCCACAATGTCAGCATATAAGAAGGTGCTGCTCGAAATAGTACCACCCATATTATCAAATAAGAGACAATCTGCCGACAGAGGGGGTTGCAACAACAACAACAACGAGGAGGCTGTTCTCACGCCATCGAGCATCTTCATCCCTCCAGAACAAATCGACCTACCAGATGAATTGCCGAATTCACCATCCAATCTTACCATCCAATCGAATTGGAGTATTTCTTCATCGATGGACGAGCCATCGTTTGGTGACAATGAAAAAGGAGAAGAGAGAGAAGGAGGAGGAGAAAACACTTCGCATCATCGACTACGTGCTAGTTCGGACGATACCTCTCTACGAACCACAACGAAAGGAATTGGTAATTACGGTGCCATATTTAACATACAGAAACAGGCCGATAAACTCGCTGGTCACATTGGACTGATATTGGGTACGAATAAATGGAATTGGTTTGATACTACCTTGGAAACAACGCAATCGACGACTAAGAAGGAAAATATCTCGCTCGTGTCACAGAAAGAATCGAATGTCTCCATCCTTAAATCCAAAGTGGACGAAGCAAGTGATAGTCAGTCAAAGTCAGAGGCAGGTGATAGTGAGGAATTAATCGAAGAGGACGAAGCGAGTGAAAGACTATCAAAGTCTGAGGATGTTGATAGTGAGGAGTTGACGGCTGCTATTAAAGCTCAGTCGACGGATCTTTCGAATCAGTCAATAAACGAGAATGATATTGTCAAGACAGACGAAAATGATGTCAGCAATGAGAATAGATGTGAAAAGGATAAAACATTGTCATACCAGAAGAAGACGTATTCAAGCAGCGATGAATATGAGGCGAAGAATGATGATGAAAACACGTCTCAAAACAGTCGTAACAAACCAAGAGTGAAAGATGCTCCCTTACTACTCGACGATGAATTGTATAACAATTCGCCCAATGGATCTGATCTTTCTGACGGCATTATTACTCAAATCGAATCGAATGAAGGAATATTTGATGAAATGTTAGATTTTACAAGAACGAGGAGTAAGACGATCGGTACTCAAACAGCAGGGGTCGACATTCTATCGAAGCAAGTTGTTGCCTCCATGGATCAAATTCCAATGAACGTTATGGAAAAGAAGAATCACAATCGTAAACAGGAAAGTAGGAAGCAATGGTTCTGGGGATGGAAGAAGAGCACGAAGAGCGAGGAACAGATCACACCATGCTCAGTACCGGAGACACCATTTACTTCATTCGGTGATAGGTTCACTCCACGGCAATTGCCAGATGGACGAGTGCATGACGCCGATAACGACTGTATGTCCAGTTGTGTGTCGGCGGATACCATATTAGTTGAGCTAAAGTTGATTGAGGATACTGCCAAGGTAATGTACCAACAGATCATACTGGGCGAATCAAGTGATATGGGTCTGATATCGGCGTTAATTTTGCCAGAGGAGGAGACAGAACTAGTACTAGAAAAAGGAAGAGAAGCTAGGGATGAAGAAACTTATAAGCAATCTACTGTACACAAACAGCTTCAGCAGCAGAAACAGCAACAACATTGTGCCCATCAGCAAGAGGAGGAGAATACCAAAGTAAGCGGAAATGGCAAGAATAAGGGAGGAAAGATAAGTAAGTTCTTCGGCAGGAAGTCGAGGAGGTAAATGCATTGGCAAATTTTACTTGATGACAGATAAATGTATAGTTTCACATATTATTCGATTCATCGCAATACTTCATTCTTGTAGAGGACAAATGATTAGAATAAGCGTACTGATCAATGACTTTCACGAAGAAAACTTGTTATTTAAATCCTTTACATCCTTTACAATCTATCTATCATAACAAAAATCTCTCTTCCATATTCTATATGACATAACTTTCTAACACTTTATAATCACCTCTGAAGATTTTCAAGCACGCATCTTATTAATCTTACGACGGAGCTTGATCCTATCAGGATCGATAGCACTCGATACCAAGTCTCTATCCTTGTGTAGCTTTCGCACTCTCTCCTTCGCAGATTTACTCGCCGTGGGTGAAAGTGTGGGCGAAACAGTGGGTGACAACGTAGGCGAAAGCGTGGGCGACACAGTCGGTGAAAGTGTGGGTGACACTGTTGGAGACAACGTGGGGCTCAAAGTGGGAGAGGCTGTCGATTTACTCCCTAGTTTCCTATCTCTAGAGTCGCTAAAGGAGATCAAATAAATCAGCAATGGACATTGAAGTAAGGTATTATGAGACTCTTACTGGTACAATGATACGCATTCATAACAATAATTGACTTCCATACTCACTATACTTTCCTACCGGGCTTTCCCGACTTGTGTTCATCCGCGGAGGCAGAGCAAACAATTGCAACTAAAGAGAGAACGCCAGTGAACTTCATGATGTATGTATAATATGTTGATGTGACTTAGAAACGATGATATCGAGATATCGAAAAGTGAATATTGAATTGTATTTTATTAGCTCATAATAAACATGCTGTAGTATTGATGACTCGATCTGTGGCCTCAAACAGAAGCCTCCCCGACGGGAATCCGGTCAAGAAAGACCCCAGGTCTCTCAGCAAGAGTAGAAGCCAGTGTAGTGGCCTTGGGCTCCTCTGTCATGTCCGCGAGCTTGTCTGGCACAAACTGTTTGACCTGGACCGACAACAATCGAATCGTGACGTTTGTTAAATTTCTTTACAATTTTGGCTAGAGAGAAGAAGAGTTTCGGCGACTGTAGAGGGGAAAAAAACCAAACTGCCGCGAGAGATCGATAGAGCGACCCTATGAGATGGTGCTACCATGGTGGTTTATGCTACAGTCTGTTCCTCGCTGAGTATTGGCGCTTGCGCGTCACGCTATGAGATCGGCGTCTTTTGGGTTGTGTCTTTGTGAGACGTCTCCGGTAGACAAAGGGTTAACAACAGAATCTTTTGTTTCTATTTTACAGCTATGTTACAAGGGATTCCTCTAGCCCTACAATGATGAAGGGAGCAAAGTTGTTCTACGCATAGTCTTCGTCACGTTCAAAAGTTGGGCGGACAGAAACACAAAATGATACTGACTTTGTCTCATCAGTCTCAACCCATGTACCATTCAGTTGATGACGGAGATATTCGTCTGCATTCCTCTTAACAGTTTTCGTTCTTCTCAACTTCTTGTTTGGTTTCAGTAGTCTTAAATTTCCAGGAATTATCTCAGAGCATTCTCTTCCTCCATTGATGATTGTTGAAGAAGGAGTTACACTGTCACTTCCTACAAATTCATAGACCAAAGGCAACGCTGAAGGAATCTTGATCATTTTTGCTGTCTGTTTTGTTGCTACTTCACCATCAATAGCAAAAAGTATGGAGCGAATTGTATTTGCATGTGCAACGACACATACTGTACGACCAGAGCGAAGGTGAGGGGCAATGCCTTGTATCCAAAGAGGGAGGAAACGTTCATATGTATCATGAAGTGATTCAGACAACGGCATGAAGGTCTCATGTTCGATAGTATGCGTATAATTGTTCGTTCGTTTTCTACCATGCTCGACAATTCGAACTCCATCATCATTATCACTCTGTATGCCCAGTACGGCTGGATCAAAAATACCCGTGAGTCCGTCCTCTCCTAATTCCCTGATGATTGACATTGGTTGACAGTGATCCTCAATCTTCCATCGTTCCAACATGGCTAATGTCATGGGTGGAGGTGGACCATTCCAGGTTTCTTTCCATTCGGATAAACACATTTTACCATAAAGTCGTTCTGCTCCTTGCTTGGACATTCCCACAAGAGCACCATAATGTCTCTCGTTCAACCTCCAGCTTTGTACTATGGGTACAGGATATTGATACTTGGGTCTCGTCTCTTCAATATTCCCATTCTCCCGTGATAATGAAGTCACAACAACCTTTTCGGCCAACCCAATTTCGTCAAGTATAATGCTCATTGTATCACACGATCTCTTCAACAACGAGCAAAACACTACATCTATTGCCGGCAGATTGGTTTGATCTTTTGATGGTAGGATTCCCATGTCAACCCCCATCCGTATTGCTCGACCAGCCGCGATTGCCTGATCTTTTCCCTGTTGTGTAAGATCTATGTTTGCCCAACCGGTCTGCGAGTAACATAGTGTTAGTTTCGATGAATGAATGTGACAAAAACCGCACACGCCACAGAATTTACAATAACTTACAAACCTTGCAGTCAATCCACGAGTTGGATCCGTGACATTCCATTCACTTTGACCGTGTCTTACTAAAACCAATCTACCAATTTTTGGTTCCACGGAATCTCCGCCTTCTATTAAATGAGCAAAGTTTCTGTTGCCAAACTGCGTTCCCTTCCTTCGCACAATGCTGCTGACCTGTCGCTGGTGAAGCGATCTATTGCACCATGCTCTCATCTCAACGTGAGCTATCCTATGGAAAGATCGAGCAAAAGTGCCGAAGAGAAATCAACTGCCCTTCGATCGAAGGAAATCAACTGCCCTGCCTCACCCCTACTTTTCAACTTCCCCCCGCCTCAGCGCGCTCGCTTCTCCCCCTCCTCCGACCCGGTTGCTCGCATTTCTGAGCAAGCAGCAGAAGGAAGAGAGATGAGTGTACATCATCAATTCACGACACGAGGGATCAAGCATGAGTTCCTAACGACGTACACTAATGATAATGTACACGGTTCAATCGAATTATGTCCCCTCACGAAGGCACTAATTGATACTCGTCACGTACAACGATTGCGCGAGCTCAAGCAGCTTGGTGCAGCCGACCTAACGTATATCAACGCGACACATACACGATTTGAGCATTCCTTAGGAGTCATGTACCTATCCGAGCAGATCCTTCTGTCGATCATAAAAAAACAGCCTAAGCTTAATGTTACACCAAAGGATGTACTGTGTGTGAAGATTGCTGGTTTGTTACATGACTTGGGGCACGGTCCATATTCGCACGTGTATGACGGTCTATTCCGGACACAGCTGATGCAGTCAAAGAAGAGGAAAACTCTTGTTGGAGATGATGATTTATCGAACGACAAGATCATGGATGGCTGGGCTCATGAGGATGCGTCGTTAATGATGATTGATTCGATGCTTGCAGATCTAGGTTTGAAGATTGATGAGTCTAATCTCGACGAACCGTTGCGACAGATCGGCGATGGAATTGATGCGAGGCGTTTTGGTTTAAAGGCAGATGTTTCTGAAGTGGCATTCGATGACAACTCGGATAAAGATGGGGAAAGTGATTCTGGTGATTATGACGATGAGTCACCGCTGCCAATGAACAAAGTCCTAACTAGCAGAGACTGGATATTTATTAAAGAGTGTATAGTGGGTGGTCCATTGCCTCCTATAGGCATGTCAATTGCTAAATTCAAAGCCTCTGCGGAATGTCGGCATGACGACTTTATTGGCAGGCCACAATATTTGAATGATACTTGTCTGTACAAAGAATTCCTATATGATGTTGTTTCCAATAGACACTCGGGATTAGACGTGGACAAAATGGACTACCTCGCCCGTGACACGTTAAAGGCTCATGGGTCTAATTGCGTCGCCGATCTCTTACCAAAGTTGATTGAGAAGGCATTCGTCGCTTATGGAGAGCCGCCATGTGACAAAAATGGACAGCGGGAGAAATTATTGATGATATGTTATCCAAATGAGCTAGTGCAGAATGCCATGTCGTTTTTTGAGAAGCGGTATCAGGAGCATCAACGGTTGTACACGCATCAGAAAACGTCGAGATTCCACTACATGTTCTGTGACATTCTCCTATTAGCTGAGCCTTATTTTCGGTTGCGGACATCATCGAATGACAACATTTCAATCAGTACATGTATGGTCAATTCAGAGGCATACCTTCTGCTTACTGATAGCGTGATTGATAAGATCGAGAATACTGCCAGTTCCGAGCTCCGTCCAGCACGAGATTTAATACAGAAATACCGAAAACATAAAAAGTACGAGAAGGTAGGTGTGGAGCTTATTAAGAAGGATCAAGCTTGGACGGAACGATTGTGGGAAATGAGTGAAGATGAAATCTTGGATGAAATACTGAAACTAAGGCGTGTTGACGATGGTCGAGATATCAACAGAGATGATATCATTGTTGAAAAAAGACAAATACATCATGGCATGAAGGAAAAGAATCGTAAGTGACATAAACAATACTGAAGACTTATTCCCCAATCATCGGCACCAACTCACTTTCTCTTTTGCAGCTGTAGACTGTATGAGATTTCTTGATACAAAGAAGTACCATCGACAACTTTACAACAGTCCTGCGGAATTACCAATTGCAAAGTCACTCCCTGGTTCTTCATACCGAAAACCAGATTTGTTTCTACAAAATTCTGTCCGTGTATTCTGTAGGAGTTTTGAGGAGAATGGTAGACCATCTATGAAGCAAAAACTTGTAAAGGCAAGCTACACCCGGTTTATACAAGTATTAAAAGATCAGCAATTCACGCAAGTAGAGTTTGAAGTAGAGTATGACAGAAGTTCCAATAATAGCAGTCCCGACAATTCCGAAGTAGTACTTCCAACTGTGTCTCAAACACCTGAAAAGAATGAAAGCAATAAGCGACGTAGACAATATATGTAGCTTATGTAGAAATAGAAGATATTCCATCCCTAGTAAGAATTTCATGTGGTGGAAGACCTGCCTTTCCTCTTCGCAAGCTCCTGAATAGAATATGACTTTTAGTTGGGGTTGCTCGCAGGTTTCGCTTCATTTCGCTTAAAGAACAAAGCGTGCGACCCAAAGTCGACTTTCATGAAACCATAAGCGATACTCTGCCAATGTGGAAAGGTATGCTTTGTAACACGCATTATCGAACCAAACGCAACCTCACCCTATCGCTCACCTCTACCAAACTAATATGTGGCTTCTACCCATTCTCGTCTTGCTCTTGGGGTGGTCAATGCCACTCACGCTGTCGTCGAAGTCAGCAAAGTTATTCAAATCACCGAAGTTGCCAATATATGAGACGCCATATTCCTACCATGATACGTCCATAAGCTCAAAGACAGCTAGCACAGTGAAAGCACCAATCTCGTCAAAAAGGTTTTTTTTGACGAAAAAATCAGCGTCGAAGTCTATCAAGCATGAAATGAGTCCAACAGCGACTCGCACTGACGATACGACGACAGATGAGCTTACCGATGAACCTACTTATGAACCGACATCGGTGGTTATAATTGAGGAGAACTCCGTCCCAACTCCCGAACCAACTAGTTCTCCAGAGACTACTGCCCCAACTGTAAGTATTATTCAGGAGTCTTGACATTTTTTTATTCTTTCGATTTCATATCCTTATCTTTTCACATTCTCATTCATATTGTATCCTTTGTAGCCATGTGGTAACCGTAAATTCTTCATCATTACAGACATGGAAGGTGTTAAGAAGTGCTCAAACGGGATGGAAATGGTTGACAGTCTAGAATCCTACGATTCTGTAGAAGACTGCTGTGCTAATATTTTTGTTAACCCCAACTATCAAGAAGCGTTTTTGGCCTGCAAGTACATCGACGTGTGCAATCCTACCGGCGAGCCCCCATTAAGCCCTACGCTTTCACCTGCCTCTGGCGTTCCCACACTCTCCCCAGTGACACATGCACCTGTGACACCTGTGCCAATTGAGTCCAAGTCACTCCCAACGTCAGTTAGCTCTGCACAACCGACGTCTAAATCGACGGAACCTCCCACCTCTGAGCCCATTAAACTGATTGTTGATGAAAAAACGGGAGAGGTGGAACAACCCACCGACGAGGTTATACCGACATTTTACCCAAAATATTACCCAACCAGCATTCCAAATTCGACATCATCACCCACGTCCAAATCCACTATTAAGCCTATGATGACTACTGATGTACCCACTTATAAACCAAAGACATTAAATCCTACCAGAAAGAGACCATCACCAAAACCTAAGTCAAAATTAACAACCGCTTTGCCGAGTGACAGCCCCACATTGAATCCTGTGACTGAATCTCCGACTAATGTGCCAACTGTCAAGCCTTCGTCAAAGCCCACGACTCGAAAGCCTTCGTTGACGCCAACGTCGTCCCCTACGACTGAGGAACCAAGTAGTGATGCACCAAGTCCAAATCCAAGTGATTCTCCCACGTCTGAGCCTCCCATTAGTGATGAGCCAACTTTGATCGTTACAGAGTCTTTGATCACTGCTACAATGCGACCAACGCTGATGCCTTCTACAAAGCTAACCACCGCAGTGCAAGTAACCGCAATGCCAAGTGAAGGCTCCACATTTAATCCTGTGGCTGAACCTCCGACGTATGTGCCAACTTATATGCCAACTAGTACATCTGCCACTTTCAAGCCCGCGACTCGAAAGCCTTCGTCAAATCCTTTGTCTGCTCCAGCAACAGAGGAGCCAAGCAGTGATGCACCAAGCCCAAATCCGAGTGATTCTCCCACGTCGGTGTCTCCAAACTGTAATGAGCCAACATTAATACCAACTACAAAGACATTATCACCAAAACCATCGACAAATCCAATCTCTGCAATGCCAAGTGAAAGTCCCACTATGAATCCCGTGACTGCATCTCCTAGTTTTTCTCCAACTATCAAGCCCTCGTCGAAGCCTTCATCTTCTCCAACAACAGAGGAACAAAGTAGTGATGCACCTAGTCCAAATCCAACTAGTACACCTGTCATTGCAATAATCGAACAATTTAGCCTGTCGATGGGAATGGTTGAAATGTCTCTGCACGCAATAGAGAGTGAAAGCAGCTTGTCGATTTACACTGAAACCACCGATTTTCTCAGCATGTCAATGGAAGTTCTCGAGTTGTCGTTGCCCGTTTACGATAATGAAATCAGCATATCTATGGGCGCTATAGAAATACCCCTCGAGCTGGATGATCTTCGCGGGGAGATTACTAGTGAACCGACAAGCAATAAGCCAACGTACAAACCCACCACGCCATGGCCGACTTTTGAGCTTACAAGTAGTCCAATGAAAGCGACCACCAAACTTTCTAATAGACCGTCCTTGAGGTTGGGTAGCAATCCAAGTTTCTATCCAACCTGGTCTTCCGAAGAGCCCATTATCGATGCTCCCATTAGTAAGGCTCCCACTTCCGATTTGTTCAGCATGTCAATGGAAGTTCTCAGCATATCTATGAGCGCTATAGAAATACCCCTCGAGCTGAATGATCTGATTACTAGTGAACCAACAACGTCTTCATCCTCCAAGCCAACACAAACAATACCAGTGACAGAACCTCCTCAGAGTAAGAATACTCCAACTTCTGCTATTCCCATTTCCACGGTCCCCACTTCCGAGACTTTGACAACTATTACTCCTACTTCTGACGGAAATGCAAGCTATATTCCCACAACAACGCACAGTGAGATAGATTCGTCGATTGTGCAATTATTGACGAATAATCCGTCTATTGTTCCATATTTGCATTACGACAGTACAACACAGCCAACGACAATAGCTACTCTGACAAGTACATTTAAAGTGAATTTCCAAGTAATAACAGACATGCCATCGACAGCCCAAGCTACTACTGCCACAGATTTGTTATCCAATCAAGATCAGATTGTTCCCCCCCAGGCCACGACTGCGAACAAGTTTGTTTCGATAGATCGAACTGCAGTCACAGTAACAGTATTGATGCTGTTCATTCTATCTGTTATGCTTGGTCTGCTAGTTAGACAAAAAAGACAAATATTATTGTCGTCATCAGCCGCCCGAGACAATACTTACATTAGTATGAATAATAGTGGACTGATTCAGACGGATTCGATAGTTGACAATGAGCAATATACAACCAACGTATTTGAGAGTCTGCTTGATCGTAATTCACCAATTAGAACAATTCCTGAAACGTCGGATGATCTTCCTCCTCCGACAGAGGACGAGATACTTTGTCAACATGCTCAGACCGTGGCATATGAAGAATGTGCATCATCCGTCGAACACTGCTGTGATGATTTCTGTGGATGTATTACCTCACCCATCATAATCCGACCAAGTACATCCGAAGCGACGGATGAGCTTCTACCAGTGGATGCATTACATACATATAAATCTGAAGCAGCTCCTCATTCTAAAAAACCGCAGCAGGTAGCTCCACCAGAAGATACTGCAGATGACATATCACTTTCACTCTTTCCTCATTCTGAAGCAAAGCAGCAGGTAATCTCCCCAAGATCAGAGCAGTCTCTTTAAAAGATGATGTTTTTGTAGTAGGGTTTAAGGGTTTGCAATATTATGTAGAGAACGTATGGGGACAAAGCATGTCTCGTGTGGTTAAATAAGTTGTTGTTAGGGAATAATGTTGGTTCGAAATCCATCTCTACAACGCAGTTTTGTGGTATGCATGTTCACACAATAAGAAGTGATGTTGTACAGAAAAATATTATATAAAACGTTGCTTTGTGTGTGTATAAGGAAGTATAAAAAAGAGTATCAAAGAGAGATAATTAGTCTCATCTTTGATTAGGTATATATAACGTAACACAATGGCCAGTCATTCATCTCCGCCAGCGTTTTTGTATCATTGATCATCGCGCATTATTCCTGGGAATGAGTTTTGACCATTTGGGCGGGAAGCCTTCGTGACACCTCAACTTCAAAAAAAAACAAGGAAGGGGTGACGATTGGCTCTCAGTGGCAAATAGTAGTAGTTGTAATGGATGGAGAACAAATAAGGCCACCTTTTGCCCTCTCTTCTTTGTGACTCGGGGCACTTATATATATTTCATAGCTCATAGCAGCGCAGGAACAAAACGCACAATGTCATCCCTGTCATCATCATCATCATGGACGGAATATCGTAGACCGCCGGAACCGTTCACATCCTCACCCCTTCGAGCAGCAGCAGCAGCAGCAGCAAAGCCACAGCCATCGTGGTCTGCTATTGTGTCAAAAACAACAATTAGTTCGGGAGATGATGATGATGATGATGATGATAGAAAAAATAACGACAACAATATAAATTATGGTATGACTATCATCCCTCCTTTGCCATTGTATGACACATCGTTATCCATAGAAGAGGAGGGATGTACTACGCATACTACAACTGCAACTACTGCAATGTCAACAATAATGAATAGAAATCAACCACAAAAGATAATTCCATCACAACAACACCTTCTTAGACGTAGTGCAACAACTAACGCTACAGTAGTAAAACTACCAACAATACCAAATAATAGAACATTTCATCGATATGATAGTGCTCCACCATCATCATCAACAACAAAAAATAATACAACAACGTCAGTGGAATTGGATAGTATTGTACATACCATACATCAACATTCCAAATTAGACTGTCGCCCTACTAGTAGTAATAATGATGATCAAATTGTATATTATTCATGTGTTGTTAATGGATGTACGCCATTGGGGATGGAATATATCAGCGATCGTATTATTGTAAATTTGGATTACTACCCAACAACAACAACAACAACAACAACAACAACGGGAGGAAGAAGAACACGGACGAGAATGGAAAATAATAATTATAATAACGAATACACGATGAACAATGATAGCAACACCAACAATCATATTGTTGTAGTTACAACTACAACAACAACAACATTGGTAGAGTATGTGGCAGTCATCATAGTAAGGTTGAATCAAGCAAGTTTGCAATATAATCAAACTACAACGACTCTTGCCTCGGGAGATGTTGGCGATTGTGATGATGATGGATTGCGTAACATTCTTAGTATACTTGAATTGGCAGTAAAGGACTGTCATCGAGCGATAGAGATAATCAACAATAACAACGGCAGCAATAATGACGTTAGAGGAGGAGGGCGTAACAGTGATGATGATGGTCGTAGACTATGTGTTATTGTAAATTTACTACGGCTACTTGAGGTGATTGTCCAGTCCAATATTGGTACAGTGAATTACAGATTGAATAAGATACGTGAATCACTTACTAGCTATGAGATAGCAATGGCCATTCTTGACAGGTTCAGTGATGATGATGAGGAGGAGGAGAAATGGCATTATGATGATGACAACAACAACAACGAATTTTATCATACCAACTACAACGATAATCGCATCCCAACACGCGATTATCTCCTTCTTGTGATACGTATGAATCTATCACGTGTATTGTTAAGATTCAAACGAACTGATGATGCCACCAAGTTTCGTGATGATATGATTTGTGTGCATAATAATGATAGACTGCAACGGCAGCACAGAAAGGCGAAGTTGTCATTATTACATAGATCAAGATTGTCGTCATCTAGTACTACCGCTGCATTGCTGGCACACGAACATGATATGGACCGACGAATCAATTGGCTTCATTCCGTGGCAGAACATTATATTACAGGTCTTATATATGAAACAAAGGGTGCAACGGCTGATGATTACAAGTTGGCATATCAACATTATAATCAGCTATTATCAATTGCTAGGGTAAAACTCGATCATCGACATCCATACATTTGTACCATACTTGAACGACGTGGTGCAGTATTATTTGAACAACGCAAACTACAATGTTCCATGCTGTCATATTTGGCATGTTTAAAAATAATAGAATATCAACAATCTACCAATAGTATATACTTTAATGTTGCCAACCTATCACGGATACTATATGCCGTAGCACGTGTACTCCATGATAAAGAGGAATATCATGATGCATTACATATATATCAACGTGCATTGAAGTGTCAACGTTCACTTGCCAATATCTCTGGACGACCAACAACGTTAGATGTTATAACGACATTATGTAACATTAGTCGTGTTCATCATCTATCTGGTGAAATTGATGCGGCATTAAGTGCTAATAGAGAAGTGTTAGAATTAACATTAACATTGGTCGGTGGTAGGGTAGATCATCCATTCTTAATACATCGACTAAAGTTTGAAGGTATGTCCATTTCTCATCTTTCCAGTTCATATTCATCATTCTGTTACTGATATTCTGACATTGTCGTAGGTAATTTATTAGTCGAGGCTGGACGGTTAGGAGAGGCCATGTCAACATTTATCAATGCTGCACGTCGATGTGGCAATGATGGACGGGATAGAATGATGACAGAAATGATGGGGGGACCTAATACTACTACATCGGTTGTTTCAAGCCAGGAAGATGCCGATGCTGGTGATAGTTCAGTACTCTCAATTCGGAGTGCGGCTGCGTTGGCTCAGTTGACTTTTTTTCATCCAGCTGCGGCCAGTGCGTGATAATGATTTCTCACTTTCTATCAAGCGAGAGCTGGCGAGCCTGACTAACTGCACACTTTGTAATGCTTGCAATCTCATGAAAATGAGAAGTGAATTCCTTTATATGGCAAGTGACCTTCTACAAGTAGATAGAGTGACCTTATTAGATAGAGTTATTTGCTCCTCCAAATCGTTCAAACAAAACTCCCTAACCTACACGTCAATTAGTGTTGAAACACAGGACAACTCTTAATATATAAACAGTCTACACAAAACTAAGGTATCATCTTCCTTACTGAAGAATTTAATCCAACAATAAAGGAAATATTCATATTTAATCACTGTGGGAAAACTGGTATCATTCACTCAAATATATATCGGGCGCTAGTTCTCATCAAACTCTAATAGCTTTACCCTTGCTCTATATCTATATTCAAAAAAAATTGTACAGTATGCAAATGCAAAACCTCCAGTCACTATCCTCATGCGCAGGAGCTGCAACAACCTCGACAGTCAAATTCTGGAGGAGTACCTGAACAATCTGTTACAAGTACACCCAGTAAGCCCGGTGGACTAGTATTGTTCCTTAATGCACAGACTTCTTCTGGCATTGATCCTACAAAGTTATTAATGCTGAGGAATACAATTCCTGTTTGAAGGGTACAAATCGTGAGATGATTATTAGTAACATAATTACGTGAATAACAAATATGTCGTATAATCAATGAAATACAATATACTTACTTAAACCACTCAATTGTCCCATCGTACTGGGGATAGTAGATGTAAATTGATTATTATCAATTTGCAAAAATGTCAAGCTTGACAAATCTCCAATTGCCGTCGATAGTGTGCCACTGAGTTGATTATCATTCAAATCTAGCTGTTGTAATGCACTTAGACCATATATCGACTCTGGTAATGTACCCGTGAGTAGATTAAAATCCAAATCGATAATCAATAGTCGTTCAAGGTCACCATACTCCGGGGGGATACTGCCAGATATGCTACCCTGTTCAAGGATAAGGAATCGTAGTGATGGTAAAACGGACAATTCTGGTGCGAGTACACCGGAAAGCCCATCATTCTCAAAATCAAGCTGATCTAAACATAAATTCAAATTAGGCGTGTCTGCACCCCAACATGCCACACCACCCCATTCACACTCATTCACTGGCCCAAGCCACGCATCACTACTTAAATCTCCCACACGTTCATTATCAACCCCAAAGCTTGTTACTACTCGATTACATGCTTCGTTTGCCGCAGCGACACTTGCTGGATCATTCACATCATCAGGTGCGGAGCATTGTGCCCAAGTATCACCATTGGTCGCATAGTAGAATAGTGCGAGTACGTACCGTTGGACCATGGAATTCATCCCCATGCCCACACACCCCAATTGATCATCAATATTAGGACATAATGTTGGTACTATTGCATCCTCATTGGTAATCCAATTTAATGCCTGCGCCTGTGGTGTAGCTGGGTTGTCAAATAATACAGGGTCCGAGATAGTTGACATTAGTTCACGTATTTCATCTGCACGTTCTTGTGGAGTCAAATTGCATGGTTGTGTCGGTGAAGCCGATGGAGTAAGTGTAGGTGCCATTGTTGTTGGGTCTGGTGTGGGTGGGAAGGAGGGTTGTAATGTAGTTGTTAGTATGGTAGGAGATACAGTACTTGCGATTGGAGACGGAGTGCTAATGGTTGGTGCCACAGTATTCTGAGTGGGGGGCAGACTGATGGGTGCAAGACTGTTGGGTAGTAGTGTAGGTTCAAAAATAGGTAAACTACTTGGAACTGGAGTTGTGGGTGGGAAGGAGGGTTGTAATGTAGTTGTTAGTATGGTAGGAGATACAGTACTTGCGATTGGAGACGGAGTGCTAATGGTTGGTGCCACAGTATTCTGAGTGGGGGGCAGACTGATGGGTGCAAGACTGTTGGGTAGTAGTGTAGGTTCAAAAGTAGGTAAACTGCTTGGAACTGGAGTTGTAACGATTGGAACTGGAGTTGTTGCAATTGGAACTGGAGTTGTTACAATTGATGGAACTGGAGTTGTTGCGATTGGAGGTGGCGATACGACCGTATTGCCTATCGTGGGTACTAGTGTACTAACAATGGGAGGTGTAGTCACAGGAGTAACAACGGTGGGTGGGTCAGTCGCAGGTACCGGAGTTATTGGGGATGCCGTCGTGGGAGCTGGTTCGATCGGCGCAGGAGTAGTGGGAGGAGTCGATGGTTTGGGTGGTGGTAAAGGTGGGTATGACATGTCCATCTTTAATGTCCGTGTCCAGAATGTGACATCTTCGATTGTCATATCCATCTCTCTCGTAGCTTTGTTTTTATATTGTTGTTCAATGCCGTTGCCATATTTAATACGCCTCTTCCGTAGTCTGACGCGTGTGTTTTGTGACGACATAGTTTGTGCATCAATACTTGCACCAGCGAGGCACCCTGCCGCCGCCACGAGAATCGTTGTCCATCTTACACCCACCATTATTTCAACTACTAGAGTAGTTGTCCTATGTAATGACGGTGTTTGTTGTTGCGGTATCTACTCGGGATGGTCGGGATCGCACGGCGCGGACACAATGCAGTGGCGAGTCGGAGGCAAAGTGGATTTTCATGATCAAAAAGAAAGGTACACATTCGCCAGAAAAACGTAAATACTTAACGGTAATTTTTGTATTAGGCCCATGAGAAATCAATACCGGGATAGCGAGATCGAACTCATTTTGGCCATGTCCACCTCTGCTGCATCAACCAACAACAACGGTGGCTGTAGTAGCACCACCATCAGGTATATATCAGTAACCGTGTATAGTGACCTCGCTTGACCTTGGTGCTACGTGGCTCAGAAAAAGCTCGACATCGCTCTATCCACATTCCAGTCCTCATCTTCATCTTCATACGGCAAGCCAATAATCTTTGTGGAATGGAAGGTGAGTATTTCCTTCGTGCAAATATTATTATTTGAAAGACTCTTTGATGGATACCTTGATCATTAATTATTTTCATTCACACCTCTTCATGATCCATCATCACAACTATAACTACACACCATGCACAAAAATGATTATAAACGTACGATATAAAAAAGCCATACATGATTGATCCAAATACCAATATGAATGGTGAAGAATTTGAGGCATACAATATACGACGATGGGGTTCTTCTAGTTGGACAAATTCTTTAATACGTTCAGGACGGGCTGTGGGTGCGAATTTTACTAATTGGCAAACTTGGCCAAATACATTACGTGCACATCAATTAATCGATTATGTTACCAACCCCAAAGGAGACAGAAAAGTGGGAGAAGGACGAAACATATTACCGTCAACGTCAGAGTGCAATGCTGCAATCTTTCATGCCATGTATGAATGTGGTGCAAATGTGTCAATGGTCGATACATTAGTAAACATTGGAGTTGAGAAATTAGGCATTACTAATACTGAAATACTGCGATCACATCTTGAGACGAATGCAGGGTCAAAAGCTGTAATGAGTGAGATACAGTTGGGACGGAACAAATACAATATTGGCGGTGTTCCATATTTCATTGTTGGGGCAATTATTGATGAGGACGGTGGACCACGCAGTGTTGGTAAGTCGTATAAATTCTCTGGTGCTCAAGAATCGGATGCATTCGTGAATATGTTTGACGAGCTCGCAAAAAGACTGGAATAGTCTGTGTGATTGGAAATTATGAGGATGCAGACTGTATACACCATCTGGAATGACCGAATGTACATGCACATTCGTGAAACAAGATGTAACTACACGAATTATTAGTTAGCAGCCAAGATTACATCCGAAGCTGGCTCGCCACCCCATTCCCTTCTTTGAGTTATCGATCGCACTACGAACCTGCATCGAGAGGCACTCGGATTCTTCTTCGTTCATGGGCATCAGACATGGCGCCGACAATCGTCTGTGAGAAGGTTCAATGCTCTTGGCCCTGTCATCCGTCGAAAGTTGTGCACGACTTCCTTCGCTTCCTTCCATGACGCAATCGTTCGAGGGGGGTGATTTATTGTTAGGTCGCCAGATAGATGCTTATTGACCTATGGTGTTTTTCCAGAGTCATCTACGTCGATTGCTGTCGACTCAATACCCATTCGATGGGATGAGTCCGAAGGTGCGATGAGGGTTTGTTGCATCTTATTCGAGCTACGAGCAATTATTTCATTATCGTCATCGATAATGCTTTCCGGTAGGTTTTTGCTTGGCAGATTCGACCTCTTGCCCTGATAACGCCTTTTCGACAACCCTGCTAGTGTAGGAGAATTTCACCATCTCCAATGTTGCCAGCGACGCCTTGATTCCGTCATCGATTGGGACCAACATTCTCAAGTGACAGCGATGTTATTCATTTCGAAATTAATTTTTCAGAGCAGCATTCGATTCGTGGCAGCGTTCGACGACGACGACAGCTATATCGGTGATCGGTGAGAATCGTCCTTCTTTGATTCGCGTTTCATTCTGTTTCACCGTAGTCTAATCGTCCTCATTCCAGAACGCTTCGATAGAGTGGAAAAGGATGAA
>Ga0247843_1005257_pt1 | contig 18215 bp, 17 predicted proteins | sample LaCruzMarch2017__FD_192420 | JGI IMG/M metagenome (GOLD analysis project Ga0247843, IMG submission 192420) | Freshwater microbial communities from meromictic Lake La Cruz, Castile-La Mancha, Spain - LaCruzMarch2017_8m | ecosystem: Environmental > Aquatic > Freshwater > Lake | place: Spain...
TGGGGCTCAGCGCGTACGACCTGGAGGTCGTCGAGCGCGTGTCCCTCGGCGACTGAGCAGGTCACGGAGATGCCCCCCCCCCCGGCTGGGGGGCACAGGCGTTGACCGTCGATTGACGGGCGGGCGCGGGGGGGGGGGAGCCGTCAGGGGACGAAGCGGATCGCGCGCGTGGTGCTGATCGCGGTCGCGTCGTTGAAGGAGTGCTGGCGCCCGGACGACCCGTCCGGGGACTCGATGCCGACGGTGGCCGAGGCCCCCGCAGCGCGCGGCGCGTCGGCGCCTGCGGTGATGGCGCAGTGGTGCACCTCGATGGCCCCGGCGCCCTCGAAGAGCTTCACCTGGAAGGTGAGGCGGGCGCGGTCGTCGCCGAAGAACGCGAACTGCGTCCACTGGACCACGAAGCGGCGGTCGGGCGCGGCGCCGAGCGTGCGGGTCACCACGCGGGACCCGGCGACGGCGATGAGGTCGTCCCATAGCGCGGCGACGAAGCCGTTGGGCGGGGCGCGGCTGGGAATCGTGGCGTTGTCGAACGAGCTGCTGGGCATCGCCCCGGTGATGGTCGGGAACAGCTGCAACAACCCGTTCGACGAGACGCTGTACTCCAGCATGCGCTGCCCGAAGAAGGTCAGCGGGAACGGCAGGTCGAGCGCCGCGGAGACGGTGTCGTCGCCGGTGACGCTCGTGAGCTCCGCCCCGCCGGTCATGTCGTCGCAGGCCGTCACCACGACGGACTGCTGGTACTGGCGCGCGATGGACACCTCGAGATCGAAGAGCCCGTTGGTCGCGTTGGTGGCGCCGCCCACCGCGAGCAGCACGGCCTGATCGGCGGCGCCGTTGTTGGTGTAGACGCCGCTCTCGGCCGCGCGCGCCGCGCCGACGTTCGCGCTCGCGAGGCACGACGTGGCGCCGCACGCGGGCAGCACCCGCACCACCGCGTCCATCGCCCCGAGCGGCGTCGCGCGGGCGCTCAAGGTCTGGCCCGCGGGCACCACCGCGCGGTACCAGAGCGCCGTCCCGGTTGCGCCCGGGAGGCACGCACCGGTGGCGTTGTCGCTCGCGGCGGCGGCGTTCTGGTTGGCGAGCCGCGCCCCGTTGGCGACCGTGGTCGCGGCGGCGCAGGTCACGTTGGCGGGCGCCGGGATGATCGTCGCGGTCACGTCGAAGCGGCCGCCGTTGGAAGGGTCCTGCGACCCGACGGCGACCAGGATGTCGCGCGCCGTGGCGCCGGGGTTCGCCCAGGTGAGGGTCTCGCCCTGGTCGGCGCCCGCGGTGTTGGACGACGCCACGCACGCCCGCGAGTCGCAGGCGTCGAGCGCGCGGACCACGGGGTTCCAGCCGCCGCGCGGCGTCGCGGTGACCAGCGCCGTCGCGCGCGCCGGGACGCTCACCCGATAGAAGAGCGCCGCCCCCTGCGCCTCGGGGACGCAGATGTCGCCGAGCCGCGCCGAGGCCAGCGACGCGTCCTCGCCGGTCACCGCCACCCCGTCGGTGAGCGCACGCGCCGCGGCGCACGCGGCGTTGCCTGGGGCCGCCGGGGCTGCCTCGAAGGCGACCGCGAGGGAGAACGCTCCGCCGGTGGTGCCCGAGGTGCTGGCGACCGAGACCGCGAGGTCGACGGGGCTCGCCGTGCGGTTGTCGTAGCGGGCCACCGAGGCGGCGCCCGCCATCGGTGAGGTCGCGGCGGCGAGGCATGTGGTGGCGGTGCACCCCGAGCGCGCGCGCACGACGGCCGACCACGCGGGCGCGCCGGACGGCGTCGCGCTCACGACGGCGCGCTGCCCCGCGGGGACCCGCACCGTGTAGAAGAGCTGCGGCCCCCAGGAGCCGCCCAGGCAGGCCGTGCCCGCCGCGCCGCCGGAGGTGGTGTCGCCCATCACCGGCGCCCCGGCTGCGAGGGGAGCGCCCGCCGCGCACTCCGCGTTGGGCGCGGGCGAGTACGAGCGGACGTCGAGCGAGTAGGCGCCGCCCGTCCCGGTCGTGCCGCCGAACTGATCGACGAGCACGGTGTAGTCACCCGGGTCGAGCACCTGCCGCAGGTACGCGTTGTTGCCACCGGGCACGTCGTCGTTGCACGCGACCTCGCTCGTGGGATCGGCGCAGACGCGGCGGATGGAGAGCACGGAGTCGAAGGGCGCGGTCACGGCGAGCTGCACCCCCGTGCGGGCGGCGACCCGGAGGGGATAGACGTGCTCGGGGCCCCCGGACTGCGCGCACATGGCCGTGAGCCGCCCGGCGCCGGAGGTGGTGCCCATCGCCCGGTCGGCGGGGAGCGAGAGGGCGCGCTGCAGCGGGACGCCGCAGCTCGACACAGGCACATCCACGGGCGGCGCCGGGAGGTCATCGGGCGGGGCGGGCGCGTCGGTCGGCGACGGGACGTCGTCGGGCGGAAACGGGACGTCCTCGAGGGTGACCGGCTTGTCGGGCAGCGCCACCACGTCGTCGGAGGTCGCGTCGGGCGCGACGCCGCCGTCCTCGGGGACGACCTTGCCGGCGTCGGTCCCGGTGTCGACCGCCGCCGCGTCCATGGCGGGTCGGTCGATCGGTGCAGCGTCGACCGGGGGCGAGTCCAAGAGGCCCCCGCCATCGATCGCGACGGATCCATCCAGCGCCGGGGCGCCGCTGATCACGGTGGGGGCGCACGACGTAACCACGCCCACGAACAGGACCTTCCAAGCCCGCGTACGGGCTGCATGTTCAGACATCCCGCAACCATATCACTACCGACCGCCGCGCCGTGCTCCGCCCGTCGCACCTCAACCGTCGGCGGGTTACCGGGTTGACCCGGTGGCCGTGTCGGTGGGATGACGCCCCCGACCCCTCCTCCCCCTGGAATACCCATGGACGTAAAGATCATCGAGGCCGACCTGATCGCCCGCGGGCTGCGCGTCGCCCTGCTCGCGAGCCGCTTCAACCACTTCATCGTCGACCGGCTGGTCGAGGGTGCGACGGACTGCTTCAAGCGCCACGGCGGCGACGACCTCACCCTCGTGCGCGCCCCGGGCGCGTGGGAGCTCCCGCTCGTCTGCCAGACGCTGGCCCGCAGCGGGCGCTTCGACGCCATCGTGGCGCTCGGGGCGGTCATCCGCGGGAGCACGCCGCACTTCGACTACGTGGCCGGCGAGGTCACCAAGGGCCTGGCGCAGGTGTCGATGGCCACGGGGGTGACGGTCACCTTCGGGGTGCTCACGGTCGACACCATCGAGCAGGCGGTCGAGCGCGCCGGGACGAAGGCGGGCAACAAGGGCTGGGAGGCCGCGGCGAGCGCGATCGAGATGGCCAACCTCCAGCGGGCGCTCAAGGCCGATGGCTTCTAGAGACTCCAAGCCCCCGCGCGCCCCGAAGGCGCAGCACGACGACAACGGGCTGCGACGGCAGGCGCGCGAGGCGGCGGTGCAGGTGCTGTACGCCATCGACGCGGCGGGCGAGCAGTCCGAGGGGTTCGTCGACGACGCGCTGCGCAACTACTGGGCGCACCTGGAGGGCCCGGCGCCGGGCCGCCCCTACGGCGACGCGCTGGTGCGCGGCGTGGTGGAGAAGTGGGCGGCGATCGACCCGATGATCCGCGCGGCCAACCCCAACTGGCGCATCGAGCGCATGGCCCGGGTCGACCGCAACGTGCTGCGCATGGCGACGTGGGAGATGATGTTCGGGGGCGTTCCGCCGGAGGTGGCCATCGACGAGGCCATCGAGATGGCGAAGCGCTTCGGCACGGAGGACTCCGCGGCCTTCGTCAACGGCACCCTCGACAAGCTCGCCACGCTCCAGGGCAAGCTGGCGCCGCGCGGGTGAGCTGACGCCGTGGAGGTGCGCTTCGTCCCCCTCGACCTCGCGCGCCTCGACCTGCTGCGCATGGAGGTGCTCGCCCTCCCCTTCTTCGAGGACGAGCGCCCGCTCAAGGGCCCGGCGGGCCTCTGCGACTGGCGCCTCTGCGGCGCGCTCTCGCGGCTGCTGGTGGGGGGGCGGGTGACCGGCGCCCACGACGAGGTGACCCTGGTCCCGGGCCGCCCGCGGCTGCCCTTCGAGAAGCTCATCCTCTTCGGCGAGGGGCCCGCCGCGGGCTTCGATGCCGCCGCCGCCGAGCGGGTGACGGCCCGGCTGCTGACGACGCTCACGGGCCTGCGGCTGCGCTCGGTGGCGCTCTCGCTGCCGGGGCGCGGGAGCGGGCGGGTGCCGGCGGGCGAGGCGATGCGGTGGTTTCTCCAGGGCATCGCGGAGAGCGAGGAGCTCGACGAGGTGGTGATCGTCGACGACGTCGAGGCGCAGCGGGCGATGGTCCCGGTGCTGGAGGCGGCGCGGCGGCGGGTGCGGGTGGTGCGGTCGGCGTCGGAGCCGTAGGCGGAGTGCAGGGAGCGACGATGCTGGGACCAGAAGACGTGCGTCGGCACGCAGAGATGCTTGGCAACCGGGCGAAGAAGAACCACCGGGTGCTCGCGAAGAAGATGGAGTCGCGGGCCATCGGGGCGTACCGGCTCTACGACCGGGACATCCCCGAGGTGCGCGCGGTGATCGACTGGTACGAGGGGCACCTGGTGGTGGGCGAGTACGCCCGCGAGCAGACGGCCGTGGTGCCGGGCTACCTCGACGCGCTCTGCGACGGGGTGGCGAAGGCGATGGGGGTGCCGCGCGAGCGGGTGCACGCCCGGGAGCGCTGGGCGAAGGCGACGGGCGCCGAGACGCGGGTGGAGGTGCGGGAGCACGGGATGCGCTTCGAGGTGAGCCTCGGCGACGACCCCGACACCGGGCTCGCGGCCGACCTCCGCGCGCTGCGCCAGCGGGTGCGCGCCGAGGCGGCGGGCCGGCGGCTGCTCAACCTGTACGGTGGCACCGGGACCTTCACCGTCGCGGCGGCCCTGGGCGGCGCGCCGTCGAGCGACACGGTCGACCTCTCGGGCAAGGGGCTCACCCGCACCCGGCAGAACCTCGGGCTCAACGGCGCCGACCGGGCCGATCACCGGACGGTGCGGGCGGACGTACGGAAGTTTCTCGCGGAGTCGCGCACGAAGCGGCGGATGTGGGACCTGGCGGTGCTCGACGCGCCCTCGTACGTGGCCGCCACGCCGTCGGGCGACGGCGACGAGATGGACCTCGCGCGCGACCACCACGCGCTGCTGGAGGAGACCCTGCGGGTGCTGGCGCCCGGCGCGGTGCTGTACTTCGTGGCGCACCACCAGCGGCTCGTGCCCGAGCTCGGCGGGCTGCGGGTGCGGGCCTGCGAGGAGATCACCGAGGAGACGGTGCCCGAGGACTTCCGCAACAAGACCGTGCACCGCTGCTGGCGGCTGCTGGTGTGAGCGCCCTCCCGCACGCTCCCCGGTGACCTTTCGCCCGATCGGCGATACACCCTCCGACCACCCCATGAACCTCCCTGGCGCCATCGCTCTCGTCACCGGCGGCGGCCGCGGCATCGGGGAGGCCATCGCGCGCCGCCTCGCCGCGGGCGGTCTCCGCGTCGTCGTCTCCGGCCGCGACGCCGCCGCCCTCGAGGCCGTCGCCCGCGCCATCGGCGGCGTGGCCATCCCCGCCGACCTCTCCGACCGCGACGCCGCGGCCGGGCTCGCCGCCGCCGTCGCCCGCGACGTGGGCCCCATCGCGGTGCTCGTCAACAACGCCGGCATCGCCGAGAGCGCCCCCCTCGCCCGCACCGACGACGGCCTCTGGGACCGCACGATGGCCCTCAACGTCACCGCGGCCTTCGCCCTCTGCCGCGCCGTGGTGCCCGACATGGCGAAGCGCGGCGGCGGGCGCGTGGTCAACCTCGCCAGCAACGCCGGCCTCCGGGGGTACGCTTACACGAGCGCGTATTGCGCCAGCAAGCACGCGCTGGTGGGGCTCACCCGGGCGCTGGCGGTGGAGTTCGCGCGCAGCGGGGTGACGGTCAACGCGGTGTGCCCGGGCTTCGTCGACACGGCGATGGGCGAGCGCGCGGCGGCCAACATCGCGCGGGCCACGGGGCGCGACGGCCGGGAGGCCCTGGCGGCGCTCTCGCCCCAGCGGCGGCTGATGACGCCCGAGGAGGTGGCGCACGCGGTGTGGAGCTTCCTGCCGCACGAGGCGCGCGGGCTGACGGGACAATGCATCGCGTTGGATGGAGGGCAGTCGGCGTGAGCGGTGAATCGATACTTCCGGTGGGGTGGACCCCGGCCAAGGGATACACGAACGGCGTGGCGTGCGGCCCGGGGCGTACGGTGTACGTCGGGGGGCAGATCGGCTGGGACGGCCAGCAGCGGGCGGTGTCCAACGAGTTCGTGGCGCAGTTCGACCAGGCGCTCGCCAACGTGGTGGCGGTGGTCGAGGCCGCGGGCGGAGCGCCCACCGACGTGGTGAAGATGACCGTCTACGTGACGGACCTCGGGGCCTACCGCGCGAGCCTGCGGGCCATCGGCGGCTGCTGGCGCGCGCGCCTGGGCAAGCACTTTCCGGCGATGGCCCTGGTGGGGGTGACCGAGCTGGTGGAGCCCTGGGCGAAGGTCGAGATCGAGGCCATCGCGCACATCGACGAGAAGGCGGTGCAGCCATGACCACGCTCTCCCCGAAGACCTTTCGCTTCGCCCTCGACCGCGGCGTCGGGACCATCACCCTCGACCGACCGCACCGGCTCAACTCGTTGACCTTCGAGAGCTACGTCGAGCTCGGGGCCTTCTTCCCGGAGCTCGAACGGCACCCCGAGGTGCGCGCGCTCGTGATCACCGGCGCGGGCAACGGCTTCTGCTCCGGGGGCGACCGCCAGGACATCATCGCCCAGCTCTTCTCCCGCGACATGGCGGGCCTGCTGGAGTTCACGCGCATCACCGGGGCGCTCATCCGGGCCATCCGGCGGGTGCGGCGGCCGGTGATCGCGGCGGTCAACGGCGTGGCGGTGGGCGCCGGGGCGGTCATCGCGCTCGCCGCGGACATCCGCATCGTGGCGGACGACGCGCGCTTCGGCTTCGTGTTCCCGAAGGTGGGGCTGTCGGGCGCGGACATGGGCGCGGCCTACCTGCTGCCGCGGGTGGTCGGGCTCGGTCGCGCCTCGGAGCTGCTGTACTCGGGCGACCTCATCGACGCCGCGGAGGCGTACCGCATCGGGCTGGCCAACCGGGTGGTGCCGAAGGCCGAGGTGCTGCCGACGGCGATGGCGATGGCGCTGCGGATGAGCGAGGGCCCGGCCTTCGCGCACGCGATGACCAAGCAGATGATCGAGGCGGAGTCGACGATGGGGCTCGACGAGGCCATCGAGGCGGAGGCGCAGGCGCAGGCGATCTGCATGGCGCACCCGGACTTCCGCGAGGCCTACGAGGCGCTGATGGAGAAGCGCGCGCCGCGCTTCCAGGGCGCGCCGGACGTGTCCGAAGAGAAGTGACCCGGAGAGGTTCTGGTACACCCCAATGAGCAGACGAGCGTGCGCGCCGAGCAGCGATGACCTGACCTTCTTCTTCGACCCGTGGCACGCGCCGCTGGCCGAGGCCGCGCGGACCCTGGCGATGGCGCCGTGGCCCGAAGGCGAGGAGGACCCCCACGCCGTCGCGAAGCAGCTCGCCGCGGCGGGCCTGCTGCGGGCGTGCGTGCCGGCGAGCGTCGGCGGCCTCGCGGCGCGCGACCCGGACGCCATCGACGTGCGCGCGGTGTGCCTCGTCCGCGAGGCCCTGGGGTGGGGCAGCGGGCTGCTCGACACCATCTTCGCGATGCAGGGCCTCGGGAGCTATCCCATCGTGCTGGCGGGGACGGCGGCGCAGCGCGAGGAGTACCTCCCGGCGGTGCTCCGGGGGGAGTCCCTGGCGGCCTTCGCCATCACCGAGCCCGAGGCGGGGACGGACGTGTCGGCGCTCTCCACGGTGGCGCGGCGCGACGGCGACGGGTGGGTGCTCGACGGCGAGAAGACCTTCATCTCCAACGCGGGCGTGGCGGGTCACTACGTGGTCTTCGCCAACGCCGACCCGTCGCGGGGAAGGCGCGGAATCACGGCCTTCATCGTGCGCCCGGGGGACCCTGGGTTCGTCTTCCGGGGGGCCATTCCCATGATGGCGGATCACCCCATCGGCACCATCGGATTCGAGGGTTGTCGGCTGGGCGACGCGCGGAGGCTCGGGGCGGTGGGCGACGGGTTTCGCATCGCGATGAGCACCCTGGACGCGTTTCGCAGCACGGTCGGCGCGGCGGCGCTGGGGATGGCGCGGCGGGCGCTCGACGAGTCCCTCGACCGGGTGACGAAGCGGCGGCAGTTCGGGAAGGCGATCGCGGAGTTCCAGACGGTGCAGGGTTACCTGGCGGACATGGCGACGGAGCTCGACGCCGCGCGCCTGCTGGTGTTTCGCGCGGCCTGGGCGAAGGACCGCGGGGCCCCGCGGGTGACCCTCGAAGCGAGCATGGGGAAGATGTTCGCCACCGAGGCGGCGCAGCGGGTGATCGACCGCGCGGTGCAGCTGCACGGCGGGACCGGGGTGGTGCGCGGGGTGGCGGTCGAGCGGCTGTACCGGGAGGTGCGGGCGCTGCGGATCTACGAGGGCACGACGGAGGTCCAACGGCTGGTGATCGCGGGTCAGCTGCTGCCGAAGGGGGCGAAGGGGGAGGCATGAGCGCGGTGACGTTTCCCGAGGTCTTCAACCTGGCGGACTACTTCCTCTTCGATCGATTGAAGGAGGGCCTCGGGGCAGAGGTCGCGCTGCGCTTCGGCGACCGCACCTGGACCTACGCGGAGGTGGCCGCGCGCACCGAGGCCGTGGCGACGCTGCTGCGCGACGCGGGGCTGCGCCACGAGGAGCGGGTGCTCATCGTGCTGCCCGACCTGCCGCCCTTCGCGTGGAGCTTCTTCGGGGTGTTGAAGGCCGGCGGGGTGATCGCGATGGGCAACCCCGACGCCCCGTCGGGCGACCTCGCATACCTCACGGAGTACACCCGGGCGTCGGCGCTGGTGACGGTTCCGCGGGTGGTGACGGCGCTGCACGAGGGGCTGCGGACGTCGCCGTGGTTGAAGGCGGTGTTCGTGGTGCCCGACGCGGCGACGGGCGACGACCCGGAGGCCGAGGTGGGCTTCGACACCGTGCCCGGGATGCGCAGCGAGACGCTCTCGTCGGCGCTGGCCTTCGTGCAGCGCAGCGGGCGGCGCGCGGAGGTGGTTCCGACGCGGCGCGATGACATCGCGGTCTGGCTGTTCACGAGCGGGTCGACGGGCAAGCCCAAGGCGGCGGTGCACACGCACCGGGACTTCGCGTTCAACACGGAGGTCTACGCGATCGGTACGGTGGGGTACCGGCGCGGGGACATCTGCGTGAGCGTGCCGCGCTTGTTCTTTGGCTATGCGACGGGCACCAACCTGATGTTCCCCTTTCGGGTGGGGGCGTCGGTGGGGATGTTCTCCGAGCGGCCGACGGTGGAGTCGTTGACGGCGGCGATCGCGAAGTACCGCCCGACGGTGTTGACCAACGTGCCGACGATGATCGGCAAGCTGCTGGAGCAGGGCTCCGCGGTGGACCTGTCGTCGCTGCGATTCTGTCTGTCGGCGGGCGAGGCGCTGCCGCCCGCGCTGCTCACCCGCTGGACCGAGCGCTGGGGCGTGGAGGTCTATGACGGCATCGGGTCAGCGGAGATGTTCCACATCTACGTGAGCAACCGGCCGGGCGACGTGAAGCCGGGCTCCCTGGGCCGCGTGGTCGACGGGTACACCCTCAAGGTGTTGCCCACTGGCGCCGTGGGGCCGGGCGCGGAGCCGGTAGGGCCCAACGAGATCGGCGTGCTGTGGGTGGCGGGCGACAGCGTGGCCATCGGGTATCAGGGCGATCGCGACAAGAGCTGGCAGACCTTCCACGGGCGCTGGTGCTGCACTGGCGACCTCTTCCGCTTGGACGAGGAGGGCTACCTCTGGTTCGGGGGGCGGGCCGACGAACTGCTGAAGGTCTCGGGGCTCTGGGTGTCTCCACTGGAGGTGGAGGACTGCCTGTTGGCGCACGCGGCGGTGGCCGAGGTCGCGGTGGTGGGCGTGGAGGTCGACGGGCTGATGGCCTCGCGGGCCTACGTGGTGGCGCGCGAGGGCCACGCGGCGGGAGAGGGCCTGGCGGGAGAGCTACAGCAGTGGGCCAAGGGGCGGCTGGCGCGGCACAAGTACCCCCGGCAGGTGGTCTTCGTGAGCGAGCTGCCCAAGAACGACCGCGGGAAGATCGACCGCAAGGCGCTGCGGGCGTTGGTGGCGGGGTGAGCGAGCCGTAAGTCCAACACTTCGCGGCTCGAGGCTCTCGAGCGACGCGTCGAAGCCCGCGCCGTCTTCACCCCTTCGGCTTGAGCACCGCCAGCATCCGCGCCTTCACCGCGTCGCTGACCCACGCCGGCGCCACCTGCGCCACGAAGGCCTCCGTGGCCTCCTTCGACAGCGCCACCACGCCCGCGCGCATCGAGCGCTTGGTCGCCGCGTAGGCCTCGCGCGGGTGCGCGGCCAGCGTCGCCAGCACCGCCCTCGCCCGCGCGTCGGGCTCGCTCGTCACCTCGTCCAGCAGGCCCAGCGCCAGGGCCTCGGCCGGGCCGTGCAGCCCCGCTCCCAGCAGCACCCGCTCGCGCGTCGACGGCGGCAGCCGCGCGTTGACGATGGCCCAGGTCTTCGGCGGGAATTGCAGCCCCAGCGCCACCTCGTTGAGGCCCATGCGCGCCCTCTCGTCGGCGGCCGACACGCGCCAGTCGCAGCAGAGCGCCAGCACGGCGCCGCCCGCGATGGCGTGGCCCTCCACCAGCGCCACCACCGGCGCCGGGTGCAGGTAGAGCGCCTCGAAGGTCTCCTCCAGCAGGCCCAGGAAGCGCTGCATCCCGCCCAGGTCGAGCGAGGCGACCTCCTTCAGGTTGAGCCCGGCGGAGAAGCACCCGCCCGCGCCGCGCAGCAGCACCGGCGCGTCACCCGCCGCCCGCAGCGCGTCGCGCAGGCTGGTCAGCACCACGGTGCTCAACGCGTTGCGCCCGGCGCCCTCGATCACGATGTCGATCATGACCGCGGGCCATATCACAGGCCCGATCGCTCATGCAGACCCCGCGCAGGCAGAGCCCTGACAGGCGTTCACCGTCGATTGAAGGGCGGTTGCCTCCCATGGGAGGAGCCCGCTCAGAAGGTCAGCACAAACCGTCGCGAGCACCCCGAGACGAGGGAGGCCGCGCGAGACATACGCGGGGTATTTCGAGCGCGGCCGACCGCTGGATCGGGGGGCGCAGCAGGGTTGTGCTGACCTTCTCAGTCGTCGACCTTCCAGCCGAGACCCGCGACGACCATCGCCAGCCCCAGCGCGACCCCGACGGCGTCCCATCGGTTGGTGCGCATCGCGCCGCCCGAGAGCAGCATCGTGAGGGCCCCGCCGCCCAGCACCCAGGGCTGCGCGCGGGCCCGGCGGCGCAGCGCCCCGACGCCCACCACGCCGAAGATCAGCGCCTGCACGTAGGACCACACATCGAGCGGGATGCGCGACACGTTGAGCTGCTGCGAAGAGCGCCACCAGAGGATGAGCGCCGCCGACGAGGCGAACCACAACGCGAGGAGCAGCGTCGCGACGCCGCCGACGAGGGGCCATCCTGGCCAGCGCTGAAGCCGGGCGCGGAAGCCATCGGTCATGCGCGACACCCATCACGGGTGAACATTGCGGAGGCGGTAGGATTCGAACCTACGGATGAGTTTCCCCATCGACGGCTTAGCAAGCCGCTGCCATCGGCCACTCGGCCACGCCTCCAGAGCTCGTTGGTCCCGAGCGGAAAGATCACCTACACGACTCTCGGGGAGAACTCAAGCCAGTCCGTGCGCCAGCTTCTTCACGCCGTCGCTGAAGAGCACCTCGATGCGGCCCCCGTCGACCGCGATCACCTTGCCGCGGCCGAACTTCGCGTGGTCGAGCAGCGCGTCGCGCTTGAAGGTCTGCGCGGGCACGTAGGTGGTGAACGCCTCCGGGGCGAGGCTGCCGACCGCGTCGTCCCACGCCGGCACCTCCATGTTGGGCGGGTTGAACCCCAGCGTCCCGTCTGAAGAACCCTTGTGGGTCGAGCCAGTGGCCTTCTTGGTGCGCTTCATCGACATGGCGGTGCATCCCTCCACGGGCGCCCCTGCGGGCACGCCCGTCTTTCGGGCGTCGCTCTACTCCCTCCCCCGCCCTCATGGCAACCGCGATGCACGGCCCCCATCGCCGCAGACGCTCAGGGCGCGAAGGCGTCGAAGTCCGCGATCATCGACCACAGCACCTTCGCGCCGGAGCCCCGCGCCGCGAGGCCCAGCTTGCGCAGTTGGCGCGCGTGGAAGGCCCGCCGCCCGGCCTCGTCGAGCGACGTCACGTCGGCCCGCGCCACCGCCGTCGCGCCCTCTGCCCATGGGCCGTCATCGTTGGCGGGCGTCGTCTCGCAGTCGATCATCCACATCCCGTCGAAGCGCGAGAACACCAGCAGAACCCCGTCGACCTGTCGCGTCACCACCGTCGCGCCTGCTTCCATCGCCGGAACCTCCTCGAAGATGTCGCCGCGATGCGCCGCGGCCGATGACTGAACATTCGCACAGTACACCTCCTCCGCGCAAGGTCCCCGCGCTCACTGCGTCGCGTTGATTGTCAGGGTCGTTGTGCGAGAGTGCCGCGCCCGCCCGTGACTGACCCCACCGCCCCTCGCTCTCCCCGGCCGCTGCGCCTCGTGGCCCCCACGGCGCCGCGCCGCGCGCTGCTCCCCTGGCTCGGCGTCGCCGTCGTCCTCTTCCTTGCGTACTACTTCCGCGACCTGCTCGAGCTCGCCGGCGCAGCCTTCGCGATGGCCTACCTGCTCGACCCCCTGGTGATGCGCCTGGAGCGCCTGCGGGTGCCCCGGCCGCTCGCGATCGTGCTGGTGCTCACGGTGCTGGGCGTGGTGTTCACGCTCACGGCCTGGTTCGTGGTGCCCGACATCGTGCGGCAGATCACCGACCTGCTCACGTCGCTGCCGCGCAAGCTCCGCGACCAGTGGATCCCCTGGGCCAACCACCTGCTGGTGTCGCTCCGGCAGCGGTACCGCCTGCACATCCCGGTCACCGCCGAGGCCTGGCTCGCGCAGGCCGGCGTGCGCACCGACGAGATCGCGCGCCGCAGCCTCGGGATGGTGCAGTCCGCCGCCGATGTCTCCATCTCCATCCTCGAGAAGGTGCTCCAGTCGGTCATCGTCGCGGCGATGGCCTTCTACCTCCTGCTCGACTACCACCGCCTGCTCGACGGCGTGGGCGACCTCGTCCCGCGGCGCGCCGCGGAGGACTTCTCCCGCATCGCCACCAAGGTCAACGACGCCCTCGGCCGCTACGTGCGCGGCCAGGCCCTCGCGATGCTCATCCTCGGCACCCTCTTCGCCGTCGGGCTCACGGCGCTGAAGGTCCCTGCGGGGGCGGGCATCGGCATCCTGGCCGGGCTGCTCACGGTGGTGCCGTACGTCGGCTTCTTCATCGCCCTCATCGTGTCCGCCCTGCTCGCGCTCCTCGACGGCGGCACCGGCGCCTGCCTCGCGGTCACCGGCTACATGGTCTTCGTGCACCTGGTGGACATCACCTTCGTCACGCCCCGCATCGTCGGCGGCTCCATCGGGCTCTCGCCGGTGTGGGTCATCCTGGCCCTGCTCGCGGGCGGCAAGGTGGCCGGCTTCTTCGGCCTGCTCGCGGCCATCCCCGTCGCCTCGGTGCTTCGCGTCCTGGTCGGCGAGGCCGTGGACTACTACCGTACCACCCGCTTCTATACGGCGATGCCCGCGGGCGAGGGCACCGCGCAGAACGTCGAGCTCACGCAGCTCGAGCACCACCTCATGGCCGGCGAGGTCGACCTCCCGCCGGCGCCGCCCGTGAGGTACACCACGCCGGTCGTCAGCCCTACCGCCCGTCGCACCTTCGCCGACGGGACGCCCGATGACCCCAAAGGAGAACCCTAGTGATGTCCGGTGTCAGCGTTGAAGACCGCGGCGGTGCCCGCTGGATCACCCTCGATCGCCCCGACTGCCGCAACGCCCTCGACCCCGACGTGCTCGGCGCGCTGCGGGCGGGCGTCGACGGCGCCGTCGCCGCGGGCGCGCGGGCCATCGTGCTCGTCGGCCGCGGCGGGGCCTTCTGCTCGGGCGCCGACCTCCGCTACGCCGTCGCCCAGGGCCCCGCCCTGCGCGACAACCTGGAGACCCACCTCGGGCACTTCCAGGACCTCGTGCGCGCCATCGTCTCCTCGCCCCTGCCCAGCATCGCCGCGGTCGACGGCGTGGCCTACGGCTTCGGCTGCGACCTCGCCCTCGCCTGCGACCTCCGCGTGGCCACGTCGCGCGCGTACTTCCAGGAGGGCTTCGTGCGCATCGGGCTCATCCCCGACGGCGGCGGCACCTGGATGCTCCCCCGACTCGTCGGCCTCTCCAAGGCCCTGGAGCTGACCCTCCTCGGCGAGAAGCTCGACGCCGCCGCGGCGCTGCACCTCGGCCTCGTCGCGCGCGTGGTCGCCCCCGACGAGCTCGACGCCGCGGTCACCACCGTCGCCGACAAGCTGGTCAACGGTCCGCCGATGGCCATCGCGCACATCAAGCGCCTCGTGCGGGCCGGGCTATCGAAGCCCTTCGACGAGGCCTTCCGCGACGAGGGCCGCGCCCAGGCCGAGTGCCTCCGCTCGGACGACTGCGTCGAGGGCATCACGGCCTTCTTCCAGAAGCGCCCGCCTGCCTTCTCCGGCCGCTGAGCTCCCGCGCTTCCTCCCCCTAAACCCCCCCCCACAGGCTCGTCTCCACCCATGCGCAGCGCGCTCCACCGTGCCCTCGTCCCCCTCGCCGCGGGTCCGCTCGCGGGCCTCGCGGTCGGCCTGCTCTCCGGGGTGAGGCACCTCGACCTCGGGCTGCGCCTCGCGGGCCTCCTGGTGCTCCCCGGCCTCGCCGTGGGCGTCGGCCTCGTCCCCGCCGCCCTGCTCGCGTCGCCCGCGCGCCTCGACCGCCTGGGCGCCTGGCTCTCCCCCCGCCGCGCCCTCGCCGCCGCCCTCCTGCTGCTCGCCCCGCCCGCGGCCGTGCTCTGGATGGGCCTCGTCGCCCTCGCCGGTCGGCACTTCCTCACCGCCTACCACCACGTCGGCCTCGCCGCCTTCGCGCAGTCCTTCGCCCTCCTGCTGCTCACCCTCGCCGCCCTCGCCGGCGTGGCCCTCGCCGCCCGCCTCGTGGCGCCGCGCGTGCCTGCCGACCGACCGCTCCCGGCGGTGCTGGGCCTCGCCGCCGCCGCGGGCCTCGGGCTCGCGCTCGCCGCCGCGGCGCACGGCGTCTACTGGGGCAACCCCGACGGGACCTTCACCCGCGGCGCCATGGTGCTGTCGGGCTTCGGCGTGCTGAAGAAGCCCGAGCTCGACCTCACGCCCGCGCTCCAGCTCGCCGCCATCGCCGCGCTCACCCTCGCGCTCTGCCGGGCCCTGCGGCGCCGGCCGCTCCCGGCCTTCGCGCTCTCGGCCGCGCTCGGAGCGGCGGCGCTGGGCTTCGTCGCCGCGCGCTTCGAGCGCAGCCCCGCGGCGGTGGACATCGACGCCCGCCCGACGCTCCCGCGGGCCGTGCTGCGCTTCCTGCGCAAGCGCACCGACGGCGACCGCGACGGCTTCGCGCGGCGCTTCGGCGGCGGCGACTGCGACGACCGCAACGCCGCGATCAACCCCGGCGCCGCGGACCTCCCGGGCAACCGCGTCGACGAGGACTGCTCGGGCCGCGACGCGCCCGTACCCCCCGCCCGGGTGCGCGTCGCCGAGCCCGCCGCCTCGCCCGCCGCCCCGGCGCTGCCGCGCATCGACAACGTCGTCTTCATCACCGTGGACACCCTCCGCTGGGACCTCCACTACGCCGGCAACCCGAACCCCGTCTCCCCCAACCTCGACGCCCTCGCGGCCCGCTCGGTGGTCTTCGAGCACGCCTACGCCATCAGCTCGTACACGGGCCGCGCGATCGGTCCCATGTGGACCGGGCGCTACCCCACCGAGTGCCCGCGCGACGCGCAGCACTTCACTCGCTACCTCGCGGGCAACGTCTTCCTCGCCGAGCGCTTCAAGCAGGCGGGCTTCCGCACCGCCGGGGCGGCCTCGCACTTCTACTTCGAGCCGCGCTTCGGGCTCACCCAGGGCATCGACACCTGGGACATGAGCGCCCAGCCCTCCGGCGAGCAGGAGACCCGCTCGGCGGACCACCGCGTCGCCGACCGGGCCATCGCCCTCCTGCAGGAGACCGCGCGCAGCCCCGGGCGCTTCATGCTCTGGGCGCACTTCTTCGACCCCCACAAGCAGTACGTCGATCACCCCGAGCTACCCCTCTTCGGCCGCGGGGAGCGGGCGAAGTACTTCCGCGAGGTGATGTTCACCGACGCCCAGGTGGGCCGGCTGCTCGCCGCGCTCGCCGCGCTCCCGGGCGACGTCGCGCAGCACACCGCCGTGGTGGTCACCGCCGACCACGGCGAGGCCTTCGGCGAGCACGGCATCTCGTGGCACGGGGTCGAGCTGTGGGACGAGCTGGTGAGGGTCCCGCTGCTGGTCTACGTGCCGGGGGTGACGCCGAGGCGCGTGGCGACGCCGCGCAGCCAGATCGACCTGGCGCCCACCGTGCTCTCGCTGCTGGGCCTGGAGCGCCCCGCCGAGGGGGCCCCCGACGCGATGTCGGGAGAGAGCCTCGTGGGCGACCTGCGCGGCACCGAGGCCCCCGCGCGGCCCATCTACCTGGAGCTGCCCGAGGGGCCGTACAACAGCCTGCGCCGCGGGGTGATCGCCGATGGTTGGAAGCTCCTCGAGCGCGGCGTCGGGCGCTTCGAGCTCTATCGCCTCACCGACGACCCGGGCGAGCGCAGCAACCTGGCGGCCACGCACCCGGCCGACCTCGCGCGGATGCGCGCCGTGTACGAGGGCGTTCGCGCGGGGCTGCACACCGTCGCCGCGCGGGAGTGAGCGGGTCGCTCTACGCCCGCTCGGTGGAGAGCAGCCAGCCTTCGCCCGTCGCCGCCAGCTCCCTCGCCCGCGCGAGCTCGTCGGCGGGCCAGTCTTCGGTCACCAGCGCGAAGATCCCGTGGTCGAAGGGCTTGCCCTCCGCCGGGGTCTCCAGCACCAGGCGCTCGCGCCTGCCTTCGCTCAATAGCTCCAGCGCGCGATGGTGGCAGAAGGGGTTGTTGCCCGTGCGGCCGAACACCACGTGCGCCGTCCACGAGCACCCGCCCAGGCAGTCGTCGCCGTAGTAGCAGCCCGCGCAGTAGCCCCAGAGGTCGTCGCGGGTGCGCTCGCGGGTGAAGCGCAGGGCCCCGGCGCGCTCCCAGATGTCCACCAGCTTGTCGTCGCGGACGTTGCCGCCGACGTAGTCCTTCGTCGGCAGCGAGGGGCAGCCCTTGACCGACCCGTCGGCCTCGATGCCCAGCGAGAGCCTGCCCGCGCCGCAGGCCGCCATGTGCCCCCGCGGCATACGCCCCCGCAGCTCGGTCTCGTACGGACCGAAGTACCCGATGTCGTTGCCCGGCCACAGCCGGATCTTGTGCTGCTTCAGGCGCCGCGCCGCGCGGGCGATCATCGGCATCACCTCCAGCACCTGGAAGGGCTCCAGGATGAGCCCCGGCTCGTCGGCCGCGCGCCCCATCGGAACCGTCATCGACACCTGCCACGCGTGGATGCCCGAGGCGATGAGGTGGTCGAGCAGGGGTTCGATGTCGCGCAGGGCGGGCCGCGCGATCTGCGTGTTGCAGCTCACCGGGATGCCCGCCGCCCTCAGGTTGGCGATGGCCTCCATGGCCGCCCGCCAGCTCCCCTGCACGCCCCGCAGCGAGTCGTGCATGGGCTCCAGCGCGTCGACGGACACCGACGCCGTCTGGATGCCCGCCTCCTTCGCCTGGCGCGCCCGCTCGGGTGTCATTCCCCGGCCGCCGGTGGTCATGGTGAGCTCCATGCCGCGCGCGCGAACCTCCTGCCCGATGCGCACCCAGTCGTCTCGCAGGTAGGCCTCACCGCCGATGAGGGTGACCTCCTTGCAGCCGAGCTCCTGGAGCTGGCGCACGAGGTCGAGGGCCTCGTCGGTGCGGAGCTCGTCGGGCCGGCTTCGGCCCGCGCGCGACCCGCAATGGCGACACGCAAGGTCACACTGGAGCGTGAGCTCCCAGACGGCGACGATGGGGCGAAACGCCCGGTCGACGGGGCGCACCTCGCCCGCGAGCGGCAGCCTCCGCCGCGCCGGCTCGGCCTTCGGAGCGATGGGCAGCGAGCGCGGGCGCGGCGGGAGCTGGGTCATGGTCTTTGGGGGGGGGGGGGGGGCAGGCCCCGGTC
>Ga0247843_1005261_pt1 | contig 18202 bp, 5 predicted proteins | sample LaCruzMarch2017__FD_192420 | JGI IMG/M metagenome (GOLD analysis project Ga0247843, IMG submission 192420) | Freshwater microbial communities from meromictic Lake La Cruz, Castile-La Mancha, Spain - LaCruzMarch2017_8m | ecosystem: Environmental > Aquatic > Freshwater > Lake | place: Spain...
TGTGTAGCCTGTAAACCCTGTGTAACCTGTGTATCCTGTGTAGCCTGTAAACCCTGTGTAACCTGTAAATCCTGTGTAACCAGTGTACCCGCTAAACCCCGTATAACCTGAATATCCTGTGTAGCCTGTGTAACCAACTCCTGTGTATCCTGTATATCCTGAATATCCTGTATAACCTGTATAACCACTAAACCCAGTATATCCTGTGTACCCTGTATAACCTGTGTACCCTGTGTACCCTGTGTACCCTGTGTAACCCGTATAACCGGTTGTTCCCGTGTAACCTGTGTATCCTGTGTAACCTGTTGTCCCTGTATATCCTGTGTAACCTGTGTAACCTGAGTATCCACTAAATCCTGTATACCCTGTATACCCTGTTAAACCTGTATATCCTGTGTAACCAGTATAACCTGAATAACCTGTATACCCTGTGTATCCTGTGTATCCTGAATAACCTGTATACCCTGTGTATCCTGTGTACCCAGTGTAGCCAGTGTATCCTGTGTATCCTGTTGTTCCAGTGTACCCTGTGTAACCTGTATATCCTGTGAACCCGGTGTATCCTGTGTAACCCGTATATCCTGAGTATCCGCTGAATCCAGTATAACCTGTATAACCTGAGTATCCTGTGTATCCTGTATGGCCAGCACCTGTGTATCCTGTGTATCCTGTGTATCCTGTATAACCACTATACCCTGTGTATCCTGTATAACCTGTATAACCTGTATAACCAGTAAACCCTGTGTATCCTGTATAACCTGTATAACCAGTGTAACCGCTATATCCTGTATAACCTGTATAACCTGTATAACCTGTGTACCCTGTGTAACCAGAGTAACCTGAGTAACCTGAGTAACCTGTAAATCCTGTAAACCCTGTATACCCTGTGTAACCTGTATAACCTGTATACCCGCTATATCCTGTTAGTCCTGTAAATCCAGTATACCCTGTATATCCTGTGTATCCACTATATCCTGTTAAGCCCGTAAACCCCGTGTACCCTGTAAACCCTGTGTAGCCGGTGAAACCTGTGTACCCTGTAAATCCGGTATACCCAGTATAACCTGTATATCCTGTAAACCCAGTATAACCTGTAAATCCTGTGTAACCTGTGTATCCTGTGTAACCTGTGTATCCTGTGTAGCCTGTAAACCCTGTGTAACCTGTAAATCCTGTGTAACCTGTAAATCCTGTGTACCCTGTAAAACCTGTATAACCCAAATATCCAGAAACACCTGTGTACCCTGTGTAACCTGTGAAACCTGTATAACCTGTAAATCCTGTATACCCTGTGAATCCGGTGTACCCTGTATATCCTGTGTATCCAGTGAAACCAGTGTAACCTGTAAACCCTGTAAACCCAGTGTATCCTGTGTACCCAGAGTAACCTGTATAACCTGTAAAACCTGTATACCCTGTAAACCCTGTGTAACCTGTGTACCCTGTATACCCGGTATAACCTCCATATCCTGTGTAACCTGTGTATCCTGTGTACCCTGTATATCCTGTGTAACCTGTGTAACCTGTGTATCCTGTTGAACCTGTAAAACCTGTGTAACCTGTAAATCCTGTGTAACCTGTGAATCCGGTGTAACCTGTGTATCCCGTAAATCCTGTATACCCTGTGAATCCTGTTCTTCCAGTGTAACCAGTTCGTCCTTTAACGCCTGTGGACCCTTTATATCCAGTATAACCTTTATATCCTGTATAACCAGTAAATCCAGTGTAGCCTGTTTGACCGATTGGCCCTGTTCCTCCATAAAAATCTGCACCTCTTTGACCTGTATATCCTGGATATCCAGATTTTCCAGTAAAACCTTGAGTTCCACCCACATTTGCAGGTCCAGTTACACCTTGTTTTCCAGGTTGTCCTTGCAGTGGTCCAATATTAGTCCAAGTGCTTGGTATTTCACTATAAGACCATAAATTTTTACCTATTAAATATGTATCATTAATCGAAGGATTTAATGGTAATGAACCAGTACTTGCAACTGTTCCTTTAAAAGATAAGTTGGCGACATCCACATTATTCACTAATGTATGAGGCGGTAATTGTAATGACCATGGACCAGTAGATGAAATTATATTACCATTAAAATTAACATAATTTGTATAAACATTCAAAAATTGTTTTGTATTAGATCCAATATTCAAAACATCGTTTACATATGGAAAAATATTTTGTTCCACTCTACCAGAAAATTCACCTGTTGGACCCCTTTCCCCTGTAGTTGAACCAGGAAGCCCTGTTGGACCTATAAAACCTGTGTATCCTGTATAACCTATGTAACCCGTGTAACCAGTTGGACCTTGTGGTCCTGTGTAACCCGTGTATCCTGTGTAACCTGTGAAACCAATTGGTCCTGTAAAACCTGTGTATCCTGTTGTTCCTGTGTATCCTGTTTTACCCATTGGACCAGTTACTCCTGTGTAACCTTTATATCCCGTGTAACCTCGTCTCCCTATTGATCCTGTTCTACCAGTGTATCCTGTGTAACCTGTGTAACCTCTATAACCAACATATCCAATATCTCCTGTGTAACCTGTGTACCCTGTGTAACCTGTGTATCCTGTATAACCTACATATCCAAGAATACCTGTAGCACCTGTATAGCCTGTGTATCCTGAATAACCTTTTATTCCTGTATATCCAGATTTTCCAGTGTAACCTGTGTATCCTGTGTATCCTGTGTAACCTGTATAACCTGTGTATCCTGTTCGACCTGTGTAACCCGTGTATCCTGAATATCCTGTCATTCCTGTGTAACCTGTGTATCCTGTGTATCCTGTGTATCCTGTGTACCCAGTGTATCCTGTATAACCTGTGTAACCTGTATACCCTGTGTAACCTTCATATCCAAAATATCCTGTGTATCCAGTGTACCCTGTGTAACCCGTATATCCTGAATACCCAAAATATCCAGTTTCACCCATTGCGTAAGAAGCAGCTATTTCACCTGTTGATAAATCATAAACTACGTTGGTGCATTCATCAAAAAATACCCCTTCTTTTAAATTTTGTATAAACATACCACCAGTAGCTGTCATATAAAAACTTGATCCAATATTTTGAAATAAAACACCTGAATTGTTAAAATTGTATGTCCCTGTATTAGAAAAAGGAGAACCTCTTGCACCAACTTTTCCTTTATATCCTAATACTCCAACCGTTCCTGTGTTTCCGGTTGATCCAGTATAACCTGTATATCCAATATACCCTCTATATCCAATATTACCTTGCGGGCCTGTGTAACCCATGTCTCCAGATACATCACCTATTTGAACCCATCCATCGTCAATGGTATAAACCCATAAATTGTTACCTGGAGAAATCATATATGCATCACCGGGATTGTTTCCACTAACCGGAAGATCAGATTGATTGGATAAAATTCCCTTAATTAAAATAGATCCAGGAACAACACTTCCTATAGTACTCCCAGATGTCATATCTATCACATCACCTGTTTGTCCTAAAAATATTGAACCACTATTATCAAATACAAAATTATAACCATTCAATGAATGTAAAGCTAACTCATTGGATCCTATATCAATATTATTATTAGTTTCAGGGGTTATAGTTTTAATTAAAACTCCATTAGAATCAATTATACTAATAGAGCTCGGCCCTGTTGGACCAGTAGCAAACGGTATACGTCTAAGAACTTTATACACCACTTGTTCAATGGTTTCATATTCTTTCACGTTTTGAACTTTTTTAAAAAAACTCATTTAATTTTTATTTTAGAAAATATAATTTAATCAAATTTTAAGTTTTTTGTGTATTTTATCTTTAAATTCGAATTAGATTTTTTTATCAAAGTATAGATCAAACACCATTTAAATTTTTAAAATTTAAATATTCATTATTATTTATGCCATTTCACAATAAAGTGATGGTCTTAATTCATTCATATATTTTTCACACTTTTATTTACACCCTTGAAGATTTAAAACGCCGGTTTTAGAATCTTTATTTTCAAGGTTGGATACAGCAGTCCATGTAAATTTTGGGTGGTCTAATAATTAAAAATAAACTATTAGGGAATTGCTAGTTCCGGTACCGATGTAGTACCACTGAGTAGGCGCAAGCCTGTATTTTACATCCCCGATGAGATGGAGCCATAAATAAATCATCGATAGTTACGGTTGGCGCGATAGCTCTGCCTTAACATATCTCATTATTTATGTTCTCAATTTAATTATTGAGATAAAAAAATTAAAAATCAATTTTATTTTTCCGGCGTTTTAAATCTTCAAGGGTGTAAAATTTTTCTTTATTTTTCATTATATAATTCGCATTCCATATCACTCCATCACCTAATACACTAACAATACATAAACATAATAATCCTGTAACTCTATAAAATTTAAAATCACTATTCTCTTCTTCAATAGCCCCAGCTAATAACCATATTGACGCTACAGCGGTTAAAATTAAACTTATTACAGATATTAAATATTGTTTGTAGTAAGTTGCAATTGGCCATATAATAGCACTTATAAAAAATAATAATAACGCATAAAATAATTTACTATCTTTCACAGCACCTGTTTTCGGAGGATTAAAAATCCAGCTTCCAATTGATATTAGAAATCCAATTACCCCTAGTATTATAAAAAATACCAATAATTTAACTATATTTTCATCTATACCAAACCAAAAAGGATGATTTAAAAAACTATCATATTTTTCATCAGTTTGTAAAAACGTGTAATACGATAATAAAACAGACAAAGATACAAATATTAGAATAAATGTTTCGCAGAAGTTCATTTTTTTTATTATATCTTTTTTTTTTAATTGAATTTTTATTGTTTTTGTTTTTGTTTTTGTTTTTGTGCAATTATTTGATCCATATTATATTGAATATCATCTAAGCATACCAAATAATCTAAATGATTAAAACATAATTTACCATTATTATCTATTATCACTTTCCATATTGAACCATCTTTCGCGGTTATTCTAATTTCATTAGTTGACAAAGATTGCCGCAATGAAGTTTGATTTGAATTAATTAGACCTCTTATTTCGTCGAATTTTCCATTAATTATTCCTATATCATCTAATTGTGTTTTTGTCAAATTAGTTATAGATAGAATCACATTAGCAATATCAGTTTTTTGTTTATCATTTAGAGTGTTGAGCGATTGAATTAAAGCTCCTATTTCTAAAGCACTAGATGTATTATCTGACACCTGTAGAGTAGATAAAGTTGAGACTGTTCCAGATAAAGATGTTATCGCATTAGCTCTAGCCGTATTATCTGATGCCTGTAGAGTAGATAAAGTTGAGACTGTTCCAGATAAAGATGTTATCGCATTAGCTCTAGCCGTATTATCTGATGCCTGTAGAGTAGATAAAGATGTTATCGCACTAGCTCTAGCCGTATTATCTGATGCCTGTTTTGTTGATAAAGTTGAGACTGTTCCAGATAAAGATGTTATCGCATTAGCTCTAGCCGTATTATCTGATTCCTGTAGAGTAGATAAAGTCGAAACTGTTCCAGATAAAGCATTTATAGAGTCAGATCTATCTTTATTATCCGATCCTTGTTTTGTCGATAAATCTGAGACAATTTGTTTCAACTCATTTAACTTTGTCAAAACATCTTCGTTTTTGATTTGTTTTTCAATCAAATTTATTGAATTTTTTAGACTTATAAGATCAGTATTCTGTTTGGTTGTTAAATCCGTGATTAATTTTTGTTGAGCCGCATCTAATGTGGATTGAACAGATTGAGCTACCGATTGAGAAGCCGATTGAGTAAAAATATAATATAAAATAAATATTATTAATCCTACAGCTACAACAATTCCTACTATTAATAAAATATTTTTTGTTTTTTCGTCCATGAGTTTTTATTTATTATATATTAAATATATAATAAAATTTTTAGTTTTTAAAATAAACTCGAACACCTTTTTCTAAGTTAAAATGTGGTAAATATGAAACAAAATAATATCCTTTTGACAGAATCATTTTTTCTAAATCTTTTCCATCCCATTCTATTATTATTTTTTTAATATTATTAAACCATCCTTTTTCAAATCCCTCAATAAATAAATTTTCATAACACCCTTCGCAATCAACAACCAATGTATCAAAAATTATATTGTATTTTTTTTGCAAATCTACGAAAGTTATATTATTTTCAACTTTATATTCTACCGAATTACATGCAAAATAATTTCCATGAGTTAATTTACATTCCAAATTTGTATTCTCACCAACCATAACCCCATGATGAACATTAAAATTATGTTTTTTACTCAATTTTTTTAAATTTAATACAACCAAATCACTTGGTTCTAAAACCACCAAGTTTTTCCCATTTGTTAATTTATCTGCAATTATAGCTGAAACACCTCCTATATTTCCCCCAATTTCAAGAACTTTATCATTTGGTTCTATAAATAAATAAGCTGAAAGTCTTTCAGGAACTTCATCGGAATCTTCATAATTACTGAATATATGATTCTTGCATCTATTATAAAAATGATGATTCAAATTTCTTGTGCAAGAAACATGATCGGGTCCATAAAAATCGTATTAGTTATTTGTTTCGCAATTGCAAATTTTCGTTGTATCTTTTTGACCATATAAAAATTTATAAATTATGAAATACATCAAATTGAAAAATATAAATAATACTATGAAAATTATTATAATATTTAACGTCATTATTTTATTTATACAAAATGATTTTTTATATTTGGAAAAAAAGACCATAATAATTTATATTTTCCTTAACTTGTTAGAATAGCCAACTCATTACTAAAGGTATTATTTTGTTCCATTGTATTTATTTCAAAACTAATATCAAGAGCCTTATTTTTCAATATTTTCATTGTATTTAGTTCTTTTCTCGCATCTTCCTTATCATCATCTGAAATTGAATCATGACTTAATTTCCTATTCAAATCTTCACAATATTCATCAAAATATTTATAAACAACATTAGCTTGTTTCATTAAATCTGGTTGCAATATTTTTATTAATTTTAAAGCTTTCACATCCTTGATTTCATTTCCTTTATCATCTTTATATTTAAAAATTCCTCTAGAAACGTCATAGCATTTATATAATAATTTCCCATCTTCAGACATTACTATATGATCATGAGCAAACTTAGCTATACCTTTCATTTTATCATGAAAATAAGAATCAGCAAATTTATCTTCAATCTTATTTGATATGAAATCTGGAGGAAAAAATGTTTGTAAATTCATAGTATTATTATTCGTAGTAGTATTATTTATTGTTTTATTTGTAGGTTTATCTATCGCTCGAAAGCAAAGTTGTTGAAGTTTATCTTGAAGATCATCTACCTGTTTTTTATATATTTCAATAATTTCATTTTTTTGTTGTAGTTTATTTTCATAATTTTGAATAATATTTTTTATTTGATGATCTTCATTTTTTTTATTTTTACAAATTTTCAAATGTGACAATAATCTTTCTTTTCTTGTAAATACTTTATCGCAATAATCACAAGTTTTATCTGAATGAATATCATTATCTTTATTTTGTATTTTCAAACAAAATTTTGCTGTTTTTTGATGTCTAATTAAAGTTTGTTTAGTTTCAAATACTTTATTACAAAAATCGCATTTATCACTCATTGTATTTTTTATTATATACAAGGTATTCTTTATATTAAAACATAAAAAAGCCATAAAAAACTGTGAAAAGCCACAAATTTTTTATATTGCAAAGGTATATTTTGTGTTTAAATAAATGCGTATAATTTAGTTTGGTTTTAACCTCTATTACAGGCTTGCAAAATATGTTAAAATGTTTAAAAAATTGTGTGTGTGTGTTGAACATTTTTTCTTACAACAAACAATTTTTAAATTTTCTTTTTTTTCTTTCTTTTTTTCTTTTTTAAAATTTCTTTTTTTCTTTCTTTTTTTCTTTTTTAAAATTTCTAATGGTATTATTCACGAATACTATAGTTTACAATTCCAATATTATAGTTAAATATATATCATATATTTTTCAAACTTTTGAAGTATTTTGTTTAGTTGAAAATATTTTGTTATCAAAAAAATTATATTTTAAATAGTTTTAAAGGTGGTGTTTTATGCATCAAACAAAAAATTGAAAAAAATATTTTAAACTACTATAGTTTAAAATTCTAATATTACTGTTAAATATATATCATATTTTATTCATACTTTCCCATAAAACATCAGAACTTCCAACATTTTATTTTTATGTTTTAAAGGTGCTTTATTCATCAAAAAAAAAATTGAAAAAATATTAAAAATATCTTCCATTTTGATTATCAAATGTCTTCAGAATCATTAATAAATCAACTAGCAAATTTTAATTGGCATCCTCTTCCAACACTAGAAGACGAAAAAGTAAAATATTTTTATTACGGACCCGGAAGAATTTTAACAGAAGACGGAAATAATACTTGGAAAAAAGATGAACATATTACTTTTAATAATATTAGAATTTCTAAAATTTCTAAAGAAAAAGATAAAAATGATATAGTTGTTGCTTATGATAAAGATTCTAAAAAAGAAATAGGAAAATTTAAAAGTCAGGGAGAAGCTTCTAGAAAATTAGATGTTGGACAGGGTCTTATTTGCGATTCAATAAAAAAAGGTTACATAGTTAAATCAAAATATATTTTCGAACTTTTAAAAAATCAACCTCCTTTGGAAAAAAACATCGAAGAAATATTAGAAGAACTCGAGAAAAGTTGCAGTAATTCAAAAGAATTCCATTTTACATTAAATGGAAAGATCTTTAGGATTAAAAAACATCGATTAATTTTATTTCATATTAAAAAAGAAAAGGTTGTTTGTAAATTTTGTAATAAAACTGAGCATGAATCCACTATTGATTGTGATCATATAGACGGAAATGAAAATAACAATGATATTGACAATTTACAACCTTTATGTAAAAGTTGTCATTCTAAAAAGACAAATGAACAAACACGTGAAAGCAGAAAAAAAAGTAAAAGAACAACATCTCTTATATCTGTTACAAAAACAATTAAAGATGATGAAATAGAATACACTAAAAATTTTGATTCTATAGATGATTGTAGACGTTATTATTATGATGAAAAAACTGATAATGACACAGAGAAATTTTGGTTACACTCTACTTATTTGAAAAAAAATATTCCTATATATGAAAGAGAATTTGAAAATTTTTCTTTAAAGTTTGAAATAGTTAAAGATCATTTTTCAGAAGATGATGAAAATGGCAAAGAAGAATGGAGAGGTTTAGATTCTTTAGAAAAATTTAAAGGAAAAAATACATTTGTTTCTAATTATGGTAGAATTAAAGGTCCATTTGGATTAACTAATGGATCATTACATGAAGAATATTACAGATACGGAGGTTTCCGTGTTCATCAACTTGTTCTATTGGCTTTTAATCATGATCTTGTTAAAAAAGCAATGGAAATTCAAGAAAAATACAAAGATACTTCTATTGATGATATAATGAGTCATGCAAATGAGAAATATTCTATTGTTGTTGATCATATAAATAAAGACAAGAAAGATAATCGACTTTCAAATTTAAGATATTACACACTTAGTGAAAATGCAAGAAATACATCACGAAATTATAAAGTAAATCAATATTCTCTAGATTTTCAATTAATAAAAACATATAGTTCACTTGTTGAGGCGGCTGAAAAATTAAATTTAAAAGCAAATTATATCAGCAGAGCTTGTAATGATAGTAGTAGAAAAATTTATAAAAATTTTATTTTCATGAGAGAAGATCATGTTAATAATTTTGAAAATCCTAAAGATGCATACATAGATTTAAAAGGAAAAGAATCTTTACCAGATTGTAAAGATGATATTTGGAAAGCAAGACTCAATGAATATACAAAATTTAGACTTGATAACGATAATAAAAAACCTAGTAGAAGTTCAAAAAATGAGAATGAAAAAAGTTTAGAAATATGGGCTCAAAATAATAATAGAAATTATAAAAATAAAATGTCGGATGAAAGAAAAAAATTATGGTCTACAAATAATAAATAAAAAAACAAACTTGAATAATAATTTTAAACTAATATTTGGTTTAAAATTCTAATTAAATTAAAAATTATTTCATCATCTACATACATATTCCACAGCTCTCTTTGTGAAAATTAATTTTCATCAAAGTTTTTTCCCATTTAATTCAATACATCAGATTTCACACTTAAAGAAAAATTGTTAAATCCGAATGCATAATTTTCAGAATAAAAATCTAATTGATTCGATTGTTCAATTCCGTTCACATCTAAAACTATTTGAGAATCTTGCACATATGGACCAACAATATTACTTGAAACACCATATGCTGTTGTAAAAATACTATTATTTCCACCATACCAAACAGTTCCGTTATATGAATATTCAATTTGATTCGTTCCTGCTCCAACAGCAACAAAAACATTACCATTCCATGAAACTCCATATCCAGTTGTCAAGGTAGTAGTCACGGATGTCCAAGTGCTTCCATTACTACTATATACTATAACATTTGTTCCTGTTCCTACGGAAACCCATATTGTATTACTCCAAGCAATTCCATATCCAGCTGTTGAAAATAATGTCACACCTAATCCAGTCCATATTGTTCCAGTGCTATTACCATATATTATTGTATTCGTTCCCGATCCCACAGCAACCCATTGAGTTCCATTATATGCAACTGAATTACCTGATGTTGAAAATAGTGTATTACTTAATCCTGTCCAAGATATACCGTCTGATGAAGAAGCTATAGTATCATCAATACCAGATCCTACTGAAATAAATAAATTTCCTCCAAACGAAACACCGTTTCCATTTGAAAAAATTGTCGAACCTAATCCAACCCATGAAATGCCATCAATTGAATATGCTAAGCTATTTGTTCCTGATCCAACTGCTACAAATTTAGATCCATTCCAAGATATTCCATTACCTGAAGTGGAAAATATTGTTGAACCTAAACCATTCCAATTATTAAAGTTATTGGTATAAGCCAAAGTATTTGTTCCAGAACCAACAGCAACCATTTCACTTCCATTCCAAACAGCATTATTTCCTTGAGTGCTAAATATAGTTTTTCCTAAACCTATCCAATTATAACCATTTAATGAATATGCCATTGTATTATTTGTTCCCGAACCAAGTGAAATAAAAGGATGTTGAATTGAGACTTTCCCTAATTTCAAATTATTTCCATAAACGAAATTACCTTGAGTGCTAAAAATGTTTGTTAAAGTTACTCCAGTCCATGTTAATCCATCAGATGAATAACAAATAGAATTAGTTCCTGAACCTGTAACAACCCACGTTAAATCATTAAAATAAACTCCATAACCAATTGTGATAATTGTAGTTCCTAAACCAGTCCATGAAATTCCATTAGAACTATAAGCTATCGAATTGGTTCCTTGTCCAACAGCTACATATTGAGTCGAAGAGTTCCATGCAATACAGTTTCCACTTGTCGAAAATATCGTAGCACCATTTCCTATCCAGATTGTTCCATTATAAGAATACGCTAGAGTATTTGTTCCGGATCCAACAGCAATAAATTTTGTTGAATCCAATATAACGTAATTTCCAATAGATGAAAAAATTGTTGCACCGAGTCCAACCCAAGAAAGACCAGTTATAGAATATGCTATTGTATTTGAAGATCCTTGACCAACTGCAATTATTAAAGAATTATTTGCAATTATTCCATTACCAGATGTTGAAAAAATAGAAGTTCCTAGCCCAATCCAGCTTATTCCATTATAAGAATAAGCCATCGTATTTACACTACCTTGTCCAGTTGAAATAAAAATATTATTGTTATACCAACAAGCGTATTTTCCAGATGTTGAAAAAATTGAAACAGAATTTACACAAGGATTCCATATAGTTCCATCATATGAATAAGCTATTGAATTTGTTCCATTTCCTAAACCTATCCACATGTTTCCATTCCATAATAATCCATTTCCACCACTTGAGAATATTGTTGTTCCTAAACCTACCCAATTTATTCCATTATTCAAACTATATGCTAAAGTATTAGTTCCGCTTCCGGAAGAAATTAATAAATTATTGGGAAAAGTAATTGTATTTCTTCTTAAACCATTCCATTCTATCGAATTTCCGCTTGTAGAAAATATTGTTGTTCCTAGAGATGTCCAATTTATTGAATCATATGAATAACCTACCGTGTTTGTTCCATTACCAACTGTTACCCAAGATGATCCATTCCATAAACTCTTATTACCAGAAACTGAAAATAATGATGTTCCTAAACCTGTCCATGACATTCCATTTTGACTATAAGCCATTGTATTAACAATATCTGTTCCATTTGCTATCCAATAAATTCCATTCCAAGAAATTCCATTTCCAGCTGTGGTAAATAAAGTTATTCCTAAACCAGTCCATATAGTTCCATTCGATGAATAAGCCATTGTATTAGTACTTCCAGAACCTACTGCAATAAATATTAAACCATTCCATGATACAGAATTTCCGCTTGATGTGAATATAGTTGAACCATTGCCTATCCAAGTTAAACCGTTATATGAATAAGCTAATGTATTTGTTAAATCAGTTCCTAAAGCGACTATAATACTTTGATTTGTTGAAAATCCGTTACAGCTTGTGCTAAATACTGTATTTCCTAAACCTATCCAATTTATTCCATCATTTGAATAATTTATAGTATTTGATGTGTCATTTCCACCAGAAATCCATAAAGAATTTTTAGAGGACCATAATAAGCTATTACCGCTTGTGCTATATAATGATGAATTTACAATCCAATTAATACCATTATAACTATATGCCGAAGAGTTTGTTCCAGAACCAACTGCAACCCACATATTACCATTCCATTTCACACTATTACCGCTAGTTGAGAATACAGTTGTTCCTAATCCAATCCAGTTTATATTATCAGAAGAATATGCAATTGTATTAGTTCCGCTTCCAACTATAATCCATAATGGGGTTAATGATGGACCAAAATAATAAACTTGTGGATTATTTATAATATTATTGATCGATGAAACGATTCCGCTGTTTTTAATATAAACTGGTTTTTGATATAAAACGCTAGATAATTTTTTTGTTTCTGAATACACCAATTGATTCAAATTATTAACAATAGGATTTGAGTAATTTAATTCTTTATTTGAATTATTATATGAAAGTGAATAATTTCCATAACTATTATCAAATCGAATTGGATTTACAAAAAATCCTTGAGATGCACCAGTTAATCCAACTGATCCAGCATTTAAAATGATTGAATTTGATGCTTGATATGAAAATCCAGCTTGGTATCCGACTGCTATAGAATTAGATGATTGAGACCAATATCCAGCTTGGTATCCAATTGATATAGAATTGGTTCCTTGACCCCAATATCCTGCTTGATAACCAATAGATAAAGCATTTTGGTTCTGTCCTGTGAAACCAGCTTTGTATCCAAGTGAAATAGAATTAGTTGATTGACCCCAATAACCAGCCTGGTAACCAATTGATAAAGCATTTTCATTTTGATTTGAAAAACCAGCTTGATAACCAACTGACAAAGCATTTTGACTTTGATTTTGATACCCAGCTTGATAACCTAACGATAAAGAATTAGTTCCCTGATTTAAATATCCAGTTTGAAAACCCAATGATATAGAATTTTGTTTTTGCCCAGTAAATCCAGCAGAATTTCCTATTGAAATAGAATTTGTACCCTGATTATTTGATCCAGAATTATAACCAACAGATATTGCTCCAGAAGCCTGATTTAATTGACCTGATAAATTTGATCCTATTGAGACGGCATTTTGACCTTGACCTGAAAATCCAGCATAATTACCCAATGCTATAGAAAATTGACCCTGTGAATTATTTCCAGCCAAATTACCTAGTGCCAAAGAAGAAGTTCCTTGTGAATATTGACCAGATTGATTTCCTACCGATATTGCATTTGTTCCCTGTGTAAATTGACCTGCTTGATATCCCAATGAAATTGAATTTTGTTGCTGTGAATTTGCTCCTGCGCTATATCCAACTGATATAGAATAAGTACCTTGATTTGTTTGCCCAGAAATTTGAGAACCAACTGATATTGCTCCAACATTTTGTCTAAATTGTCCAGATCTATATCCAACTGCCAAAGAATATTCACTTTGACCAGTCATAGCAGATTGATATCCAAGCGCTAAAGCATATTGACTTTGTCCTGAAATTCCTGCTTGATATCCTATAGAAATAGATCCAGTTGATTGTGCATAGGCACCAGCAGAATTACCAACTGCCAAAGCATATACGGATTGTCCCGAAAATCCTGATTGGTAACCTATCGATATAGATCCCAAAGACTGATTAAAATTTCCTGATTGATACCCCACTGCAATAGAATAGGTACCTTGTGAATATTGACCAGCAAATGAACCCAAAGATATACTATATTGATTTTGATTCAAACTTCCAGCTGAATACCCATATGCTATTGCGTAAGCCCCCTGATTTGTTTGACCCGAAAAAGACCCCAGTGAAATAGCATTCATATTTTGAAAATAATTTCCAGAAAGATAACCAACCGATATACTACCCGAAGCCTGATTATATTGACCAGATTGATAACCCACTGCCAAAGCATATGTTGATTGTGCATTTTGAGCAGCCTGATATCCAACTGAAATACCGCCAAATAATTGACCTGTTTGAGAAGCTTGAAATCCGATAGCTAAAGCATTTGCACCCTGTGTAAATTGAGCTGCTTGGTACCCAAAAGCTAATGAGTAAGTACCTTGATAAATCTGAGCTGCTTGATATCCCAGTGCGACAGAACCAAGTCCCTGGTATGATTGAGCTGATTGGGAACCGACGGATACAGATTGACTGGCTTGATAATTTTGCCCAGATTGATATCCAACCGAAACACTATATTGAGACTGTTGATACTGAGATGATTGATGACCAATAGCTAAAGAACTTAGTCCCTGTGAAAATTGACCAGATTGATATCCCAAAGATACAGCAAAAGCATTTTGTGACTGATAACCAGATTGATATCCAATGGCTAAAGAATTTGAAAGCTGTCCTGAAAATCCAGCATAATTTCCTAAAGCAATAGATCCTGTTCCTTGTCCTGAAAATCCTGCATAGTTACCTAGAGCTATAGATGATTGACCCTGGTAATAATTACCTGAAGACGTGCCTATCGATATAGAATTACTCCCCTGTGATTGATAACCAGCGTAATATCCCAATGCCACAGCGTAAGAATTCTGTGATGTTTTTCCTGCAAAACTTCCTAAATGAACAGTTCCGGTAGTATCAACATCCCAATAATTTATATTTGTATTCCAATATATGTAGTCAGAATAGTTTTGTCCAATTAAACCATACACAAATCCAGTTGCTCCTGCACTTGATGGACCAGTTGGTCCAGTTACTCCTGTATACCCTGTGTAACCTGTTACACCTGTAAATCCTGTTGGACCAGATGGTCCTGTTGGACCTGTTACACCTGTAAATCCTGTATATCCTGTAAATCCTGTATACCCTGTGTAACCTGTGTATCCTGTTCGTCCTGTATATCCTGTGTAGCCTGTGTACCCTGTGTAACCGGTTGTTCCACTTGGACCAGTTACTCCTGAATATCCAGTGTACCCTGTGTATCCTGTATATCCTGTTGTTCCACTTGGACCTGTTACTCCTGTGAATCCCGTGTAACCTGTGTATCCAGTGTAGCCTGTGTAACCTGTATATCCCGTGTAACCTGTGTAACCTGTGTAACCTGTGTACCCTGTAAATCCAGTGTACCCTGTGAAACCCGTGTACCCTGTATAACCTGTGTAACCTGTGTAACCTGTTCTACCAGTAAAACCTGTGTATCCTGTGTACCCTGTAAATCCTGTTGGTCCTGTTATACCTGTATATCCTGTGTAACCTGTGTACCCTGTGTAACCTGTTGTTCCTGTGTATCCTGTTGTTCCAGTGTATCCAGTGTAACCTGTATATCCAGTATATCCTGTATAACCTGTTGTTCCTGTATACCCAGTATAACCTGTAAAACCCGTGTACCCTGTGTATCCTGTTGTTCCTGTATATCCAGTATAACCAGTGTATCCTGAATAACCTGTGTAACCTGTGTACCCTGTATATCCTGTTCGACCAGTATAACCTGTAAAACCAGTGTATCCTGTGTATCCTGTGTACCCTGTGTATCCTGTATACCCTGTATATCCAGTATACCCTGTGTAACCTGTTGTTCCGGTATAACCTGTATATCCTGTGTAGCCTGTGTACCCTGTTGTTCCTGTGTATCCTGTATAACCTGTGTAACCTGTGTAACCTGTTGTTCCTGTATAACCTGTATAACCTGTGTATCCTGTTGTTCCTGTATATCCTGTATACCCTGTGTAACCTGTTGTTCCTGTATAACCTGTATAACCTGTAAAACCAGTGTATCCTGTGTATCCTGTATACCCTGTGTAACCTGTTGTTCCTGTATAACCTGTGTATCCTGTGTAACCTGTGTATCCTGTTCTCCCCGTATATCCTGTAAATCCTGTGTACCCTGTATATCCCGTATATCCTGTGTAACCCGATGTCCCTGTATATCCTGTATAACCTGTAAAACCAGTGTATCCTGTGTATCCTGTGTAGCCTGTGTATCCTGTTGTTCCAGTGTAACCTGTATATCCAGTCAAACCTGTGTATCCTGTGTAACCTGTGTACCCTGTAGAACCTGTGTAACCTGTATAACCACTATAGCCTGTGTATCCTGTTGTTCCAGTGTAACCTGTATATCCAGTCAAACCTGTATAACCTGTATACCCTGTGTACCCTGTGTATCCTGTGTAACCTGTGTAACCTGTGTACCCTGTGTAACCTGTATAACCTGTAAAACCAGTGTATCCAGTGTATCCTGTGTACCCTGTGTAACCTGTTAAACCTGTGTAACCTGTGTATCCTGTATAACCAGAAAATCCTGTATAACCTGTATAACCTGTATATCCTGTTGTTCCTGTGTAACCTGTGTAACCAGTGTACCCGGTGTATCCTGTGTAACCGGTTGTTCCTGTGTATCCTGTGTACCCTGTGTAACCCGTTGTTCCAGTGTAACCTGTGTAACCTGTATAACCTGTGTAACCTGTATATCCACTAAATCCAGTATAACCCGTATAACCTGTTAGACCGGTGTAACCTGTGTACCCTGTATAACCTGTTGTTCCTGTATACCCTGTGTATCCTGTGTAACCTGTGTATCCTGATGTTCCTGTGTAGCCTGTGTAACCGGTTAGACCAGTATAACCTGTATACCCTGTATATCCTGTATATCCTGTGTAACCTGTGTACCCTGTGTAACCTGTTAGACCTGTATAACCTGTATACCCTGTGTACCCTGTGTACCCTGTTAGACCAGTATATCCTGTAAAACCAGTGTACCCTGTGTACCCTGTGTAACCTGTGTAACCTGTATACCCACTGTAACCAGTGTACCCTGTGTAACCTGTTGTTCCAGTAAATCCTGTGTATCCACTATAACCCGTATATCCTGTTCGACCTGTATATCCTGTAAACCCAGTGTAACCTGTGTATCCTGTATAACCTGTAAACCCTGTATAACCTGTAAACCCTGTATAACCTGTAAACCCTGTATAACCTGTGTATCCTGTGTACCCTGTTGTTCCAGTAAATCCTGTGTAGCCAGTGTAGCCAGTGTACCCTGTATAACCTGTATATCCGGTGTACCCTGTGTAGCCTGTATATCCTGTAAAACCAGTGTACCCTGTGTAACCTGTGTAACCTGTGTAACCTGTTCTTCCTGTGTAACCTGTATAGCCAGTGTATCCTGAATAACCTGTAAAACCAGTAAAACCTGTATAACCTGTATATCCTGTGTAGCCCGTGTACCCTGTGTAACCGGTGTAACCTGTATAACCTGTGTGACCTGTATATCCTGTGAATCCAGTGTACCCTGTGTAACCTGATGTTCCTGTATAACCTGTGTAACCTGTGTAACCTGTGTAGCCTGTAAACCCTGTGTAACCAGTATAACCTGTGTAACCTGTGTAACCTGTGTACCCTGTGTAACCTGTATAACCTGTGTAACCTGTGTGTCCAGTATATCCAGTAAACCCTGTATACCCTGTGTATCCACTAAACCCAGTATACCCTGTATAACCTGTGTACCCTGAGTAACCTG
>Ga0247843_1005263_pt1 | contig 18196 bp, 17 predicted proteins | sample LaCruzMarch2017__FD_192420 | JGI IMG/M metagenome (GOLD analysis project Ga0247843, IMG submission 192420) | Freshwater microbial communities from meromictic Lake La Cruz, Castile-La Mancha, Spain - LaCruzMarch2017_8m | ecosystem: Environmental > Aquatic > Freshwater > Lake | place: Spain...
GAATGGCTTCGAGTAATTCGTCGAGACCGACTTTCTGTAGGGCAGAAACCTTAACAAACTGATTTTCTCCGCCCCACTCTTCGGACTGGATGCCGTGCTCGGCAAGTTCCGAATTGATGCGATCGAAATTCCTGTTTGGCTTGTCAATTTTATTGATGGCAACAATGACAGGAACATTGGCAGCGCGTGCGTGATTCACAGCCTCAATCGTCTGAGGCATGACGCCGTCGTCTGCAGCAACGACCAAGATTACAATGTCTGTCAAACTCGCACCCCTGGCACGCATGGACGAGAATGCTTCGTGGCCGGGCGTGTCCAGGAAAGTGATCTTTTTGCCGTTCTTTTCGATTTGGTAGGCACCGATGTGCTGGGTGATGCCACCGGCTTCGCCGCTCGCAACCTTTGATTCCCGGATTGCGTCCAAGATGCTGGTCTTGCCGTGGTCAACGTGACCCATGATGGTCACAATTGGTGCCCGGTGTATCAACTCCACCGACTCATCACGGCTACGGGCCAGGATGTCGCCGATGGTTGGGATTTTAACCTTCACTTCGAAGCCATAATCAGCTGCCAAAAGGGATGCGGTATCGCTGTCCACGTCAGCATTGATGGTCATCATCGTGCCCTGAGCCATCAGCTTCTTGATCAGGTCACCGGCCTTGATGCTCATCTGCTTGGCCAAGTCGCCCAGCTGAATGGATTCACTCATTTCAACCACGCGGTAGGCTGCCCGCGGCGTGGTCATCTGAGTGCGTTTCAGGTCTTTGCGGCGTCTTGCGTCGCGGCGGCTTCTAGGGCCGCCGGGCGTAAACACGCGTGGCTGCACTTCGCCGACCGATGGTGCGGCAACTGGATCCATGTCAGTATCGGGTTCTTCAGCCTGATTCAAAAGAGCGCGAACATTGAGGGTTGCGTTCGCGCGGCGATTTTTTGCCGCCTTGATACGGGCAATTTCTTCTTCTTCTTCGGCACGGCGATCGCGAACTTCGCCTACTGGACGACGGCGGACTCCAAAGGCATCCACATCCGGCGTGGTGCCTGCTGCGCCAGGGGCAGCTGCTGCGCCTGGGGCTCTCGGTGCAGAAGGGGTTCTGGGGGCAGTGCCAGGTGCGGTAGCTGCCGCTGCGGCCTGCTGCTGCTGAGCCCGATCGTGCAAGAGGCCCATGCCAGTGACGCGGGTTCCACGGCTGTCTTCGCGACGCATCGTCCGTGTCCGGGTGGATGCCGCCTGCTGTTCCCGTGCAGCGCTTGCTGCGGCGACCTCTTCCGGGCTTGCGCGTCGAATGATGGTAGCGCTTGCAGCCACTGCGATCGAGCGCCGACGCTGGTCGACTGGTGATTCAGGTGGCGGAGCCTCCGGTGTTGATTGTGGTAGGGCTTCGCCTTCGGGCTCGACCTCCGCAATCATCTCGGGGACTGATGCAGGTTCTTCGTCGACAGGTGCGCTGGCTGCGATTTCTGTCACTGTTTCTTCTGCCGGGGGCGGAATTTTGATGACGGGCTGGGGCGCTTCTACCGGTTCGTCTGCTTTTGCTTCTATGATTTCTTTTTCGGCGAGGATTGGCGCCGTTTGTTCTTCCTGATCAGTCGCCTCGGGTGCTTCGGCGGGTGCCGCTTCAACTAAGGTTTCTGGGGCTGCTTCTGCCTTGCGCCGACGAATCACTACCGGGCGTGCTCCGCTCGAAGCAACTGGGGCTGCGGCTTTGCTTTCCTCGCCCCGAAGCACTGCACGGAGACGCTCGGCTTCTTCGCCAGAAAGCGTGCTCTGGTGGCTTGCGACTTCGATACCCATGGATTTGAGCTTGGTCACTGCCACCTTGTTGTCGATGCTGAGCTCTTTAGCGAGCTCATAGACTCTAATTTTTACACTCATTTTTAGCCTTTTAGCTCCGACTGCAGGTGACGGTCAGCCGCCATTTGGACGGTCCTTGCGATACCAAGTGACAGGCCCGTTTTTTGGGCTACTTCTTCGGCGGAGTCGGCAACAATGTCGCCGATCGTGCCATAACCTGCATCGGCCAATGCGTGCGCCGTTGCTTCGCCAACGCCACTTAACTTCGCAAAAACAGCGATACGATCGTTTCTGGCGGTGTCAGCAACGGACGGCCCGCGCTGTTCTTCGGGGGTAGCCGACGAGCTGGCAAAAAGCTCCTCGCGGTCGCCTTCTGGAGTTCCGATTTTGGCTGAATGTCTAATGGTTGGCTGCTGTGCAGCCATCTCAGCTGCCGCATTGATGACTTTTTCCGACTCAGCTTCATCCATATTCAAGAGGCGAACAAGATTGCGGGGGCTGAGTTCGGCGATTTCGGCTGCGGTCTTGATTCCTTCGTTGACCAGAATCTCGGCCTGCATGATGCCGAGGCCAGGAATCGTCGCGATGAAGGCCTTGGTGCCAGCCAGTTCTTCTTCCAGTTTTTTCTCGCTTTTGATGTCCAGTTTCCAGCCGGTCAACTGGGCGGCAAGGCGTACGTTTTGCCCGCGCTTGCCGATTGCCAGCGAGAGTTGGTCTTCAGCGGCGATGACATCCATGCTGTGGTTTTGTTCATCGACGATGACCTTGGAAACCACTGCCGGCGATAAGGCGTTGCAAACCAAACGCGCTGGGTCCTTGTCCCATGGAATGATGTCGATTTTTTCACCGTTGAGCTCTTGAACGATTGCTTGAACCCGGGATCCCTTCATGCCGACGCAAGCGCCGACGGGGTCCACAGAAGAATCGCGTGAGTAAACGGCAATCTTGGAGCGGTAGCCCGGATCACGAGCCGCGCTTTCGATGGTAACGATGCCGTCATAAATTTCCGTGACAGTTTGTTCAAACAAACGGATCAGGAAGCCGGGATGTGCTCGTGAAAGGACGATTTGTGGCCCTCTGGAGGAGCGCTTCACTTCGGTCACGTAACCCTGAACGCGATCTTTGATCCGGTAGCGTTCGGTTGGAACCTGCTCCCGGTAAGGAATAATGGCTTCGGTCCGGCCGAGGTCGACGATGATGTCATTGCGTTCAATGCGGCGCACGTGGCCACTTAGAACTTCGCCGGCGCGATCCTTGAATTCTTCGTAAACTTGAGCGCGTTCCGCATCACGAACCTTTTGAACGATGATCTGTTTTGCGGACTGGGCGGCAATGCGACCAAACTGGGTTGTGTTGATTTTCATGCCGAGCGCATCGCCGATTTCAGTTCCGGGATCCAATTTCTTGGCTTCCGTCACTTCAATTTCAAGGCTTTCGTCGTCAATTTCTTCCACGACGGTGCGAAACTGGAATAATTCGATTTCGTCGAGTTCTTCGTTGTAGTGAGCTTCCAGGTCCGCGGTAAGACCCAGTGTGCGGCGGGCCGCATGGATCACGGCCTGCTCCAAGGCGTCAACAATCACAGCGCGATCAAGATTTTTGTCGCGGCTGACGGTGGTGATTACCTTGCGGAGTTCACTGTCTACTTCGGTTGCGTCGATGAGAGTCATGTTGATTGGCTCCTTTCCCAGTCAAAAACAATATTGGCGCGGTGCAGCTTTGCAACCGGGAAGGACCAGTGTCCTTCGTCGGTTTCAAGTGTCACCAGCTCGTCAGATGAAACATCCAGCAGCTTGCCTTTGGCTTGCCGCCGCTCACTTATTTTCTCGGTCAAGTTGACGTTGATCGTTGCCCCGATGAACTTACGGAAATGCTCTGTCCGTCGCAGTGGCCTTTCCAGACCTGGCGAACTGACTTCGAGGCTCCAGTCACCGGTAAACATTGAATCTAGTTGTTCACAGGTGTTCAAAGTGCGGCTCACAGCGGCACAGGTGTCCAGGTTGACCCCTTCCGGACCGTCGACAAAAACGCGGAGCGTTTTCTCGTAGGCGAGCCATTCGGCTTCAATGCACTCCAGCCCCATTGAGGCCATTTCAGCGCTCTGGAGCTGGGTTTGAATCAATTCGATGGCACGATTCAGTAGAAGGCGGTTCATGATCACCTTTTAAAGACAGCAACAGGCAGCAACACACAGCAAAACTTCCGTGTGCCGACAACCTAACTTCATGAAATTTCAGAATATTCTGTCATTTCAGGGCGGCTGCTGTGTGGCGAGCGACTTCTATCTAACCGCTTTCTATGAAAAAATCAATGAATCCATGACTAAAATTGCACATCTGACCAGCATCCTTACTCAAATGGAGCTTCAAATGAACAGCCCTGGCCACCCAAAAAGCGAGCGTCGTCGCCACGAACGCCATCCGTTAATTTCGCAGCTTGCGGCTGGTCCGTTGCTGAGCCTGAAGACCGAAGGTGGTGTTCTTTTGCCTGTTTTGAACTGGAGTTACGGTGGTTTGAAAATTGCGGTCACCGGAGTGGGCCAGTCGGCGCTAGGTCGTCTGGACGGGCCGGAGGCGATGCACGGCACATTAAAGATGGCTGTGGCTTCGGAGTTGTCGCAATCCGTTGAATTCAAAGTGATCTCGGCAACTGAAAATACAGTTTCCTGCGCCTTTGTTCACGATTCTCCCGATGCGTTGCTTTTCATGCGGCCTTGGATGGAATGCCTTCGCAGGGGATCAGGCATGACGGAGCTGGCTTCCAATGCCATCAAGCCAGAGCTGGCTGCGGCCGGCTGGAAAATATGGCGCGGCGAAGGTCCTCTGACACTGTCTGCCCGTCATTCTGAGCCCCGTCATTCTGAGCGTAGCGAAGAATCCTCTCTTCAGCCCCGTCATTCTGAGCGCAGCGAAGAATCCTCTCTTCCCGACTGGCAACTGGTCTTCCCTCTCGGCGAAGGCTACGCCGAAGTTGGTTCCACCGACGGCAAGCTTTATTCCCGCAAATCTGTTGATAACGACGGGATGGCCAGCACACGGATGCAGGCTTCCAACGCAAAAGATGTGGGATTACTGAACCTTGCCCTGATGTACCTGGCTGGATGTGCCGCAGGTGGTGTACCGGAAACCTTGTGCGCAAAGATCATTGATCAGTTGCGAAGGGATGCTTGACGGCCCCCGCGGTAACACCTCAATCACCGGCAAAGTATCGCAAAGCAGAGGTTCGCAATGCTTTCGCACGTTTGGTAGAGGCTATTGATGTTTGATTGGGTGAAACTGATCGGGTCCATGTCGCTTTCCCCTCTTCTCAAGTAAAAGCCACTTCCCGTACCAATGAGGCTGCCGCATTCGCTGATTGGCATAATGTACCGTTTCGCGCATTGCGTAGTTTTGGCGGTGGCACGTTGGACTTGGATGGTGGACAGAAGTTGCGACAGGGTCCCAGCCGTCAGTTTCGCGTTCGCGCCCGTGTTCCCGGACCCGGCCCTGAAGTTTTGTGCTTGACCGAAAGCCCTGAAATCAGTGATCAGCGCCATCGAACCAAGGTTGCTTTCAAAGGTTTTTACAACCGGTGGATAGGCCCCCGTCGTAAACGAGTATGAAACGGTGATTTTTGGGTTCAGGCGATTGAATCGCTGTGCCGGCGGTACCAAAGCCGCAAAGGCAATCCCAACTGGTTCAGGGCTTGAACGCATCAAGCTGACCTCGCCCGCTTTTGCGATCCAACTCCCGGTGCTTGCTGCCGCGGCTATCCGTTGGTCTGCAGCCGTATAGACGTTGCATCCGATTTCTGTCCCGGCCTGGTCTTTCTTGCCGCACGCCAGATACGCGGCGCTGATCAGGGTTGGATCAATGGTACCAGTGTAATCGTTGCTGCTTTCTTGTGGCATTGGGGCTGTCATGTCGGGTTCATTGTTGGCAGTATTTTGTTCAAGGTATTCTTGGCGGTCTTTCTTGCCTGGGCTAGTGACCGTTTGCCCTATGGGACTTGATTCCGAGCAGTTTGACTGAAGGAGTACGGCCGCCAGCGCCATCGGTCCGGTCAATCCCGAAAATTTTGATCTAAAAACTTTCATCAGCGGTGTTTAACGGTTAAATCTAGCCTCAATCTGAGGGTTTTGTGACTCCGGCACGGTCGGGTTGCGATTTTTTGTTTAAATAAATGAAATAATTGGTTTTTATTTGATCGTTCCAATCCATGATTCCAGTGAATTGGCCCGTCAAACCGCCGACGGATCTTGGACTTTGGCACATCCGGAGCATTCCGAGTGGTATCACTCGATGGCCGGGGCTTTGACCGAGGCCAGGCATCTTTACGTGGTGGCCTCGGGAATTCGCAGCGAATTTGAACGAGGAAGTGGCGTCCGGGTGGTGGATGTCGGGTTGGGGCTTGGTTACAACGCCCTGGCCACCGTTGATGCATGGCTTCAAAGTGGAGCCAAGGCCCACCTCCAAGTATTGTCTCTCGAAAATGATGAAGCCTTATTTCACGCTCTGCGTTCCGGGAATGCCCCGTGGCAGATCGGCTGGAACCCTTTTTGGATCGAGGCTCTGAAAGGCTTGCGCTGCGAGAGTGATGGCCTTTGGCGGGGCGTTATTCGGGGGCCAGGCGGTGGGGCACTTGATTGGCATGTGATCTTGGGTGATGCCCGTTCTGACGCCAGCATATCCCTGCTCCAAAAGTCAGGGCCTTATGATTACGTCTGGCAGGATCCCTTCTCCCCCAAGAAGAATCCGAACATGTGGGCGGCCGAATGGTTTTCAGTTTTGGGCCTCGTTGTGGCTTGTAATGGCTGTTTAATGACCTATAGCGTGGCACGGAAGGTCCGTGATGCTTTAGAGTCCAGCGGTTGGCAGGTGGAGAAAATCCCGACGACCAGCCATAAAAAAAACTGGTTAAGGGCATTCCGCCTTGCGCGGGCGGGAGACCCCACGTAAAAATAATGGTTATGACACCTCCAGATTCCAAAGATCAGAATCAATTCGACGTGATTGTCGCCGGTGCCGGCATTGCGGGGACCTTGGCGGCACTGCGGCTTGCCGTTGGATATTTGGCTCAGGCCGGTAATTTTTCGCCGCTGAAAATTTTGCTGTTGGAAAAAGAAGCCGTGCCGGGAGGCCGCTTGCGCAGCCTTGGTAATGGGGACGAGCGCCCAGCGTGGGGCTACGGACTAAACGGCGTTTCGAAATCCCTGATCGAATTTTGGCAGCAGACCATGCGATCAGATCCGGATTCGGTTTGGGATCCTGACGGTTTTGCGGCCAAAGAACAGGACACTCTGGGCATACTGTCCGGCAGTGAATTGAGTACGTTGCCTTTGGAGCAGATGTTTGGTGGCAAAGGGGCACGGGCCCTCGGCGGTATGGCCGCTGCCCGCCAATGGAATCATGTAACGGACATCTTAAGCGCCGGTGGCAAGGGAACTCCGTCCGCCAAGGTTCAGGCTTCAGCAGCGGAAACGGCTGATTCTTCCGACACCGGCGACAGCGAAGAGGCTCAAGAGGCTCAAGATGTCGTCGAGACCAATGAACCGGAATCAAAGTCCGATCAAAAAACGTTTGCGCAAGTATGGACAGAGTCTCGGAAAGCCCCTGCGGCCGTCGTTCTGGAGCAGTTTAGCTCTATGCTGGGTATCACAGACTTGTGGTCTACCCCGCCGGACGCATTTCGTGAGCGTGTTGGGTACCACACAGGCCCTCTGAAGCGTGGCCCTTGGCAAGTTGCGATTGCCGAATCCCTACAAAAATACGTCGATGCGGGAATCATCACGCTGACCACCGATTGCCGGGTCATGTCGGCCACTTTTGACGGCATACTTCCTGACCCATCTAAAAGTGCCGCGGGTTCTGCAAAGGCAGCCTTTGCGGAAGGGTCATGGCAGCTGACGACCACCAAAGGGGTCTTTGTTGCGCCGCGCCTGGTCGTGGCGCAGCCGCCGTGGCAAGGCTTGATGTGGCTACCGAAACACTTTTGGCCGTCCTCCCTTTTGGCGATGGCCAGCAAGGTCAAACCAGTCAGTGCTGTGACGCTGACGGAACGGATTGAAAAATCAGCGGCCGGAGATCTTCCGGACATCATCATGATCCCGGCGGAGGGCGTGCAGGCCATTCGCTCCAGCGAAGATGAGATCACGTTTCAGGCGACTATTGATTTTGAAATTTCAGTGCAAGCACCCGAAGTCGTTAAAGCCGTAAAACGATTGAAGCGTGCTCGCAAAAAACTTTTAGCGGCTCGTGCCGGATGCGTGTCAGAAAATGAACGCATTGCTCTTGTGACAGTGGCTTGGGGGCAGTCTGCAGTGGTATCCGAAACACGATTGCTGCAGCGGATGGCAAAGGCCAATCTTGGCTCAGGAAATCTGGCATTCTGTGGCGATTGCTATGGTGCCAGTTACGTTGGCGACCAAAACGTGATCAAATCCGTTGTCTCGGCAACCAATATCATTGGAAAAAGTCTGCAACCATGACGCAACTTATCGATGGACGTATTGCGGCCCAAGTCATCAAAAAGCGGGTGCGTGCGGATATTGATGCGATTTTGTCCAAAGGACTGCGGGTACCACGACTTGCAGTTATTCTGGCGGGGGATCATCCGGCCAGCGAAGTCTACGTTAAGAATAAAGAAATCGCCTGCAAGTCCGTTGGTATCGAAACGGTTATGTACCGGCTGCCAAAAGAGGCGTCACAAAAACAAATTTTGAATTTGATTGCGCAGCTGAACGAAGATGACACCATTGACGGTATTTTGCCGCAGCTGCCTCTTCCTGCTCATATCTCCCGCACGGCTGCAATTTTAGCGGTCGATCCTAAAAAGGATGTGGATGGCCTGACTCCGCTGAATCAAGGCTTGCTTGATTGGAACCTGCCGGGCATCCGCCCGTGTACACCAAGTGGAATTGTCGAGCTTTTGAAATTCTCTGGGACTGAAATCAGGGGAGCCTTGGCTGCGGTGCTGGGGCGCAGCCTGCTTGTCGGCGCACCTACGGCAAACCTGTTGTCCCACGAAGGGGCGACGACGGTTTCAATGCATTCGGAGTCACGCAATAGCTCGGAATTGACGCGCCAGGCTGACATCGTGGTTGTTGCAACGGGTCAACATCATTTGGTCAAGGGCCACTGGATTAAACCAGGAGCCACCGTGATTGACGTGGGCATTCACCGCATGCCAGATGGATCCATCGAGGGTGATGTGCATTTTGCCAGCGTTTCAAAAGTGGCCGGAAAAATTTCACCCGTTCCCGGTGGCGTTGGTCCAATGACGATAGCGTCATTGCTTGTCAACTGCGTCAGCGCCTACAAAATGCGCAAAAATCTTACCTAGAAAACAGCACGACGCTCAGGACGGTTCCCTGGCCCTTGTTGTTCTTGCTCTGAATTAATGCATGAGATGCTCTTGGATCAAGTAAGAGATCCCGGTGACGCGGTGAGTTCCAAAAAAGCCAGGCCGAATCCGCCAGTGTCGCAGCGACGACACGGTTTTCGCCCGTCATTACAAGTCCAAGTTTTGTCTTGCCCAATTCCTTCATTGTCCGAAGGGATTTGCGATCGTGGAATGGCGTCGAGTCTGACGTCAGATCTGGAACACCAGGCATGCTATTGGCTTCATCGATTCTCTCCAGGGGCATTTTTTTTTCGTCTGCCCGGATGGAGTTGATCCAGGTCATAAAAGATTTTTTAGCGTTTTGGGTATTGGCAAGAAGTTCCTGGTGGGGGGATCTGATTGATGGACCTTTGCCTGTTGGTATGGAAAACCAAAGTTCTGGGGCAAGGTCAGAAGGTTTGCCGAGCGGCAGATCATGCCCGCAGGTTACGGTTGCAACCCCATCTTTTGCAGGTAGCTGCCAAAACCCGTCTTTCGATTTATCTAATTTTTTTTCCAAGGGTTGGCTGACTCCCGATGAGCCAACCCAACGCACTGAAATTTCCGTGCAGGTGGACGAGCCTCCAACCTTCAGTTCGTTCGCCGTAATTTTGGCAGCTGTCGGTGCGGTAAATAACGCCAGCCAGGATTTCTTCGTTTCTTTAAGACGTGGTTTTTCAGTTGGGCAGTCCCCAAAAGAAAACGATCTGGTTTCTGCACCTGCGGCGCTGCGGGCTAATTTCTGCGCCGTGGCCTCATCCAGTTTTTGACCGGCAGTAAAGAACGTGACGCTGGCATCATAGATTCCTGCATCCCAGAGACGCCTCGCCTTTTCTGGTTCTGGTGCTGCAAAAAAGTCGCCCAGGCAAATGGCCCGGGCGACGTCTATGCTCATTAAAATACGCAATGCCAGTAAGGTTGCTCCTGGCATGTTGTTTTAACGATACTGGCTATCAATCAATTTAAAAATCGTCGCCAACTGCATGTTGGTCGTACCTTCGTAAAGCTTGCCGATCTTGGCGTCGCGATAGAATTTCTCAGCCGGGAATTCTTTAATGAAACCATAACCACCGTATACTTCCAGCATTTCGGAAGAAACAGTCTCAGCCACAGCCGAGGCGAAGTGCTTGGCCATAGCGGCTTCTTTGACAAATTCCTTGCCTGCGTCCTTGAGGCGCGCAGCATTGTAAACCATCAAGCGCGCGGCTTCGATTTCAGTTGCGGCCTTGGCGATTGAAAATTGGATGCCCTGGAATTCCTTGATTGGTTTGCCGAACTGCTCACGCTGGCGTGAATACTTTAGGGCACCCTCAAAGGCCCCTTGCGCTAGGCCTAACATCTGCGCTGCGATTCCAATTCGCCCTTCATTGAGGGTCTCAATCGCAATCTTATAACCTTTGCCAATTTCGCCGACGACGTTCTCTTTTGGAACGCGGACGTTGTCAAAAATTACCTCGCAAGTTGAAGATGCGCGAATTCCAAGTTTCTTTTCTTTTTTGCCAACCTTGAAGCCCGGCATGTCGCGCTCCAGAACAAAAGCCGTAATGCCTTTGTATCCAAGTTCCGGATTGATGTTGGCAAATACGACAAAGATGTTGGCCTCTTTGGCGTTGGTGATAAAAATTTTCTTGCCGTCCAAGCGCCAATGGTCGCCTTCGTCAAAGGCTCGGGATTTCATCGCGAAAGCATCCGAACCAGAGTTTGGTTCGGTCAGGCAATACGAACCGACGTCTTTGGATGTGAGGCGCGACAAATATTTCTTCTGCTGTGCTGGGTTGGCGTAGCGCATGAAGATATTGTTGATGAGGGTGTTTTGGACGTCGCAGATCACGCTGACGGCTGGATCGACCTTGGCCATGGCTTCGATCGCCAAAATTGACATGAAAAAGCTGCCGCCCGCACCACCGTGCTCGGTTGGGACTTCGATGCCCATGAGGCCCATGTCAAAAAGCTGGGGAAGAAGCTCCAGGTCGAATTGCTCTTTTTCGTCCATCTCCAGGACTTTTGGTCCGATCGCGGTGCGGGCAAAGCGCTCCACTTCCTGCTGGAAAAGGGCTTCATCGTGACTGAGTGCGGTCAGTGGGTTGGCGGCCATGATCATCGTTCTCCCTTGGTCGAAAATCACTTAGTTAATGACACGTTTTCCCATATAAAGGCAATCGGACAGACTGCTTCTTCTTCTGAAGGATTCAGATGAATTTGAATAAAACCAGTGTAGTAGACCTTCCTTTGGTGCGGCAGGCCCTAGGTTTAGGGGCTCCTGGCCGATGGCCGGTTTGGTTCATGCGGCAGGCGGGGCGCTATCTGCCAGAGTATATGGCCCTTCGTTCCAAGATGGAATTTGTCGAGCTTTGCCGCAGTCCAAAGGACGCCGCCGAAGTCACGTTGCAGCCCCTGCGTCGGTTTGATCTGGATGCAGCGATTATTTTTTCCGATATTCTGGTTCCATGCATGGCCCTTGGTCAAAATCTGAGTTTTGGCAAAGGGCATGGGCCGAGGCTTTCTCCGCCCGTGCAGTCTCGCGAGGCATTTCGGCAACTTAGGCGGCCTGATGTTGCCGCTGAGTTGGGCTACGTGGGCGAGGCCCTGGCTCTGACAAAATCCCTGCTCGCCCCTGGTAAGGCCCTTATTGGGTTTGCGGGGGCCCCCTTCACGGTCGGCACCTACATGATCGAAGGTGGCAGCAGCAAGGAATTCACGGCAACGAAATCGATGGTCTTTCGGGACCCGGTCCTTTTTGCGGACTTGATGAAGCTTTTGCGCGACGTGACCATCGAATACCTCATCATGCAGGTCAAGGCCGGGGCTGATGCCCTCATGCTATTTGACACCTGGGCGGGGAACCTGACTCCCGTCGATTACGCACGCGACGTCTGGCCGGTGACGGCAGACCTTCTGGCCACGGTGCGCGAGGCAACGGGTGTTCCTGTCACTTATTTTTCGGGGCAAGGTTCAGACCGGATATTGGAATTAGGCGGTCATGCACAAATAAATTCGCGAAAAGCCTTTGATGTTCTGTCGGTCGATTGGCGGGTGCGCTTGTCTTATGCGGCGCGTCTGGTCAAGGAAGCCGGGTTGGACGTGGCCCTTCAGGGCAATCTTGACCCCCAAGCGCTTCTAGGGCCCGAGGAACAAGTTCGCGAAAGGGTCCGGGCGATCCTCGATGAGGCTCGCGAGGCTTGTGATTCCGGTTTGATCCACGGTCACATTTTTAACGTTGGCCACGGACTTTTGCCCCATACGCCGCCCGAAGCCGTAGGCTGGGCCGTTGATGAAGTTCGTAAGTACGGGCCCACTGGCCCAACCAGATCATCAAGTCATCCGTAAATTGGGATTGGATCAATCATGACTAAATCAGCTGCAAAGCGTCGCGTCCTTACCGTTGTCATGGACGGAGTTGGAGTCAGTCCGGTGACCTACGGAAATGCCGTCGCCCATGCCCACACGCCAAACATGCAATGGCTGCGCGGCGCGGCCGGTTATTTGGAGCTGGCAGCCCACGGAAAAGCGGTCGGCCTGCCAAGCGACAGCGATATCGGTAACAGCGAAGTCGGGCATAACGCCCTTGGTGCTGGCCGGGTTTTTGATCAAGGTGCAAAGCTTGTTCAGCATGCCATCGATTCCGGATCAATGTTTTCGGGAGACACGTGGAGAGAAATTATTCAGCGCGTTGCTGGAGATGGTGGAACTGCCGGAAATTCCGCTCATGGAAAAACGCTGCACTTCATCGGATTGCTTAGCGACGGCAATGTCCATTCTCACGAAATTCATTTGTACGCCATGCTGCGGCAGGCCAAAAAAGACAGCGTTCGCCGAGTGCGCATTCACGTGCTTTTGGATGGCCGGGACGTTGGTCAAAAAACGGCTGAGGTTTATGTTGAGCGTCTGGAAAGGATTTTAACCGAACTTAACAGCTCTGACTTTGATGTGCGGGTGGCATCTGGTGGTGGTCGCATGGTGATCACGATGGATCGCTATGAGGCAGACTGGTCCATGGTGGAAAGCGGTTGGAAAACCCATGTTCTTGGCATGGGGCCTGTATACCCTTCCCTTTCGGCAGCGATTGCGGAATTTCGCAAAGATCCGGCTTTGACGGATCAGTATTTGCCGGCGTTTGTAATTTCTAAATCATCTTCTGACCATGGGCCGTGTGGAACCATTGAAAGTGGCGATGCGGTGATTTTCTTTAACTTTCGCGGAGATCGCGCGATCGAAATCTCCCGCGCGTTTATCGAAGACAACTTCAGCGCATTTGACCGCGGACGCCGGCCGGATGTTTTTTATGCCGGAATGACGCAATACGATGGCGACTTGAAAATTCCACCGCGCTATCTGGTAAAGCCTCCGGTGATTGACAATACTCTTGGTGAACTTCTTGCGTCCCAAGGCATTCGTCAGTTTGCGTGCAGCGAGACACAAAAATTTGGCCACGTGACTTACTTTTGGAATGGCAACCGGTCTGGATATTTCGACCGGAAAATTGAGGAGTACGTCGAGATTCCGTCAGACAACATCCGGTTTGAACTGAAGCCTTGGATGAAGGCGGCAGAGATTTGCGATGAGACCGTTTCACGGATGCATTCTGGGGCGTTTGATTTTGGCCGGATCAATTTCGCCAACGGCGACATGGTGGGGCATACAGGTGACTTTGATGCCGCGGTTGAGGCTGTAGCCACGGTGGACCTCATGCTTGGCCGATTGATTGACGCCGCAAAAAAATCTGATGTCATCCTTTTAATCACAGCCGACCATGGCAATGCCGACGAAATGTTTGACGCACCGCCGCCGAAAGATGGATCGGATCCTTATCCATATCTGCCGATCGCGAATCGGCCCCGGCCAAAAACTTCGCATACTTTGAGTGCGGTTCCGCTTTTTGTCTTCGACCCCAAAGGTATTGTGAAGATGCGCACTGACATCGCCAAGCCGGGGCTTGCCAATCTTGCCAACACGACGCTTTCTTTGATGGGTCTGCCCCAGCAGGCTGGATTTCTGCCCGGACTTGTTTGATTGTGTGACCGCCCGATGGAGGAGTTCGTTTATGAGTCGATTTGAAGAAGCTGCCGCGGCATTTACAAATCTATGTGAAACCATCGCCAGGTTGCGGGATCCAGTCGTTGGCTGCCCGTGGGACCTTCAACAGACTCACGATTCCCTGCGCCGCTATATGATTGAAGAGGCTTATGAAGCTGCCCGGGTCATGGCGCGTGCCGATCATGATTCTAACGACTCGCGCGAGCTGTGCGAAGAACTTGGAGATGTCTTGCTTCAAGTGGTTCTGAATGCTCAAGTTGCGGCAGATCGCAAAGGATTTCAGATTGCCGATGTCATTAAATCTATTGATGCCAAGATGCGCAGGCGTCATCCCCATGTTTTTGGTTCTGACGAGGCGCGGCAGGACCGTGAGATGTCCAGCATCAAATCCAACTGGGAAGTTATCAAGGCAGAAGAGAAAAAAAATAAATCAGCTGCCACCAGCGGTGACGGCTTCTTTGCGGGAATCGAAGGATATCCCGCAACAATCGAAGCTTATGAAATCGGCAAACGCGCCGCAAAGATCAAATTTGATTGGAATTCACCGGCAGAAGTCTTGGCCAAGCTGCTATCCGAAGTCGACGAGATGAAAGACGAATGGGAAAAGGGCGATCGCGCGGCACTGATGGCCGAGCTTGGTGACGTGTATTTCTCGCTGGCGCAGTTTTCTCGCCATATTGGTGTTGATCCCGAAGTGATTGCTCTCGATGGAAACCGCAAGTTTCTGGATCGCTTTGCCAAAGTGGAAGCCCTCGCCAAAAAACGTGGCGTTAAAATTCCGGAGGCAGATCAGGCAACACTGGAGTCACTTTGGGAAGATGCCAAAGGCTTGTGACAGGATGGCGCGCTTTTAAAATGACGACACAAAAAATCCCCTGCGACGGGTTTAGCGTCTCAGGGGATTTTCAATTCAGGGCAAATTACTTTTTCGACTTCGCCGATTTAGCAGCGGTCTTTTTAGCCGGCTTTTTCGCGGCAGACTTCTTTGCAGAAGACTTGGCGGTTTTTGCCTTCGGCTTGGAAGTTGCCGATGCAGCTGCGCCCGACTTCTGAAGGCCTTTGAAAGCCTGGGTCAAGCGGCCGATCGAACGGGCTGCGTTGTTTTTGTGGAGCAAGCCTTTGGAGGCTGCTTTAGCCAGAGCCGATTGGGCTTTGGTCAGCAGTTCCATAACTTTGGCCGCTTCTTCGCCGGTACCGGCTGCCAGGCCGTTCAGTGCGAAACGATATTTCTTAACTGCCGTGCGAACGGAAGAAAGGTAGTTGCTGTTGCGCTGGCGCTTCTTTTCAGTAGAGCGGGCACGTTTTTCGGAAGATTTGTGGTTAGCCACGAAAAGACCTCATATCAATATACTTACAGAACCGACAGGCTGAGGGTTCTATCAGCCACAACTAAATACTGTCAAGGATTTCAGGTGTCTTGATTGCCCGGTTAATGCGTTCAGACGCCTTGGCGCTCAGCAGCTTCGCGGGCTGCAACGTCGACCCGTTCGTTGTCCTCATGGCCGGCATGTCCCTTGACCCACTTCCATTCAATATGGTGCTTGTGGATTTCAGCTGCCAGTTCTTGCCAAAGGTCCTGATTTTTAACGGGTTTTTTTGCTGCCGTCATCCAACCGTTGCGTTCCCAGTTCTTAAACCACCCTTCAACAAACGCGTTCATCACGTATTTGCTGTCGGTGACAATTTTGACATCGCAAGGCTGCTTTAATGCTCGCAAGCCGTGAATGACGGCACTGAGTTCCATCCGGTTGTTGGTGGACTCTGTCTCGCCGCCGCTCAGCATCTTCTCGTGATCCCCAAATCGTAACAGCGCCCCCCAGCCCCCCGGTCCGGGGTTGCCGAGGCAGGCGCCGTCGGTCGTCAAAACGACTTTCTTTCGGGTCACTCAGTAACCGGTGCCGTGGTTGCAACGACTTTGCGGGTCGTTGTCGTTCCAGCAGGACGCTTTTTCGGAGCGGCTTTTGGAGCCTCTTCAGCGCCGGCAGCCAGTTTGCTTGCTGTGATCTTCATGTGAAGACGCAGGTTCTTTGCGCGAGCGGCTTTTTTCTGGCGCATTTTCATTGATTTACGGTTGTCTGCACGACCCATGGTCTCGTCTCCTGACGTTTAGAGCTTGATGCCGGCGCGTTTTGCGTAAGCATCCAGGCCGATTTTGTCGATAGTACGAATTGCAGCGGTACTAACCTTCATGCAAATAAAGCGTTTTTTTTCTGGAGACCAGAAACGCTTGGACTGAAGGTTGGGCAGACGCCTTGTTTTGGTTTTGACGTTCGAGTGAGACACTTTGTGCCCGACCAAAACACCTTTGCCTGAGAGTTCACAACGACGGCTCATGGTTATTCCTCCTCAGTGCTGGCAGAGCGTGCCGGACGACCTTCGCCGCCGAAATCACGACCACCTTCGCGGTTGAAGTCACGTCCGCCGCCTTCTGGACGGTCGCCACGATTTTCAAACCGGCCACGACCGAATTCACGCGGTGCAGACATCGCTGCAGCTGCAGCGGCCATTTCACCAGCAAATCCACGCTCGGTGCGGTGAGCGACAGACAGCGGGATCAGAGCCAAGAAGCGTGCGCGCTTGATGGCTTCCGAAATCACGCGCTGCTGCTTCGCGGTTGCGCCTGAAATGCGGCGCGGGATGATCTTGCCGCGTTCTGAAATGAAGCGCTTCAAGGTGTCTGGTTTTTTGTAGTCGATCACGATGCTCGGATCGAGTGTGCGCTTGCGCCGTGACATCAGCCTGCGCTTGCGTTTAACTGGCCTCATGTTTCCTCCAAAGGCGTTCGTCCAATTGATTGTTCCTCGACTGGTCATCACAGGAGTTCCCTGAGGATTTTTCCTGATGATGTCAACCAGGTGGACCGCCGGGTTGATCGAGGTAATTGCCAGAGTCGCTCATAGTGTGCGACAAAAGAGGGCGGAAAATAACCTATGAGCCCTAGAGTGGCAAGCATTTTATGACCACCATCTCTTACATTGAAGTGGCCGTTCCAACACCACTTTTTCAGACTTTCACCTACAAATTGCCAGTGGCATCGGGTGACGGGGCTCAGGTCTGTGCTCCATCACCAGGGTGCCGGGTGCTCGTGCCTTTCGGGCGTCAGAAGATGGTGGGAGTGATTTTGGCCGTCAGCACCAACCCTCCGGCCGGGCTCGACCCGTCAAAACTCAAGGCCGCCATTGAAATTGTTGACGACGAGACCCTTTTCGCTGCCCCTTTGCTGAAACTCGCGCGCTGGATGTCTACGTATTACTACCACCCACCAGGCGAAGTTCTTCGTGCCATGCTGCCGGCCGGGGTGAAAAGAAGTGTCGCTAAAGCAGTGGCCATCACGGAGACGGGACGCTTGGCCTGCCAGTTGGATCCACTCCTTTCCGCAATATTTGGAGCGGGAAAGCCCAAGGATTCTTATTCCTTGCCGACGGTCAGAAAGAAACTGGCGGCCGCCGGACAAGATGCCGAAGCGGTGCTCACAGCTTGGGTCAAGCAGCGGTGGATCACGAGGATATCTGATCGCAAGGTGGCAGGACGCAAGGTCACCACTGCTACACCTGCCTTGCTTTCACTTCAATCTGCACCAGAAAGTGCCAGCATTGCCCCTTCCGCCGATTTCTTGCCCCAAACAGCTCCTCAACTGACCCCAAGCCAGATGGCTGCCGTTGATGCGATCCAATCCCGTGGCCTCGCGGCCCCCCACCCTCAAAAACCGTTTCTGTTACTTGGTGTCACCGGGTCAGGCAAAACTGAGGTCTACCTTCGTTTAATTGAACGAACCCTTGCGGAAGGTACCGACCGGCAGTCCCTGGTGATGGTCCCAGAAATCGCCTTGACGCCCCAGATGACGCGGGTCTTCGAAGCCCGCTTTCCCGGGCTTGTCGCGGTCGTTCATTCCGCCATGCCGGACAACGAACGGTGGGAGCAACTGAGCCGAATTCGATCCGGCGAGGCGCGCATTTTGATCGGCCCGCGCTCTGCGGTTTTTGCCGGATTTCAGAACTTGCGCCTGATTGT
>Ga0247843_1005264_pt1 | contig 18186 bp, 10 predicted proteins | sample LaCruzMarch2017__FD_192420 | JGI IMG/M metagenome (GOLD analysis project Ga0247843, IMG submission 192420) | Freshwater microbial communities from meromictic Lake La Cruz, Castile-La Mancha, Spain - LaCruzMarch2017_8m | ecosystem: Environmental > Aquatic > Freshwater > Lake | place: Spain...
TCACGTCGATGCTGTTTTTTGTCTTGGGAGAATCTTTAGTATCAATGGACTCGGTGGTCTTGGCTCCGATTAATTGCTGCTGCTTGGACGCAGCCAAAGCCACCGCGAGAGAGGACATTATATTTTTAGTGCCCGTTACACTCAAGTCTCTTATTTAATCATGCAAGGATCTCGCCAATATTGTTCGCCACCATCCGGACTCCCCCCGCCCCCCCGCAAACAACATTTTTTTTGGATTTCGAATCGAAGTCTGGCCTGCGTCGTTTTTCTTCTTCCCAAATAAATATTTTTGCGCCGTGAAATCTCTTCTTATTTCGCGAAATAAAATCCGGTGACTTCGTTCGCTTCCTTCGACTCTCCGTCACATTTACCTAAACGGCACGGACCACCCCTCAATCATGAACACTACCACGGCCGCCATCGTCAGCGATAGCATTGCTGCATCGTCATTCGATGAAGATTTCAATCGCGGCGATTATCGACGCAGCGCGAGTAACGTCAGCACGACCACGACCATCGTGACCGATCCCGACTCTCCCGTGGAAGACTTTGATTCTCCAGAAGAGGACGAGGACATCCTCGAAGAGGAGGATGAAACGAGTAACGGCGATGGTGAGGACGACGGCGACACTTACGAGGATGGTGGTGCCGAAATTTTCAAATGTCACGACGATGACGATGACGACGACGCCTTCAATAATGTCAGAAATGACAATGACGACATCATTCGCTCGACGATGATGTGGCATCACGTTCAACAAGACCAAGCAGGGCATGAGATCGACTGCGAGGCATTCTCATCCGATTCTTCGGAAGAAGAAGCCGACGACGAGGAGGAGTTTGGCGATGACGATGATGATGACGAAGAAGGCATTGAGCTCAAGGAAGACGAACAACAAGATGAGGGAGACCTCGGCGATAGCGGGGATGACGGGACCGACGAACACCATGACGTCGATGACATTATCATCGACGAAGGTGAGGATGATGATGATTACGGCTCTAGCCAAGAGTATGAGACTGATGAAGACAGTCTTGATGACGCCAACGAGTGCGATCCCACAATGGTAGATGTTGACAACGACGATGACGGTGCGTCCAGCAACGCCTCGTCCTCCCTGATTGGACCAAGGCCAAATCATCTCCTCGGCAATGGCGCGTCACAACAGCAGCAGCAACACGAGCTTTTTCTCCCCGTGGAAACCGCACCCACTATTGAATCGCTCAAGTATGAAGAAGAGGATGACGACGATGAAAGCAATAGTACTAATGATAGTTCATCTAACGAGGACGACGACGACAATGACGACGATGATGATGACGACGAAGACGATGATACTCAACTGTACCCACAACGGACATATATTATTGAACAGAACAATCGTAACTCTGGTCGTCCAAGGATGTGGGATGGGTCATACAACGCTGTGAAACCACCCTTGCCTTCGATATCATCATCGTTGTCAAGATCCTCCTCCTCCTCAACCTCCAAGAAGCGTCACAAGTTCAAGGAATCATGCTCAATCGCCAACACTGCTACCGCCACAAGCTTCTCATCCCGTCATCGTCGTCGACGTTCTGGTGTGACCTTTAACAATTCAGTGACCGTATACCCCATCTTCAAAACATCAGTATATACGCCCACTATGATATTAGCATTGTATACCCAACGTGACGAGTTACGTGTTAACAAGCTACGGAACAAACGTGAATATGCCTATGAGGATTATGATTGGAGGAATGTTGTTGAGGAGATTGATATGACGTATAGTCCTTCTACCGGATCGTCTGAGCAGCTGGTCCATCCTGTTCATGCCACCACCACCACAACCACCAAGGATAAGACAGTGAAGAGTAGTAGTAATAGTAGATCTCCATCGCCACGAAATGTCGTACAGACGTACTCCTCGGCATTTGGAGGATATATTAATGGCAGTAGCATGACATCATCATTACATGGAGCGAAACGAATGCGAATGTACTATCCTTGATAACAAGGTAGTATGTAGTGATAACAGTATCACACAAATAATAGTAATCACATTTGATTATTTGATAGAATCATACTAACATTTTTGCAAGAACCGCACTTTGAAAAGCGAATTTGTGCATTAGAGCTAAATAGTGAGATAAGAAAAATAGAGAGAGCAATCTAGTCAACATTTCCAATTAATTTCGGTTGTCTAGGACTTTATCTAGAGAGTCTCCAACTATGATATTCTAACAGAAACAATGATTGGTATTCTTCTCTCATCTCATACACCACCACTTGTCATTCATCACCTCTTAGCCGAAGTAGAAACAGATTTTCTTCTCTTTCTGTTGCCCATTGTTTACTGACGAATTCTACTTCGGCCAACTTGGTGCTGGGAGAGTTAAGGCGTCGTCGGTAGTGACATCCATCGTCCGTGGAACAGCTTCCGTCACTGCCCACCGGTTTGGGATCATCGTCATTCCATCTCATCATCATTATTATTGTTAAGGCGGTAAAGGCCATTCGCCTGTAGGAGTGACCGTGACACAGTGGGCAGTTGGCATGCTCCGATCGACTACAACAACTGGTCAGCAATCTTTGCCTTCACCATTTGTTGGGTGTGCTTTCTATTCTGATTAAATTCTCCCTCTAAATTATTTCGACGAATATAGACAAATTGACTTTATAAGAGAACTTTTCCAGAGAGCATTTTGACAAACAATAACGTTGAAGTGACCTGGGAGTATTTCGACGAATTATGTAAAGCCAGAGTAGATCGTATTTCGACGAGAAATTTAGAAATAGAAAATCCTTCGTATCCTTGTTTCTCGCATAAATTTCCCAGAGTAATGGTGCGGGATGATGATGGGTGGAACGATGAAGCGGAACTCTGCACGCGGAGAGAGGAAAGAAGAAGAGAAGGTCATCTTTTCTTTTCTTGGCAGTGGTCCCGCTTTATTTATCTCCGACCCCCGGCCCGCTGGCTGGTCACCTCATTAGGTACTGCCGTCGGCCCCCTTAAATCATGGACAAAGTACAGGCTAGTGCTGATTCGGTGGATAAGCAACTTTCTTCGCTCGTTGATAAGCAAATTCACATGAATAATTCGTCGAGTCCTGAGCGACCAGCCCCATCACTGTCGGCGAGACGACCAACTCCGCCGACTGCACCCGGAAGACAAATGAATAATTCGTCAGGACCCAGTGGGACTGGGGCTCAACAACATTTTAGCGCTCCAATTCCTTTTATGAGAGGAGCACCGATAAGGTCGATGGCGTCGTCGAATAGAATTAGGACGCAACAATTGCAACCACCAATCTCGCGGTTCCAGCCACCCGGCCCTGCAAATAATCACACTCAACAATACACTCAAACAGCGCCGCAGCAACGAATAGTTCAGTCGAACCTTCAGGCAACACAGCAGCTGCCGCCTCCTCCACGCCCAATGCCTTTACCTCCATCTGCTCCTCCTAATCATAATCCAATTCTTCAACAATACAATAATGGCCCAGTGCCACCACGACCGAGACCTCCTCCCCCTCCACCTCCTCCTCCTCCATCGGCTCCGACAACCCAATCTACAATGCTGCAGTATCAATCTAACTATCCATATCCTCCACAAACGGCACCAATGATGCATCAACTTCAACCTCAACAGTACCAGCAGCAGCAATATCCCATTCCTCCACTCTCACAACATCAATCGCAACAATACCCCGCCCCTCCTCTTTCTTCACTGCAATCGCAGCAGCAGCAGCAGCAGCAGCAGCAACACTATTTACCACCACAACAACAACAACACCAACAACAACAACAGCAGCAGTATCCACAACCACAGTCCTATCCACAAATTCATCGACCAATCAACAACAACACAACCCCAATTCCTTCCGCAGAAATGACGAAGAATGCTACTACAGCAAACGTTGATAGTATACCACGTGTACCACTCTATACACGTCCACATCATGCCCCGGCAACCATCTATCCAATAACACCCGTAGGTCCCATTGCACATCCCACACCACCACCCTCGGATACACGTTATATATGTGATGTAGATAACAAATGTATTGTATCACCACGTATTATTAGAAGTACGGTACACGTCTTTCCAGAAAATAAGACAATATTACATAAATGTGGCGATTTACCATTGGCTGTCATTGTTACACCCATGGCAGGACTTACTAGTAGTGGTGGCAATGTCAGTGGTAGTAGTAGTAGTTACGCAACAATGACTGAGGGGATGGATTATATTATTCATTCGGAGGATGGTGGGAACAGCAATAATGACGTAGCTGATCCAGAACGCATTCCAGTAATACGCAAAGCGGATTTGAACGGCAACAACAATAATGACAAGTTACGGGTGGCGGTCACTCCACCTCGATGTGATCGATGTGCTGCCTACTTCAACCCATACTGTACATCCACAGTTAAATCCTCATTCTTTCAGGATGGGGCGACATATTACAATTGTCCAATGTGCGGTGCTAGTTCATCAATAAAAGTTAGTGAGGAGGATATCATGACTGGGACATTTGATGCTGCCACTAAATGTGGTACCGTAGAGTATGAAGTGGATGGCCCATACTGTGTCCGTAAGGACGGGCCAGTACAGAATGTACATTTGTATGGTGTTGAATATGTCTCTCCTTCACAACAGAATAATACGGGCACTAGTACACCAACCAGCAATGGCGATCATCATCATCATCATCATCATCATCATCATCATCATGAAAATGTAAATAGTTATGGGTGGTACGAGTCATTGAATGCTATACGAGACGTGGGACGATCATTGTCCCTCTCTGCCCCACATGGAACAAAAGTTGGAATTGGGCTATTTGCCTATTGTCGTGATATGGTTGTCTTTCCATACTTAAAGGAAACGACGGGAGAATTGGCTGTTGCGATTATGTCTGACATTACAGTTGATCCATTCTGTCCTTTGCCACTACATGTATGGACATATGATGTTGGTCAAGGGTTAGAGTCAAATGAATGGAAACGTTTTGTTTATATTTTAGATTCATTTACCGAATTGATGGAGCAGCTACTTACTACGTCGTCGTCTACTGGATATGATAATATCGCAGCAAGTGCTGATCCTCGACCACGAGAACGTCAAAACTGTGGTGGGGCAGCCCTTGCAGCGTTGGCTGATGCCCTACATGATTCTGGAGGGAGAGCGACATTGATAACAACACGACGACCGAATTATGGTGTTGGTGCACTTGCCGATCGTGAAGGACGGGGATACTGTCCACGAAACTTCAAATTACAACAACAATCACCTTATCGTAAGATGACTGATGAACAACGATTATTCACACCATTGCAACGTATTGCACGACCTCCTGTCATCCCCGGAGAATCTAGATCAAAGACTGATGAAGACACTCGAGCAGGAGAATTTTATTATGATTTAGGCGAGCTTTGTGCTAGACAGCGTATATGCATTGACATTGTGGTAATGTCATCGTTGGTGTCTATCCCACCTCATCCTCAACCAGGACAGGAAATACAGTCGAATGTGCGTGAATTTGTTGATGTACCGACATTATCTGAGCTTTGTCGACATACATGTGGTAGATTTAAGTGGCTACGTGTTGGGAATGAATGCGGTGTTGCTGTAATGACAGACAATGATAATGCAGGAGAAGGAAGAAATTCATTCGCCGCTGAGCAACTACGAGAGGAACTTAAGCGCTCGGCGCTAGCGTACGCAGGGAATGACGCGGTATTCAAATTTCGTTGCTCGAATGGAGTGCAAGTGAAATCGTATTGTCCGACATTGCCAATAGGGACACTCGTCGGGGAGGGCATAGTTGACTCAGCTGAGTTAGAACTCTCCAGTATTCACTCGGGTATGTCAATTGCAGTTCTGCTTGAGTATAAGATTGGAGGAGTACAAGATACAAGACGATGGGGTGGAAGGCAAGATAATGGTGTCAACCTCCCACCCATGGTCTTCTTCCAATCAGCAGTCCTTTACACCACCCTGACTGGCCGACGTCGAATGCGTGTGTCTACTATTGGATTGGCCACCACAAAGGTACCCGCTGATGTATATCGATCTGCCGATTTGGGTACCATCGCTGCTATATTTACGAGACAGGCCATCGCAGATGTCGAAGATCCGAATGTTGGATTTCACGCTGCCCGATTAAACGTGTTTGACAAAACTGTTTCCATCCTTGCCAACTATCGGATGCATACCACTGCTAAGACATCCCCTACAAGTCAGCTTATCCTACCTGAAACATTACAACTCCTGCCAATGTTCGCACTGAGTTTGCGTAAGAGTCGATTATTACGCTGCTCACTCATAGGTGCTCCCGGCAAGAGACCCTTTCCAAATGCTGATGAACGAGCGTATCATATGTTTTATGGAAGGAATGTATCACCCAACATGAGTTTGCAATGCGTACATTCGAATGTGTTCCAATTGTCAGAAATGAGAACACTTGATGGAGAGTGGAGGGTACCACCCACCCTAGAAACGAGCAAGTATGCCGGAGAAAAAGCTATTGCTGCCTCGATGCAACCCACGTGTCAGCTACCGAGAGGGATCAATCCTAGCATAGCCTGTCTTGATGAGAAGGGAATGTACATACTTGATGATCGATTTGCATTCTATCTAATCATTGGCAAGGGCGTTCCTCAGGATGCCTGGCAGGACTTGATTTCTGTATCATCCCCGCCAGGGTCACATCGCGTGGGTGGCGAGTGGATGTGTAATGTTCCGATGGGAACCACAATGAAACTTGCATCCACTGAATCAGGACGAAAACTACGTAACATTGTACGTCAGCTACGTATGCTCAACTTGCCAAATTCAACCCTTGCCATGAATGCCCGACACACGTATGCTCCAATAGTACTGATATTTGCTGGTAGAGGAAGCGTGTTTGAAGAAGAAATGGATTCCTTACTTGTAGATGATACTGATGGTCGTGAGAAGAATTATTCAGATTTCCTTGTTCATATTCACAAGGAGGTTCAGATGAAAGCTGCTACTCTTGGATTGACTTGAAATATCAAGATATCTAAGAATTTTATTAATAGATGTGTTAAGTTTGTTCGTATCATCATCTCTAGCTAGTGCTTACACCCTACCTTGAATGCATGCATGACATGATGTATCGACGTACACAATGAAATTGATGTAGGCATAACAATTTTCTTAGATAGATTTGGTTTTGGCAAGTATACTCGCATCTCTTGCTTCGCTTCTCATCTTGGCACAAGAAGAATTGTATGCCTTCAAAGTTGAGTCAATTGTGCCTCTGCTGACAAATCCTTCTTCAAAAAATAATCTCAACTTCTGCATAGCATCATAACACCCAGCTGATGCCCCAATCGTCAAATGCTTCATTGCTCGGTCGTGATTTCCTGAATTACCATCCATACTACCAAGGTTGGTTCCTTGCCACTTCATGCCCTGCCATAGCAGCCGCCTCAAGGTGAAACTTGGTCTTCTTCCAATCTCCCCGTTGACAATAAACGTCAGCCAGTAAATAATGCGCTTGACTGGACCCAAGCTCTGCTGCCCTAGCGTATAGTTCCTCTGCCTTTGCCTGATCTCGCAACAATCCTAATTTTCCATGGTAATAATAACCAGCCAGCATGTTCATTGAAGTGGCATCATTTGCCGCCACTCGCTTCATTATTTGTTCAAGAACATCTTCATGTGTTTTGTTGTTTACGTCGGAATTGCAAAACGGACACTTTCCATTGTTTCCAGACATAGCAAAGGAGTGCACACACCCTTCACAAATGCTCTTTCCGCAACAGGAATAATATACTTCCATATCCTCATTTACTAGCTCAGTATTTGCAATTGCAAAATCGTTAATCGGTACCGATATTATAGTCGCTGGCGGAAGCGAGATACAACATATAAATCTTACAGTCATTGGTAGGAAGCAAATTGGACAGTCCTCCTTGGCCGGAGGGTCCTTTAACAGCGCCACCATCATACGTTTAACTCTATCATGTGATAGCAACACTAATAGCAAATAGCAACCAATGCTACCAACCATTGCAGAAGTTTTTCGTCATACCTTGCACGTTTATTTTCTAATAATTGAGATAAAGTAAGCTCCCCGTTCGTCAGTTGCGTTGGTCGGTGAACCAGGCCGGCAGTGCTCATTGTGATGAATGACCTAAAGCCGCATCTTACATAAATACGGTATTGACCTATCAACTGCCTACAACCTTCTTAAGACGCGATTTCTTGCTCATTCAAATTTGTCATTTCTCGTGCTCCTCCTTTGGAGGTTGTTGAGTTTGAGGAATACGAAACAAAGTCGTTGATCCATTACCGACCGTAGCGAATAAGATGATGATGAAGTCACCTTTGGCCGAAGCGATGGCAGCAGCGGATGCAGCAATACGAGCCGCCGATTCGGCGCTATTGGCAGCTGCCGAGGAGGTGGTAGACGGGGACGCATCTCCTCCTCACTCACTAAGCACTCCTATCAAAACCGCCGTAGCCGAGGCAACGCAGCCTCCTTCCCCGATTAATACAACTATTGAGTCATCAACGACATCCGGATCACCGTGGTCAGACGGTAAGTCATCGTCGTACGAAGATGACGATCAAGACGACGAATCCTCCTCCTCCGGTCAGCCGCATCGACTGCAATTGGCACAAGTAATTGCCGAAGACGACCGATCCAGTAGTAAGGCCGTTGGGATGGAGATATCTTCTCCGTCCCTGTCTCCCATCAAACGCTATCAAAGTTCGCCAAACAATTCTCTTCTTACTGAGACATCGTTTGATACGGCATACTCGTCCCTGGGGCAGATGGATACGACTCCTAACAAAGCCTCGGCAGCGGATGCTGCGCCGGCGTTGACAGAAAAAGAATTGGCACCAATAATCCAGCCGGAGCTGACAATTGAAAGCAGCGAAGGCAGTACGAGCCCTTCTACTGCTAACGACATTCACCCTGCAGCAGAGCATTTACCGGATCAAATTAAGGAGAAGAAGAAATCTGTTTTTGCACAGTGGGAACAAAAGGCAGTACAGAATAATAACAACGTGGCAGCATTGAGACCGTTGCAGCCGTTGCCGGCTGTGATAGCACCTGTTAAGAGATGGACTCCACCCAACAAAAAGATTGAGATTGTTCCTCCTGCCGCTACTGTTGCTGCTGCTACTACTGTCAAGCGACAGTGGCCACCACCCAAGATGAATAATGATACTGCAACATCCATGCCTGCGACTGAGCTAAGCGTCGATGAATTGGAGAAGCTCCTGGCTGCAAAGAAGGCAGCAGCCGCAGCCACTGCCACCATTAAGCGATGGACTCCACCGAGTAAAAAGGTTGACGGCAACAACGCGACTGCACAACTATCTGCGGTGGTGGAACAGACTGTCGCAGTTGCAACAACAACAACTGCTGTTGCTACTACCACAACAACAGCTGATGTTGCTCCTGTTGTGAAGCGATGGATTCCACCTACCAAGAAAATGGAGGATCAAAAGCATGTAGTGGTGGCAGATGTTGTTGCTCCAGCTGTAAAGAAGTGGACTCCACCCACAAGGAATATTGAGACTACTGGTGTGATGAGCGAACATACTACTGCCGCGATAGCCGTGGCAGATGTTGTTGCTCCAGTTGTGAAGAGGTGGACTCCACCCACAAGGAATATTGAGTCTGCTCGTGTAATGACCGAGGAGAGTACTGCAACAGCCGCGATTAATACTACTTCTGTGGTTGCTCCTGTGTTGAAACGATGGTGTCCTCCTAGCGAAACAAGGGTAGTGGGGGTAAGTGAAGTTGTACTTACGACTGGTGAACAGACGAGTACCACTGCAGCAAGCGCTGTTTCTCCCGACATTGTTGCTCCTGTGATCAAGCGATGGACTCCTCCTGCTAAGACGAGTAATATGGCTCAAATGACGGATGAGTTGGCCTCAGTCCTACGTCGGCGACAGAACCAAGATGAGTTGACCGATCCAGTGGCGACGGAGGTGAAGAAGCCAAATCAAATTGCTGCTACCGTGTACACTGGAATAATTTGGTCACCCGTTGAAATGACAAAGCAGTCTTCTACGTCTACTCAGCCCGCGTCACCCGAGTCAGACGGCGGGAGCAGCGCCAGTGATCAATGTTCTCGACAACTGACATATCAGGTTGAAAGTCCTACCCTTCTGACTCCGCTTCCACCTCCCCTATCGACACCCGAGGCAGTAGCTAAGTCATCATCTTGGAATCCTTTCAAAAAGCTGTTTTCTAGCAAAAGCAAGGACGACAGTCCCACTTCTATAATGGAAATAGGCAATGATCTAAAGCCGAATATTGAGAGCTCGATCGTTGGGAATGCGGGTGAGGTGGGACATGTCAATTTGGTCCGTGCTTTTGACGACATTGAAAATGAAAATGCTAATGATATCGTTTTGGAAGGTGGTGAGCAGGTAACAATAGTAGCATCTTCAGCTGTAGTTGATCCTGTTATTAAGCGATGGGTTCCACCCGAAACGAAAGTTGGTGTTGCTCAAATGAGTGTTGAGTTAGCCGAGAGGCTACGTCGAATGATACCCGAAGAAGACGATACTGCCAATAAGTATACTGGTAACATTTGGTCAACGGTCGACAAGACTACTGAAGCAAGAAGTGATGGCCCACTCTCGCACACAATGTCTTCGCCACCTGAGCTTGTCCCACCGCTGGACGACGACGGCAATAACAAAGAAGTTAATGAAGATGGAGCAGCAGTGGAAGAGGACGAGAAAGAAGAGGAAGTACAAGCAACCAACAAAGATGATCCATCAAAGATAACTGATAACACTGCTTTCGGCCAAGTTGATCCTCCTGCATATGAAGATGAAACACCAATACACTTGCTACCACGGGATGTATTTGGTAGAGTCAAAATGAATGAAGAACCATCGAGAGAGAGGTCTAACGGTAGAGTCACAAGTTCTAATGTCAGCGCAAATGCTTCAATGGGAGCAGTGACGAAGAATGACAGTCCCTTAAAATCGTATGTCGAAAAGCAAATGGTCTGGGAGCGGAAGAGAAAGGAGAGACAGATTAATGACGCTAAAAGTGGCATCTATAGGAGTGGTAGTACAAACTACTATGGCTTACATCCTCATTGTTACGATAAAGTGTTGTCGGAAATGGAAACAATAAAGAAGAGCGAGGAGGAATTGAAGCAGAAGGAGGAAATGGCGAGGAAGCAACAAGAATTCCATGCAATAGTCACAACTTTGGTTGAGGAGGGTAAGTCCAATAGTTGATCAGTTCTCGTCAATGAATATTTGATTCGTACTTCTGTATCTAATTGTTGTATTCCTTTTCATATATCTTCAACTGAATATCAGTGATGCCTTCTGAGGTCGATCAGGTGGATGAATTAATCGAGGAGTACGAAGGACGTGAGGCCGATCTTATCCAAATCCTTCAGTCTATGCGACAAGAGCCACAGGATAGTATCCTCAAGATGATAGATGATAGCTTGAGCGTAGATATTGAGCGTGTTCTCCTTGACTTATCGAAAGAAAACAACAACGATTATGATGATGATGATGACTACCGTTCCATTGATACCGGAATGTCGTTGCTTGTCTCCAAACAGAACTCGGACATTTGTGATGAACAAGACGATGTCGTGGACGAGGAGTCGGGACTAGATGAGGATTTCAAGGTGGGGTTGTCTTTTCTAAACGAATCCGGTCTAAACGAGGAGGATGGACCAATCATTTTGAATGGAGATGGAATTATGAGAAACCCTGATGTAATTGTTGGCACAGACCGCAAGAATCGGCGACTGAAGACAAGAAGATGCCGGATCGTAATTGCAATCATATTGCTGTTCTTCATTGCTGCTGGGACCTATATTGGTGTTGCAGCATGGCTAGGAATTTTCCCACTTGATGGTAGTCTCAGCTTCCAGAGAGACTGGCCTTTCTTCGTGTTTGATCGTTCAAAGTATGGAGGATTCATCCCTCGCGGGGATGATGATGATCTTCTCCATGAGGATGAAAATGTTGCTGTCTGGTCAAAGCCGCCATCCAATTTTGAGGTCCAAGAAGTGTCATCGGTTGCATGCCAAGAGAACATTCAGAAATTAGACATCAGCAACTTGCAGGGGAATTATACCAAGGTTGCCATCGATGGCAATCAGGCTGTCGTGGCATCTGGATCTGGCTACGTTACTTTCTTCTCGTTGGATCCCGAGACTAAAATTTGGTCGCGGACTGAAGTATTTGGTCTGACATCTAATGTAGGTGAAGTTAGGGCAGTCGCAATATCAGGGAATACCGCCGTTGTTGGAGCGCCTATGGCATCGATGAGCGACCTGGAATTAGAAGAAGGACTGGTCCAAACAGGTGCAGTATTTATCTATGAGAGGGATCCCACATCGGGAACATGGCAACAGATGAAAGGTCAGTACAGTCCGAGTGAATACATAAACGCAACAGAGGCAATCGTGTTGGACCAATATGCTGACGCTCATTTCGGCACATCGATTGATATTGACGGAGATGTGATCGTAGTGGGAGCACCCGACGAATCGAGTAATCGGGGTAGTGTCACCATTTTTATGAAGGACGAGGAAACCAAGGAGTGGGTCCAAATTGACCGGCTCCACCCAGATTTGTGCGGTGATGAATATTTTGGTCATTCAACGCAGGTGAAGTGCAACGATGATAAAAGCTGTTACATTGCTGTCTCGGCCGATTGCGACATTAACATCGTAATGTACCGGATGGATCAAAGAGTGCTAGAGACGGGCAAAGAAGAGATTCAAGTTAGTCGGATTCAAGAGCTTCAGCAAGTAGATCCACAATTTGGTACTATCAGCTCTATCTCCATGAGTGGTAACCAACTCGCGTATTCAACTGTATCCGGAGGATTGTTCTTCTACGATCAAAAAGATGCAGAATTCGTGTTAAGCCAAGAAAATCTTGAGTTGGAATTCAAGCCAAAGTCGAACCAAGACGGTCATTTGTTCGAATATCCATTGTCGATCGATGCAAGCAAAAACATGATGACGCTAACTGTGGCAAACAAAGTTTTTGTCTACTTTCTTGGTCCCAATCAAGAATGGAAACGAAAATCGTTCGTCCTCGAGAGTCAGGGTGATTACTCGGGATACAAGGCCGCCTCCGTTGCTCACTCGGATGGCAATATACTTGTTGCGCAGACGGATGAAATCCATGCTTACGATTTCACCAGATGCATCCTTGAGTCCGCGGTTGAAGCTATTGCAGATTCAGTTCCGCCTCCCGCGCCACAAACTGACAGTCCCGTTGGCCTTGCAACCCAAAATCTGGTTGATAGCATTTTATCTGGAGATTCAGAACTAGCGGATATGTCAGGTGCTGTTTGTAACATGGTTAATGTTATTGTCAATCTTGATAAGAATGCTACCTCGATATATTGGGAGATTGTGCGTGCTCCAGGAACTCCTTTCAGTCTAACTGTTGCAGAGTCACCGAAATATGATGTTAGCTTGAAGCTGAGTGCACAAACACAAAGCCTGTGCCTTGTTGATGGGTTTTATGAGTTTACTATTTACGATTATGATGATGACGGTGAAGACAATGCGTGAGTGTTCTGCTCATATATTATCATACCATGTGCGATATTTTCATCATCACTCACTCACAGCTCTTCGTCATGTGTCCCTTCAGATCTGATGAATGGTTTGAGGCATTCTACCAGATTCTACACGACGGTGTACAGATAGTCTCTGGGTCATCATTCGGCTCGGTTGAGACCAAAAATTTCACTTTGTCTGGCTCCGAAGAGCTTGTCAGAAAATGATCAACGTTGGGCAACCGGAACTTAACCAGGGAGACACGAAAGATGGACGTTATTGTAAATCAATTCATATGTGTATTAATTGTTATTGATCTTAACTAGGAGAATAACTATATCTAGACATCTTTTAACCTTAGTCTAGGTAACACATTCATAGCTTGCAACTCTTGAAATAACAACTTGCACGCGTACGGAAGACGGATGTCCACTACTTTTTCCCCAGAGCGACAAAATTGACACCAATTCTGATATTGCAACAAGCCACAAGTAGAACAAACGCTTGCAGAGAACGCGTCACTGGAATGCATGAGCCTTTCCATGATAAGATTACTCGCCCCATAAGCGATGAGGCAATCACGCTCCATCTCCCCAAGTCGAAGCCCTCCATCACGAGAGCGGCCTTCTGTTGGCTGTCTAGTTAGAACAGCTCGTGGACCCCTGCTTCGAGCATGCATTTTGTCTAGTACCATATGCTTGAGCTTTTGGTAGAACACGGGACCAGAGAAGATATAAGCATCGAGCGGCGCTCCATTGACGCCACTATAATAGACATCCTTGCCCGTATAATTAAATCCGTTTCTGATCAATGCTAGTTCGGCACTCTGGACAGTGTCCGTCGAGCCGAACTCCTCACCGAATGCTGACGCATAGGCCTGTCGCCCCACAAATACCCCAGCCTTTCCGGTCAGAAGTTCTATTAGCTTACCAACAGTCATTCGCGAGGGAAAGCCATGGGGGTTCATAATAAGATCGGGTGGGATACCCTGTTCATTAAAAGGCATGTCTTCTTGAGGAACAATTAGCCCACACACGCCCTTTTGCCCGTGACGACTTGCAAATTTATCTCCCAGCTCTGGTCGCCGAACTTGTCTGGTCATGACCTTTATAAGGAATTGTTCTGATTCATTCGATGAAATGAGAACACGGTCAACGTACGACGGTGCACTTGATCTGTACGACATTCCCGAGTATTTGTAGTCCACCTGCATCAATCGTTCCACCGGAGTAGATGTATCTGCTGGAGACTCCTTGTTCACCATAATGGTCCCGTTATCTAGCGGCTCACCGACCATGCACAACCCATCCCTATCTACTGCTCGATAACGGGCATAACGCTTGTCTTCTACACCGTCAGTAAATGCATTGGGGTCAGGGGCGGAACAGGTGCGATCCATTGTACCATTCTGATAGCGTCGGACACTCGCTTGCTGCTTCTTAATCACCATACATCGACCAAATCCTCGATCAATGGAGGCCTTGTTAACAACTACCGCGTCTTCAATATCGTAGCCACTGTAGGACATGACTGCAATGCAGGCATTCTGCCCGGCTGGGACGCTATCGAAATTGACTAGATCAAGAGTTCTAGTTTTGACCATTGGCTTGTGAGGATAAACCATAGTGTAAATCAGTCCGTCGAATCGAACATATTGATTAATTGCAATCGTCCCGATCGCTTGTTTGCCCATGGCAGACTGATATGTATTCCGAGGACTTTGATTATGATGTGGGTTAGGGATGAGCCCCGCAACCACTCCCAACAACGTCATAGGATCTATTTCCAGATGCGTATATGCCATCCATTCCCTCACTCGTCCCGACTTCATATCCTCAGCGATGGCACACCTACGATACTCCAACTCTCGTTCAGCAACTGCGATCAAGCAATTGTTCTCCTCATTCACATCGATGTACTCCACAACGCCTTGACGGAGAAGATCCTTAATATGGATGGTCCCGAGAGCCAAACCCTCAATATGGACTTGTTTCAATCGCGGTAGAGACGTCCTATCGTCAACAATAATGAGAGGACGGCACACACGGCCACCATCAGTCGCAATATGGACTGCCTTCTGTCCATCGTGGAGGTACACACTTACAAACTCCCCCACCTGACCCTGACGACGAAGAGTACGGAGACTCCGAACGAGCCAGATAGGACGTGTATGTACACCCACGATTAGACCATTAAGGAGCACGAGGAAGGCACCTCGAGAATGAATTTCATTCCCAGATAATAATCTAACATCCTCGACACCAAGGTCGATACATAGACGTTCGATCGGACTTGACTCTTCGTCTGTGGTGATATGTGCTAGTAGTGCAAGATTTTTGACAAGACCACAGGCCTCACCCTCGGGTGTATCAGCCGGACACTGTGTGGAATTGTCGAGTATAATAACAAAAGCAGTTTAGAGACAAAAAAAAGCAATCAACAAACAATGGAACGAACGAATCAAATGATGTATTACATACCAACATTCCCCATTGACTGGCCTGTAGTGAACGTGGACCAGAAACCTTCCTCGTCTTCTCAAATTGACTATTCACACGTGTCATCATCCCCAGTGCACTCATATAGCTAAGTCGTGATAACACCTGCGTTACGCCCGCACGGTCCATTCGGAAACGTTTTAGTACCCAATTACCACTAGATATAGCACTCATCATGCCATATGTAATCGAGTCTGGACGTATAGCCTTAATAACATCATATGCCTGTGCACGATTCGGTTTGGATAGTACCATATCCGTCTGTCGTTTAAGGTCGGTATTGAAATGCTTGAATAAGTCCTCAAATAATAGTGATAGTAAGCTACCAGCTAACTCGAGACGTTTATTGCCGTAATAATCCTTATCATCAAGTGACGACTTGCCAAGATGGACCATGATAAGTCGTCGTACGATATGACCAATGTATATAACCTTGATACGAAAATCAAAGTCTTCGACGGGGACATGACTCAATACTACATTTGCTAATACATCACGTGCCTCATCCTCGGGACTTAATTTGCGTGTATTGCTACCACTCCCAAATGGACTTTTACCCCATGTTAATGCACTCTTCGCACGCATCTTATTACCAATATATTGCAATGCCTGTCGTTGAGTAGCAATATGCAGTTTTGTGGGCTCCTCGAGACTTAATGCTAATGCATCCATAACTTCGGGCTCTGATCCAACACTTTGTACAAATTCCATATCACTCTCGACACCCATAGCCTTCATGGCTATACATATTGGTACATCATCGGCCAACGTATTGTGCTTAATGAATAATCTTCCATGCTTCATGAATATATATGCCTTACTTTTACGTTCTCGCGTGGAACTAGTAATACTGGCAGAAACACACTTAGTTTTGGGATCTTCTTCGATAATTACACGATTTTTCGATAATTGTTCTTGTATGAGTATTACCTTTTCAACGCCCTTGACAATGAAGTATCCCCCGGGATCATACGGACATTCTTTCATTCGTGCTAATTCACGTTCGCTCTTGTTATATAGTAAGCATTTGGAGGACCGTAGCATGATGGGCATCCGACCAATGACCACCTTCTTCTTAACCACAATTTGTCGTCCACGCGTATATCGTACATTGACATATATGGGCGCACTATAGGTACAGTCGCGTAATCGACATTGGAACGGAGTCGTCTGGACTGTAGCGTACGAGTCTTCATCAATACTCGGCTCTCCCACCCAGCAATCGGTATAGCGTAAATAAAACTTGGGATCATATTCGCTTCGTATTTCGCATGCCGATGCCGATTGGACAATTTGTTTCATTTCGTGTGTTACGAAGTGATCGAAACTGTCGATATGTTGTTTCATTAATCCACGTAATTTTAAGAAATGGGGTAATATACGCCATTTATCACGCAAGGACCCTATGGGGGCGTCTAATGGTGTACGTGATGCACCATACTCGTGTCCATCTGTATTGTTTGTTGTGGTGGTATCTGCGTTGCTCGTTGTGGCCGTGTTGATAGCCGTGTCTGTGTCTGGGGGGATGATCCTTTGTTGTCGAATACGATGCGTAACCTCATCAATATCATCAACCAGCCCCGTTTCCTCCATCCTCGATAATGCAATTCGTCGGGATGCCAATTCGGCACGTAATGCGTCCTCTTCCTCCGGCTCCAAACGTGGCTCAGCGCTGCTGCTGCTGTTGCAATATTCCTTGGGATATCCCCCCTTGTCTATTGACGACGATGTCACGCTCTTCATTCCACCAGCATCTTGGATCTTCTGCTGCAATCGACTCGACTGGCGATGATGATTAATACGAAGCTGTTGGCGATGATGATGATGGGGAGTGTCATCATCAAGTTCGACTATACGTCCACCCACCGGCGTACCATCAACTATACGGACATCGTCTTTCCCTAACACATGATCAAAGCCCTCCTTTACAAAGTCGATGTGCTTATTAGGTGCGGATCGTACGCTGTGCCACGTGTCAATTATTATTCGTTGCTGCTGTTGCGTAGTCGTGACGTTGCCGTCGTTGGCGTCATTGCTGACGACCCGACCGCCGCCGAGCATGTGACCCGGAGGAGTTGCGCGGACATGACCAACAACAACATTGGCGGAGGAAGAAGGAGCAAGCGGCGCAGCTGTGGTAGG
>Ga0247843_1005265_pt1 | contig 18185 bp, 15 predicted proteins | sample LaCruzMarch2017__FD_192420 | JGI IMG/M metagenome (GOLD analysis project Ga0247843, IMG submission 192420) | Freshwater microbial communities from meromictic Lake La Cruz, Castile-La Mancha, Spain - LaCruzMarch2017_8m | ecosystem: Environmental > Aquatic > Freshwater > Lake | place: Spain...
TCTGGCGATGAGCACCTCGGTAGAAAACTCCACCTTGTACGTCGTTCGAGGTTTGATGCGGTCCCACAATTCAACAAATTCTGGACTGAGAGTGACCTCTTTCCTAAGCTTATTAGTCCTCTCATCCCGCTCTTTTCGGATGTGTCGTTCGATGCGGTGCGAATTCAGTAAATCAATTAAATCTGATCGTATTGATTCAAATCCTGCGGGCATTTCCAGCTTGAAACTCTTGTTAGCCGGATCGAAGTTCGGCAGCAGTCGCCCATCTCCTTCCATCAATCCTTGTTCAATCAGCGCAGCCTTGATCATTTCTGCAGCCTCTCGACCTATGCCAACTTCCTCCCCGCTTTCAATTTTTGTCAAACGCGCGATGGCACTTACAGGAACCTTTCCAAACGTAATCCCACAGTCGGTCTCGTATTCGTTCTGAAGACCCCTGGCAAAATCCTCATAACTCTCATTTGCCATTACGAAGAGTTTGTTAATGGACTCGTCTTTTACTCGATGCCCAGTTTGATCAACCGGAAGGCGCAAGCCCCTTCCGATTTCCTGCCGCTTCTTGACGACGCTCTGGCTCTCATTCAAAGTGCAAATTTGAAATACGTTCGGGTTATCCCAGCCTTCCCTAAGCGCCGAATGGCTAAAAATAAATCGCAGCGGCTCGTCGAGGGACAGTAGTCGCTCTTTCTCTTTCATAATTAAACTATAGGTGTCATCGTCCGATTGGGTGTCCCCGCGAGTGTCTTTGAGCACACCTTTTTTATCTTGCGAAAAATAACCATTATGCAGTTTTTCTACGGGATATTTTAACCAATTCAATTCCGCAAACCGAGCATCCTTAGAATATTCTCCAATGGCCTCTTCGAAAGCCAAAGCAAATTTTCCCTTTGTCGCCTTATTCTGTTCATCATAGCCGCGATAATTGGCGACCCTATCTATGAAGAACAAGCTGAGAACTTTTATGCCTCGACCACGAAGCTGAAGTTCCTTCTCTAGGTGCTTCTTAACCGTGTGTTTGATTTGTAGACGCCAAACATCTTCGCGGACTCCCCCGCACTCTTCACCGACCTTTAGGACGCGTCCATTGCTAAAGCGAATAAATTCGCTCCCAGGTTCTGCGCTGATTTCCGCAATCGCAAAACCATCTTTATAACAAGCACGCTCATTAGAGAGGACGAAAAGGTCTGTTCCGTTCTTCACCGTCTTTGACTTCTCTTTGGGTCCATCTGCAGTCTGTTCGTGGTACCTGACTTTAACCTTTATCCCGCTCTTGTAGTCAATCTTTTCAACTCGAACAAACGCATCATTCGCACCACCTTCAGCAACTGCGCTTCCAACGACAATTTGCTTAACCAATCCGAGGTTGAACGCTCGAACCGGATCAAGTCGATAAATTAAATTATAAGGATTTTTGTGGGTCGCCGAGTATCTGAGTGTCAAAAGTGGGTTAAGCGCCTTGATGGCTTCCTGCGCTTTGTCGGTTGAGTCAACGCTTTGGGGCTCGTCAATTATCACAATAGGACGGGTGGCCTGAATGAATTCTATTGGCTGTCGCCCCGATAGGCGCTCGCTTTCCTTATAAATGACATTACTTTTCTGTTCGTCTTGGGTTCCTGCAAAATTCTTTCGGAATGCGTCAATATTTATAATCAAGACTTGCATGTTAGAACTATTCGCAAATTGCCTTAGCTGACTGACCCGCTTTCCATCATATACATAGTGCTCGAATGGAGGGTTATTGAATAGCGTGCGAAAATGCTCTGCAGTAATGTCAATATTTTTAAGAACACCTTCCCTGATCGCTACACTCGGTACAACGATCACGAATTTTTGAAATCCATATTGCCTAGACAACTCAAAAATTGTTCTAAGATAGACATATGTTTTACCAGTTCCGGTTTCCATCTCTATTGAAAAATGAGGACAGAAGCGCGATCTGTTCAGAAACCGATCAAAAAATTCCCATCCGTCCAATTCATGACTATCAATGCCTAGTTCAATATCGCATCGTTCCTGAACGGCCCTAACATTGGCTAGTAGCTGCGAGTTTTCGATCAGCGGGCGATTGCCGAAACCCAACTCGGCATGTTCTTGACTTGAAAATAGCCCAACCATTTTATCTACATGAATAACCGAATAATCAGGATCGCCCTTCGGAAGCCCCTCAAAAAGCCGTGTCACAGACTCAACAGCGTCAATCTGAAAGGTTTGATTTGCGTCAAAATGCAGCTTCATATTTCACCTCACACAGTTTTGAAGCTTTCAACACCCTTAGATCTAAAAATCTGTATGGCATTTGTCTTTAACTCGTCACTTTGACCAAATCCTTTGTCCAATAGCACGACACGTTGTGGCTTTTTCTCAGCGATTGATCTAATCAAGTCAAGACTAAGCGAACTTTCCAAGCAAATCATAAGACTCCCACCGGCTACCTCAAAAACAACCGATTTATTCTCAAGTTTTTTTTGCACAGATGTAGCTAACGGAAACCCACTCTTAATCAAGATCTCGAAGAAAATATCCTCTGAAGACCGCCCGTCACGCACATGATCTGCATGGAGCGCAAGTTGCCTTTGTAAGCCACTTACTGTCCTTTCACCCTCAGTCTCCCAGGTGCTGAAATTAGAGTCCGCCAATTTAAACACTTTGAAGCCGAAATCATCTGAAAGTACCGCCCCCCCTTCGCGCTCCTTAAGTTTCCTCCCAACTCGTTTCAGTCGCTCTTTTGCAATATCTGCTATCGTCAGATAATCGCTGCGCCCCGTCGGTTCAGGCAGCTGTATGAGAATATATTTTCGCTTCCCATTGTCTCGACTGTTCATATCGAGTACAGCGTGCCCAGTCGTACCGCTACCCGCAAAAAAATCCAAAACGATGCAGTCTTCTTCCCCTCCAACTACAAGTTCGATCATTCGCTGAATCAGCCTAATAGGCTTTGGAGTATCAAAAACCTTGTCCTCAAAAATCTCCTTTATCTCACGATTCGCGTCATCTGTATGACCAGCAAATTCATGACTCCAAAAATTGATTGGAGTCATTCCCTGTCGTACTTCAGACAAAAATCTCTTTACGTTTGGAACCTCGCTATCATTTCCCTTCCCCCACCAAACACGATTTTCATCCACTAACTTTTTCCACACGCCTTCCTCTGAGCGCCAAGCCTTTTTTTGAGGCATGATTTGATGCCCCCTTGGATGAGTTATTGGGTAGACGAGGTTCGGACGTTCTTCAGGTGAAAGCGGGTTCAAGAATGGAATCGCCTTCCAAGGTCCTCTAGGGTCATTGTCCGGGTTGCTATATCGGGCATTCGCCTCTTCTTCTCGCTCAATTAACCGAGGTTTGAACTTGTCAGATTTTGCGAAAACAACGACATGATCGATAACAGATGTGAAATCATCGGTATTATTGCTCCGCGTATATCGCTTCTGCCATTCGATTTGCGCGACGAAATTCTCTTCACCGAAAATCTCGTAGCAACATTTTCTAAGGTTATCTACCTCGTGATCATCAATAGTTATAAATATGGCTCCATCATCGGCAAGAAGATTTCGGGCCAGATAAAGACGCGGGTATATCATATTCAGCCAGCGGGAGTGATAACGACCATCAGATTCGGTATTCGTTCCAAACCGTTTACCCTCAGAATCTACTTGTCCCGTATATTGAAGGTACGTTCTTAAGCTCTCTGAGTAATCATCCGGATATATAAATTCTTTGCCCGTGTTGTACGGAGGGTCAATATAGATAACCTTTACTTTGCCCAAGTATGCCTTCTGCAGAAGTTTCAGACTTTCAAGATTATCACCCTCGATAAAGATGTTCTCTGTCGTATCAAAGTCAACGCTTTCATCCACAACCGGTCTTAGAGTACCTAAGCTTGGTGTTTGAATTGTCTTTAGACATTCCATCTTTCCGGGCCAGTTCATACCGTAACGTTCTTTTCCCATATCAACTGTTTGACCTAGGACAGCCGACAATTTTGCGAAATCAATCTTGCCTCCCTCGGTATGTACTTCAGGAAAGATCCTCAAAAGTTGACTGCGTCGCTCTTCAGCAATGTCGCTCGACTTTAAACTTAACCGTTCCAAATTCGCTTCTGCACTCATTCAATTTCCTTTCGGCTATCAAAACCAGCCATATTTGCGTGTCGATGTGTTTCCCAAGGTGTTTAGAACGGTTGACCTCTCAATGGCATCATCCAGTCTCTTGCCCCGAATTATCTCCGCCATTAGATTGTCATCATCTGCTTCTTCCTTCCACACCATCAAGGCTCCTTGACGACTTAACCTAGCCCAAGCGACGAGTGGAACACTATTCGGGACGTTCAATCGGTACATTCCATTATCTGAATAGTATCGAAACCCCATCGCTCGTGTTTCTCCATCAGTACATAAGATATTTACATTGCCAGTTTCGGCGTTAAGCAGTGTCTTCAATGCCTCCCCAGCTTTTTTAGGAAACTCCACTTGAAATGTATGCTCTCCGGTAGAAGACTCCAGACCTGCCCAAACAGCACGACATAGATTCGTGGGAAACAGAGACACACCTTCGTTGATGCCTGTTCCTACGTCCAGCAGCTCTATGTCCGACACCGATCGTTTTCGCTGAGCTCTTGCGAAAGCACGTTCGTAGTCTAGAAGAAGATCAGGGGTGAGCTGTGAAGCCGAACACCAGATTTCCTTGAAAGCCCTTGCAATGCCCTCAGAAATAATCTGATCAGTGGTGGCTAAAATAACTTCGAGATTGTTAAAGAGACCGCCTCTTGTAAAATTTGCGGAACCTACATAACTACAGCACGCGCCATTCATTTGCCCTGAGCTATCAAAACTGTTCCCGCCGACTAATATTTTGGGATGAAAAATACCTGCAGAAAGCTTATAGCAGCGCACCGAATGCCCATTCTCTGCGAGGTATTCAATCGCACGAGGATGCGTGACTTCCCCCGAAAGACCAACAACAACGTATGACGCTTGACCTCGTCCTGCACACAATAATTCGTGATAGCTTTGAGCACCTCCCTCAGAAAGAAAAGCCGATGCCATGCAGACTGCGGAAGGGTTGGACGCTTCTAGCAAACTATGTATCCGTGATGCGGCGTTTGTTAACGGTCCGCTTTTTGTTAAAAAAACTGAGCTCATCAATCAGCTATCCTCAAAAAGGCGTAAAGTACTGGTATTCAAACTAATCGCCATCGAATCTCGAAAATCATCTCTTCAGAAATGCGCTGCTGAAGACGATTTGAAATGTCGTCTAAAAGCACTTCCTTTTTTTGATCGATCTCACGGCTCGCCGCATCGAACGAACGCCACGCTTCGTCGCGCTTTTGCTCAAGACTGCGTTGCTTTTTCTGCAATTCCAGCTTCTCGGGCAAGTTTGCTGCAATTCGTGCCGCTTTCTTATTTTCCTTCACTTCTGCATCCAGGTCATCTAGCGCTGATTTTAATGCGGACCTCCGATCCTCGGCCCACCTATCCAGCTTCTCCACTTCCTCGTCTAACCAAACAGCTCCGCGTGAATTCGCTTCTTCAATATGTTGATTGGTTTTTTGTGTTGCCATCGCCTTCAGCTCGGATCTAGCACCATAATCGATATCGAAAGACCCAACACTGCGCCCCGGAAGGTCCAGCATTCTTCTACATTGATCATCATCTAAAACTTCCCCATCGTCTGTTCTACCAGCAAGAACGATGATGTCCTCTACATCAAGTGCCGTTACTGAAACACGGACGCACATCATGCACCCTGAATCGCCAACCAACAGAGCCAACGCCGCAATATTCTTGCCCGATGAACTCAGATCGAACTCAATCTCTTCATGCGCTACGGCAATTGACTTCGCTCGCTCCAACACCCTTTGGGCTAGCGGATGTCCGGCCCTATAAGTATTTGCATCGTCGACAGACTTTCCAAGCCTGTATGGCCCTGAATGAATCGTTTCGCCTGGGAATGGATTTTTTTCTAACACAAACGACCTCTCTTCCTTTTCAAACTTTGCATGCGGACCAAGAAAATATTTTGTCACTTCCCAAAGCCATCTTTCATGCTTTGAAAGCATCTCTTCTGCCCGAACTTTTCCGACGCGAAGTTTTTCCTGAACTTCTTCATCAAAATTTTCCAGCAACTTGCTTCTGGTGTCGTTCATGCGATTTTCAATTTGCTCTTCAAGATCTTTTTGGAGCTGGTTGAATTCGAACTCGATTTGCTCAGGAGTTCGGCACTGTTGGTAGATCGCCGCGATCCTCTTCTCGAAATCGACGCCAGACTCAATTGCACCCAACACTTCGTCACTTGCACCAAACACACCGCTAAAAAGTTTGAATTTCTCTGAGAGAAGTTCGTAAACCCTTTGATCTGCCGCATTCTTCTTGTTCAAAAAGTTGACCACTACGACATCATGCTTTTGCCCATAGCGATGACATCGCCCGATTCGCTGTTCGATGCGTTGCGGATTCCACGGCAAATCGTAATTAACCACAAAGCTACAAAACTGGAGATTCACACCCTCCGCCGCGGCTTCCGTCGCTATCATGATCGTCGCATTATTTCGAAAATGCTCAACCAACGCTGCCCGCATATCCGCGGTGGCGGAACCGGACACTTTGTCTGTTCCTTCGTGTCGTTTTACCCAGTCCTTGTAGATCGCCTTAGAATGCGGATCAGAGTTTGAACCATTGAATGTAACTACTTTCCCTGAGTAGGCCGATTTTGTAAGGACTTCACGCAAATAGTTTTGGGTGCGCGTGGATTCGGTAAATATAATCACCTTTTTCTCTGCACCAAGCTCCTGAAGCTTTTCAAAACCTTTTTGCAGAGCAACTAAGAGTACTTCACCTTTTGAATTCGTTACGATCGAATGAGCCAACTTCTGAAACTCACGCAACAACCCCAGCTCATGACGAAGGCTATCAAGTTGATCAGGACTCAAAATCTTCGTTTCAGCTTCAGCTTCATCCTCGTCCCACTCATCGGCCAACTGCTGCGCGGACTCAATGTCTGGAATCGCCTCTGCGACGTCAAATTCATTAGATGCAGCAAGAGAATTTGCTTCAAGATCCTGGAGGCGGGTCACAAGAGTATCGAGGGTCCCTGAAATTGCAAAAGTAGATGAAGCGAGAAGTTTACGAAGGATGAGCGTCATCAACTTGCGTTGACTAGAAGGAAGCGCTATCAGATTTTCTCGCTGCAAATAGTCGGATACTAAATCGTACAATTTTTGTTCATCGTCATTCGGAAAAAACTCTTGTGTCAGGGGAATTCGATTTGTGTACCGGATGTACTCCAAGACTTGTCGACGTAACGTTCTTTGGCAGACAGTTTTAAGCCGCTCGCGAAGTCTCTTGAAGTCACCGTCGTCTCGCAATGTTGCAAATTGCGATTTAAAACTTTTCAAATCTCCGAAAATAAACTCATCCACTACGCTTACGAGACCGTAGAGTTCGAGAAGAGAGTTTTGCAGTGGAGTCGCAGTGAGGAGAGCCTTCGGCGCATGCGAAACGGCACTTTTGATGGCATTCGCAATACGATTATTTGGTTTGTAAACATTTCTAAGGCGATGCGCTTCATCAATGACAACAAGATCCCATGGAATCTGCTTTAGATATGGTTCTTTTGAACTGGCAAATTGGTAGGAACAAATGACCACGTTGGAATCATCGAAGGGATTCAGCCTTCCAGCCCGGACGGCGGCGTCAAACGTACTTTTTTCCAAAATTGCCGAAGGCAGAAAGAACTTGTCTGCTAGTTCCTGACTCCACTGCTTTCGCAGCGTGGCTGGTGCGATTACCAAAAGGCGTCGTTTTCGCTCAGCCCATTTCTGCGACAGCAAAAGACCTGCTTCAACAGTCTTACCAAGTCCAACCTCGTCAGCAAGTATCGCTCCCTTGGACAAGGGCGACCTAAATGCAAATAGTGCCGCATCGATCTGATGGGGATTTAGATCCACTTGAGCGTCTGCTAGAGATGCAGCTAATTTTTCAACACTGCTTGCCGGTGAACGTTTAGTTAGTTCGGTCGCGAAGTACTTTGCTTGGTGTGGAGTGATCGTCATTCCGTTATCTCTTTTTCATTTTCGTCTGACGTTTGCTCTGCTCCACCGCCGCCAATGATCCATTCGTCGACTTCTGTCGCCTTAAATTTCCAAAGTCGGCCGATTCGGTGCGCTGGAATCTTTCCGCGATCCAGCCATCGATAAACCGTCTCTTTGGATACCCCTAGATGCAAGGCAATGCCTTCCACCGAAAGCCAACGCTCTGGCTGATCGTTCATGCAACTTCCCTCTAACGAGCGAATTTCTATGGAGATTATCTACGACAAGCTGTGACAAGTAAAGACAATTTGAGACGAAATTGGTCCAGGCGGTGCTAGGCAAACCTTTCCCCCTGAAAATAGGGCTCTGACTGCCGATAACAAGGGGTGGAGCTTTTACTTTCCGACAGGAGGATTTGTGGGGCAAAAGAACCGACTGTTAACCAAATCGAGATTCAAAGTCGGCGCGGAGTGCCCAACTAAGCTCTTCTATTTGGACAATCCGGAGTATGGAAACAAAAAGGTCGATGATCCCTTCCTCCGTTCCCTAGCTGACGGGGGCTTTCAGGTCGGAGAACTCGCTAAACTTTATCATCCGAACGGCGTCGAAGTCACAGAGCGCGATTACGATCAATCCCATAAGTCAACCATCACCCACCTTTCACATGATCAAGCGACCATTTTTGAGGCAGCAATACGCTACGATGATCTATTCGTTCGTGTCGACGTTCTAATCAAGAATGGCGCAAAGTTAGAAGTCATCGAAGTCAAGGCCAAGAGCTTCGACTGCACGGAGGAAAGCCCCTTTTTCACAAAGAAGAAAACGCTTCGGAGCGAATGGCAACCATATTTGCTGGACATTGCCTTCCAAGCTTACGTGACTCGAAAAGCTTTTCCTAACTCGACCGTTAGCAGTTATCTGATGCTCGCAGATAAATACGCCACCGCCACCGTAGACGGATTGAATCAGCGATTCCTCATACGTCGAAGCGAAAATCGCCAAACCAGCATCTTGGTCCGGTCAGGAACAATACAAGCCGACTTAGGCGCGCCTATCCTATGTCGGGTGAATGTTGATGAAGTTGTTCACTACATTCACAACGAAATGTACGGGAGTTATGCCGCTTGGGAAGCTTACGTCAGATCGCTCGCGGACTTGATAAAAAACAACGCTCGCCATCCAGCCAACTTGTCAGCGGACTGCAAACATTGTGAGTTCCGAATTGAGCCAACAAAGTTCGCAAAGGAAACAAAGATCGGCTTTTTGGAATGCTGGCAATCAGCGGGAGTTGATGCCTCAAGTTACAGCAAACCTATGGTATTTGACATTTGGAACTTCCGACGAACCCAATCAGTGTTAGACAGTAAGCGCTACTTCATGGATCAAGTCGTCGAGATGGATGTCAACCCCCAGCCAGGGGACAACCCCGGTCTGTCCAGCTCGCAAAGACAGTGGCTTCAAGTTGAAAAGGTTCGCCGAAATGATCAGAGTTCTTATTGTGACGTAAAAGGTCTGTCTACAGAAATGCGATCGTGGAAATTTCCACTGCATTTTATCGACTTTGAAACAACAATGACGGCTTTGCCATTTAGCAAGGGACGACGACCTTACGAACAGATTGCATTCCAATTTTCCCATCATACCGTTGACGCAAAAGGGCGCATTGAACACAAGACGCAATATATTTTCCGCGAACGCGGCGCCTTCCCGAATTTTGCGTTTGTTCGTGCGCTAAAAAGCGCCCTTGGCAATGATGATGGAACAATCTTCCGATATTCGAATCACGAAAACACAGTGCTTTGCCAAATCATTGACCAATTGTCGGCTGCAAGTGCATCAACTCCAGACGCAGATGAGCTAATCTCCTGGATAAAAACTATTACCAATGGCAGCGGTGGCAGAGGCGCTTGGACTGGAAAACGTTCAATGGTGGACCTCTGCGAACTGGTCAAGAGATACTATTACGATCCAAATATGAACGGATCGAATTCGATAAAAAAGGTTCTGCCAGCAATTCTCAAAGACTCTAACTTTCTCGCAACAAAATACTGCAATCCTGTTTATGGCACGAACGAAGGCATAAAAAGTCTCAACTTCCAAAAATGGACCTGGTTAAAGCGTGATACCTCTGGCCAAATCGCTGACCCATACAAACTGCTTCCACCAATTTTTTCTGATGAAGAAATGGAAATAATAGAGCCAATAGTCAATGCGTCTGAGATTGCCGACGGCGGGACTGCAATGATGGCATTTGCAATGATGCAGTTTACTGAAATGACCGACGCGGAAGCTAAGAAGATTCAGGATTCGTTGCTGAAGTATTGCGAACTGGATACGTTCGCGATGGTGATGATTTTCGAGCACTGGAAGCATCTCGTTGATTCGCAGACAAAAAGACCTCATGCGGCCTGATCTGACCGCATGAGCCTGATAAGTGGCCCTATTGAGGCCGTGCCACAAGCATAAGGGCGATTTTTACACCGATTGCAATTAACGTCGCCGCTATCCCAGCAAAGCGCAATATGATTGCACGACTGTTCTGACCTTTGATTCGGAATACAATGACCAGCTTGAAGTCGTCATTTTTCTTGATTTGATTCGCTTGAGTCATTTCGAGCCCTCCCTCGCCCGAGCCGTCAGGCAAAGTGGGGAGGCGAGAAATGCGACGAATCGCTTTCACCACCGACGACGCTGCATCTGTCCGGCAAATTCCGAATGACAATACATCCGCAATCTATCTCGACCTCGGCATAGGGAAATGATTACCTCAGTTCCGGGTGTCTGCAGTTTTTCTTTCCTTTGAACCTTACCTTGCTCGTTTTCTGTGTCGCTCCCAGCTGGCGCCATCCTTTAACCGCCTTCGCACAAGTTTCGCGCCTCCGCTGCACTGCGGCACGCCCCTTGTCTAGCAGCTTCGGCTGAGTCTGGCTGGCTGTCCGCTGTTTTGACCTCACCCTTTTCAATTTCTAGCGAGAAAAGGGCTTCGGCCCAAAACCACTAACGAACAATGGAGTTTCAAAATGGAAATCAAGAACAGCAACACCAACAACGCAACTTTCGTCAACCCAACCAGCGTCCGCGTCAGCAAAGATGGCCGCTACTTGATCATCGCCCTACCAGGGAACCAAGTACTTCGCAAACCGCTCAACTACTTCAGAGCGATCCTCAACAATGTCGCCGGCACTCTCCAAAACGGCGCAGTTGGCTAACACGGATGGGGCCTTCCTGGCCCCAAATCCTTAATCAAAGGAGTAATCTGAAATGGAACATATTGTTGAAGCATTGACTCAAATTGCCATCAGTAAAGCGATACCATTCTGCTACGGATGTTATACCAGGGCGCCATCTGGTCGCTGCACCAAATGTCTAAGTGATGATTTAATGTTTGAATTGCCTCAAGTAGGAGTTGAGTATGGCACGGATTGGCTCCGCCGCGAAATCCTGCGCGAACATCTTACCCCTGCTGATACGAATGAAGCCTTCGAGCAATCTGTTGCAGAATGCTACCCAGAAAGGGTCCAAATCGGTTGGATCGAATATGACACTGTCACAGCCATCAAGCAGCTTGATCCGGTATCCTGGAAAATCGCTCACGACGAATGGATTGATGCCGAAGTTTCGGACGGAAATCTCATCACCTTTGACCACGGATCGAACTACTTCTGGACTTACGACATTGAGCGATTTATCGCAGAACAGTCGCAGAAAGATGAATCGCCGCATGTCTAATTGGCACCAGTACCTGTGTCGGACTTAGTGCCGATACAGGTACTCGCGTAAATTGCTAGTGCTGCAGTTTGCCTGCCAATAGTGCGCCTAAAAACTCTTCACGAGTTGCACCACGACGCTCCTTTAAAAAGCTCTGAAACAACAACTCCATGCGATCTTTGTTGGACAACGCCTTGTCGCGAATCTCGGCAATGTGCGCATCATTGATCAAAGCCAATCCGCACCAGATGAGGTCGTCGGCCTTGATGCTTCTGCCAACCCGATCTTTGTTCGATTGTTTGAGCAGTTGCTCTAACTTTGCTTTGGTTCGCTGCTTCACGCGGATTGGCGCTGATGATGCAGTTCCTTTCCGCTTCTGCGTCACTTGCGACTCACCGTTTGCAACACTTTGTACCTTGTTTGTAGCCATGGTTTTTACTCCCGAAGAAATTCGATTTAATATTGAACGCGAATTTCTCGACTGATTTCGTCGGAGGGAGCAGAAGCTGCATTTTGCGACTTCCAAATAGAGGTGGGCCAAAGTGGGCCAAATTTCATACACAAAGATACTTATCAATACCAGTCGTGAGCAAATCTAGGCGGTGAAATTGTGTTGTAAACACCTGTAAATACTAACCGATACTTTTCCATACTAAAACATAAGGTACCTCCTGGGGCATGGGCGGCATGGGCGGGATGATGTAATAAGATGCTGATTTTAAAGGCTTAAGCCGTTAAGATCAGCTCTATTTTCCGCTAGTTCGACATTTTTTTAAGCCCTGATCGGAAGTAATTTCGATCAGGGCTTTGTTATTACTGTGAAATATCTGTCATGCCATCGCGAGAAAGATTATTTTAGGTGTATTTTATTGAAATTTAATCTATAAATTAGTACAATTCTAATCTAGAGAATGGTTTTGATTTTTCTCGTTTTCAACTTCATTTATAGAGTTTATACCAATAAATGAGCACAAAAATAAACAAACTCCTCTCGAAGTGGGCCAAAGGAGCAGTCGGGACCAGCTCATGGATGGAAGCGAGCGGCATCGGTCCAGACCTCCGCAAAGCTTACAAAGAGAGCGGATGGATCAAGGCAATCGCAAGTGGCGCCTATACAAGATTTGACGATTCGGCTGAGTGGCAAGGCGCGTTATATGCAATGCAAACCCAGCTACATCTACCAATTCACGCAGCTGCATTGACAGCAATCGAATTAAAAGGTCGCGCGCATTTCATTCCTCAAGCCGACAAGCACCGGGTCTATCTCTTCGCCAGGCGAGATACCACCATTCCAAAATGGAAAAATGCTTTACCAGACGCTGAGAGACTTCACGTCACTAAAACGGAAATCTTTGCCAACGTGGACGATGCAGGGCTATCGAAATTCAACTGCGGTGATTTTTCTATCACTATCTCAGCACTGGAACGAGCCATGATGGAATTTCTCTACCTAGTTCCTAAAGTTCACTCTACAGACCATGCCAGAAAGATCATGGAGTCGCTGACAACGCTAAGACCCCATGTGGTGCAGGAGCTGCTAGAGAACTGCAATTCGGTAAAAATCAAACGCCTCTTTCTTGCTCTCGCTGAAGAGGCGGATCACCGCTGGTTTGTTCAAATCGATAAAGAAAAATTGGACCTTGGTTCAGGCAAGCGAACCATCGACCCAGGTGGCACGTTCAACTCGACATACCTGATAACCATCGCTGCTCGGGAGCTCGCCTAATGAACAAGAGCTTCCTTGAGCAAGTGCGATTGATGCTCCAGTGCTTGCCCATCGTCATGGAAAACGAGGCATTTGCCCTCAAAGGCGGCACAGCTATCAATTTTTTTGTGCGCGATATGCCGAGGCTATCTGTTGATATCGACTTAACCTACTTGTCGATAGCGCCCCGAGAAGTTTCGCTTAAGGCCATATCTGATGCCCTTGACCGCTCTGGAACGGCCATACGAGGGCTACCCGCTACCGTCGAAAAAATAAGGCCTGCAGGCTCCAAGCACATTCACAAGTTGCTTGTGATAACTCCAAAGGCTCAAGTTAAAATCGAACCCAACACCATCATTCGCGGCACCGTTTTCCCGCCTAAAGACTTAGAGCTCGTCTCAAAGGCGCAAGAGGCATTTGAAGTAGCGCTCAAAGTTTCGTGCCTCGACGAAGATGAGCTATATGCAGGAAAAATTTGTGCCGCACTCGACCGTCAGCATCCGCGGGATCTGTTCGATATGGGAGATTTTTTCTCATTCCGCAAACTGACCGAACGCTTGGGTCAAGCTCTCGTGATCTATATCGCGTCATCGCCTCGCCCGATGCACGAACTCCTTTCGCCAAATCCCCAAGACGTCAGCAAAATATTTTCCTCAGAATTTCAAGGAATGACCACAACGGCCGTAACCCTTGATGAACTTTTAGAAGCTCGCACGACATTGTTTGCAACCGTCATCAATTGTTTGCCAGCAAAGGGCAAGGAATTCTTGCTCACTCTAAAAGCAGGAGCACCCAAGTGGGAACTACTTGATTACGTCGATGCTAAGTCGCTTCCAGCGATAGGATGGAAGCTTCAAAATCTAGAAAAGCTCGACAAAGCCAAGCGCAGCAGCCAACTCTCCAAACTAGAACGCGCCCTCAAGTAGCGCTTTCCAAATCTGCTAGCTGCCCACAATTTCAACCGGAGTCCGGAGTTTTTAAGGGTAGACTCCGGGCAAATCCTCTCTATCTGCCTTTCAGTACTGGCAAGGAACGACTTCGAATAAAGCGAAACCTGCCGGAGCACCAGGGCGCGCAAACTCAAAGTAATCTCTTGGGTTTCGTTCGAGCGCGTGCCCACTTAAATGGGGCGTTTATGCCCGGTTTGACGTGGCCTGCTCCAATCGCTAGACTTGCAGTTAAACGATACCCGTCCTGCAGGATGTTCAATGCCGCGAATGATTCAAAATCGTTTATTTTTATTTCTAATGCCGTTATTTGCGACATTCATGCCGTACATCGCATTTGCGCATGGGATCAGCGACGAACAGAAAGCCAGGATGCTGTCCGGAGGTTATCTTCAATACATGATCCTCGGCGCAGAACATATGCTCACGGGCTACGACCATCTATTATTTCTGTTTGGTGTCGTTTTTTTTCTTACTACTTTTCGTGACGTTGCAAAATTCGTTACAGCATTCACCCTCGGTCATTGCCTCACTCTAATTTTCGCGACGTTTTATCGTATCACTTGGAATTACTACCTCATTGATGCCATCATCGCGCTCAGCGTCATGTATAAGGCCTTCGACAACAACGGTGGCTTTAAAAAACACCTAAACACTAAATCACCGAACCTGCTTGCCATGGTGTTCGGATTTGGATTGTTGCACGGATTCGGACTTTCAACGCGACTTCAACAGCTCCCACTCGGTGAAGACAGCACGGGAATGCTTTTTCGTATTCTAAGTTTTAACGTCGGAGTCGAACTCGGGCAGGTTCTCGCACTTGCGATCATGGTGTATGGATTGTCAACTTGGCGAAAGAAGGAGTCCTTCCAACGCTTTAGCTACGCCTCAAATTCACTCTTAATGTTTGCCGGCATATTTCTTCTTTTCATGCAAATGCACGGCTATTGGCACGATTCGCACCCAGATGATTTCAGGTTCCCAGAGGCGGAGCATCGTCACGCCCATGAAGATATGGACATTGAGAACGAACAGAAGGAGTCAGGTCGTGAGAACTTGGAATAAAAACTTTTTTGGTCAGTTTTGCTCATTCAGCTTCGCAACGGCACTTGCTACAGGGGCGTTCGTTACATCTCCCATCTTGGCAAGTGGTGACAGTGAGTGCCACTTCCATGGAAACAGACCCGCAACGGAAGCCACGGTTCTAACTTGCGCGGAAATGCACAAGTCTCGACTGATAAAAAAGGGAACCCTCGAGTCCACCTGGACCAACATTAAGTATGATTCTATTCAGCAGGCTAGCGTCAAGAACGGCAAAAGAGAATGGAAAGTGATCTTTAAGGACCCAGCCGCTAAAGACAAAGCCAAAGAGAATCTCTACATGTTTTTCTCTATTCCCGGCAACTTCTTGGCATCAAACTTCACAGGCAACTGAACATCATGAATTATCTGCCACGACTGGGATATCATACGAAATTAGATGCCTTGGCAAATGCTCGCAAGCTCGTCATCTCCATTGGCTGCTTGGTCGCGATGTCTAGCTCAGCTTTCGCCGCCACCGCCGTGCCGTCTTCCATCGGCGAAGGGCAAGGCGAAAAATCTAGCTTAGGCGTTTATGAGCTAAAGATTCCCGGTCCAGGCACGCAATTCAACGACCCGTCTTGCAAAGCCGAAGCAACCACCATCGCCGAAAACTTTGCCAAGACCTCGGGCGCAGTGATCGTCGAGGTTGATTGCCAGTCGGGCTCCGCAAATGTGCACAAGGCGATCATCTATTATGTTGCCAGTGCTCGCGTGAGCATTTACGACGCCAATCGCGACATCGTTCCGACCCCCCTCGGTCAGGGAAGTTGACGCATAGAAATTCAGAATATTCCGGAAAACAGGGGGCGGGTTAGAAATCCCGTAATGCCTCATTATTCCAGTGAGATGAAGCAAACCATGGTGACGAAGCTATGTTCCCCAGGTGGGCCTTCGGTATACCAATTAGCCAAGAAGTCCGGTATATCGCCGAGCAGTTTGCACAAATGGGTGCACGCGCTTGGTGGTGGAGGACGAATGGCAAAGGATCGAAAACCAGAGGATTGGGGCCCGAAGGAGAGGTTTCAAGCGGTCCTTGATGCTCAGGACCTCGACGAGCAAAAACTTGGTCAGTTTTTGAGGACGAAGGGCCTACATAGCTCTCAGATCACTGAGTGGCGAAAAGAAGCCCTGACCATTGCCATTCAATCTGGTGGCAAGCGGGGACGTCCCCGCAAGGATCCAGAGCTTGTTGCGGCCGAAGTACAGATCACGGCACTTAAGCGCGATTTGCGCCGCAAAGAAAAGGCTCTCGCGGAGGCGACTGCCATTATGATTCTCCAAAAAAAAGCCCGGGCACTTTGGGGGGTAGACGAGGACGACGAGTGAGTCTTGACGCCAGAAATGAAGCGGTAAAATTAATTTCTGAGGCTCAATCAAGTGGCACACGCCTTAACGCCGCTTGTCGGGTGATGGATATTGGTGTCCGCACGTTTGAAAGATGGCTAAGCGATCCCGCCGGCGACAGCCGGCGTGGTCCCGTGACGGAACCGGCGAATAAATTGTCGCCGGCGGAGCGGGATCACCTTTTAACGATCGCCAATTCGGCGAAATATCGAGACAAATCGCCTTCACAAATAGTGCCCTTGTTAGCGGACCTTGGCGAATACGTGGCATCAGAATCGACTTTTTATCGTGTTTTGAAGGCAGAAAGTTTGATGGCGCACCGATCAAAGTCCAGCCCCAGAAAACATGCGCGTCCACCAGAAATCAAAGCTCTGAGGCCCAATGAGCTTTGGAGCTGGGACATAACCTATCTGCCAACGCGGGTGTCTGGTCTGTATTTTTATTTGTATTTTGTCGTCGACATTTATAGCCGAAAAATCGTCGGATTTGCGGTCAAGGAGCAACAAACGAGCGATCACGCTGCTGACATGATCTCTAAAATATGCGAGATCGAAGGAATCACGCGCGGGCAGCTAAAACTGCACAGCGACAATGGCAAGCCAATGAAGGGCGCAACCATGCTGGCAACCCTGCAAGGGCTCGGCGTAATTCCGTCGTTTAGTCGTCCCCATACTAGCGACGACAATTCGTTTTCAGAGTCACTTTTTCGCACCCTGAAATATTGTCCACAATATCCATCGAAGCCATTTGCAACGATTGAGGAGGCGAATGAATGGGTGACAGATTTCGTGCAATGGTACAACGAAGAACAACTGCATAGCGCGATCAAATTCGTGACACCCGGATCACGTCACCGAGGTGAAGACGATGCAATCCTTGCAAATCGCCGGACCATATACTTAAAAGCCAAAGCAAAAAAGCCGGAGCGATGGAGCGGAGAACCCAGGAATTGGAACAAACCTTTGGAGGTATTTTTAAATCGCTTGAAAGCAACCCATGCGTCAGGTACGAAATTAGCGGCGTAACTTTATGCGTCAACTATCCTGAAAAACACCGTAACTGACACTGGGATCTCAACGAGCGCCCTCGCGCAATCTGGGCCATCTGGGCCATCTGGGCCATCTGGGCCATCTGGGCCATCTGCGCCGCCATCAACCGGCGCAAGCTCCAAGCCAAGCGACGAATGCCACACCGTATTTGATGCCGTTATCGCAGCCGCTCCGAAAAGAGGCGACTATACAAACGCTGTTCTAGGCTGTTCCGTCCCAGGCAACCGACCCCAGTTTTTGGGGGTAAAATCCCAGGCAGTGACACCGGGCAAATCAGGGGCTAATCCCACCCAGTGACTCCACTTTGCCGGGGTGAAATCCCA
>Ga0247843_1005268_pt1 | contig 18177 bp, 14 predicted proteins | sample LaCruzMarch2017__FD_192420 | JGI IMG/M metagenome (GOLD analysis project Ga0247843, IMG submission 192420) | Freshwater microbial communities from meromictic Lake La Cruz, Castile-La Mancha, Spain - LaCruzMarch2017_8m | ecosystem: Environmental > Aquatic > Freshwater > Lake | place: Spain...
GTATTTGTCTGCCGGGCCGAACACATGAAAGTGTGCGTCGCAGGCGTTAGCGGGGGCGGTAAAGGCAACTTTTTCGTTTAAATCAAAGGACACGAGTGAGGCTCCGGCGAAACGCGAAAGGGTGAGGACTTAATTTTACTTCGTCATCCCGCCGATCAGTTCTCTTAGCGCTGTGGCATCTTTGCTAGCTGCCGCGGCCAGGTAGGCCGTATCGTTGCCCGCAATTAAAAATTTAGCACCCAGTTCAATCAGCTGCGTTTGCAATTCAGTATCGCCACGAATGCCGCCAATACCCATTGCGATGTTGTGCTTTTTGCAGGCCTTGGCAACGGTTTGATAGGCCTCAAGCAGCTTGGGATGGCGCAACTGCCCAGGGATGCCCATTTCAGTGCACAGATCGTTTGAACCGATCAACAGCATATCGACACCTGGCACCGCGGCAATCGCTTCGGCGTTGGCAATGCCTTCGGGTGTTTCAAGCATGATGATGACCATCGTGTCGGCGTTACCCGACTCGTTGACTTTGGCGAGTGGCATCGCTTTGTAGGCGGTGGCAGGGCCTGCGCCCATCACTGAACGATGCCCCAATGGCGGGTACTTGGCGTACGACACGATGTTGCGTGCCTGCTCGGGGGTGTTGACGTGCGGCAAGATCACGCCTTGCGCTCCACCATCCAGCACGCGCGAGATATCTTGTCCAAGATGGCCAGGTACGCGCACCAGCGCTGTGACGCCGTAGGCGATTGCGGTGATGCAAATGGCTGAGGTCGTGTCAAAGCCGATTGGGCTGTGTTCCATATCGACATACAAACAATCAAACCCGGCCGCCCCTACCAGGGGGCCAATATCAACGGTGCGCGATTGACGCAAGCCGATGCATAAAGAGACCTCGCCAGCGGCCAGGCGTGCTTTAAGTTTGTTTTCCATGTTGGAGGACCTTTGACAAAATTAAATGAGGATGATCACTAAATGTCGATAGTGAGCTTCAGCTAAAACGCTGAGTTTTGCTGTTGAGACGAAGTGCTGCGATGACCACTCCACGGGCTCTGTGCGGCTATTTCCGATTCGGTCAAAGGTAATAAGCCATTCAGCTCAAATCACCTTGTTGATATTCGGGCTGAGTCTTGATCATGCAACCGCTATTCTTGCTTGATCTTCGCGCGCGTAATCACTTCAGACCACAGGGTCGTCTCGCTTTGTACCATCTTGGTAAACGTTGCAGGCGAGGTTGAGATGGCTCTTACACCAGTCGCAGCAAACACCTCAACAACTTTTGGGGTGGCGACGGCTTTGACGATCTCTTTTTGCATGCGGTCAATGATTGCCGGTGGAGTGCCGGCTGGTGCCATCATGCCAAACCAATACATCATCTTATAGCTTGAAAAACCCGCCTCGGTAAAGGTCGGTACGTTGGGCATGTTTGGATGACGCTTTTCGCTGCTTACGGCTAAGCCGAGTAGGCGATTGTCTTTGAGGTAGGCGCTCGCCGTGCCGACGCTGCTGATGGCGATATCGACGCGATCTGCGGCCACTTCCATCAAGGCTGGGGCGATGCCCTTAAAGGGGATGTGAATTAACTCAAGCTTGTTTTGTAATAAAAAGGCCTCCATCGCCAACTGAGCTGAAGACCCTTGCCCACCAGAACCAAAAGTGAGTTTGCCAGGCTGACTGCGAGCCAGTTCGACCACCTCTTTGAGTGTCTTGACGGGTAGGCCAGGGCGGCCTACGAGTACCGCGGGGGCATCGGCTAACAAAGACACTTGCATGATGTCTTTAGGCGAATAAGGCAGTTTTTCGTACAACGCCGCCGAGACGGCAAACGAATTGTCTGTGACTAAAAAGGTATAGCCGTCGGGTGCGGCCTTGGCGACTAAGTCGGTGCCCAGCGTGCTGCCTGCCCCACCTTTGGTTTCAACGATGATGGGCTGCCCGAGCTTGGCGGATAGCTCAGCCCCGACGGTGCGCGCGGCAATGTCTGTGAATGACCCCGCGCCAAACGGCTCGACGATACGGATGGGTTTGGTCGGCCAGGCAGGGGCGGCCGGGCTTGAAGCGACGACGGCGTTTGACAGCCCGGCAGGGGCGGTGGATTGAGCAACGGCGAGAAAGGGCGCAAGCACAAGGGCGCCCACGCTAACTAGCATCTTGGCAAAAAAGGTGATTTTCATGGGCTTGTCCCGTGTTTTTTGTAGTTCTGATACTCTGCGATTTTGAGCGTTTGGTGCAGCTTTGTCTATTCATGTGAACCCTAATAAAAGGGTCGTCTTAGCCCTTATTGCGGGCCTCGTGTTGCTAGGCGTCGCATTACGCCTCTATGGTCTCGAACAAAAAATCGTCTGGCATGACGAAGTCGCGACCCGAGTGCTAGCCGCCGGTGCCACCATGGCGGCGCAGATGCAAGGTCTGTATCACGCCCAAGTGCTGACGGCGGGTCAAGTGCTGCAATATCAGCAAGTGCAGCAGGGCACCTCGGTGCTAGCGTTGATCGCGGATTTGGCGCAGCATGATCCACAGCATCCGCCGCTTTATTATGTCTTGGCTAAAGTGTGGGTCGATTTTTTGGGTGATTCGGTTTACGCCTTACGTACGCTCTCGGTGCTGTTCAGTGGGCTAGGGCTGCTGGCGATGTATTGGTTTGTGCGTGAGTTAGCAGCAAGTCGCCGCGCGGCATTAACAGCGATGTTGTTGATGGGCGTATCCCCGCTGTTTATTCTGTATGGCCAAGAGGCTCGCGAATACGCCTTATGGGCGCTGACCTTATTACTGTCGAGCGCCGCGTTATTGCGAGCTCTGCGGGTCAGCCGGACGGTGCCAACTCTTCTTGATCAAAATAAACTGGACCTAGTTGCGTCGCGAAAGGATCACGTTGGCGAAAGTGTTAGGTCTGTAACAGTTTGGGCTTTGTCAGATGTGCAGCGCGCCTGGTTGCTCTACGGTTGCTCGTTGTTGGTGGCCGTTTATACCTCCCTATCGACCCTGTCGCTGATCCTGGTGCAGATTTTGTATGTGGCCACCGTCACACGTTTGCAGTGGTCGCGTACCTTGTACGGCTTTATCGTGAGCCTGAGTGCAGTCGGTTTGCTCTGTTTGCCTTGGGCACTGAACTTGCTGCGTAACTTTGAAGCCTTTAGTGCCTCAATGGCATGGTCTTCAGTGATTGTGATCCCTCGCACGGCCGTGCTTAGAATTTTATCGTTGAATGTGACGCGTAACGTATTTGACTTTTGGCCTGAGGTTGTACAAGACCAGTGGTTGCCGATTGCCGCCTCTGTGGCTTGCGTCACGGTGATTGTGGTTGCGTGTGTGTGGGTGTTTAGACACACGCGGCGAGAAACTCGACTCTATCTTTTACTCTTACTCGTACTGCCCACGTCGATGCTGTTGCTTCCAGATTTGTTGTTCGGGGGGATTCGCTCGTCGAACGCGCGTTATTTAATGCCGGTGTGGTTGGCCGTGGTTGCGGTGCTGGCGAATGCGCTTGATCAGGCTCTTACGCTCGCGGCCCGAGCTTTAGAACGTGAACGTAGCAGTCGCGGCCAGGGCGTGTACTCGAGTCGTCAGAGAGTGGTGGGGATCTTGCTTTGCTTAGCTGTGTTGTGCCTTGTGGCCTTGCCAATGGCCACAAATATCTTACATGCACAGCAGCAAGCCCCGTGGACCAAATCGCTGAGCATCAGCTTGCCCGAGGTGGCTAAAATCATCAATCAATCGACCAGCCCTTTGATGATTGGCAATCAAGAGCGGCATCACCCAGGTAATCTTTTTGCGTTAGCAAATTTATTGAAACCAGAGACCAAGATGCAATTGCTACCGATCGCCTTGGAGTCGAGTTGGAGGTTGCCAGCGCACAAAGGTGACGTATTTTTATATAGTCCGACCGATCAGTTCCGCCGCGCGTTAGAAAAAAACAATCAGGTGAAGTCAACGCTTGTCTTCGAAGATTTATTTTTGCAACTGTGGAAAATTGAAGATTAATTATCTCTGCAACTGCAACTGCAACTGCAATTGTGGAAAGTTGAAGATTGATTACCTCTGTAACCAAGGTGCAGACTGTCGCCAGTCTGCGTCGCTACCCCACCATTTTAAAGAGCTGAAAAAATCCATCAGACGCTTTTGTGGTGGCGGTACCCATTGAGCAATTGTCACAGACTTTAATTCAGAACCCATCGAATCTCGCGTCGGTGAAAACTTGCCCGCAAGCTCTTCACTGCAGATCGGCCAAGTATTGACGTGAAAGCGCATGGGTAATTGTGGGATCGGAGTGGGCAGGCCCGCGCGGCGAACGTGAATCAGTTTGTCGTCGACAAACCAGCGAATCTCCTCGGGCTCCCATTCAATCGCATAGCGATGAAAGTCAAGTGACGCATCAAAGCCAAGGTCAATCACCACAGGGGTGCCACGCAAGCCGTAGTTATATAAATCGCCCGGTTGCCCTGGATTATAAAAAACGTTGAGCAAGATCTTAGTGGTGTCGTTACCTAAAAATTCGGCATCGATTTCTTGCCAGGGATCAAAGCGATACAGAAAAAAACTTGAAACCACACCGGGTTCTTTAGTGGGCTTAAAGACCGTTTCAAAACGACCAAATTTGAAGTGAGCCTCTGGCGTATCTTTGGTGGTGAGATCGGCAGCAGTGTACGCACGGTCTTGTGCGGCCTGGCGTTCAATATTGAGCTTGACCCCGCCCTCGGGCATTTGCACGATATTGTTCGGAGAAAACACGGCTTGATTACAAAAGAAAGTGGTGTCCATCCGATCCCAGTAGGTTGAATCGATGGTTTTGAAGGTATCGGTTCGTAGCGCTTTGAAGTTGCCTGAGCGGCTACCTGCCGTAGGAGCAGCGCTCGGTGTCTGCGTGCAATAGCTCGATGCTTTTTTGAACGGGACGATCCATGGGTCGGTATCAAACTGTTGTGCCGTGCAGGCGACGGGTGCCGCTGGGATCGAACTGCTTGGTCGATACAACACGCCAACAGCAAAAATCACTAAACCGAAAAAGAGTGCGGGCCGAAGCATGGTGGGGATCCTAGAAAAAAAGGTCGTAGCGGGTAGAGTTACGCCAGAGCGTGTTGTAGCGCGAGGGTGCGCACGAGACACAGCGCGCCAGCGATTTTGCCCTGTCAGGCAATCTAGCAGGCCGAGCAAAATCCCTGCGATATCTAGGTAGAAAGCAATTGGGTAGGTAATGACGCTTTTAAACACGGTGCGTGCAGTCGCCTGGCGAAAGCCTACTAAGCCAAGTAATAAAACGATGATGGGCGCGCCTAGGCCAATGAGTCCGATGACTTGCACCGCGCCATGAATCGGTAAGGCTGCGCGAGACAGGTCGCCAACAAGGGCGGCATGTAATACGTTCATCAATACGATCAACGCTGGCGCAAACCAAGCCCACAGCAACAACACTTCAAGCACACGCGCCGCAAATTGCCTTGTGCCTTGAGTGTGCGCGATCCCAAGCGCAACGCATAAGCTTGCGCCCAAGGCCGTGGCTTGTGACAGCCACGACAGCTCAGTGAAAAAATATACGCCGATCAGTGCGTGTAAAACAAACACGCCAAGCACGATTAAATAATGGGTGCCGTGAAACAGAAACTGGAGTCGATCGCGGGTGCGAACAGGCGCCTGACGCAGGAGTAAAAGATGTTTAAAGAAAGCGGTCGTGTGCCCACTTGCCCAGCGTCTGCGGCGCGCTAAAAAACTGTACAAATTGGGCGAGGTCTCTTCGCGTGAACCGCTGTGCGGATTTGCTACCACCTTGAGCCCGTTCATAAACAGGCTATAGCTCAAATCAATATCTTCAGTGATGCAATGGGTAAGCGGCGACGACTTTAAGAGGGCGGTACGCATGACCGCCGTGGTGCCAGTAAAAAAGACAGTCAGGCCGAGCCGAGTAAACGCAGCGTTAAAGAGTTCGCAGCCGGTGTGTTGATGCAACGAATCCCAAAAGCTGAAGAAGCCCTTTGTTTGTAAAGGCTGACGCCGGCCTTGAATCAAAGCCGCGGGCTGTTCGTTTAATAAAATCAGTGAACTGCTCAGCCAATCTGTCTGCGCCTGGTGGTCGCAATCTAGTATCGCAACATAAGGCGTATTAAGTTGGGTAACAAGCCAGTTAATTTTTTCGCTTTTGGGGTCAACGCCTGCCAGTGCTAAATAAAGTGTTTTGTTGCCGTGCACACTGAGTTTGCTAACCCGCTTGGCGTTTGTAGGTGGATTGGTTGAGGCAATCGCTTCGAGCTGTTCGACTGCCGCACCCTCTTGTCGTTGCGCAAACAGTTTTTGCAAGAAAGCAATTGAGGTGTCGTGGCCGTCGTTAATCAGCAGATAGATATCGACCGGGCCCGCGTGATCTTGCGCGAGCAGCGACTCAAGCGCAGCGATGGCAAGCTCACCCTCATTGCGCGCGGGTACCAGCACCGAGATCGCGTCTTGCCCGCTGTTCGAAAAGTTGCGTTTGGTAACGCGTCGGGTCAAAAACACGAAGCCACAAAAATAATGCCCGAGCGCATAGGCTGCGAGCAACAGGGCGAAGACGGTGCAAAAGGCTAAAAGAATGGTCACGCGGGCAAGGTCTGATACGACGCTCGAGCAAGCGCCAACAGCAAGCGTTATACAACATTCCTTGCCAAAATAACGACTAACTCCTGAGAGAGGTCAGGATACCTGTTTGCCCCTGCTGACTGGGCCTGTCAGGGTATGGCTCAATACATGCCCCCAGATGACGAGGTGGGTTGTCGAACTCACCCCGAGGGATGTGAAGCCAGCGCTCGTCTTGGGAAGCCTTATTTTTTCAAGGGTTGCAGCGGGATGGGGGTGCCGTCGGGCAACGGAATCTTTGCGGTGTTCAAGAACATTGCCACCATGCTGTAGTAACCCGTCAGTGCCAAGGCATCTAACACGCCCGCGCGACCAAAAAACTTGGCGGCTTGTTCATAGATGGCATCGCTTGGCTCACCGTGGGCAAGCGACTCTTTTGCCAGCAAATGTAAGGTGTTTTGCTCAGCGCTCATATTGGGCGGCAGTTGGCCAAGCGCCAGCGCCTTGATGATGCCATCGGCCAAATCGGTCGTGCTGCGGGCGATACGTTCGTGCGCAAACCATTCGTACTGGCAGTTCCAGTGACGGGCGACGGTCAACACAATCAGTTCGATGTGAGCCAAGCTTAAAGAGTTGCCATAGCGCAGGTGTTCACCTAACTGCTGAACGCGATTGGCGAGTTCAGGGTTATGAATCAAGGCTAAAAAAGGTCCGCGAATGCCGCCGCGAGGGCCTCCGGCAATGGCAGCAGACACCTCTTTCTGGCGCGGGCTCATTTCTTCGGGGGTCAAAATTGGAAAGCGAACAGGTTGAGCTTGGCTCATGGTGGTCTCCAGAATAAAGTTGTAGTTTGGTATCAACGTAATGCTGGGCAGGCTTTGTGTCAAGCGATCAAGAGGTTATGGCTGAAATTAGAGCCGCATTAGATTACAGTAACGAAAGCGATAAAAAAACAACAAGACTTTGCATCACTGAGACAGCCATGACCCCGTACGCTAGTTTGTTTTCTCCACTTGAATTAGCAGGCAGACGCTTGCGTAATCGGATTGTGCATCCGTCGATGACCACCGTGACCGGTGCCGATGGACGTGCCACTGACCGTCTGATTCAGTATCACCTGAATCGCGCCCGCGGTGGCGCGGCGATGTTGGTGACTGAGCCTCTTGCGGTGGCGCCGCATCAAAAGGTGGCGACTCGTGTGCGTGCCTGGAATGCGCATGCCGAAGAGAGCCTGACGCGTTGGGCCAAAGCGGTTGAAGCTGAAGACTGCAGACTCATTGCGCAAATACAAGATGCTGGGCGCGGGCGTCATGCCCCCGGTAGAAATTACGAAGCTATCGGCGCCTCGCCTTTACCCGATGACATTAGCTGGACCATGCCGCATGTCTTGTCAGCCGACGAAATCTCGACCTTGCTCGGTCACTTTGTAGAGTCAGCTGCGCGCGTGAAGCGTTGTGGCTTTAGTGGAGTTGAGTTTTCGGCTGGCCATGGACACCTGTTTCATCAGTTTATGTCGGCCTATTCAAATACACGCACTGATGCTTATGGTGGCAGCTTTGAAAATCGCATGCGCTTGGTGCTTGAGATGATCAAGCTCGTGCGCGAGCGTTGCGGCACGGATTTTATTTTGGGGATCAAGTTACCAAGCAACGATGGCATTACAGGCAGCATTGATCATGCGGCCGCCGCAACAATCGCTACCTGTGTGACGCAAACTGGCTTGATCGATTATGTTTGCTTTGCGCAGGGCGCCCATGCGAGAACGCTCGAACTGCATATCCCGGATGCTAATAAAGAGCGTAATCCCTACGCGGAAACACTGAAGGCGCTTAAGGCTTCGGTGGGTACGGTACCTGTGATGGCGTTGGGTCGGATAAATGATCCGGCGCAGGCTGACGCGATTGTCGAACAAGGTGAGGCAGACTTAGTAGGGATCGGGCGCGCACTAATTACGGATGCGGCCTGGTCACGCAAAGCGCAATTGGGACAAGCCTCGCGTATTCGTTATTGCGTGGGCGGCAATACTTGCTGGAAAACAATCGTCGGTCACGCACCCATCGCTTGCGACAATAATCCGCGGGTGGCGATGCCCGATGAATTAGATGAAGTGTTCACGCCAGCGGTAATAAAAAAACGAGTCATGGTTGTGGGGAGCGGAGTTGCAGGGCTGGAAGCGGCCTGGATTGCTGCAGCGCGTGGGCATCAAGTGACCTTGCTAACGCGTGCCTCAGAGGTGGGCGGTAAAGTGCGTCAGCTGGTATCTTTGCCGGGTGGTGAAGACTTAAGCAGCATCTACGACTACCAGTATGTTGAAGGCGTTCGTGTAGGCGTTGACTATCAGCTCAATCAAGACGCAACGCTTGAGGCGATTATGCAATACAAGCCCGAGGTGGTGGTGCTTGCCACAGGTTCAACAATGATTTGGCCGCGCATGTTACCTGAGGCTTTGCGCCAAGAGGGTTGGATCCCTGATTTGCGTCGCGCCATGAGCGAGCTTGACGGCGTCACCCAACGACAATCAGGGACCGCTGTAATTTTGGATATGGATCACACCGAAGGCACTTATGCGGCGGCTGAGCGCCTGCACACCTTGTTTGATCGCGTTGTGGTGATGACCCCGCGTGCAACGATTGCCGACGAGGTCGCGCTAGTGACGCGTCAAGGAATCTATCGACGGTTTCATGAAAAAGACATCAACGTGCTCTATGCGGTCGAGCCGCGCTGGACTGACACCTTTGAAAATGAAGCGACGCTGCAGTACGTTAGTATTTATGGCGGTGCTTTAAAAGGCATCGAAAACGTAGCGTTCTTCGCTTATTCAACGCCCAGACAACCCAATGATGAGTTGGCTGCGCCACTCAAAGCCGCTGGTGTCGAGGTGCACTTAATTGGTGACTGCCGCGCGGCAAGAAACATTCTTGCCGCCACCGCTGAGGGCGACGCCATCGGACGCGCCCTTTAAGAATTGAAGCGCCGGCTTCGCTTGTTGCTCAAGCGTGGTCTGCTGAGTTGCCTGACTTAAAACGCGTTGCTGAATCTCTGAATCTCTAAATCGCTCCAGCAACACTCAGCTGTCACGCGGTCACCGGCGGGCGCACGGTAATCGAGTGCGCGGGCCGATCGGCCGCATACTGCGTCGGACGCCAGTGCAGGGTACGTAACTCACCAAACTCGTGCGGCAAACGCTGCCATTGATTGCCGCCATCAGTGCTGCGAAACAGTTGGCCTAAGTTCGTATAGGTAAACAATAGTTGGGGATCATGCGGATGTGTGGCCACAGCCCACGGGGTGCTATTCAAGTTGCCAGGCAACGTCAGCTTATGCCACGTATACCCATAATCCTGGCTGCGCCACAATTGGCCTGTGCTGCCGGGCGGCCCATTACCATTCGTTAAAAATATGACTGAATCGTTGCCCTGCTGCACCGTGATCCCGCGGGTGTATTGCCAGGGAGAATCCAATAAAACGAACACCCAAGTCTCGCCGTTATCCACACTGCGATGCAGGCCGCGATTAGTCGTGGCATAAAGAATTTTCTGCCCCGAGGCATTGTGCACAATCACGATGCCATGCATATCGCAAGATACAAGCCCTTCAGTTTTAAGTTGCCAGGTGTTGCCGCGGTCAAGACTGCGATACACGCCACCGATTTCAACCACAGCCCAGATGGTATTGTGCTCGAGCGGATCAAACAAGATCTGCGTGACCCGTGTGGGGCCCATGTTGATCTCTGAAAACTTTTGAATGCCGGGCGTTGGCAGCTCACTCCAGGTCAACCCAGCATCGGTCGAGCGATAAAACGCGGCGGGGCGAGTTCCGGCATAGAGCACACGCGCATCTGCGGGATCCTGTGCCAAGGCCCAGATGTCAGTCATCGGCGAGGCAAGCGCAGTCCAACGAGTGGTACGTTCATCCCAGCGAAACAAGCCCATATCGGTACCGGCATAAAGCAAGTTTGGATCGTCAAGGTGCGAACAGTAGGACCACACCCGTGCCTCGAGATACATACCCGAATGACTATTTGGATGCACCCAAGTTTGGCCCAGATCGTTGCTAAACCAAGCCGAGTGTCCGGCGGTGCCTGCATAGACTTCAATCTGATTTGTCATGATGTCTCGCCTAGTAGCGGTCGTCGAAGTTATCGCCCCATAAACACCGGCGCACGCTTTTCTAAGAATGCCCGTTGTGCCTCTTTGGCATCTTCGGTTTTTGCGATCGCCGCAGTCATATCCTGTTCGTAGCGGTAACCGTCACGCAAGCTCATGTCTTCAATCGCGTTGAGTGTTTGTTTGGCCAGGCCCACTGACAGCGGGCTCTTGCTCGCAATGGTATTGGCCAATTCAAGCGCTGCCGGCATTAAGCCCTCAGGGGTTGTGACTTGTAAAACGACACCAAGGCGATACAGTTCGTCGGCTTGCACGCGATACCCCGTAAACATCATGCGGCGCAGTGTGCTGTGCGGAAACAAACGCGCGGCATGACTGCCACCGCCCAAGAGGCCAACGTCAATCTCTGGCAAAGCCAAGCAGCCTTTTTCAGAGGTGATCAACATGTCAGCTGAAGCGGCAATCGCCAAACCCGCACCGAGCGCAGGGCCGTTGAGGGCAACGATGACGGGTTTAGTGCATTCACGAATCGCATGAAAACATTCGCGTGTGCGACGTGAGTGCGCGGGCAAATCGCCCGGCCCCTTAATGACTGAGGCGCGGCCTTTCAGATCTGCGCCCGCACAGAAGATCTTGCCAAGGCCAGTCAGTACAACCGCGCGCACCTCGGGGATTTCAGAAATGTAGTCAAGCGCGGCGGTAATTTCATCGCTGAGCGTACGTGACAGCGCGTTGACGGGTGCATTATTCATGCTGAGTACCGCAACATGGCCGATCAGCTCGTATTGGAGTTGGGTAAAGTCTTGCATATAGGTGATGTCCCTGAGTTTGATTATTCTGTACCTAAACACCATTAGAATACAGAAAATGCAGCGACATTGAAGTGTGCGAACCCTCAGACGAGGCTTGCGACGCGATTATTAAAAATCTAGGGACAAAAAAATGCTGAAGATTTTAAGCTTGGTTGTGCTGGCGACCGTGATGACCCCCGTGGTGCACGCACAGACGGCGGCCTATCCAACAAAACCGATTCGTTTGATTGTGCCGTTTGCTCCAGGTGGGGCGGCAGATCAGACCGCACGCTTAATTAGTGAGCCTATGGCCAAAGAGCTGGGTCAGCCGATCATCATTGAAAACAAGCCCGGTGGTGGCGCAACGATCGGTGCTTCCCTTGTGGCCAGCGCAGCGCCCGATGGCTATACCGTGCTCTACACCACGCCAGGTCCGCAAATTATTAATCCTTATTTGATGGCCAAGTTACCCTATGATCCAGACAAAGATTTGATCCCGGTGTCGCGCCTAGCCTGGTTTCCGAATGTGTTGGTGGTCGCACCCAAGCTTCCCGTTAACTCTGTGCAAGAACTGATTGAGTATGCGCGCAAGAATCCCGGCAAAACTAACTTTGGCAGCGCGGGCATTGGCGCCAGCTCCCATTTGGCAGGTGAGTTGTTCAAGTCAATTTCAGGGGTTGAGATCACGCACGTACCCTATAAGGGTTCGGGTCAAGTGATTCAAGACTTGTTGGCTAGCAACGTACAGATGGCGATCGATAGTTTGTCGGTGTACATCGCGCAGATCAGGTCTGGCAACTTGCGCGCCTTGGGCGTGGCAAGCCCCGAGCGTTCACCTTTATTGCCGAACGTGCCGGCGATTGCCGAGCAATTGAAAGGGTATGACGCCGTTGCCGTGAATTATCTATCAGTGCCAGCAGGCACCCCTCGCGCGGTGATTGATCGGTTGAATGCCGCGGTGCGCGTGGTGATTAACGAACCAGCCATGAATGAACGCATGATCACTGGCGGGATGATCCCAAAAACAAGTACGCCTGAAGAGATGGCGGCCGAGATCAATGTAGAACGCATCAAGTGGAGAAAAGTGATCGCTGAGTCAGGTGCAAAAGCCGAATAGCTTAAAAAATTCGGCGGCGCGCTTGAGCGTTGAAACGATGTTCAGAAACTCAACGCCAGATTCAAAAGCCGAATAGCCGAAAAACGCAGCGCCAGACACGAGCGGCAAAGAGGTGCCCAGACCTCGAAGTCAGGCGCTAGAGCTAAACAGGTGCCCAAAAGGCCAAAACCGGGCCTTTTGGGCGCTAAAACCTTCAAACCGAGAGTTTTCATTTTCTTGTAAGATGTCCAACATCGAAAATAAAAACACTTGGATTCTGGAAAGCAGTGCGCACCAGTCTCTGGGTTAAGCCTAATTCGGAGACCTTGCATGCCTAAGTTACCCCTCAGCCGGTTCACAGTGCTGGATTTGACGCGCGTTCGTTCTGGGCCTGCCGCAGTCAGACAATTTGCAGATTGGGGCGCAAACGTGATCAAAATTGAAGAGCCGGGTGATCAACCGGATGACCGCCCCGGTGGCTCGTCACAATTTGCTGATTATCAAAATACCCATCGCAACAAACGCAGCGTTACGCTGAACTTAAAGCACCCCAAAGGTAAAGCGCTGTTCTTGAAAATGGTTGAACAGGCCGATGTGGTAATTGAAAACTATCGTCCGAATGTGAAGTTCAAACTCGGTATCGATTATGAGTCACTACGCAAGGTCAACAAGCGCATCATCTTGGCGAGCGTGTCGGGCTTTGGGCAAGATGGCCCTTATGTTGACCGGCCCGGTTTGGATCAAATTGCACAGGGTTTAGGCGGGATCATGTCGGTGACGGGTGAGCCCGGCCGCGGCCCGATGCGTGCGGGTATACCGGTGGCAGACTTAAGCTCTGGGTTGTTCTGTGCGATTGGCACGTTGGTAGCGTTGCTCGAACGAGAAGAGTCGGGCGAAGGTCAGTGGGTGCAGTCTTCGCTGTTGCAATCACAAGTGTGGATGATGGATTTTCAGATCATGCGCTGGCTGATGAACAAAGAGATCCCAGGGCAGACGGGTAACGATCATCCAACCACAGCGGCCACGGGCGTCTATCCGACAGCAGACGGTTATATCAACTTAGCGGCGATGGGCACTGAGATGTTTATCAAGCTAGTGACGGCCATTGGTTTGCCAGAACTCGCTGAAGACCCGCGCTTTAAGTTGCTTAAGACGCGTGGTCAAAACCGACCCGCACTCAACGCAGCGATTGCTGAGCGCACCAAACAAGAACCGACTGCAGATTGGATTGAGTTGTTGAACAAAGCAGGCGTGCCCTGCGGCTCGATCAAGAACGTGAAAGAAACGATGGAAGACCCACAGGTTGTGCATTTGGGGATGGCCAAAACTTTACAGCACCCAAGCTTGGGCGAAATCAGTGTGGTCAATCACCCAGTGATTATGAGTCGTTCAAAGCGCGAGGTGTTTACGGCGGCCCCTGACCGCGGTGAGCACAACAAAGAGGTCTACGCAGAGTTTGGCGTGAGTGCGGCAGAGGTTGATGCGCTACTTCAAGACGGCGCAGTTTAAGTGTGAATCCTTTAATGGAGAGTCATGGTGAGTAAACCCTCAGTGACTGCAACGGTGTATACCGCGCGCAGACAAGCGTTTGTTGGGCGTGGCGCGGCAGCCACCAAACCGTTAATGTCAAGCGGCCCGCCTAAGGCGATGACGGCGTTTGACAATTTAGGGCGCCCTGAAAATTTACCAGATGAAATCGCGCAGCAATTGCGAACCCGTATTTTGAATGAAAGCCTGGCGCCCGGGCAGCGTTTGCCCACCGAGCAAGAACTCGGCGCGCAATTTGGGGTGAGTCGAAATGTCGTGCGTGAGGCGATTGCGCGTTTGAAGTTGACTGGTTTGGTTGAAACCCGTCATGGTGTGGGCACGTTTGTCTGTGCTGATTTAGCCATGCGACCCTTTGAAGTGTCGCACGATGATCTGATGGATCTAGCGCAATTGATTCATGTGCACCAACTGCGCGTTGAAATTGAATCGGGTGCAGCAGCGCTAGCCGCCACGCATCGCACCAAGGCGCAACTTGATACCTTGCAACAAACCTTAAAGCGCGTAGAGCTTGCCTCGGCCGATTGGCAGGTGGCCGCACACACGGCGGTCGACTTTCACTTGGCGGTTGCGCATGCAGCCAACAATCCTTATTTTGTGCGAATCATGGGACACTTAAGCCACGTGATTCACAATGCTGTACGTACGTTTCGTTTTAGAAATACCGGCACACCGCGGATTGATGAAATCGGTAACGAGCATGTGCTCATTGTCGATGCCATCGCCCGTCAGGATTCGGCCGCCGCACGTCACGCCATGAGAACCCATTTAGATAACGCGATGGCACGTTATCGCAAATTACTAGGAGACCTTTGAAATGAGCATCACTCGACTATTGCAGGGCGAAATTACCGATAGCCTGATCGTTGAAAAAAGAGGCGCAGCAGGCTGGATTACGTTTAACGACCCAGGTCGTCACAACGCCATGTCGTACGACATGTGGGTGGCAGTGCCTAAAGCGATCAAATTATTTGAAGGTGACGACGAGATTCGCGCCATTGTCTTGACAGGCGCGGGCGGCAAAGCGTTTGTGAGCGGCGCCAATATTTCTCAGTTTGAAAAATTACGTACAGGCGCAGATGCCGTGGCTGAGTATGAGCGCGTGGGCGAAGAAGCTCAGGGCGCCTTGTACAACACCTTTAAACCAGTGATTGCGCGTATCGACGGCTATTGCATCGGTGGCGGTTTGAATATTTCGTTGTGCTGCGATATTCGTATCGCGTCTGACGCCAGCTCGTTCGCGATCCCAGCTGGCCGTTTAGGCTTGGGCTATCGCCTAACTGCAATCCGCAATCTGGTGTCAACCGTCGGTGCACCACAGGCCTTGGACATCATGCTTTCGGCTTCACGCTTTACCGCGCAAGAGGCTTTGATCAAAGGATTAGTGCAGTACGTTGTACCAGCCGATCAGTTAGATTCAACGGTCGATGCGTATTTGGCAAAGGTGACTGCCAATGCCCCAATCACGTTAAGAGCCGCTAAAAAAGCTGTACGCGAGTTTCAACGTGTTGCACCGCATATTGATGCTGAAGGTATCCAGAAAATGGTACTGACTTGCTTTGCAAGTGAAGACTATCAAGAAGGCAAACGTGCCTTTGCTGAAAAACGTTCGCCAGTTTTTAAAGGTAGATAAGTCATGAGGACAGTGGTGTCGACGCGCCTCTTCGCGCGTCCTTGGTTAGCACTTGGGTCTGTTTTGTTTGTTGCGCTATGCGCGAACTCTCTGGCACGAGCGCAGACGTATCCGATGCAGCCCATCCGTATGGTGATTGGGTATGCCGCAGGAGGCACCACTGATATCATTGCAAGGTCGCTAGCTGAGCAGCTATCCAAAACGCTTGGTCAGACGGTGATCGTTGAAAATAAAGCGGGCGCAGCGGGTAACCTCGCTGCGGCCTACGTCGCGCAGTCCAAACCTGATGGCTACGTGTTGTTCATGGCAACCCTGGCCAGCCATGGCATCAATCCCGCCTTGTACAAAACGGGCTTGGGCTACGATCCAGTCAAAAGTTTCGAGCCGATTTCGATGGTGGCTGCGATCCCGATGTTGTTGGTGGTGAATCCAAAGTTACCGATTCGTTCGGTACCAGAGTTGGTAGCCTACGCTAAAAAAAATCCGGGTCAACTGAATTACGCCTCGAGTGGCAATGGTTCTCCGGTGCATCTCGCTGGGGCGATCTTTGCCGACGCGACCAAGATCGAGGTTGTGCATATTCCGTATCGAGGTGGTGCGATTGCTAACACCTCGGTCATGAGCGGCGACACGCAATATACCTTTGCCAGCATGCCCGCTGCAATGCCTCAGGTTCAGGCGGGTAAGTTGCGCGCGTTGGCTGTCACGACCAAAGTACGTTCGCCCCAGTTGCCAGACATTCCTTCCGTTGAAGAAGCTGGTAGCCTGCCCGGGTATGACATCAATACCTGGGACGCGGTGTTGGCTCCCAAGGGGACCCCGCCTGCGGTCATTGAAAAATTAAATGCAGCGATCAGGCAGGCCTTGCAGTCGCCTGCGTTAGCCAAGCGCTTTGAGGGTGAGGGTGCTATCCCAGATACGAGTACGCCGCAAGAGTTGGCCACTTTTATTGATGCCGAGTTACTCAAGTGGGCCGCGGTGGTTGCGCGCACGCCGATCAAGGTTGATTGATGATCGTTGAGTTGTGGCATCAGTTGTTTCCGTCGGTTACGGTTTTTCTTTGGCTGAGCTTGGCGGTGTTGATCGCAGGCACGGTACGTTCGTTTACGGGCTTTGGTGGCGGGCTAGTCTTGGCACCGCTCTTTAGTTTGTTCATGGCCCCGGCCGATATGGTGGTGGTGGTATTGCTGCTGAATTTTGCGATTTCAGTGCAGACGTTGCCACAAACGTGGAGCACCACAAACTGGAAAATGGTGTGGTCTGTGTCGATACCCGCGGTACTTGGTATACCGATTGGGGTGTGGTTAATTGAGTGGTTAGATCCGGTGGTGACGCGACGTTTTATTGGCGTGATCGTGGCAGGCCTAGCTGCCATCATGCTGATTGGCTGGCAGTACAACGGTGCGCGTGGCCGACTGCAAGATTGGTTTGTGGGCTTGACGAGCGGTGCGCTGACAGCGATGGCCGGTGTGGGTGGCCCACCCCTCGTGTTGTATTTTTTATCAGATAAAACGATTACCCCCGTGGTGCTACGGTCGTTTTTTATGATGTTTTTTGCCTTTATTCAACTTAGTACGATGGCGGTCTTTCTGTACAAAGATCTGATCAATACTAAGCAAATGCTGTATTCAGCGTCGTTCATGCCGGTGTATTTTTTATCGGCTGTGCTTGGAAGCTACCTGTTTAGTCGAGCGCTGAACCGTGCGGCGTTCATTAAGCGCTTGTCGTTGTGGTTTTTGTTGCTCGTGGGGTCGGTTACGATTGTGATTTGATTAGGCGTCGCACGCGCGAACAAGCCTTGCACCTGACCAGCGGAGAAAGTTTGAAGCACTCAATTTTGTTGTTTGGGGCCAATGGTCAGGTTGGCCATGCGCTGCAGACCTCGCTCGCTCATTTGGGTGAAGTCACTGCTTGTACGCGTGAGCAGATAGATTTCAGCCAGTCTCCCGAGGCAATTGCGGCAACTCTGAAGGTGTTAACGCAAAAATATCAGCCATCAATTGTGGTCAATGCGACCGCCTATACGGTCGTGGATCGCGCGCAGGCTGAACCTGAGCTTGCACAGCACATTAATGCGACGGCGCCCGGTTTGATTGCGCAAGCTGCACAAGACTCGGGTGCCTGTGTGGTGCATTTTTCAACCGACTATGTCTTTAAGGGCGACAAGCCTGAGCCGTATGTCGAAACCGATCTCACGGATCCGCAATCGGTCTACGGCCAAAGCAAATTAGACGGAGAGCGCGCGGTCGCGAACGCCTGCGCCCGCCATCTGATTTTTAGAACCTCTTGGGTGGTGAGTGCCCACGGCGGCAATTTTTTAAAAACGATGCTTAAGCTTGCCCAAGAGCGAGATGTTTTAAATGTGGTGTCCGATCAAGTGGGTGCACCGACTTCAGCAAACTTGCTGGCCACGGTGACGACGCAGATCTTACAGACACTCGTTGAGCAGCCGCACACCGATCCTCGGTGGGG
>Ga0247843_1005269_pt1 | contig 18175 bp, 21 predicted proteins | sample LaCruzMarch2017__FD_192420 | JGI IMG/M metagenome (GOLD analysis project Ga0247843, IMG submission 192420) | Freshwater microbial communities from meromictic Lake La Cruz, Castile-La Mancha, Spain - LaCruzMarch2017_8m | ecosystem: Environmental > Aquatic > Freshwater > Lake | place: Spain...
CTTAGCTGGATTCCAGTACTGGTCTGCACTGATCTATTATTGAAGAACAACGGGGCGTGGCGCAGCTTGGTAGCGCGGGTGCTTTGGGAGCACTAGGTCGCAGGTTCGAATCCTGTCGCCCCGACTGACTTTTCAGCGATTGGCCTAAGGCCATGTGAGCAAATATGTGAGCAAATCCCTGGTTTGCACGCTGCTTTGTTTTTTGGTTTTCTCCTGGCACCAGCTGTTTTTGGGGTGAGCCGACTCCATTTGGCTTTTCTAGAGGGTTGGCTTTTGGATCAATTCAGATGAGCGAATTTCTTTCCGATAGGTACCAAAAGCAAAGCGTTGCTCTGAAATCCAAAGGCTTTTTGCTCACATGAGTGAGTAAAAAGAGCTCTTAGCCTTCGTTTTTTTTGCTCCAGCCGTTCAGAGCTGCTTCCACATTTTCTGGATGCCATTGCAAGGGGCCTTTGCCTTTTGTGCAGCCCCAACGCCTGTAATGCTTGCCTGGCTGAAGAATCCCGCGCATACGCAGCTTGCGAAGCGTTTCGCGGCTCATTCCCAACGTTGCACAAGCTTCTGCGGTGGTGATCCAGGTCCGCTGTCTGGTCGGTGTCAGTTGGGTTGTTTCCATCACCTCGGCTCCAGCACCACAGCAATAGCGGCAGGGCTCGATAGGGCCTGATAGCCGCTTTGCCCATGGCGGCAATACGGCAAAGCTTTTCCCCACCGCCGAGCAGCATCGGTGATTTTCTTCTTTATTCGGCTTTTCGGTACTTGCAGCCTGCAGGCGGGAGTGTGCTGTTTGGTGTTTTTAGATTTCCTGCCCACCAAGATGTTGGAAAACCTTTGCTTTCTTGCTACGGCCGTAAATTGCCCGACTTTGATTGTCTGTACAGCACTGATACCTTTTTTATCGTCGGCAAGACAACTGGTTGCACTTCTTAAAAAATATATTCCCAGGTATTCCCAGATGCCGGGGCGTATGAAACATGATTCTCCCCCTGCGATGTTGATCACCTGCAATTGCCTGCCCTCGTAGCTAGGTGGCAGGAGAGTTGATGCGCTGTTTCCCATCACAGCTCCCTTTTTTGATGTTGCAAGTAACGTAATTTTTAATAGCATCATTGCTTTAAAGTTTAATATTAAGTCGTACATGATTGCATCTGGATCTGAAGTCCGGGTTATACCTTCTCCCATAACGATAGTCATTTAAAAAATATCCTCAGCTTTTAAATTGCTGGAGGAGTTTGCTGGCTTAGCTGGGTTAATACTTCCATAAGAAGTTCTATCGCCATCCCGGCCAGGCTTACCTTTGCCATTTATATAAAAGCCCGTTACTTCCTTTTCTTTTTGCGTTTCATAATCCCAAACTTTGGCTGTCTTGGCTTTGCTTGAATCCTCCGCTGAATCCATTATCAATTGGGCCAAAGCAAAAGCAGATTCGGCTGGGATAAATAGCGAGAGCGCTAATGGATTTTTGCCATTATCATCAAACCTATTTTCATTAACAGACCATTTGAGTTGAACTGGTAGAGCTGGGTTGAAATCAGACATGATAAAGAAAAGACTTGATGGATAATTTTATAAATTTATTAATATTTAAATCAAATTTTTTGCAATATCTGATCATTTCAAAGTAATCATGATCGCTTAGTTTTGCATGCACAAGATTTCTATTCTTGTAAGCAGTACAGTTCGCTTTAGAGCTACTTCTATCATCTAATAGGATGACGTTGCTATTCATCGTTACCCGTAGGAAAATAAGATAAGTTTAATTTCTACCTTTAAACCATTGGTAGCAAGGGCTTTTGCCCTTGCTACCGCAATGTCTTGATCGATAAAGCGCAAGCTATTTTTTGGGTTCTCGGTTAGCAGGCTTGAATTGCCAGCAACCAACACCCCTGAGTGATCTCTGATGTATTGCCCGTTCGATAAAAGGCAATACAGGGCCTTGCCCTTGCTCTGGTGGATAGTTTTCCCTAAGGATTTGTGCGGCGAGCACAAGTCTGGCCTTCTTAATTTCTTGGTTGCACCAACGGGAATAATGCGCCTGGTCGTAGAGGGTTCGGTTCGTGTCATGGAGTTCAATTGCGTGATCGATTAATTGAAGTGCTTGCAGAACAAAAATCCTTGGTGACATCAGGAAGAAAGGCGAGCTTCAATAAAATCAGCATGAGCTGGCAATTGAATCTGACTAGGCACAATTGTGTCGCTGGAGATATTAAATTCAGCTTTAAAAGCATCGAGAATTTCTGCTTTCTGCTCTGATGCTTTTAAAGCTGCACAAATTGAAGCTTGACGAGCAGTATCTAAAAATACTGAAGGCTCGTCAGCAATAGGAACAGCAGTCGCAGGAATAATCGCTTTTGCCCTTGCTATAGAAGGAGTTGCAGCTAAAGGTGCATGAGCTGAGCTTTGGCAGTCATCGTCATCGGCTGCAAGGCCATAAATTGCCAACAGCGCATACCTGCGAGCATATGTAAGAGCAGAGCCAAGGGCTTGCATATAGTTCCCTCTGGTATCTGTCTTAGAAGGAAGGAAAATTTCTGATTGGATCTGCTCGCCAGAAACATGAAGCAGAGTTGTCGTAAGAATATGACCGACATCAGCTGCCTCCATGCCAAGAGGCCGTAGCGTCTGAAGATGGCAGAAGCCAAATGCTGAGCCTTCTTTTGCTACGGAGAGGACGGCAGCAAGTGAGGTGTAAGTTCCGTAATTTCCTTTTGAATCCTTTGGCGCAACTGTAAAAGTTGCCTGAAATTTTGCGAGGGCGATTGCGAGGTCCTTCATGATGCGGTTGCCGGGCCGTTTATTGGACAGATTGAGTATACCCCGGCAGAGGAAAATTTAGAGTACCTGCTTTTCAGATATCAGTGATTTCAACTGAATACTCCAATTTACTAGTGCCATTGCTGGCTTGTAAGCCGATCTTGGATCATTCGATGGCATAGCGCTCAGCTCTTCTGCTTTGTAATCAGCCCAGCCACTTAAAACGTCCTTAAATCTGCGCTTTTCTGCTTCCAGCATACCGCCTATACCTAGTTCCAGACTCTCCCACGCGTCCATCGGCGCGAGCATATTGTCCCTTGCAATCTCATGAAATGATGCGCGCATTTGCTCGCAGATCGCCTTTGCCTCAAGGTCGTTAAGCGGCGGAAGTATGGGCAGCTGATAATCCAGCGGCACTGGAATTTGGCCGGTATAAAGCGAAAAGAAATCAGCAGCGATGAATATTTGCTTATTGTCGCCAATAAGTGGAGTAGCGCCTTGAATCATTGAAAGCAGCCGAGTATCCGTTACGCCTGGAAACTTTTGCTCTGCAATTACTCGATTAAATTCACCACAAGCCAAGAAAAACCCAACTTTAGGATCGAGTTTTCCGCTCATACACGTACTGATTTGGCTATTCCAAGGCCCTCCAGTAACTATGAAGTTAGACACTTTATGGGGAACATCCTGCGGCCAGTTGTTGCGGCTGAACCATATTTTAAAAACCTTGCCAAATTCTGCCCTGATCTCTGCCGAGTCGATTCTTTCCATGTGGAGGGGTGTGGGTGGTCATTCGAGTATCAAGGAGTATATCCCATATTCCAATCGGTCGTAACGTTTGTTGCTGTCTATGAAATACTTACGCTTATATTCGCTCCTGAGCTTTCTCCGGCTAGGCAATAACGCTTAGAGCTAATTGCTTTTACGATTAAACTGTCATCTAAAATCAAACTACCGCCACTGTTTGCGCTTAATGCATCAAATGTAGATCTCAATAGTTTATCTAAATCACCATTACTGCGACTCACTAAGTGCGTTGGCGCTGCTGGCTTTAGATTACCCTTAGTATTGTAATGCCCCTTTGGGCGATGGAATAAAAATTCGATTTCAATTGTTACAGCTTCATCTATTACCTGTCCATGATAATTATTTGCAACTTGATATTTTACATCCTGCCGCCATGGCTTAACTTTAGAGGAAGATTCAACCATAAACTTACCCATAAGTTTCTTTGACCCTTGCGGAGCTGGTAGACCTGCAATAAAGATCTTTAGAATTACCGTCAAAGTTTAGTGAATTTGTAATAGCTGCAATTCTTTTGAATTGCCAGCCCTGACGCCTTCTCCTGCTCTTGCAATCGTTTGAGCGCAGGGCTATAGCTCCAAGAATTTCTTTTAATCAAACTCATCCTTACTCGATCGAAATCATAAATTCCAGTCTCATAGCTATAAATATCTAGTTCACCATTCTCTGCTTCTGCCGTTAATTCTGCTGTTATGCAGGAGGCTATTTGTTCAAGCGATTTGATTTGATCCTTTAGAAATACTAAATACTCAGCTCTTTCTGAGCAGCTCCAGGAGGAAATCTTTTCTGGGTTAGAGAACGCTTGGAGCATCGTTTTTGCTGTGGTAACCATCATCGTCTGAATCCCATGGCATAACTTCGACGGTTAGAACATCTGGGCGCATCAGTAAAAACTGAATTAATAGACGAGTCAGCAATGAAAGGGGTTTTTTCATTGATCAAAAGTGCAAGCAGAAATAATATTCCCCCAAAGCCCAGAATATGTTGCCAGTAAATTTGCATAGTGCTAACAAGAGGTAGTAAATAGGGTTAAAAATAACCCATGTGGTTTTGCTTAAAATCAGCCAAGGTTGTATCCCAAGCCGCTAAGCAGTCTTTAGAGCGTTTACGTGTGATAAATGCTTTTCCTGGCCGTGACCATACGGTTATGCACTCAGCCACTGCTATAGCTGGGTGATGCATAAGGAACATCGATAAATAACCACCCATTTGAGCATCTGTTGAATAGGTGCTGGCAAGGATATTGCCTTGTGTTTTTAGATCACACAGTAAATATGTGCCGGTTAGATTATCTTGCAGGAGGCAATCACAACTGCCACCGATACTGTTTAACAGATCACATAACCGATATTCAACCGCTACAGGTTTTACGCGATTCCAGAAAGGGTGATCAAGTAATGGTTGAACCCATTCGTTAAATTCTGTAGTCGCTTGCGGCTGCTGTAAGAGGAAACTTTCTAGGGCTGCATGAACCCCGCAACCCCTGGGCTCCCAGATGTGTTTTGTTTTTTCTAGCGCCATTTTTTGGCGTTCGCCCATGCCAGCGCCCTTAATCCCAGTAACACTGAAGGCCAGCCATTCACCAGTTGGTTGCCAGCAGTATTTGTGTGCGGCTTTATCAAAATGAATCGGAAGGGGGGCCAGCATTGTTAATAAGACTCCTCAAAGCCATTGCCTTGAGCCCAGTTTGATAATAGATATTTTTCTTTGGCAAGTTCACTTTGAAAATTATTTTCCACAGAAACTATTTGAGCATTTGCACGTTTACAGGTGTTAATAACATTCACGCCCCTGCTGGGTTCTGTGAGTAGTTGAGCATTTCCAATGTCTGCACTCTTAAGAGTTTCAATTTCATTTAGATCTTTGCAAGGGAAATGTGGAAAAGATTTCTTGCTTTTTTGGCGTTGAAGTTTGTGGTAGCGGTGCAGAATGCCTACAGACCATTCAGCAGGTATGGAATGAATTTGAAACGGTTTGCTTAAACGCCCGGCCAAGATGGCGTGGCTGGCCTGATTCATTAGTTTTTGGTTGTGTTGAGTTTTCTAGAATATGAGGAGTAATCACCTCATGAATTGAGTATACCTCTTTGCGCATGCGTAAATCAAATATTGTTTATCAAATCAAATCATCGTTTCCCCTCCCTTGCTGGTTTCCATTCCCAGGCAAGCCAGAGCATTAAAGCCCCTGCGGTATCAAGCTCCTTAGAGTCCGTGTAGGCACCAATAATCTGGCCAGAGCTGAGCAAAACAAGGCTCTTACTGGTTTACCGAGGTGGTTAATCCTTAAGGCGCAATAGAAATAGCAGCTCAAAAAAAACTATCCTGCTCCGCAGCAGTAGGAGGCATCTGTACGACGTTAGAAGGGGTTTTAAATGCCTTAGATGATGTATCTAGCTCAGTAGCCCCTATACCTGCCTTGCTGGGGCTTGCAGGCACTTCTAAGAGCTCAGGCCGTAGATCTATCTCCCAGCGTTGATTTGCAAGTTGGAAAACCTTGCCATCGCGTTCGACGCGAATGCGCAGCGAATGGGGGTTTCTTGAATCACAAATTGTCCACCCGCTTTCCCATTCGCCCTTTCTGAATACCTGAACCGCCTGGCCTAACTCAGGTTTTAGGCTTTCGGGCGCATTTGCGGAATCGTTTGCATGTAACCCGCACGCGTTAGAAATTAGAACAGCCATAAAAGGCATAGGGTTCTCTTCTAAAACAAAAGAAGAAGAAAAAGAATTAGATAAAGAACAGGGCGGCGCACCCGGCAGAACGTCTGATACCAGAGGATCTGGGAGTGTAAAACCAACCGGCGCAACCCGGCGACCCGGCAGAACGTCTGATGTCAAGGGGTTTGGTAATTCGCTTAAATCTGTGGAAAACCCTGTTTTGAGTGGTGCACAGGCTTCTTCAATTTTGTTCCTACCCGGCGCAACCTCTTTGTTTTCAGCAAAAGGTGGCAAATTGGCCGGTTTATCAGTTTTGGCTGGAGATATAGATGGGGGGTGCAGCACCCTGGGGGGCAGGGCCCCGGGGAGCTCTAGAGCAGAAGAATCTAAATACGGCAGATTTAAGAGGGTGGGGATCGCGGCTAGGGCCGCTCCCACCCCTAAATCAGCAGAAGGAAGAGAAGAGCGTTCCTCTATACGTTCTGCGGTATGTGGAACGAATACAGCAGATATTCGGCCTCCTCTGGCTGGATCTCCTTCAAACTGGCCGGCAACTTTTATGAGTAGCCCCCGCCTGCAAAGAAAATTTAATCTGCGATTGGCTGCTTGATGAGTTAGCTGGAACTGCTCTCTAATTACCCTGCTACCTGTGCCTTTCCCCGTGTTCTCGTACAAGGTCTGCACATGGTCGTAGATGTTTGCTTGCTGGCTGGTTAAAGCTTCTTCAGTGGCAATTACTGCTTCAGCCCGCATTAATTCCTCAGCATTGCCGTGGCTGATCCATCTGGCAGGCGCTAAACCAACATGCTCAACAACTATTGATTGATCTTCACCTCTACCGCTACTGCTAACCAAAATCCTTTTATCTCGTTGCAGCTCGCTTTCAGCTGTTAACCAACTCATTTTTAGAGTTTGATCAAATGCTGCTGTAATCGAACTATGGCCGGATGCTGCCTCGATTGCTGTTGCACCACCGCTTTTCCTTGCATGGTGCACACAGATAACGGTTGTTTTGCAATTCGCTTCAGCTAGTGCAACCATTAACCGCTCGATAGGAGCAATAAATTCCCTAGTGTTTTCATCGCCATTTAAATAACTGCGTAAGCAGTCAATTACTAACATTGCGTTAATCCTTGCAACGCATAACCCGACGATATATTTAATACCTTCAGGGCTTAGATCTAACTTAACTCCTTTAGTAGCTAGTTTGATTTTTGGCATATTAATCGAACCGTCAGGCAATACTTTCCCCAATCCTTCTTTTACGATAAGTTTCTTCCATTGTTTGCTCACCATATCACTGCCAAGAATAATGAAATGGTCACAATGATTATGTAGTGGCTGATCTAAACAGTGAGATTCGCGGCGAATGATGCAACCCATCAAATGGGCAATTAATGTGGTTTTACCAACCTTTGGTGATGCAACAACTAAATTGCTGGATTGATATAAAATTAAGTTACCCCATAGTTCTGCTTCCGATTCGGCTGGCATGTTTATATCTTCACCATATAAACTAGGTTCTTTATACCCCGCCCGCCGTATAAAACTATTCACTTCAGCAGCTGCTAAACTAAATCCTAATTCGGATGCTTCCTTTTTAACTAATGCAGATTGCTTTAAATGGTCATTATGTTTATCAACAATAGAGCGAATCTTGCCTTCTAAGGTATTTAGATTCTGTTCGTTGGAACTATTCTCAATGGCTGGATCAGTAATTGCAGCCAAGATCTGATCGTTTGATGGACTCTTCGCGTAAATCCAATCCTCAATGCCAAGACCACCATCAGCAGGTGGATTGCTCCACGGGAGCCCATGCGCCAAGAGCTGCTGAACCCCTGGAACTTCCTTCGATAAATACTTAAACCATTTTTCAAGATCGGCCCTGTCGCAATCAGGTACCAATACGATTTCGACCCTATTAGCTCGCATTGCCTTTAACTCAGCAGCTAACAACTCATCCTTTTGATTCAGGCAGCTAATGGCCGTAAACCCCCTGCCAGCTAACAGTTCTGCTTTTAGCTCGCCTCTAACTACAAATAGCTGCTTGGCTCCACTGGCCTTTTCCCATAGGTAAGGCGCTACCTCGTTCTGTGATCTACCACCAAGTCCGCCACGGGTCCATTTGATTTCCTTTGGTTGACCTTCTACATCTTTTCTATAACGCTTGGCAGGAACAGCAGTGCCATCCCAAAAGAAATAATCAAAATACCTAATTCCATATTCCCTTGGGGCTTTGGCCCTATGGGTCTCGGCCCTATGGGCATTGGCTGGAGCGGTTTCATCAAGTTTCCACATCCCCGCTCCTTGAGCTTCGTTGCTCTCACCTAGAAACACATAGAAATCATTTGATGCGCATTTTTTCCCTTTTACCCCTTGCCGTTCTGAATGGCAGAAAACTCTGCCATCACTGAGAATTCTGCAATCACCATCTTTTGTTCTACCGCAAACTGGGCATGGCAAAGCAGGACCCGAGGGCCTGAAAGCATCCTTCATTTTAGGAAAAATATTGGATTTAACGCTGAATACTCAGAGGGCTAAGAGCAGGCCCCTCCTCAGCTACTCAGCGTTATCGCACCATATCACGCTACAACTGGTATGCCAAGTAAATATGGCTGCTACTGGTAGCTCCCAATTGCATGCGGCTGTACTGATCCTTGAGCTCACTTAAAGCCCCAAAACGGCTGGCAGCAAACAGCTTGAACTGTTAACGCACAGCCGCAGGATGTGCGAAGTTCAAATACCTGTTTGCCTTTTAAATATGAATGCGCTACTGTTACTACTGAGTCATATTAATTCCCTGGAACAAAAGGAGCCCACAGCATCTCCATCCTCAATTCAGCTGCCGATTGATTTTGCTGCGCTGGAGGAGTTACGTGCTGCTGCTCCAAAACAAGACGACGATGGTCAACCTTTATGGCCGGAAGCAACCGATCCAACAAGGCCAATAGGTGCAGGTAATCCTCCCCGTAGAAAACAAGGCCAAAAAAATACTCCTAGGGCCACAGTTGGTGAGATTGAAAATCGCATTGCAGAAGCACAACTATGGATTGCACAACGTCTACCTATGGTTATGGTTTTCGAGAATGCCCGTGATCGTTGGGGCATTATTAACCATGAAACTGTTCGTAGATATATGCATACAGCACGTGAACGTATGGTTGCAGATCTAATATCTGATCGTTGTCGTCATCAAGCAGAACAGATTTATGCATTAAATGAACTTGCTCGTAATGCAGCTAAATGTAAACAATATAATGCTGCTGTTGGTGCTTATCGCGTTATTGCAGAAATCGGTGGAATGCTGCGTGCTCCATTAAAAGCGCCAGAGGCCAAACACTAATGTTTGCACCAGCAGCGCCAATGGGGGCCATAAACGATTGGGATGACTGGGGTTTATTAGATGTTCCTGATCCTGCATTTAAACAATTAACAACTCAGCAAAAGACTTTTCGTGATTTTATTGCGACTGCTTACCCTGATTATGCATTTCATACCTGGGCAAATAAGCTGATTGCTTTATGTGAGCAGATAGCAGATGGCACACTTAATCGTTTAATCGTTACGATCCCGCCGCGCACTGGTAAATCATTACTTGTATCAAAATTATTTCCTGCTTATTGGATAAGTCGCTACCCTTCTCGTTTTTGCGCAATCGCTTCTTATTCTGCTGAACTTGCATATGCCCATTCCCGGGAAGCGCGTCATTATTACGTAACAGCAAATCATCAATTATCAAAAGATAGTACCGCTGTTGGTAATTGGCTTACCCCAGATCGCGGTGGTTGTATTGCAGCAGGTGTACGCGGACCATTTACAGGAAAAGGATATGCACTTGGAATTATTGATGATCCATATAAAGGACCAGAAGATGCAGGATCTGCTGCGCAACGCAAAAAACTAATCGAATGGTTCCAATCCGTCTGGCTTACCCGCGCAGAGCCAGGGGTTACACCAGGGGCAGCACCAGGGGCAACAAGCCCCAATGGGTCTAGCCCCTCTGGGGTAAGTGCAGCTCAGGTAGTAGTGCTAACCCGTTGGCATCAGGATGATTTGATCGGTTGGTTGATGGAACAAGAAAATGGTGATGCTCCGCAGCATTGGCATGTTCTTAACCTTCCAGCCATTTGTGAAGCGCAGCCTGTATTCCCTCCAACAGTCACTGTTATTCCTGATTGGAGACAACCAGGAGAAGCGTTATGCCCTGAACGTTTTCCATTAACTGAACTATATCAAATACGCATTAGAGCTGGCCTTTATTGGTGGAATGCTTTATATCAACAACGGCCATCACCAGCTGATGGTCTCCTATTTCAACGTCAATGGATTAAATACTCGCATAAGCAAGACCCACGGGCTCGAGACCCAAAGGGCCATACAAATAGGAAACCTATAACCCCTGGGTATGCGCCTCTAGTACTTAGTTGTGATTTGAGTTTTAAAGGCGCAGAAACAAATGACTACTGCGCTTTTGTTTTGCTTGGCCTCATTCCTGAAACCAATCCAATTCATCCGGCCCAGGCTGCAAAAGCACGAGGTATGCAGTTACATCCTTCCGCTGCATTAGTCCCAAAGGGACAAACCCCAATGGGGCAGGCCCCAAAAGGACAAACCCCACAGGGGCAAAACAAGCAAGGTTCATCCGCTTCACCCTCTGGGTGCTGCCCCCCTGGGGCCCACCGAATTGAGGTGCTTGCAAGTGAACACCAACATTTGGATTTACCAGGGGTTTTAAAACATCTCACCCAAACTCTGCATCTACTTTCAGAACAGGGTTTAAGCCCTGATGCGGTGTTAATAGAAGATGCCGCTAATGGGCCAGCGGTCTGCCAGCTATTACGACGTCAAATACCAGGTTTGATTGCGATACGGCCTGTTGGTAGCAAATCAAGTCGCGCCCATGCAGCAGCACCACTAATGGAAGCAGGACAGCTTGCTTTTAATCCTGGTAATGACGAATTAATAAATGAATTACTTGGTTTTCCTAATGCTGCAAATGACGATTTAGTAGATGCTTTTTGCCAAGGGGTGATCTGGCTGCAAAACAAACACTGGCGCGCAAATAGCAGAGGCACGCCCATGCCACTGCTGTTTTCTCGCTAACAACAAACTGAACGGTCAAACCAATGACAAACCCACAGGGCCGTGAACCAGAAGGCCGAGACCCAAAGGGCCGGCATCTACCAAGGCCCCATGATTCTCCTGAGCTTCGGATTTCTGGTAGGGCTCGCCTTGTAGCCCTTGGCTCTGGTTTGGTCGTAAGGCCCTGCCAGACACGACAACGTTCGGCCTTGCAGCTCTGTGATGCGTTAGTTGTTGAACATTTACCATTTGCTGCAAAAGTAGCAGCTAATTTTGCTCGTCGTACTGGCCACCCAAGAGAGGATCTTGAACAATTAGCAGCAATTGGCTTAATAAAAGCATCTAGAAGATATGATGATAAAAGAATAAATAATAGCAAATCTAATTTTATTGCTTATGCCAGGCCATTTGTAAATGGAGAAATTACCCATTACCTGCGTGATAAAGGCTTTTTGATCACAGTGCCAGGTCGCTGGCGTGAATTACATGTAAGAGGCCAAAAACTCATTAGAGCAGGAACACGAGCGGAAAAGATACCTGAGCTGCTTGGCATAACAACAGAGCGCTGGGCTGAAATCGTAGAAGCATGCGCTGTAAGGGTTATTGCGATGAATCACATGGCAGAGGAGGAAGATTCATAGTTTTTTGTATAAAAATAATGTAAAAAAATTAATTCGGGTTAAAAAATAGCGTTTTTTAATTTGCTTCGATGGTCATCAGTTACACCTCTGGTGATCTCTTTGATACGATCGGACTTCTTTGCTGATACAGGGGGCTAATTAGGATCCTGAATCAGCCTTCGGTCCCCCATTAGGAGTTGACAGAACAAGTTGACATACTTACAATTTGAATAAAGGTAAGTTATCCATGGACGGAATTGATATTGAAGTGTTTGATTCCTTTCTCCCTAGGGCCGAATTCAACAAGCTCTCAGATAGCCAAAAAGTTGATTACTACTTTAATTTTTCTGATTGGTTCCAGGAAGTTATTGAGACAGCGGATCCAGGAGACTATGGGTTTCCAGAGCTTATCGAAGGCTTTTGCAAGGACATCTATCCAGAGTCATGGAAGGAATTACTCAGTCAACTTGACATTGACGCTTACGAAGACGCTAGCGAAAGCATTCATTCTACAGTGCTAGAAACATTAAAGCGTAATAAAGTCGCCAACAAAGATATAGTTCTCTACATCGCAAACGCTACATACGCCCATGACATCTTTTACTCTGCAGCAGTTGCCGTTAACAACTCAAATCCTGCTGAGCGGGACGATGGTGATTTACCTCTTTTTTTCGAATACGATGAAGAACTTGAGACAGGTTATATTGGTGGGGCGCACATAGCAAAGATTGCAGATGCATCTGCGGTTATTATGATCGGCAAGAATAAGGCTGAAAGGTTGCAACATCTACGGGGGACCCTAGGCATCATTCAGCTCAAGCAATATGCTCAGTATTGGGATGAGAGGTCGATCGATTTAAACAGCCATAGTATTGATGGCTTTAATGGTTTATGTAAACATATAGCTTCTTATTTCAAAGGAGATATTACAGATTCTCAGTTTATGTATAAATTTTGTGAGTTTGTACCGGCGACCATGGCTCGCGAGGCTTGGCGTGACGTTCAAAAGCAGATTGATAATGCTTCCCTTTTTAGTGAAACATCTGAGGAAGATTTGTAGATAAAAATTCCTTTAATGATATTAGCAAGTTTCGACTTAAATGCACAATAAGAACATACAGTATTTTATGGAGTGATCAAATGGTTATATGGTTTTAACTTTTAATATCGTATTTTAATTGAAAATGAATAACTTTAGTGTTGATGAAAATATATTTACGCAGCGATGTATTCCAAATCCCACAGCAACTCACTATCGGATTGCCACTTATCAGCAAGCACCTAATGAGCTCTAGGGTAAGGTGCTCGGAAGAGCGGCAGAAGAAGCCTTCGGAGAGGTACTGGGAGACCGTGGTAGGTCTGGGGGATGGATGTTGACTCTTAGGATTGGGCGAGAAGAGTATCAAAGATAAATAATTACAAACAAAAGCAATACGTCTAAAGTTATCGCAAATAAAATTATGACTGGATATTGTTTATTGGCAATCATGAGACTTCCTATGATACTGATATCAGTGAGTGCATTGCTGCCTCTCTCTTCTATGGCTGCACCACTCCCCAAGCAAGTTGGTTCATGCGCTGAGACCTTTATCAACGAAATACAATATCGTCTTAAATCACCTGATGCAAATGGTGTTTTCATGGGTATTCCAAGCTCTGGCTCGGCAATAACATTTACAAATGGTGGCTACCAGGTGTCATATGACAAAGTGCCTGCAATTCACAGAAGTCAACCTGAGGATAAAGTAAGGGTCTGTCTTATCTTTATACCAAATTGCTCCCATGCCCGTCGTGGCGACATAAGAGGGCGTGTTTATGAAACTACTAATTTGCGAACTAATGAACGCTGGGGCCTACCAGACAGTCCGCACATGTGTGGCGGCGCTTAAAATTGCATTAAACAAACGGCATCATTTGCTTATCCAATCAGAAAAGAACCAGGCAACAACGAAATTACAGTCATCTACCTTCTTGCTTTCTATTAATAGATTTCCTGCCAAGCGCAGCTACCAAATACTTTGTTTTCTAAAATCGAGTTAATTACTTGATGCTATCAATCGGATATTTAATCTAGGCGAATATCATACGCAAAAGGGTTTTTTTGTTGACCTAGTGATATCGCCCCTCAAAATACAAAGGACCAGCATCATAATCCACTCTGCTGACTTTACAAAGCAACTAAATGATAAATTACACTTTTGTAACTTTATCTATTTTGTAATTCCAGTTTCTTTTCCATAAACTCTCCAGCAATAGCAAGCATTCAAATAGAGCAACCTAACAGCTGTTAGTTTGCTAGTATAGTGGATTAATAGGTCATGAGAGTTGTTAGAATAAATCAGCTAGCAGGAGAATGCAAGCAGGAACTGAGAGAGGAATAGTTATGGATTTGATTTAAAGAATGATATTAAAAGGATTCAGCTTAAATATAAACTAAGAATCAATGCTACTGGTATTGGCATATGCCTTAAATCTGTGACTGCATGTTTAATATAAGCTAAATATATTACCGGTTCAGAAAGCAGAAAGTATATTAGCAGCTATTAAGTTGCTTCATAAAGCCCCAAGCTGTTAAAGGGAAAACGTCAACTTTGATGCTGCTGATAGCGCCATGTTCTCAGCATCATGCTTGCTAAATATGCTAAAAAGTGCAACCTCTGCTAGCTGAATAATTATGGTCTATGGCATGAGTATTGCTAGCAGTGTACTTTAACGTATAGAACGAGACTTAATATGTAATCGCACTAGCCAACTTTTAATAGTCTCCACAAGACGACCCCTTTTGCTGCTCAACCATAAAGAGCGCTCTAGATGAACCACTTTTGAGAAATGACGATTGTCAATTTCTTGATTCATTTTTGATTTGTGACGAGAATCAATTTCATTACGAACTATATTATGAAGCTCCCAATCTACTGTGGTGCCTACTTTCTGCCTGTAATATAAATTTAATTCATGCAACTTGCTATCATCCATGTCTCGGGCTTTTAAGCAATAAGATTCTCGGCCCTCAGGAGTTAAACACATGAATATGCTCCAACAAATTTTATTTTAATGGCTACCGCAAGAAAAAGCAACCCAGCAATCACCTGTTAGGTCAGCACGCATAACATTTATGTTTTGCATGCATTACCGTTTATATACTTATCAATTATATTTTAATAAGTTAATACCGGAGCTGCAAGTCAATAGTCATGCTTGCATGGCCACGAAATCAAAGTTGATTTGCTGCTGAAACCTGTAGGGGGTATTGCTTTCAATAGAAGTCTTAAATTAAGGCTGAGGAACTCAAAGGCAACAAACATGCCAATTGTTGTTCGCATGTAGATGTTTGCTAATAGCGTCTATACGATCCAAGCTTTGCAGCAACGACCTAGACCGTGATGGCTGCAACAGTTCAGGTTGACTTTGGTACTCAAGGAGAGCTGGAGCTAGGCGTGCAGCAGCCCCGCTGGAGCAGGGATCTGGTGCGTTTTTTGCCCCTCAAGAGCCAATTTTTGCTGAGTGGCAATGTGCGTGATCGCTATCCATTGCAGGTGGAGCAGGGCCGTGCCCGCCCCTTAGCCCTGCAGAACTATCTGGCGGAGCTGCTCCGTTCTGCCGGGATCGCTCACGTGCTGGCTTTCGATCCGGTTAATGGTTTCTCTCTTCCCCTTAGCGAAGGCCTGGATCTCGCTGCTGAATACCAGGGTCTTGCTTTCCTTGGCCTCCAGTGGGGGCAAAACAGGCATGCCCCCGCCAGCGTTGCCCGGTTTTTTGAACTTTTGCCTGGGATTGTCCAGAACGAGGGGCAACCGATCGCCCTTCTGGCCGACTTCTCCTCCCGCTATCTGGCACGTGTTGATTTGCCAAGCCCCGATGAGCACAGCTGGTTCACCACTGCTCTCGTGCTGGGCCATGGTGTGAGGCCCCGGCCCGTTGGACCAAATCAATCCCCTCTCTTTAACCCCCTGATCTGGATTGCGGACAAAGACGGTGACTTGCCACCATGGCTTGTGGTCAACAACCCCAGGCTCCGCTCGATCACGGTGCCCAATCCTGATCGACACACCCGCCGCCAGGTTGCTCCCAGCCTCGTTAAGGGCTTACCAGGGGCCGCGTCGTCTTCTGAGGAAGAGTTGCGAGCAGCAGAAAACACCTTGGTTGAGCAGTGCGAGGGCTTGCTGTTAATCGATATGGTGGCGATTACGGATCTTTGCAGGCGGGAGTCGGTAGCGATTACCGAGTTAGGGGATGGCATCCGTCGGTTCAAGCTTGGCGTTACCGAAAATCCCTGGGCCCAGCTGAACCGCGAGCGCATTCGTCAGGCGGACCAAATTGTCAGCCGCCGGATTAAGGGCCAAGACCATGCGGTGACCAAGATGCTGGACATCGTCAAACGGGCGGTGATTGGCCTGACAGGTGAGCAGGGCAAGCTCGGTCGGCCGCGAGGTGTTGCCTTTTTGGCCGGGCCCACTGGAACGGGCAAAACCGAATTAGCCAAAACCATCACCGAGCTTTTGTTTGGCGATGAGGGGGCATACATCCGATTTGATATGAGCGAGTTTGCAGCCGAGCACTCCGATCAACGCCTGATCGGAGCGCCTCCGGGCTACGTCGGTTACGACGTTGGCGGCGAACTAACTAATGCGATCCGAGAGAAGCCGTTCTCGGTGGTGCTTTTCGATGAAATCGAAAAAGCCCACCCGCGCATCCTCGACAAGTTTCTCCAGGTGCTGGACGACGGCGTTCTTACCTCTGGGCGAGGCGAAAGGGTCTATTTCTCTGAGGCTTTTTTGATTTTTACTTCCAACCTCGGCATCTACCGGATGGGGCCCAATGGTGAACGGGTTCCCAACACCAGCCCAGACGATCCTTTTGACGCAGTTCAGCGGAAGGTTTCTGGGGAAATCGACCGTTTTTTCAAGCTAGAACTTGGCCGGCCTGAGATTTTGAACCGCATTGGCGAAAACGTCATCGTCTTTGATTTTATTCGTCCAGATGTGGGGAAGGAGATCTTTTCGATGATGGTGGCAGCGATCCTGGAGCGGGTTGAAAGAGCGACGGGCCGCCGCGTCACGCTCAGTGATTCGGCACGCCAAGAATTGCAGGCGATTTGTCTTGCTGATCTTTCCGATGGCGGACGTGGGATTCGCAATCAACTTGAAGCTCACTTGGTTAACCCCTTGGCTCGGGCACTCTTTGACCAGCCAGCAACCGGGCCCACCTGCGTCAGCGCTGTTCGCATCAGCGGTGGTTTAACAACCCTGGAATTCCAGGCGGGAGAGGGAATCTGAGATGACGGCTGCTCCAATGCTCGTGAATCTGAGCAGGCTCCACTTCCCAGTTAGCAGCCTTGGCTTTGGGCAGCGAGTTGCGGTCTGGTTTCAGGGATGCTCTTTGCAATGTCCTGGTTGCATCAGCCGGGACACCTGGGAGCACGGGCTGGGAACCATGCCTCTTGAAGGTTTACTGGAGCAAATCGCCCACTGGAGTGCCGCCGCCGATGGCCTCACGGTTTCAGGGGGGGAACCCTTTGAGCAACCAGGTGCCCTGCGGGAACTGCTGCTCTGGTGGCGACAGCAACAGGGGGGCGATGCTCTGGTCTTTTCAGGCCTTAGCTGGGAGCAGCTTCAAAGCACCTTTCCAGACATCCTTGAGTTAATCGATGTTTTGATCAGTGACCCGTTTGAGGCTGGAGCGGGCCAAAGCTTGCCCCTGCGGGGTTCTGACAATCAACGGCTGCACTGCCTCTCGCCCCTAGGCCAAGAGCGTTACCAGCAGTTGCCGGAGGAGCGTGTTTTGGATATCTGCCTCGATGGCGACAAAGTTTGGCTGGCCGGGATCCCTCGCCAAGGGGATCTGGCCAAGCTGCGCAGCCAGCTGCAGGGTTTAGGGCTTGAGCTAAGCACATCAGATCAAGCGGGGTGCATGCCATGACAATCCGCCTGGTGAAAACCTGCCCGTGTGGCCATGCCAACGACCCTGGTGAGTTCTATTGCGTTGGCATCTTGGCCACGGGACTGACCTGTGGTTTCAAGATCCTCGATGAACCAGCCCTGCCTGAGGGAGGGCAACCGATCTGCCCTGAACCTGCAGAACCCGCTGCGGATTTGCCTGGACCCCCAGAGGATCGTGCAACAAGCGATGGCCGTTCGTGCCTTAACGGCCATGCCATGGAGGCCAATGATCAAATTTGCCTGAGCTGTGGAGCAAGCGCAGTAGAGGCTTCAGAGCACCTGGCTGACGACACCTCCAGTGGTGCCATCGAGGCCATAA
>Ga0247843_1005270_pt1 | contig 18173 bp, 25 predicted proteins | sample LaCruzMarch2017__FD_192420 | JGI IMG/M metagenome (GOLD analysis project Ga0247843, IMG submission 192420) | Freshwater microbial communities from meromictic Lake La Cruz, Castile-La Mancha, Spain - LaCruzMarch2017_8m | ecosystem: Environmental > Aquatic > Freshwater > Lake | place: Spain...
GTGTCCAAAGACAACTTTGATGACCTGCTTGCAATAAACCTATTCATCGCCGCCGGAGGTCTTGGACCTAAGGCAGACGAGGTAGAACTTTCTGATACGACAGTAACCAATCGGTCTTTGGCGTGGCAAGCGGAAAACTCTGAAACTTGTTGGTTCAAGCTCACAGCGTGGGCGGAATTGTCTAAACAGTTATCTGACTTAGCTCCTGGAACACCAACGATTGCTGTTGGTAAGGTATCCACGAGCGAAAAAGACGATAAAAGCTATCTAAACTACACACTGGATAAGATTCTTTACTTACCCAAATCCTCCAAGCCCGCACCTAAAAAAGCAGCTGACCCTGAAAAAGGTAAAGTTGCAGCGGCGGCTATTGGATCAATCGACTTCTCCCTGTAATTCTGGTATCTAATCATGGTTTTTATTGCTAGCCAATTTTCCGAAGAAGAAATTCTTGCCAACGTTCCTCCTCACACACTACGAATTGATCTGCAAGCTCGACGGTGGAAATCAGATGTAGATTCTGACTCAGCAATCATCGATGCAAACGACAACGGGATTCCAATTGAGTTCATCCTTTTAGGGTTTACTCCTTTCTACGGAAATATGGGAATGCGAAACCAAGAAGAATTTATTCGTATCGCGTACATAGGTGTTACTCCAAAACATCGCTTGTTACCTCCGCGTTGCGTAACCACTTCTATGATTTCCGGTAAATCAAGCCAAAAGAATTTTATAGCTTATTTTCAAACTCTTTACAATAACAGAATTAACTGTGCTTCAATAATTACTTCAAGTAAATTTGTCACTCGTTCCTTTAACGAACGAGATCCAGTAACTGGAGCTGACGGGGCGAAAATAAACTTTAACGCTTTAGAGTTTAAAGATCGCCCTGCACAGAACGAAGAAGAAGAAAAACTAATAAAAGATATTATTGATTGGTTAGGATCCACGGGGTCTGATTCAACTGTGCATTGCTTAAAGTCACATATCCCAGGCTCCGACTTAATTGAATTACCTTTAGGCTCTGACCATATTTCGATTAAAGCGCAGTTTGCGGCTACTCGACCAGAGGTAGAAGGTTCTCCTAAACCACGCATGTTTTCCCCAGTCGCTGCTCCTGCTTCGGAAGACGCGATTGTTATAAAGGCTGAACCTCCGCAGCCAAAACGTAAAAAAGCAGTAGAACTTACGGAGGAGCAAGCCAAAGCACTAGGCGTCGATTTCTAGACTATAGTTTTTGTTGGAGCAAACCTAGCGTCGGCATTCCCGGCGCTTTTTTATTACAAATCAGATGTTTTGTCCAAACCCAAAATGTACCTGCATAAGCACACAAGTACTTCACGTCCGTCAGAAAGGTAATGGAAAAACTAGAAGACGTTTGTGTCCGATGTGTAATCTTAGATTTTCCACGGAAGAAATATTACTAGTTCCACACGGTAAAAAACTTATTAATCCCTATACCTTAAAAGCTGCTTCCTCGAGAGGATCGGATCATCCAATGGCCGTGTTGACAGAAGAAAACGTGGTATCTATGCGCAGAGAGGCCAAAGAAGGTAAGACTCGGAGAGAGTTACAGATTAAATATGGTATGAGTAAATCTCAGATAAATAGAATCATTCGTCATCAGTCGTGGGCTCATGTTTAGTCTCCTCCGTAATCGAACGTCGATCTATTTCACGTGGTACTAAAAGATCAGTCAACGGGGGAAGAGTAATCCCGTTTTTAACACACCAACAAACTAAACCAGAAAACAATCGCTTATTTAAAAGCTGGTGTTTATGCACTTCTTCAAAAATCTCTAAAAGTTGCTCTCTGTCAAGCTTTTTAGCTTGCATAAGAACACGTTGATGCAGAAAACTCTGTTCTGTATCAAGCCAACTTAGATTCAGCATGGCTTAAATCTGAATTGCATTAACTCTAACAACACCTCTCTAGACAGACAACCCTTATGTCAGTACACTATGACTTCCGACGAGATCCTCATGGATGACTTTTATGTGGTTCCAGACGGTGTAACGCACACACTGCTCAAGCACACGTACGTGTCGGGCAACATATTAGTGCCGCACGATCCTAACAAAACGTTAAGTGTTCAACTTCAAAAACACAGGTGCACGGTCACGACAAACGAAGACCCCTCAAACTTAGTGGACCCAATTTGGTGGGTCTCTATGCGTGAGAGAAACTACGATTGGGTCGTGTGCTCGACAATGGGTTTAAAAGAATACAGTGAATACATATTGGAGTACGGTATGTCGATCGCAGTAAATGGTGTCGCGTTTTTAGATAGGTTATCTTTCCTAGAACCCGTAGCGAAGAGACGAAATTTTCTACTAAAGAACAAGCTTTCTAATATGGTCGTTTTATCGCCACGGCCAAAATTTAGATCGATAGGCTCCTCTAAGGACTCGGTTACTGCTTGCTGGTTTGTCTTTCAGAAGCCAGATAAGTGGATGGATGGCACGATGGTGAGTTACGCAGTAAATTGGGAAAACATCGGGGCACTCCCAGAGTTACCAGCATGACATCACGTAGTGAGAAATTCGAGCTCTTTCAGAAATCTGTTCTGGACCATTTGACAAAAGTAAACAATAAGCTGGATAGACTCTGCGCCATCTCGGTCTCGAATCAACTTTTGCAAGAATGCGTAGGACCTGATGGCTCCGGAAGAACTGCAGAAGAATGTGCCGATATAGTTGTAGAGAGTTTTATGGCCGGTATTTGTCTTACGGACGAACTAGACAACAGAACACGTGAATTCGATTATCAAAAATCAGAGTTCTTTATAGATGAGGAAGTAGAAGACGAGGAAGATGAGGAAGATGAGGATGAAGAAGACGAAGACCCAAATAACTCCAATGCTCCTCGTCGCCCAGTTAACGCTTTTTAATCAAAGTAAGCTAGAGTTTGGTTAATTCGACACAAAATTGTGTCCCAAACCCGATTAACTTTAAACGGCCTAAGACACTACAACTGCGCTGGGGTTTCTAGACCTCTCCCTTCTGTAACAAGCGTTTTATCTGCTACACAAACAGAAGATACACAGAAAAAATTAGCTCATTGGAACGTTTTAAATCCAGGAGTCGCAGACGCAGCAGCAGCGCGGGGCTCTTGGGTCCACGGTGCGGTTGAAAACTATATCAGAGGTTTGGTTGTAAAACCTCCAAAAGATCTCCTCCCATTTTGGGATGATCTACCGGAAAAGCTCGATGAGCTTTTATTAGATAGCAAAGTGCTGTGGTCGGAAAAACCCTACAATCAACCTCAATGGTCAAAATTTGTAGGGGACGACGGTATAGGCAGGATTCACTATTACGATAAAGAAACAGATCACGGGTACGCAGGGTGCCCAGACATAATCTATAAGGACCAAAACGGCGAATGCATACTAGCTGACTTTAAAACATCCGCAGGTCCTTACAGTTATAGATTTCCTAAACCAAAGAGCGATATAGATGAAAAAACTCGTAAAGCTTTAGTAAGCGGTGTTTTTAAACTTAAGAAAACAAAGTTACAATTGGCTGCGTATACGATCGCGGCTGAACATTGTTTAGGAGTAAAAATAGATAAGACTCGTATAATTGTTTCCACGCCAGTGCCAGAGTACTCGGTTCAAATCTTTACTTTCGGAGCGGGCGAGTTAGAGATAGATAAGAAACAGTGGCTTGAGGTTTTAAAGAAATATTACGAACAAGTTTAAGCTCAATTTCCAAGTTACCCGTGGTCTAAGGCAGGACCACGTGTCAAAATAGTAAGACGAGGTTACGCCATGCGATTTGTTTGCTCCCTGAACTCAGAGGTTAAGAAATATTTAAACCCAAGGACTGGTAAATTAAGTCAAGGGGGTAATTTTAAAGCATTCAATGAAAATTGGGTGGCTGTTAACGAAGATATAAATTTTATATCCGAGAAAGTCAAGGACAGTTTGGGTCTCTGCGCTTGGCATCTGGTAGACGGGAAACGTGTAAAAGAGAAGACAGGATGTATCCAAGCCGGTTTAATAATCGTAGACATCGATAACCAACTCGATGGTAAAACAGAAGAGGGCGATAAGATACAAAAACAAGAACTAACTGTTGCTGAAGCTCTAGAACTAGGTATTTGTAAAAAGTATCTGTCCTCCGCTTATTACTCCCCGAGCTCCGCAGACGGGTGGCCTCGATTTAGATTAGTTTTTGGTTTAGAAAAAACCATAATTGATCCAGACTTTTTTCAATGGTTTACCCGCCAAATCTCACAGCAGATACCAGGGTCAGATCGTAGGGCCACGCTGACCGTCAATCTTTTTTATGGTTCCAAAGAAGGAGAAGATCTTATCTGTGTAACCGATAAGTACATCCCCGCAGTAAAAATAGACGAAGCCTACATCGCTTACGCTCGAATACCAAAAGAAAAACAAGACGAATCCGACCCAGATGAGTCTTTAAAACTTGATTATGCGGACACTGGAGTTTACATAAGCAAATTAGTCAGCAATGCGGTAAAAGAAATACTCGAAGGCAACCAGGTAGAAGATCGCTCTTTCGCAATGGCGATGGCTTTGAAGGAGATAATCGGTTGGTGTAACTGGCTTAAAGAAGCTAAAATTCCAACAAAGGAAAAACCACTTGACATAGCACACCGTGCGTTCTATGCTCTGTATGACTACGCCCCAGAGCTAGACGGCAAATTCAATCGAATCCTGACCAGTATTTCCGATTCTTCTTCGTTGAAACCAGCAATTTCAATAGCTGCTGAAAATGGGGAGTTAGCTCCTTGGAAAAAAATTAAGTCTCACCGCCTTGATCTCTTTGAACAATTCTGCCCAGACCAAATTAAAAATGACATCAAAAGCAAGCGAGCCAAACCAGTAAATTCGATTTTAGCTTTTGATATATTTTCAGACGACAAGCCTCAAGAAACACTTACTTCCCCTCCTCCCATTCCTATGGTTACCACGCCGGAAACACCCTCCCAATTAATTAATCTTCAACAGAACAATCGCCAGTTCTCGGAGAATGATATTGCAGACGTAATAGTAAACAATTATGGCGATCGTTTCTTATTTGACTCTACGCTAGATGAGTTCTTTACTTATGACGAAGACCAAGGCATTTGGTATTTACAGGACGATCAACACATAAAGCGTCGGATCGTGAAAACGTTAGATACTTTCGTTACTGCCGGGGTGCTTCCAAAGTACAACGCAGCTACCGTCTCGTCTGTATATCAGATACTTAAAGCCAAAATGCTGCGCTCCATCGACGGAGGTAGGACTGCAATCTGGAATAAGGGCAGACGGTTTATTCCTTTTAAAAACGGAATACTCGATCCTGAAACGCAACAGTTTAACTCAGGCAATCACAAAGATTTATTTCTACGTACGAAACTAGATTACGATTACGATAATACAGCTACGTGCCCTAAATTCTTAGCTTGGTTAGACACTGCGGTAGGAACAGAGAAAGTAGTTATTATTCAAGCGTTTCTTAGAGCACTTGTAACAGGGTACGTAACAGGGGAAAAGTTTTTACATTTGATCGGTCCAGGCGGAACGGGTAAATCCACGCTGCAGCAGATTCTTATTGCGCTTGCTGGTTTTGGTGGCACACACACAAGTGACCTAGAAACAATAGAGACAAACCGTTTTGAGACGCACAACCTTATAGGTAAGCGCCTGCTCCTGTTAACAGACGAAGCATCGTTCTCTAAACGTTTAGACACCTTGAAGAAACTTACATCTTCTTCTGACACACTACGTGCTGAACGTAAGTATGGAACACAAACTATAAACTTTAAACCTGAGCTCTTAGTCTGTATCGCATCAAACGAGCACATCTCTTCTTCAGATATAAGCAGTGGCTTGGAGCGAAGGCGGCTAACAATCGTAATGGACAAAGTTGTTCCCCCTTCACAGCGAAAAAATCTAATAAACGTATTTGAGGATCGAATTGAAGGCGAACTAGCTCCAGAACTTTCAGGGATTGTTAGTTGGGCTCTATCGATGTCAAAGGTTCAAATGCGTGACGTCTTAAGCAACCCAGTGAAGCATTGCCCCACGCTGAACACGACTGATATTGAAGCCTTGGTCTTCAACAATCCGATCTGTGCTTGGCTGTCAGACTGTTGTTTGTACTCTCCTAGCGCTAATACGACAATTGGCGGGGGTGCCTTCAGACCCTCAACGGACGAAAGTGAAAGAGGTCTATACGTTAAGAATGCATATAACGAACTCTATGCTAGCTACGTTAACTTTTGTAAGTCGAACGGATACAAGCACGCAGCAAAACAGCGATTTGTAGATCGTCTAAAGGAGACAGCACAGAACGTTTTAAAAATAGAAAAGGTTTCGCCGCGATTGATTAGCGGCAAAGCCGTGGTTACTGGTCTACAATTAAAGCCGTATGATGTCACTACAGATCGTGCGTCATACGGAGACAACCGTCTCCCCTCACCGATTGAATGGGCATCAAATCCTACCTATAGTCTTTGGAAAACTGCTTTTGAAACTCATGACAAAAACACAAACTAATCCTTGCATCGGTATCATTGCCGCTATCGGTGGGGCAGCCAGTTTATTAACAGTTTATTTTCAACCCGCAGTATTTACTTCAGTACTTGCTGCTTCTGGCGGAGCTCTGGCGGGGGCCTCTATTATTGCAGAAAAAAAACGTGAGCACGAAAACGTTATCTCAGAGGCAGCTCGTGTAACCACGGCATTTAGCCAACTCTACGACTTAAATAGAGGCATTGTATCGATAGAGCAATTAGCTTACATCGCACACGTAGCCCCAGAGCGCATAAAAGAATTTCTAGATCGCCTAGCTGAACAACAAAAAGGTCAGCTAATTACGACTGAAAAAGGAATCGTATATTCCTTCCCACACCCGGCGCATGTACTAACAGAGCTAACGAACAACGCTCAGAATTGGGCTTCTTCACAACATAAAGAATTATTAGAACAAGTAAACCTGCTGCAGCAACGTTTAACGATGCTAACTATCCAGCAAACTGCCGCGAGGTCTCAACCTTCTGGTCTGTTACCTCAACAAGAGTTAAATAATAATAAAGATACGGAATACCGGATAGATCCTTGGAATAAACTACTATAATTAAGAAATGCGATTGCAGAGCGATTTAAGAGCGGGCCTAATTAAGCCCGCTTTCGCTTTATCTATACGTTACATTAAACCAACCACGCAGACTGTGATCGTTTTGAGCTGACACTTTTACTGCTTCGATTGTCGTTGGGAGAATAGGCGAGAGTTTATTTCCTATTGCGGTAGCAATTAGTCGGTGTTCCTTTTGCGTTTCAATAGAAGCTCGAAGCCCAACATAATGAATGAAGGATCTTACGGAACCAGTAATATGAATCTTTGTAGGCGAGCACATTAACAGTATATTTCGGGCGCACTCTTTCGCAATTCCCTCCTCTAACATGTCCGTATACAGTTTCTTTCCCTCATGGAAATAATCAAAAATTCGTTGTTTAAATTTAGCGGCTACCTCAACATCAACATTATTGATAGAGTTTTGACGATTTTTTGGATCTTGTTTACGTAAATCAAAATCCCAGCACGTCTCCTCCTCCTCCTCTAGAAGATTTAGGGGATCACAGTAGCGTTGACTTGTCTCTTGAAAGTTAAAAGATTTATGACGAATTATCTGCGCAGATATAGCGCGGGAAGTTATTATTTCGAAACTTACAGAAGCTTGCTCAAAAATACTCCAGTGACCTTGACGAACACAGTACTTTATAAGTTTTGCATACTCTTCTTTTTCTGGGTCCTTTGCACTCACCCTTGCATGTCGAGCAATTACTCGTTCCGCGTCAGGTGTAATCCAATCAAGCTGAACACTGTGCACGATAGGCTAGACGATTGAACTTATATTAAACCCACGCTGAGAAATTTTTAGGTGCTTGGGAAAGCTTCTTGGTACCGAAGTCTTTTTGTGAGCTCCGTTGGTGTTATACCCCCCACCTTTGTGGGGTCTAATCCTAGCCGAGCTCCTGCCATCCTAACGGGGAAGTCATTATCCATTACTTACCTATCTGTTTCATTGCTTTTACTTTAGCTAAGACCATTAGATTTGTAGGAGTATTATGACTGGTAACTACTTTATTGTCATTCATCTCCTGAGTATTTAAAAAATATTGATTGGTCTGGAGTGTGAGCTGCTGGAGGGCTGCTCTGTTCTGCGGATTATTAGTAGCTACAGATCGCATATATTCCATCTGCGACATATCATCGGGGCTGTTACGAAACGGAATCTGTTTGTGATTGTACCCAGCAACCCCGGTAATCTCTGCACTCTTCTTAATGTTGCCTTCACTATACTCAACAGGCCCCACGGGTTGTCTTGCATATACACCTCGATCGCGGAGAATTTGTGACGCTATCCGATTGGACTCGTCCATTTGCACCCCTCGACGGATGCCGATTTCAAGAGGCGTGTTAGCCGTCATCAATCCGGGGGGAACTGCTGACAAGCCACCTAGCGGTTTCATCTCCGCAGGCATTTGATTCTCACCAGGCTTAGGTATAATTGCCATCAGTGTTTAGCTCTGTTTGCACTACGGGACATTACTCTAATATTAGCAGGACTGTTATCCCTCGGGTTCCCGTTCTTATGATCAACATCTTTTCCATCGTTTTTATGTACACGACCCTGACTTTCTAAATGTCGACGAGCCTTATTTCTAGCGGCACGGCGTTCTCTCTGGTCTTTCGTGCCATGATAATCTTCGTACTCTGCTTTATAATCTCGCGGTTTTTCGGCCATACAATTTAACTATTCTATATTCAGTTTAACTCAATCCCCCCTTGATATACCATCCAGATCCTTGCCCTTCTACCATCCAACGTGGGCCTAAATTCTTTTTGGAATACAAAAGGTTAGATCCATTTGAATTTTGGTATCCTCCCTCTACAAGATTCAATTCACCAAAGGGGTCATTGACCACGTAAGCGGTGTTATCTTCGTTACGTCCTATGATCACGATCCAATGTCCTCCGCCAGTCGGGGCACTCGAAGAACCATGATGAAGGATACCGATAGGAATCGGGATATTTTTAACTAACAAAGAATCAAGATCCGCCCAACCGCCATTTTGTTTAAATTCAGCATTTAATCCGTAATGATCCAGAGCTGAAATCTGAGCAGACGCACTGGTTGTATCTCCGTATTTATACACTGTAACCATGTATTCGTCGTCACTTTTGACGCTAGTCGGCTTCATATAACGTAACATCATCGCACATGCGCTTGAGAAACAAGATCTCAAGGGGTCTTTCTTGTTATCCCTTTGCGAAAAATAAGGTACATTCAAAACAAGTTTATTTACGTTTGTTATTTGTACAGGTGCCTCGCCAGGTTTAGGATCGTTAATAATTTTCCAGTGCTGGGGATAAAACCACCAGGATTTGTCTGGCTGCGACTCTAATACAACCTTGTAATCGATCTCACCTGGTACCATTTCAATAGATTTCCACGCATGGGCGCTTCCTTTGGGGACAAATAATTTTTTCTCGGGCTCTAATAGTGTGGCTTGGCTCGGCTCACGTTTTAACCAAGTATCCCGTTGAGCAATAATCGTGTGTGCCAAAACATCATTTATCGCGCCCTTTAAGAATAGCTCACGTTCGGCTTTTCTCCTATTGACTAAGCCCGGTAAAATTTTAGCCCCCGCGTGTACCCATTTTAAAAATTCACTAGAAACAATTAATTTGCTTGTCTTTTCGTTTAGGAGGCGTAATAAAGTTGAAGATTTTAAAGATGAGATACCTACGTTATAAACGAAGCTAACCAGGGCGTCAAATTGATTTTGATTTACAGGTACAGTTAACGATTCGTTAACCGCTTTTTCAAACATTACTAGGTCTTTTCTTAGTAATTCTTCTGCTTTTACTTGCGAAATTATTTGACCTCCGTACACACCAGACGTTGTACCATACCCAATAGTCCACACGCCAACAGCATCTTGATATGCTGTTAGCTCGCAACCTTCAAATTGTTTTATTAAGGCAACCCCGGCTGCAGAAGTCTGCATCATTGGTTGTAAACATCAATTCCGATCCGATACTCAGAGCTAGTGCGTCCCTGTAACTCGATATACATATAGTAAGAACCAGAACTCGTGATACGTTGTTGAGTGATAGAGTTATTTCGGCGACTTAGTTTAGATGCTTGAGCAAAGGAAACAGGAGTTCCTGATCCATCTAGCACAACAACTTGCTTAACGTTCATTTGATCGCGAATATTTACTTGTAAAATACCCGTTCCGTTGACTGTTAGCGGATAGTAATCGGATAAATTAAAATATCCATCGCTTGTGTACTTTTTAGAATTAGTTGTATCTACTTCCACACCGCTTCCACTAACCTGACGGCGCTGATCAAAGTGAGTAGAAGTACTACGTTGTAATCCAAAAGTGGAAGTTCCGCTAGCAAGAACGACATCCAGTTCTAAATTTTTAGAAAGTTCAGACATTTGATAGGTTACGCAATAACTATAGTTTAGCCTAAAAAAACCTATAGGGCGGTTCTATAATTAGTTGTATGTTTTACAAATGTGACGAAGATGGAAGCTTTTGTTGCTTCGTTGGCGGGACTTTTAGGGATTTTCACTTGGACCCACGAGCAACGACAAAGAGTCACAGACAAAAGATTTGAAAATATAAAGAAAAGATTAGAGATAGTGGAAGAAAAAATTGAAAAACTACCTATAGATTACGTTTTAAAAAAAGATTTAAACAACGATTTGCACGAAATACGTACTTGGTTACGCTCGATCAATGACAAAATTGACACCTTAATTTTATCTCGTTCGTAGGGTGTCGCCATAGTAACATAAACAATTAGTCACTACTTACAGGTAAACTCAATGGGTGTCTACATATTTCTTCGTATTCTCTAGCAGCAATACTCTGTTCGTGGTTATAAATAAGCCATTGCCAAATAGCATCCTCTTTAACTTGATTCCAAAAAGTTTGAGATCTATACCAGAGTAACCAGTCAATATCTGATTTAGCCAGGTTACATGTAGGGCAAGCAGCTAGTAGATTCCCTCTTTTTGTAGACCCTCCTTTAGCCCGAGGAATGATATGATCCAACGTATGTGCCCGATCGTCTCCGCAATAGGCACACACGTTCCCCCAGGCTTCGATTATATCTTTTCTAAATTTCTTACGTGCATTTCTACGTTGAAGACAACTAAGATTGAAAACAAGATCGTTCTCTTCAGAAACACTCACGCATGAAAAGCGTCTACTTTAGTTTACTACTTATAAAAAATAAGATTTAAGAAAGATAAGACTTTAAATAACTGAGTGCACTCCCTGCGCTTCATGCGCTATAATAACCTTGATTTACTTGCACTATGACAACTACTTTTCAGGCTGCCTGGGTTCAATTCAAAAATGAACGTGCGGTAACCCTCTGCCCCACAAGCATGATATCTGACTACAGGCAGGTAGAAACATGGATAAACAAATGCCCCTTAACAGATTTAAACGAAGGTCGACAGATAATGGCTTGGGTTTTAGGACAGAAACCAATCAAATCCAGTCGTCGCGTAGCAATGTACGTAAAAAGTCTATATAAGTGGGCATCGAGTGAAGACATTGCCTTAATTCTAAGAAACCCAATCACTACCTATAAGATGCCAAAACCTCCGCAAGAGGAAATAGATATCATTGTTATACCTCAGAGTGAAACCTCTCTAGTATTAACCGCACTTAACTCAAAGCCCACACGAAATGGGGCTCGCTGGTCTGATTACGCGGAATTTATGTTGCAGACTGCAATGAGAACCGGAGAAGTCAGGGCTTTAAAATGGGAAGATATAAAAGAAAATAAAGTGTTAGTTCACGGTAATTACACGCTTACTCACGGATATAAAAATTCAACCAAAACAAATCGTAAACGTTGGGTTCCTCTTAATGCCAGAACACAAGAAATTTTATCTAAAACAAAAAAAACTGACGACTATATATTTCCGTGGAATCGACATGCTTTTCAGAGTTATTTCTACGAACGAATGTGCGAATTATACACATCTGGTTTAATACAGAATAGATACCGACCTTACGATCTCCGCCACACGGCAATTAGTCGTTGGATAGAAGCACAGATACCTGTAGCCCAAGTAGCAAACTGGGCAGGGAATAGTTCTGAAGTTATCTGGCAACACTATGTAAATGTTACTCAGGAATATGAAATGCCTGTTTTATAAACTTAAATTGTTCCTGTCGGCCAGACAGGATAATCAGCACCTGTAATGTATACCGCCAGCTGATCTGTCGTAGAAGTAACATCTATAGATTCTACTTTTCCTTCGCACGCTACACGAATGCTTTGCCTCAGTTCTTGAGTACCACTTGGAATTGGGGTGCCGTTATCAATCATACGAACCACGGTCCAATCAGACGTACTCAAGATACCGTTTGCTGTTAATCTTGTTTGACTAACCCATCCTGAAACTAGAACACCGTGATCTTTAGGAATTAAAGTTCCACTTGCCGTGTATCCGTAATAAAAACGAGGATCGTAATAAGGAGGATCAGGAACTTCAGTAATACCTATAGCTTCCCTTTGCTCGGAAGAGGCTAACCCTAACCAGTTTGCTGGATAAAGAGTATCTCCTGTTTCAAAAGGAGTTCCTAGCAATAATGGTTGGCCGTTTAAAACGAACACGATACCTTATCTTTTTACGTACTCTAATTATAACCTCATTCAGAGCAGTCAGAAACTTAGAATCAAATTATTCTAGTTTCATCTTTAAATAATATAAAATTTAATATTTAATATGCGTTTTGAGGTCCTGACACGAAGTGCCGGAGTTATGGGTGGTAAGTATATATTTACAATAGACAACTACCACGCGCATAGAAATGAACCCGATTTTTACTTCGCCGAATCCCCCGACGAACACAAGTCTCATAACATTGTGGAGCTGGACAATGGTCAAATTGGCGCTTATCCCAATAATCGCTGTCGTATGGTTGACCCATCTCTAACTAATCACAATTTAAAAACACCCGATTTTAAAGTCTCAACCCGATACTTTGACGTAGAGCACGCGCCAAAATGGGGCAGACTAGGGGAAACAGACGATTATTTCTGGACTACACCTAACGAAAAAACTGTATAGCTTTTAAAGTAACGCAGTTAATCTGCTTTACGACTAAGACTAATCAAAGTAGTTAAGACACCCATCATCGAAGCTATTGCTCTGCTGTCACTGTCAGCGCAAGTTGGCTGGGCTTCAATGGCTTTACCTTCCGGAGTACCTACATATTTAGCGTACCAAGGCCACGCGGTTGGAAAAACATAAAATCTACAAGCGGCCCATTGAGAGATGCTTAACAACATAATTGATGCTGCCGTTGCAAGTATCGCTCGCCAAAGCCAATTAGGCATAATTAACGTCCAAAGATGAATTCAGATAAGCTAAATTCACCTTTACGTGGGTTAAATCTTTCTTTAACTAAATCTAGGCGTCGCTGTAGTTCGTTGCGGTTTTGTCTACGATTCATCTCAGCTTTACCTTGAGCAGATAATGGTTTTATTTCAGCTGTTAAGGGCGCCTCAGCCATGCGTGGTTTACCCGCGACGTTAGTTCTGGGTGCTGTTCCAATAAATTGACGTACTTTAGGTACTATACCTTCTCCTGTTTCTTGCCTGACAACTTCATTTGCAGCATTAGCCGCAGCTGATCCAACAAAACCTAGCCCCACGCCGGGTGCAAATGGGGCTAAAGCAGGAGTAGATAAAACGGAGGCAAAAGCTGCTCCTGTAGGTAAACTCTGAACAAATTCACGCCCCATCTGTTTACCCATCGCAGCAGGTCCTTGTCTGTACCCTGTTTGAATTGCTTCCGGACTTGGGATTAAATCAGCTAGCCCAGGCAATAAGGAAGCTGGGGTTCTTGAGACAGCTCGCACTGGACGTTCAAATGCCTGTCTTACTGCAGGTGTCGGTCCCGTTTGTATCATGCGGGGAGTAAACGCCTTAAGCGGTCTAAACCCTTTAAGACCGGTTTCCCCTGCTTCAAATGCCGCATCAGTTCTGGTTAATTGATTTCTGTCATCGCGCAACAGCTCTCCCCAAGATGCATTGCTTTCATTAGGAACTCTTGTATCTCTTCCTTTATTCCACCACTCTGTGAGTTCTTTTGACCTGCTATTGATGTCCTGTCCCATTTGAAGAGCTCCCAACGCAGCTCCAGTTACTGGATCACCAGAAAAATATCGAGGCGTAGATGAGAAAGGTAGTGTACTTTGAGTTACTTTAACTTTGTCGGGGGATACATCTACTTTTCCTTTTAAAGCGGCTTCTGGAGGGTTCGCTTGTAGAGCAATAACTTTTCCTTGAGGGGTAACAAAGGCAAGTTGAGTTCGTGCCGTTCCACCAAACTCAGACACGGTAGCTGGCCCAAAACCGGCTCTGGAATAACTAACAGCTCGAAGAGAAGGTAAATCTTGATCTGCTTCTACAAAAGGTTTTAATTTTCGTATAGTACTACTTTGTTCTTCTGTAACTCCCTCATTAAGACGAGACTCATAAAGATCTATTGAACCAAGTGGATTGTTGTAAACAAGTGTGTTTGGTCTTAGGTTCGCAAAAGATTGTTGTTTAATTTCTTCTTCCCAAGCTTGAGCGATTGGAGCGGGAACATCTCCTTGAGCCCTCACATCTCTACCTTCTCCTGGTTTAGAAGTATCAAAAACAATCCCTACTGGACTTGTGGCAGGATTTGCAACCAAAAAGTCTACTAAGTTAGAAGAGGCTTTCTCTTTATTAGGAATAGAGTTTGAGCTAGCAAGAGAAAATCTATTAGCTCCTGTTTTAGATACTTTTATGTTATAAGTGTTGTCTGAAGGCAATGTCCGAGTGACTTGTCCTGTTTCATCGTCGAGAAGAAACCCAACAGGGGCCATAGCAGCAATTAACGTTGTTTTAAGACCAGGATAAATAGCAGTGAGCTTATCAGAAGGTATTTCGGCGTATATTTCGTTTAATACATTATTAACGTCTGCAGCTCTTTTATCAATAAATGCAAACTTTTCTCTTGTTTCTGTTTCCCCTAGGCCTAAATAACCTCCTCCTCCAATTACTGGTCTGTTAGGTCTGAAAGCACGTTTTTCATTTAAAGCTACTACATTCTGTTTACCTGCGAGTTCTTCGATTTCTTGTCTAGCTTTTTGCTGCGCCACAGGGTTTCCGCTCGTGTATTGCCTTTCTACGAAGTAGAGCCTTTGCGACAAAGAAGGACGAAGCTCAGGTTCTACATCTAGTAAAACATTGTCGTATAGTTCTTTTCTTATTTCAGGAGTAGAAAACATCTGCTCCTGGTCTGCATATTTTAAGTAAGGCTCGAACTCTTCTCCCTTAATTGGCAGAGCTCGACCTGGCTTTACTTCTTTACTCAGTAAATCTCGAACTTCCGGATATTTATCTAGAACTTGTTCAAAACGAGCCCTAGCCTCTGTGGGCCTCTGTTTTAATTGTTCAGTTTTAATTGTTCGTAGCTCCTCCCCTAAACCAGGAACAGCTAATTGATCCCCTGCCGTTATATTTATAAAATCGCTGGAAGAAGGATTTATAAGCTCTCTTTCTTCAGGAGAAGTCAAATCAACAGACCTAAATCTCTGTTGCTCGCTTAAAGGTAACCGTCGGTAATTTCTAAGATTAGCTGAAGGCGATAAGTCTGCTGCAAACCTTTGGTTTTGTCTTGCTAAATTTCTATCCCCCCTTATTGTTCTTTCTTGTTGTTGCGCTGCTTCGAGAGCCCCACGTTCGCCTAAAGTTTCTCTAACGCTAGGAAGCATTTGATTTAGAATAGTGACATCGGTGAGCCCTCTAGAATTTGACGAACCGTATCTTATATCATTTATCTCGTCCCCTATTCCCCTAATGTCCATATTTCGTGAGCGAACATAATCAGGGTCGTTTAACTGTTCTGGCGTACTAGGTCTAAGTCTGTTTTCTAACTCATTTAAAGACTCTGCTTCTTGATTAATAAGGTTCAACTGATCAGGAGAATTCTCAGGTGTCCGAGCGTTTACTATTTGTCGACGAAGATAGGATCCGGGACCTTCTTGTTCCTCTATTATCTGACGAGAATTTAATAAACTGTCTAAGTACCCCACTTTATTAACTAGCTCATTAAAACCGGGATATATATCCCTGTTTAACCCACGGCTGTAACCCCTTGTTCCCTCTCTCTCAACAAAATCAGCCGTATCAAACTGCCTTTCAGATGGAAGATCGCCAGAATCAGGCTCTATTAAGTCAGAAGAAAATGAATCTCTTAAATATTCGAAGTCTCTTGGATTAATTAAATTTTGGGAGGAATCATCTAAAAATCTGTAATTCTCTAAAAACCTCTGACCTACTGCTCTTTGCCCTTCTGGATAAAGGTTAACGTTTGGCTGAGATAAAAAACTTCTTATTTCGGGATTTTGTTGTGCCAAACGGTATCCTGTATAAACCTCACGATCTGGATCTACATCAAGCCCTTGAGGTGAAGGCAAATAATCTGGATAATCAGAGGTACTGAGATATGCTTGAGGATCCACTCTGCCTTCACTTATATCATCGAAGTCGACTCCTCTCCTCTCTGCTGTTTCAACAGCTTCATCATATAAATCTCCTCTTTCTAAAGCTTCTTGAAATAAAGCTTCTCGTGCGTTTCTCGAAAAATCTACTGTAGCTCGATCCTCGTTTTCAATCGCCCTCGCGGCTTTCCGAATATTTCCTGGTAGATCAAAGGAGGAAAAAGACACTTTGAGGCTAAACCACTACCGACACAACTAAGTTTAGTTGAAATTATAAGAAAAAAAAGAAAAAATCAAAAGGAGGTTACCCGTACACACTACTTACTTGTAATAGCGTAGAATGCTGTGGTCCTCCTAGTTTAACTCTATGTCGAATTCAATGCTCATTTTGGAAATGTATCGCCACGCGGGGACTTGGGTCTTTACTGATGAGAAAAGAGATCTTGTTAACGAGCCCTTTGTGCTTGGAGTGCCTGAAATTTTTGACTCGGTAATTGAAGAACAAGATTTAAAAGGTAACCATCTTTACAGAGTTATTTTTTCAGACCAAAACTTCCCTTTAGCCCACGCGGAGGTGGAAAAAATCTCAGAAGAAGGTGGAGGTGCATGGTACAAACACAAAAAAACCCCTCCGGGCTGGCTTTGTCCTGCGACTCTTAAATTTTTTAAAGAATTCCCGGAAAGAATTTTTTTTAAAATCGAAGTAATAAGTTAAAAAACATAAATTGTTTTCTTGTTAGCTACTTATGTTCCTCAAGTTGCTTGTTGAGTTTGTTTATAATTTTATCGAGTCCATGAGTGGGAATATCGTAGTCTTCGGCAGATTGTAGCTCTCCTTTGTAATAACTAAGAATACCGACAATTTCAGCAATGTCTTTATGTTGTAGTTTGACCTCTACTTTTTCGTGTAAAAATTTATTTTCCTTCTTATCTAGTGACCTTGGTTTTTTCGACTTTTCGTCACAATCAAGGCACATAAAAGAGAAGCCCTGTTTAAACATCTTAACTAATTGAAAATGTTTTTTATTAAGGGGCTGTGTTTTTTTACAGTAGCTACATACTCTTTTCATTCAAATGCCTCTTAGAAACGGTTTTTGCCTTTGTCTAATAAGGGAGCTATGACTCCTCGTCAAAATCAAAATACTCATAGAGAGAACCTAGCACACATTCTTCAATAGTCTCACATATACGCTCTTCACTCGGATTTTCGTCATGTTTAAGCGCTCTTCTGTACCCACGGAGGACGCCCTCGTTAATTGCTTGGTCCAATATGACAAGGAATTTTGGTTTCATATTTTGGGAAATAGTGCCTGCTCTTTACAAGGACGCAGTGTTTTCTGAGCAAGAAGCTTTCTAGCCTCCTGGAAAACCAACTCTAGTTCATCAGCATCTATGCGTACGTACTGTTCTAAATCATCACCTAATTCACAAATTTTTATAAAGTATCCTGCGCCTTCGTCGTCGATAGAAATTTGTAAAGTTCCACGGCCATGAACAGGGTTCGTATCTGTTCGATGGATAGAAACTGTGAGAATAGTTGCTACTGGAGCAGGTTCATTCATGGTTTAGGGTAGGAAGCCTTATCTTAATGCACACCTTAAAATTTAAAACAACTTAGAAGTTGACCGGACTA
>Ga0247843_1005271_pt1 | contig 18169 bp, 13 predicted proteins | sample LaCruzMarch2017__FD_192420 | JGI IMG/M metagenome (GOLD analysis project Ga0247843, IMG submission 192420) | Freshwater microbial communities from meromictic Lake La Cruz, Castile-La Mancha, Spain - LaCruzMarch2017_8m | ecosystem: Environmental > Aquatic > Freshwater > Lake | place: Spain...
ACCAAGGTGTTCAACTATTCAGACGAAATGGGGCTGGCCGATAACACCATCAACTGCCTTGCGCTGGCATCCAATGGCGATTTGCTTATTGGTACACCCAACGGACTTAGTCGGTTTTGCGATGAAAGTTTTACGCAAATACCCGTGAGCGATGAACCCAGCACTGCCCACATCACCGCAATGCTGCAAGCCTCGGATGGGCGCACTATTATTGGTTCGTTGGATGGAACCATTTCTATCCTTAAAGATGGAAAGGTGGTAGAATGGCAGCCTGCCAGCGCCATAGATGCCCCAATCAATCACCTTTGCGAAACGCCCGAAGGCATTGCTGCAGCGACCGAAGGCAACGGGTTTTTTATACTTAATGGCACTAACCTGCGGCACATTGGCACTTCCAATGGCCTGTCGGACGCGAATGTGCGTGGTCTTGCCGTGTTCGATGCTAAATTTTTGATAGCTACCAATGCCGGGCTTTATCGGTTTGGGTTGCAAGACAATCTTCTTCAAAACATAACCGCAAGCCAAGGCATTAGTGCCATGGAATGCAGACCCGGTGCCATATTGCGCGATGGAGGTGTTGTTTGGGTAGGAACGGCAGCCACCATGGTTCGGGTGCAACTAGGTGAATTGCCAAAGCAAACCAGCGCTCCAAAACTTACGCTCAGCGAGCTGCAACTTTTCTATCATCCCGTTGATTGGAAAAAGCGCGATGTAGCTACACTTAGCAGTGGAATGCCCAGCCAGTTAATCTTGGGCTATGCCGATAATTATTTGCGATTCCATTTCAAGGCCATCAGTTTAGCCCATCCAAAAGAGGTGCGCTATAAGTGGATATTGGAAGGATTTGAGCAAGAATGGACGCCATTTAGCACTGAAGAAATGGCAAACTATCCCAATTTGCCGCCTGGCGATTACACCTTTAAAGTAATGGCGTGCGTGGGCAATGATGCTTGTGTGCAAGAGGCCGAAAGCTTTCGTTTCACCATACGTCCTCCCTTTTGGAAAACGTGGTGGTTCTATGCCTTGCTAGTTATTGCAGCCGTTGGCGGCACCTATTGGTATGTGAAATGGCGCGAGCGGAAATTACTCGTGGAGAAACGCATTTTAGAGCAAACCGTGGAGCAACGCACCTTGGAACTGCGGCAGCAAAAGGAAATTGTGGAGGAACAAAACAATCATATTACTGAGAGTATTGCCTACGCGCGCAACATTCAAATGGCGGTGTTGCCCTCTACCGAGGAAATGAAAAAGGCATTTTCTGACCACTTTGTGCTTTATCGCCCTAAGGAAACCGTAGGTGGCGATTTCTACTGGATGTATACCAACGACAAGGTAACGTGGGCTGCTGCCATAGACTGTACTGGGCATGGCGTGGCAGGGGCATTTATGAGTATGATTGGTTCTGACCTGCTGAATCAAATCATTATCGAAAAGCAAACAGACAACCCTGCCGAGGTGCTCGAAGCGTTGGATAAGGGAATAAAACTGGCTTTTGCCCAAAGCGCCTCAGAATTTGAAGGCGACAAGGGCATGGATGTATGCCTTATTCGCATAGATAGAACTGCTGGAGTGGTTGCGTTTGCAGGGGCACATCGGCCACTTTATGTTGCTGTGAACAACGAAATAACCGAGCTGCACGGCAATCCATTCTCCATTAGTTGCGCCATAGATGGCGATAAAGTATTCACTACCCAGCAATTTCCTTTGGTGGAGGGCATGCGCCTTTTTCTTTTTTCGGATGGCTATGCCGACCAGTTTGGTGGCTCAAAAGGCAAGAAATTTATGACCAACAAATTGAAGCAAGTCATTATTTCGTGCCTCGATAGACCCATGGTAGAACAGCAAGCCGCCCTCGAATATGCATTGGATTTGTGGAAAGGAGAGGAATATCCACAGGTAGATGACATTCTTGTGATGGGTATTCAACTTTAGAGGCTAGTGTTGCGAATGACAGTAGCCTATCGCCCCAAAGTGTACCATTGTAAACTTCAATTAGTTTAGCGGGCTATGCGGCACATGCTTCTCCTTTTGCTTTTGGTATTGCTTGGCACAAGCCAAATGGCGCATGGGCAAAAGGCACAAATCGACAGTTTGGAGCAATTGCTACGCTCTAAATATGCCATTAAGGGCACCAAGGAGGACTCCGCGCGCATTGGCATTTTGGTGCAAACAAGTGAGCTCCTGCTTAGGGTCAATCCTACCAAATCACTTAAACTGAGCAAAGAAGCACTCCGATTGAGCATCACCACTGGGCATAATAGCTACGTAAGCCATATTTACAACAACACAGGTAGTGCAAATCGCATCCAAGGCAACTATGCCAAGGCTATTTCCTTTCATACAAACGCACTTGAAAACGATAGGAAGAGAGGCAACCGCAGCGGAGAGGCGCTTTCGCTAAACAATTTGGCCAATGTTTATCTGAAGCAAGGTAAATATGCTGATGCGGTGCGTGGCTACGAGCAATCATTAGCCATTCGCCAAGATTTGAACGACCAAGACGGTGTGGCGTCATCGCTCAATAATTTAGGAATGGTGTATAAAAACCAAGGCGACATGGATCGTGCCTTGGCTTATTATCAAAATGCTTTCAAAATATTCGAGCAACAACGCGATAGAGTCGGCATGGCCAATGCGCTCAACAATATGGGCATTGTGCATCGGGGCAACGGCAAGGCCGATAAGGCATTGAAGGTCTATTTAACGGCACTTAAAGTTTTCGAATCGTTGGGCAATAAGGTGGGAGAGGCCAACACGCTTAACAATATTGGCAATATCTATTACGAGCAAAAGAAGTTTGATCAGGCCCTGCAGTTTTATGAGAATTCACTTCGCATAAGTGAGGCTTTGGGTGACATTAATGCCATGGCGGGCAAATTGAGCAACATTGGCGGAGTGCATTTGGCCCGTGGCGATAAGCAAAAAGCCATGGAAAGTGCCGAGCGTGCCCTCGAATTGCAAGAGCGCATTGGAGACGACCAAGGTCAGATTAGCACACTCAACAATATCGGAGCATACTATCTTGAGGAGAAAGATTACGACCTTGCATTGGGCAACTTTCTGAAAGCAGAAAAGCTAGAACGTAGCACTGGGGACCGCACTTACAGCGCCATCACCCTTGCTTCTATCGGCCAAGTATATCAGCAAAAGAACCAGCATCAAAAGGCTTTAGAATATTTAAATCGAGCGTTGAAGGAGGCAACCAGTAGTGGCAATTCGGCTACGATGCTTAGTGCCTATGCAGCCCTTGGCGAGACTTACGCTGCTCTAGGTGATTATAAGATGTCCTACAACAGTGAGCAAAGCCGCAAGCAGCTAGAGGATAGTTTGGCACGCTCGTCAAGCACCCGCGACCTTGCCGAAATGCAAACCAAGTTTGAAACCGAACGCAAGCAGCGCGAAATTGAACTGCTTAACAAGGAGAATGAGGTGAATCAACTCAGAATGACCAAGCAAAGCATATTGCGGAATCTCATTTTGGTGGTGCTGTTATTTATCGTCATTTCCTTGTTCTTCCTCTACAGTCGCTACAAATCGAAACAGCGCGCCAACGAAAAGCTCAGTAGTAAGAACCTTGAAATAGAGCGTCAAAAGGAGCTAGTGGAAGAGAAAAACTGGGCCATCACTTCCAGCATTCAATACGCCAAGCGCATTCAAGAGGCCATCATGCCAAGTTTGGATCAGATATTAGAAGTTTTGCCCAATAGCTTTGTCTTTTATCGCCCAAAGGAAATTGTGAGTGGCGATTTTTATTGGTTTGCCCATCGCGATGGGCGTACTTATTTGGCAGCGGTAGATTGCACGGGCCATGGTGTGCCTGGAGCTTTTATGAGCATGATTGGCAACGACCATCTCAATCAAATTGTAAACGTGGATCACCTTACGCATCCTGACCTCATTCTAAATCGTCTGCACAAGGAAATACAGGTAACGCTAAAGCAAAAGCACGGCCTAACGGATATGAATGACGGTATGGATATCGCACTATGCGTCATAAATCACGACCAACAAAAACTGAAGTTTGCAGCCGCCAATCGCCCGCTATATGTGATTCGAAATGGTCAATTAACGGAGTACAAAGGCGATCATTTGAACATCACGGGTATTATGGACGAAAATGTGATGCAGTATTCTATCCACGAGATAGATTTGCAAGCAGGCGATGTTTTCTACATATTTTCTGATGGCGTTGCCGACCAGTTTGGCGGCCCCAACTCGAAGAAGTTTGGATTCAAACGCCTTCAAGAATTGCTGCTGCAAATGCAATCGCTACCGATGCAAAAGCAACATGCCTACTTCGAAACACAGCTTTTGGAGTGGATGGGCGCTAACGAACAGATTGATGACTTCTTAATGATTGGAGTCAGAATTTGAGGCAACAAAAGAAATAGCTCTTCTTTCCACATAACTCGAAAGCACTTCGTAACTCTCGCTTTCTAAGTCCCAAGAGTTTCTTTGGGATAGGAGTTTAAAATAGTGGCGCATCTCTTCCTCGCTGCGCGAGTTGTTTAATTTCAATATAGCATCTCCAAAATCGGAGGCGTTGCCTGAAAAAAGATGTTTGATAATGCCAAACTTCTCGTTAAGCGGAATGGCCGAACCCAAATCTGCAATAGGTTTATGGTTCAATTTACCCGCCAAAATCGCGTCATTGTTCTCCTTCTCCATCTTGGGAGCAATTGCAGGTTGAGGTTCTATTGAAGCAATCGGCTTTGGCGCAGTTACTACGGGCGAAACTGATGGTGTCTCGTCAGCTAGTATTTGCGCTTTCACTTCGACCACAACCTCGGAGTGTTCCTCTTCATTCTTTTGAATAACTGGAGTTGGTGCAGCAGGTTCCGGTTGTTTTGCTGCTGGCACAATAGGCTGTTTTACCTCTTGGGTTAAGGGCATTTGCAACACCACATCATAGCAGTTGCGCAGTTCCTCCAGCACCATGTCGCGGCTCAATGCCGATGGATTATTTGAAAATTGCGCCATACGGTTTGTGATGCGCTGGAGTTGTTCGCTCAAATTTTTCAATTCTGCCATGCCTTCAATTCAATGCTGTAACGCAATTGCGTTAGATTTGTGATGTGGATATGCCTACTTCGGCACCGTCCAAAAGTACAGACCAAACCTCTTTACCCAAAGCATGTTTTTAGAGAATTCGCGCACCGGACACCGCACCAAAGGATGGATTGAGGTGATTTGCGGTTCTATGTTTTCGGGCAAAACAGAGGAGTTGATACGCAGATTGAAACGTGCTCAGTTTGCACGCCAAAACGTGGAAATTTTCAAACCGGAAATAGATAGGCGATATGATGATAATGCTGTGGTTTCGCACGACAGCAACTCCATTCACAGCACTCCAGTGCCAAGCTCTTCCAATATTCTTTTGTTAGCAGATAATGTAGATGTGGTTGGCATAGATGAAGCGCAATTTTTCGATAATGGACTGGTGGCAGTGTGCAACCAACTTGCAAGTCAGGGTATCCGCGTTATTGTGGCAGGATTGGATATGGATTATCTTGGTAAGCCCTTTGGCCCAATGCCCCATTTACTTGCCACAGCCGAATATGTAACCAAAGTACACGCCATCTGCATGCAATGTGGCGAACTTGCCAACCACTCGCACCGTTTCGAAGCAGGCGAACAATTGGTAATGTTGGGAGAAAAAGACAGCTACGAACCCTTGTGCAGGCACTGCTTCAATCGTTCTCAAAAAGCATAGTTTGAAACGGCTGTGATGCGCAATCTATCGGCTTTTTGAACAACCCGAAGCATTTGTGGTTTTATCCTAAAATAAAGCCATGTTTCAGTTTTTCAAGAAAAAAACCGAGCGTCAACTCTTAGAAGAGCGCTACAGCAAACTAACCGAAGAGGCATACAAACTCTCTCACACCAACCGTTCGGCAAGCGACCAAAAAACAGCTGAGGCTTATGAGGTAATGCAGCGCATCGAAGCCTTGGAGAAAGCTTAACTAGCAGGTAACCACGTTTGGGTGCGATATAGAAAAGCAATGTACCCTCGAACTTGAAGTTTGCCCTTTTCTACCCAGATTTTTCCGCGGTACACTTTTCCGTTTTCTGGGTCAAGAATATCGCCACTAGCCCACTCTTCTCCATCTTTCACCATATTTCGAATAACTTCCATTCCTTTCACTGGTTTGCCAAAACGTGGATCAGCTTTATCGCATTCTTCGCAAACAGGATTGGGTTTAGGTGGGTCGAAAAGTTCGAGCACCCGACCGTGAAGCTTACCGTTCTTTTCAAATATTTCCACTACAGATTTTACTTTACCGGTAGCATCATCCACTGTTTTCCATTTGCCAACAGGAGAAGTGCGTTGGGCAAATGCGGAGAGTGAAAATATCGTCAAGAGGGCGAAAAGAGCAAAGATTCTCATGGAATACTGATATTGTGTAGCACAAATATAGAGTTAAGGCTAAATTCATCTAGCCATTAACTTTGTACATCAAAACTATTCCACCATGGCTACCGTTCATAGAACAATTGCGTTTACAGATAGATTAAATGAGTGGGTGTTGTCACGCATTGAAGCAGGCGATTATGCAGATGATAGTGAGTACATCCGAGATTTGATTCGCAGAGATCGCGAGCAGCATGGTAACCTTACTGCATTGCGTGCAGCTATTGAAGAAGGGTTAAATAGCGGAGTGAGTCAGCGCTCGGTATCAGATATTTTGAACGAAAAGGAAGCGAAACTGAAGCAAAATGGCCGCTTATAGACTTTCTGTTTCCGCTGAGGCAGATTTTTCTAGTATCATTGAATATGGAATTATTCAGTTTGGGTTAACCCAAGTTAAGCAGTACGTTTCAGAACTAGAGCAGCACCTTGAAGCATTAGCAACGAACAGTTCTATAGGTAGAGATGCATCAGAATTAGCAAATGGAATGAGGAGATTTAGCTTTGGTTCGCACGTAATATTCTATCTCCGGGATGACTCTGGTGTGTTTGTAGTACGTGTCCTGCATCAGAGCAGGGATTTTCATAGACATCTCTGATAATCTAGACCTATACCCTTACTCTACCAACCCTAAGCCTCCTTCTTTCCGCGTATCTTTGCATCCCTCCCGAAAACATCTAGTGTTTTGGGACGTTAGCATTTCATGGCCAGCACAGCGCAACACAGCCTTCTTTTAGAAAAGCTCGATGCTTTTATCCGCAAATATTACCTCAATCAGGTAATACGCGGTGGACTGCTTAGCGCTGGTCTTATAGTTGGGATGTTTGTAGCACTCGCGGTGATGGAGCATTTCGGGCATTTTGGCACAGCTACCCGCACCATTTTGTTTTACACATTTATTGGCACCGCGCTAGCTGCATTAGGTATTTGGGTTGGTTTGCCAGCGGTTCATTTAAAGCGCATAGGTAAGGTGCTCGACTATGATGCTGCAGCCATCATTGTAGGAAAACACTTCCCCACCATTGCCGACAAACTGCTCAATACCCTTCAATTGCAACGCATGGCTGGTGGTTCAGGTGCTGGTTCAGAATTGCTAATGGCCAGCATTGAGCAACGCACAGCCGAGTTGCGACCTGTGCCATTTGTAGCTGCCATAGATTTGAAGGAAAACAAACGCTTCCTCAAGTTTGCTCTGCCTCCGGCCCTTGCATTGCTTATGTTGCTCATTATTGCCCCAAGTATGGTGCGCGACAGCACTACACGCATCGTTAGGCATGGTGTAGCCTTTGAAGATATTGCGCCCTTTCAGTTTGTAGTTGTAAACAGCAATCTAGAAACCGTTGCTCTCCGCGATTTTCCGCTTGAGGTGCGCATTGAAGGCAATGAAGTGCCAAATGACCTGTATATTGAAGTGGATGGTGTCCGCCAAATGATGGTGAAAGATGGCACGGGTCAATTTGCTTTTGTGTTTCGTCAGCCCCGCGAAAACAAAACATTTCAGCTCTTTGGTAGCGGATTCGGTTCGCAGGAATTTGAGCTCAAAGTGTTTCCAAAACCAACTGTTCTTGCCTTTGAAATGCAGTTGGACTATCCTGCTTACACTGGGCGAAAAAACGAAACACGCGCCAATAGTGGCGATTTGCTCATTCCAACAGGAACCAAAGTGACTTGGAAATTTCGCACAGCCGATACAGAAAAACTCGGGTTCCTTATGGGCGATTCGGTTTATGTGCCACAGCGCATTGATAAGGATGGATTTTCGTTTGCCAGACGATTCAAAATGAGCACAGATTATGCGGTACTCACCAGCAATGCGTTTCTTAAAAATGCGGATTCGTTGCGCTACACCATTGGCGTGATTCCCGATTTGTACCCCAGCATTGCAGCCGAAGAAACACCCGATTCGGTTAATGCCAAACGCCTTTATTTCAATGGGCAAATCAAGGACGATTATGGATTCACATCACTTCGGTTTCGCTATCGCGTGGTGCGCACCGGTCAAGGCGAGGAGGCTATACAAGAGCAACAATTATCATTGGCCAAGGGCAAAACCAACGATAACTTCTACCATTTCTGGGATTTAAGTCGTATGACGCTTGCCCCTGGCGATGTGCTCGAATACTGGTTCGAAGTGTGGGATAATGATGGTGTTAACGGTAACAAATCGGCTCGCACGGACAAACGCACCTATCGCTTGCCAACCCTCGGAGAACTTGCTAAGGAGAATGATGCCCAAGGCGAAAAAATGAAAGACGAACTTTCTGAAGCTGTGAAAATGGCGAAGAAAATGCAGAAGGAGTTGGGCAAAATGCAAAAGGAAATGCTCGATAAGCAGCAACTCACTTGGGAAGATAAGGCCAAAATGAAGGACTTGATTGAGATGCAAAAAGACTTGAAAAAACAAGTGGAAAGCCTTAAGCAAGAAAACGAGCAGAAGAACTCTAAAATGAATGAGTTTATGCAGTTTGACCCTGCGTTGATGGAAAAGCAGCAGCAGCTAGAAAAACTCTTCGAAGAGGTAATGTCGGATGAGATGAAAGAACTCTTCAAGAAAATGGAAGAGATGATGGACGAAATGACCAAAGACAAGGCGCAAGAACTCATGGAAGACATGAAGTTGAATAGCGAAGATTTGGAGAAAGAACTGGATAGAAGTTTAGAATTATTCAAACAACTTGAGTTTGAGCAGAAACTAGAGCAAACGAAAGAGCGCCTAGAAAAACTTGCTGAAGAACAAAACAAGCTTTCCAAAGAATCGCTAAAAAAAGAAAGCGACAAGGATAAACTTGCCGAGAAACAAGAGGAACTGAGCAAGGAGTTTGACGAAGTGAAAAAGGAAATGGATGAACTCGAAAAGCAGAATAGCGAACTCGAGCGACCAAATAAAATGGATGACCTTGAGGAGGAAAAAGAATCGGTAAGCGAGGAGCAAGAAAAAAGCAAGGAACAACTGGAAAAAGACCAGAAACAAAAGGCTTCTGAAGCGCAAAAAAATGCAGCCAAGAAAATGGAGAATATGGCTCAAAAAATGAGCGATATGATGTCGAAAATGCAGCAAGAAGCCCAAGAGGAAGATATAGATGCACTTCGCCAAATAGTAGATAACCTTCTTACGCTAAGCTTTGATCAAGAGAAGCTTATGGTAACGGGAAAGAAGACCAACCAAAACGACCCTCGCTACACCGAGCTTGCCCGAGAACAACTAAAGCTAAAGGACGACAGCAAACTCATCGAAGATTCGCTGTACGCGTTAAGCAAACGCGTGCCCCAGATTGAAACTATTGTGAACCGCGAAATTCGCTCGGTGAATAGTAACATGGGAAAGGCAATACGTTCTATGGCCGAACGCAGAACTCCAGAAGCAACATCACGCCAGCAGCAAGCGCTAACATCTATCAATAATCTTGCGTTGTTGCTCAGCGAAAGCATTGAACAAATGCAACAAGCCATGGCACAGGCTTCGGGCAGTGGTTCGTGCAAAAAGCCCGGAAAAGGCAAAAAGCCTTCGGCATCTACCATGCGTTCGCTTCAAGAGCAGCTCAATAAACAAATGGAGCAAATGAAAAAGGGGATGGAAAAGGGCGGCCAAGAAAAAGGATCGAAACCTGGAGGTACCAAACCCGGACAAGGCGGCATGGGAGGAATGAACAAGGAATTTGCAAAAATGGCTGCTCAGCAAGAAGCGCTACGTCAAATGATGCGCGAGTATGAGAACGAATTGAAAAAGCAGACTGGCGGAAAAGGCAGCAGTGGCGACATGGATGACCTCAGTCGAAAAATGGAGCAAACCGAAACCGACATTGTGAACAAGCAGATTACGCGTGAAACCATGATGCGCCAGCAGGAGATTCTAACCAAACTATTGGAAGCCGAAAAAGCAGAGCTAGAACGCGAGCAGGAAGAGCGCAGAGAGTCGCGCGAAGCCAAAGATGAAGACTTCGGTAACCCTGAAATTTATTTTGAGTATAAAAGGCGGAAAAACAACGAAACTGAATTGCTTCGTACCGTGCCCGCCAATCTAAATCCGTTCTATCGGAGTAAAGTGGACGAGTACTTCAAGAAGCAGGTCGAATAATCTGCTAAATGGAAAAGCTGAGCGTAAACTTTGAATCAAAGGCCGACAATATCGTAATGGCTGAAAAGTTGGTGGATGATGTGTGCTCCAAATTCAAGGTGGATGAGGACTACTACGGAAATATCCTTATCGCCCTAACTGAGGCGGTAAACAATGCCATCAACCACGGAAACCTTCAAAATCCTAAGAAAAAGGTGGACATAGAATTCCACAGCACTGAAGATCATGCCCTCCATTTTATAGTGAAGGATCAAGGTAAAGGATTCGATTATGAGCATCTACCAGATCCAACAGATCCAGCTAATTTGGAAAAAATTAGTGGTCGTGGCGTATTTCTAATGCGCAATTTGGCTGATGATGTATCATTTTCTGATAATGGCTCCACAGTGGAAATGGTTTTCAAAATGGCATAATTGCATAAAGCGCGCATTGCAGCAAGACGCACTTGGATTTTTTCCTTGTGCGTCTTCTCGTTTAACACCAAACTATGATTGAATTCTTTAAAGAAGAGGTCGATTTTGTCCTAACACATGCCGAGCAGCTAGAGGAATGGATAGCGGCAACAATTTTGGCAGAAGGCAAAATGATGGGCGATATAACCTTCATTTATTGCCAAGATGATTACTTGCTAAAAGTGAATCAGGAACATCTAAAGCATGATTTCTATACCGATATCATTACATTCGATTACACAGAAAACGCTTTGATTTCAGGCGATTTGTTTATTAGCATAGATCGGGTAAAGGAAAATGCTGAGGAGTTAAAAATTCCCTTCGAGCATGAACTTCATAGAGTAATGATTCATGGGGTGCTCCACTTATTGGGTTACAAGGACAAAACGAAGAAGCATAAAACGGAAATGACCACTAAAGAAGATTTTTATCTTGCATTAAAACAGGCATAACACAAAAAAAAGTCCTGGCGCAATTGCACCAGAACTTTTGAAGTGCCCAGGAGGGGACTCGAACCCCTACACCTTGCGGCACACGCACCTGAAACGTGCGCGTCTACCAATTCCGCCACCTGGGCAAGTGCACGGTAAAGTTAATGGTACATCCTTTCTTCGTGTCGTTTAAAGGAATTGTTATTAAAGGTGGCTCAACGACTCAAAGCAGCATTGAAGTAAAGGCCAATCTCCTACATTTGTCGCATTATCAAACGCACAAATTAAAAATGAAAAAACAGTTACTTGCCCTTTCTCTTTGCTCCATAACTCTTATTGCTCAGGCTCAGGATTGTTCCGAAGTGTTTATCTCTGAATACGTAGTAGGTACAGGAAACAATCGTGCTTTAGAACTTTACAATCCAACTTCGGAAGCCATCAATCTGGCAGGTTATAAAGTGGGTCGTTTTAGAGATGGTTCTGGAACTCCAATGTTGGTAGAATTATCAGGAACTATCCCTTCTCTAGGCACTTATGTAATTGTTGTAGATAAGCGTGATCCAAATGGAACTGGTTTTGAAGAACCAGTGGATGCAGCGTTATTGGCAGTGGCCGATACGTTTGTAAACCCAGTTTATGTGCAGGCGGACTCTCCTTTTTATTTCAACGGAGATGATGCGGTGCCATTGATTAAAGGAACTGATGATATCTTGGATTTGATAGGAAAGATTGGTGAAGATCCAGGAACGGCTTGGAGCGATGCGAATGGATCTTGGTGGACCACCCAAAAGACGTTGGTAAGAAAGGCGAGTGTAAGGACAGGGGTAACTGTGAATCCTGCAGCTTTCATAGTGGAGGCTGAATGGGATAGCCTATCTGAGGATACCTTCACCGAGCTTGGATGGCACGATTGCACTTGCGCTAATGTTGGCGTAAATGAGGCAGAAGTGAGCAAGATGAACATGTTCCCCAATCCATCTGTTGACAAGCAGTTGATGATTTCAACTTCGCAAAATATGAAGTCAATTCAGGTGTTCAACATCATCGGACAGGAAAGAGACCGTGTGATGTTTACCCAAGCAACGGATCGTCATAAGCTGATTTTGGAGCACCTTCAAACAGGAATGTACATCGTGAGAGTTACCTTGAATAACGGGGTTGTAATTTCTCGCAAAGTGATGCTGGGCCAATAATTTCTCCAGTTTAATGTCACGTTTTCTTTATGTTTTTTTGGCGGTTGTTCTAACCGCAACGGCAGTTCACGCTCAAAAAACGCGTGTTTATGGAGTGGTTAAAGATGCCAATTCTGGAGAGACTCTAATCTCCGCCAACGTGTTGGTTGCCGAAGGAAAAGGGGTTGTCACCGACTTCGATGGAAAGTACTCCATCGAGGTGGCCAATGGCAGTTATACCATGCGCATATCCTATATCGGTTACGAATCCACAACGCGTGAGATTAAAGCCAATGGCGGTCAGCTGGAAGTGAATTTCGCATTAGGTAACACAACCTTAAATGAAGTGAGAGTGGTTGCCGACATGGCTATTGACCGCGAAACTCCCGTGGCCTTTACCAATATCGATCCAGTCAAAATCAAGGAAGAATTGGCGGGGCAAGATTTGCCAATGTTGCTCAATTCTACACCAGGTGTTTACGCTACCCAGCAAGGTGGAGGCGCAGGAGATACTCGTATAAATATCAGAGGATTCGCCCAGAATAATATCTCTGTTCAGATTGATGGCGTTCCGATGAATGATATGGAAAGTGGCTGGGTGTATTGGAGCAATTGGTTTGGTTTGGATGATGTAACGCAACGAGTTCAGGTGCAGCGTGGATTGGGAGCAAGTAAGCTGGCTATTCCTGCTGTTGGTGGTAGCATGAATATTCTAACGGCTGGAATCACTTCTAAACAATCTTCCGAGGTTTCTGTCACGGTTGGAAACAACAACCTTATTCGAACCAACATTAGCTACAATTCTGGACGATTGAAGAATGGTTGGGGCGTTACTGCGGCATTTGCATACGACCATCAGGATGGATGGGTAGAAGGAACAGGCGCAGACCGATTTTTCTATTTCATGAAAATCCAAAAGCAGATAAAGAATCACACCATTAGCCTTACGGGAATGGGCGCTCCTCAAAATAGGGGAACGCGAAGCTTCAAGGAATCAATTCATATCTATGATAGAGCCTACGCAGAAAAAGTGGGGGTAAATATGGATCATCCATCGGTCACAAGTGGACTTCCCGGCAACTATGGCAGAAGGTACAATCAGCAATGGGGAAACATTATTCGCGACAGGAATAACCCAAATGCTCAGTATGAGGAACAAAGCGTTGCTGAGAATTTCTATCACAAACCAATCATCAACCTAAAGCACTTTTGGGCCAAGGATAAGTGGGCAGTTTCCAATATCTTGTATGGTTCATTTGGAGCAGGTGGAGGCACAAGATTGAGAGGAAATACCATTTTTGACCAGTATGGTCATTTGGCGCTCGATCAATTGTATGATGAAAATATAACAGGAACTGCATTCATTCCAGCGTATGACACCACATTGGTGAATGACACAAGCCAATACAAGTCCAAAAACTTCATTCAAGCCAATATGAACAACCATTATTGGTATGGCCTTATATCAACCGTAAATCATCAATTCAATGATACGTGGGAAATGTCGTTCGGAGTTGATCTTCGTTCATACTGGGTAGAAAAGTATAGCACTCCCTATGATTTGTTGGGAGGCGATTATGCTGGAATTTATAATACTGCCCCAGACGCCTATAATTATTTTGATGTTGTGAAAAGAGTTGGGGATGTGGCTGGGTTTCGTACTAATACTACTGTTTATACAGGAGGTGTTTTTGGGCAAGTGGAGTATAAGAAAAATAAATTCTCAGGCTTTGTCAGTGTTTCAGGAGGCTATAATGCCTACATCAGAAAAGACGAATATCGCAAGCGGGATCTTGTTTTAGCTGATACCATATTGGAGCGGGTTCTAGATATTAACGACACCATTACCTACAACGGCCAGCAATACACTATAAATAGCAAAGAGGCGCGAATTGCTACAAAGGATTGGGTTAATTATTGGGGCGCAACCGCCAAAGCAGGAGTCAACTACAACATAAACAATCACATGAACGGGTTTGTGAATGGCGGCTTATTCCTGCGTCCACCAACTATTTCGGATGTGTATTTTGGCACTAGCTTCACCGTAGTTGAAGGTGTTAAAAGTGAGCTTTCTTGGGGTGTTGAATTAGGATATTCCGTTAAGTATCCTCGTTGGGCAGCTAACCTAAATCTGTACAATACGATATGGGAAAATCGAACGGTACAAACTTCAATAGTTCTGGGAGGAACACCAACTGTGGTTACATTACCAAACATTGGCTCTGAGCACCGGGGTATTGAGATTGATGGAGTGTATCGTACTCCATGGTTTTTCGATATCGAAGGATTGGTCTCGTATGGAGATTGGCGATGGAAGGGGACGTCCACGGCCTACTCGTATCAAGAAGGTAGCGATGTGCCAATCGATACCATTACCGTGGATGTGGATGGCGTGCGCGTTGGTGACGCAGCCCAGTTTCAGCTTTCAGGAGGCATTAAGGTAAAGCCCATCGAGAATGTCTACATCAAAGGGCAGATTACCTATTTCGACAACTACTTTGCGCAGTTTCAACCAATAGATTTGATAGATGAGAATGGAGGACGCCAGTCGTGGAAAATACCAGCCTATTACTTGTTTGATGTGCACGCTGGGTGGACCATCAAACTGAAGAAAATGGACATCAACCTGCGGGTGTCTGTTCTCAACATCACCGACCATGTTTATATTTCTGATGCCGATAATAATGCCACAAGTTCGCAGACCTTTGACGCAACAGGAGCAAAAGTATTTATGGGACAAGGCCGCAGATGGACTGCAACCGTAGGAATCAAATTTTAATAAATAAATATAAGTTCATGAAAAAAGTAAGCGCGTTTTTGGGTTCAATTCTGGTAGGCTCTATGGCTCATGGCCAAGCTTTGCTACCAGCCTCTTGGAATTTTGATGATTTAACCCCCACTGGCTGGACCGAGAGTTTGGACAACGTGCCGGGCAACACCCGCTACACCACAGGCCAAGTGAATGCCGCTTGTAAGTTAGATGGCGATGATGAATATGTGGAGGTTTTCTTCAATGATGTGTGTGGTGGAGTTACCTACTACATCAAAGGCCAAGGTTCTGCCGTTGCCAACGACATCTTTACCATACAAGAATCGGCCAATGGCACCACATGGACCACCATGCGCGAATTGGTGGGTAGTCAAATAGATAATAACGCTTATGTGCAATACACCGATGCTCCTGCGGCTGGATCGCGCTACATCCGTTGGTATTTTACGGAGAAACAAAGCGGTAGAAATGTTGCTTTGGACGAGATTAGCCTTATTGCTCAGGTTCCAACAAATGCGCAAGAAATTGCTGTAAATGCAAGTGGCGCATCGGTAGTAAATGGCGCTACTCTTCTTGTGGGCAATGCTGCAACTACTGCTATGACTATAGAAAACGTAAACCTTGCAGCAGGCAGCAGTTTGAACATTTCTAGCCTTCAAATTACAGGGCCAAATGCAAGCGAGTTCACCCTAAGCGGCATTTCTGCTCCTGCGGTTGTTTCTCCTGCTTCAAACGTTGCGTTTACCCTCAATTTTAGCACCGTGGCGCAAGGCTCACGTTTTGCCACTCTTACCATTGGCAACAATGATGCAAATGGCGATGAGTCGACCTACGTAATTAACCTTTATGGCATAGGTGGTAACTATGCTACTGAGCCAACTGCGCAACCAAGCAACGTTACGTTTACCAACGTTACATCTTACGGATATGACGCTTCGTTTAGCGCAGCCAATCCTAGTGCCGAAAAGTATATTGTGCTTAGAGGCATAAACACCACCACATTGGCGCAACCCCAAGATGGCATGACCTACGTGAAAGGCGATTACCTTGATGCATCTACCCAAGTGGTTTACGTGGGTGCTGCTGGCAGCTTCCGTCCTTCCTACAATGTGGCAAGCACTGCCTATACCTTTCATGCATATTCGTTTAATGGCGAAGGCGGCTACGAAAACTACCTTACCTCTGGACAAGCTATTTCTACAGCCAACACCTTGGGCAACATGATGGGAGGCTACTACGCTGGTGTTAATCCGAGCTCAGGCACCTTTTTGGCCGATTTGCAAGACCGCATAAGCAGCCCTTACGACCAAACGTTTTACAGCAACTACGCTCCAATCGTAATCAATAAATTCGCTTCGCGCGATACTACTGGAGGGCAAAAAGTGGTGACAGACGTGTACTCTGGGTTCCAATACATGTATTCAGGAAGTTTCTTTTGGGATGTGCTTAGCCGCGAGCATTCTTGGCCGCATAGCTGGATGCCTACTTTCCCAGACGAAGAAGGATTGGAATATTCCGATTTGTTCAACCTATTCCCCGTGCATCAAGACAATGCCAACGCTGTGCGCAGCAATCGCCCATTGGGTGAGGTGGTAGATGTAACCAGCACATTCTTAGATGCAACCTACGGCCTCGATGCCAGTGGAAAAATTGTGTACGAACCCCGCGACCAGCACAAAGGCGATGCCGCCCGTGCCATAATGTATATGGCTGTGAAATGGAATGGAACTGGTGGCACATGGGAATTGCCAAACCCAATCGACTTCCTAGTTCAATACGGCCAAGACCAAGATGTGCTCAAAGCATGGCATTGGCAAGATCCACCATCAGATTGGGAAATTGCGCGCAACGATTTTATTCAATCCGAGCAAGGCAACCGCAACCCGTTTGTGGATAGCGTAAACTGGGTATGCTACATCGACTTCGAAACCCTAACACATCTCCCCCAACCAAATGGCCCATGCGAGGCAACGTCTATTGATGAAGCCGCGCTATTGGGAAGCCTTTCTATTGCACCAAACCCAACTGCTGGCGATGTAACCCTAACCTTCGACCTCAAACAATCGGAGTTGTTGCAAGTAGATGTGTTAGACGTGGCTGGAAAACGTGTGTTTAGCACAGCAGTAAATGCTCCACAAGGCACATCGCGCCACACCGTGGATGTTGCTTCCTTAAGCACCGGCATCTATATGATGCAAGTAAAAGGCGCAACCGCCCAACTAACCCAAAAGCTGGTAGTGCGCTAATTCAGTTCTATCCTATCCCAAAAAGGGGGCATTCGCGAGGCGGATGCCCCCTTTTTTATGGGGTAGAGGTAAGCTGGAAGTCGAAGTACCGAAACGGTGAAAGCCAGCTAGTTTGTTAATTACATTCCTTGCAAAAAAATTTCAATAATCGCATGGAAACACCGATGCAGACAGTTGGATATTGCCTCAGGCCGTCCGTCTGAAAAGCCACCCCGTGCCATCGGCCTTCCAGCCAAACTCGTAGCGGAAACCGTGGGTTTTGGTAACGCCTGCCACTATGAAGCGTGGGCCATTTTTGGCCTTCCAGTCCTCTTTGGGCAAAAACAGCCCTTCGCCAACTTCTAGTTGCAACAACATCACGCGCAGCACTGTGTTGCCCTTGCGCGATAGCGGCAGTATGGCGGGCATTTCGTCCTTATTCAGCTTTTCTATCATGAAAGATGTAGATTTAATTGAGAAAAGTAGTAACACATCGGTAGTCAAAGGTAACACATCGGAGGTAATTAGCTAACACATCAGAGCATGAAGGTAACTCATCGGAGGTTTTAACTAACCCATCCGACATAATAAGCTAACCCATCAGAAGTGCTAGCTAACCCATCGGAGCCTTTAA
>Ga0247843_1005274_pt1 | contig 18151 bp, 12 predicted proteins | sample LaCruzMarch2017__FD_192420 | JGI IMG/M metagenome (GOLD analysis project Ga0247843, IMG submission 192420) | Freshwater microbial communities from meromictic Lake La Cruz, Castile-La Mancha, Spain - LaCruzMarch2017_8m | ecosystem: Environmental > Aquatic > Freshwater > Lake | place: Spain...
AAGATTCTCTACTCTTCTCCATAACGTTGGTGTTCTACCTAGTTATGTACATCACATCTTATAGCATACGTATCGTCCTACTATCGCGGTACGTAAATATCTACGATACCATGGCGCCTATGTCAGCTAGTCCCCGATGCTATGCGTCATGGCAGCCGCTCATGTTCATGAGTGGGTGATTTGGTTTTGAGAAAACACAACAATTTTTCAAGTCTGTTTTGTGGGGCCACGCCAAGTTTTTCCTTTCGTTTTTTTTTCTATTCCAGGTCGTCCCCTCTTTTCAACCTAATTCCAACACACATCAAGTCTACTGTCTACTTCATTACTTATACATAAGGTATATTAACACCTTCTATTGCAACGGGTGGTCATAAGGATGTGACCCACCTGATATCTGCTCTCTGTCTTTGAGAGAGGTAGAAGAAGAACTAGAACAGCAACAGCAAGGAGAAGAAGAGGCAGAGTGGGAGTATGTGCCTGGGTCTGGGTTTTTATGATTGAGGTACCCCACCCTCGTCATACTCATAGCAGGTCTTCTTCGTAAATCTATAATGTAATGTATTTTAGTATCTTCTTCTGCAGCTAGTTGTCATACGGATGCAACACCACACCAATATCTGCTTGGCCTCACACACAGACACAGTGGTGGCATTAGGAGAGTCTCTCGATTTCTCACTTGCAATGTGCTGTAGGTTATGATTGGGGGACCCCATCGACTTCATACTCATTGTGTGTCTACTTCATACATATATTAAGTGTTTTATCACCTGCTACTGCGGCCAGTGGTCGTAAGTACACAACACCATACTGATCAGTGACATGGGTCAAGGGTCAAGGTCAAGGGTCAAGGCTCAAGGCAATTATAAGGTCAAGGGCTTGGGGTAGCTAGGAATAATGACACCATGGCACTGTGATTGTGAGATGTTTACAGCAAGATGATAGTACTCTAATCGTTAATCGTGACTTTAAATTGCTCCTTTCTGATTGACAATACAATTATGCTCAAAGCAAAGAGCTGGTCTTTTGAAGAAGATTCCCAAGATCAAGTTGAAACAGGTCTTTCCGTCAAATGATAGTGTCCAGTCAGGCGCATGAGAAGATTCTGAATGTCACAGATGATTATTTGTTGTTATTCTCACTTTCATCAACACAAATCAAGGTAACACTCTGATGAATTTATCGTCATCTTTAAATCCTCCACATTTTTTTCTTCTGACTTCCTAAGGCGGGATCGAAAGGCGGGAACCAATGCCACACAAAACCCATGTCGTTCGGCCGACTCTTGGCCACACGCGGCCAACGTAGATTAATAGATGACCGCTGTATTATCGGCGCCACCCGAGTTTATCTGAGGCGGTGTTGCGCCGCCTCCTCATCATCATCGTCGTCTAACGCATCTTCTTCTTCCACCGCTAGCGGCAAGGCCACTTCATTCTTTGACGATGTAGACGAAGTAATGAAACGCGATGCACCAATGCAGTATGAAAAATTTGTGGGATCACGAACGGCATTTTATGAATCATTTCATAGAAGGTTAGAGGAAGTAAGAAGGACTGATAATGTCAAGCGACTTACTCCTCGTGGCGGCGATGAGCGAATGATGAACAGCGATCGTGGTAGTACCCCTACAACAAGCGGTTACGAAAAAAACAACATACAACAGAAACTGGTAAAAGCCGCGCCGATGTCAATGACGGATGATAGTAGCGATTATAATTCGAATATGACGCAGAAGAATTCTGTTCAACTAAACAATACTATCGCGTCAGCACGCGAGTCAACAACGAAGACAATGACGAAGATGACGAATGATGACATCTTATCAACTAAAAAGTCAAGCGGAGTTTTCTCGGCTATATCTAAAGAAACACTCCTTAGTAATTCTAGCAATACAAGTGTTGCAGGTGGGATACTAATGTCAGATCTCTTCCCTACTCTCTATGGCACCATTGCACAGCAACAAGATATGTCATCACCTGTAAGAAACCGACGTAAAGTACCAGATCCATCAATGATGTACAATCGTGATCACTACGAACCATACGAACAGGCCATGATTGCCGTATTGGAGGAGGTGGGTACTACCAAGGCAATGTCCAAATTTGGTAAAAAGGGTGGAAATACTACGGTTGACATTGTCAAACAGTGGCTATTGAGTAATACACGTATTGTGAATGCTGACATGGTACGTGATCGTTGGATTAAGGTTGAGGGAGCATGGACTGATGAAAAGTGGATGACTGGTTTAGATTTGACATCCACAGCAACAACATCATTACCAACAATGGCAATTGAGATGAGTAATGATGATTCGGAGAAGGAGAATGATATCGACGATTCAACATTCAAATTGGAATTGGGATTGCAGCGGGAGGTCTTTCTTTCAAAATTGCAATCCTCTCTCGAGCAGGAAAGAGGACGGAACGATCATACTGCTCATCCTGTCTCAGGTCTTGACAGACACCCCAAGGATGTCGCTACTAGCATTGTCTCAGAAAATGAGAAAGAGGAGATAGTGGTGGTAGATCCAACCAAGTTTTACGAAGTAACACAATTTCTCATTGGTGCATTGTCGAGATACTGCGCAAGACGTGCAAGGTCATCACCCATGGTCGTGGCATGGTCCAAGGTGAAGGAATCGGGTATACTGTTACCCAAAGATGTGGTCGCGACTATGTTATACGTTTGTAGTACAATGGGCATGCCTGATTCGATCGGTGTCATGAGTAGCAGTGGTGGTAGTGCTGATGGTGAGAAGTTCCTTGTTCCAGAGGAAGTTGCGACCTATCATGACCTATCGTCCAAGCCAACCGAGGCGAGTATTAGTCTCAGGATCAAATCACTTGTCACGAAGGGAGATGCGAGTGGTGCGGAGAAAATGTTAGAGGCATTCAAGGTAAGGACAGTGTTTGGAAACGCAGCACTCGCATTCCTGTGACAAATTCACATTTGTATTTGTTCGCTACTCCACACCTTTGCCGACACAGAAATTGATCGAGGCTGATGAGAGTTCAACTGGGGAGCTGGTACGCCTACGTACCTACCTCCCAATACTAAAAAAGTTTTGTGAAATTGGTGACCTTGCTTCAGCGCTGTCATTGTTTAAACGTATGCAGACGACACCGGGGGTCATTTTGGAACCGGAAACGTACGTCCTTCTCCTGGCATCGATGGCGGAGAATAGATATTTTCGGTAAGATTTTGTATTGTGAAGTATTTGAGTCACGTTTGCTCATGAGTGTGTATCATCTTACTTTGGTGTTTCTTATTTTGTCAACCGTGTATTAGTCATGACTCTCCACCTATTGATGGAGCAACAGATTTAGGCTATACAAGCACTCATGGACCTGGTCTGTTTGATGAGATTGTTACTGAGATGGCTGCCGAAGTACTAGAGATATCATCCTCATCCGCTCGACGACTTTACAATTCGCTAGCCGTTGGATTTCAAAGTGATTGTTTGGGTAATGATGATCATTCCATAGTATCAACCCTCAAAGAAGCTCATCCATTGATGTCCATGTCACTAACACGTCAACTTGCGGGACGCAATGAATTGGTCGCCAGTCGGATTTCCCTTGACCGATCCACTGGTCTTTGCCCAGTAACGAACGCTCAGCAACGACTCATTATCTTAGAACCAGATCAACGAACTCAGTTACATAATGATTTATTGAAATTATCAACAGAACAGTTTGCCAAGTTTGCTGGTAGGAAAGCAGACGACTCACCAACTAGGGCACAAGAGCAATTACAATTATTCTCGGATTGGCTAGATCAACGACAGGGTGAGCCTTTTACTGCAATAGTAGATGGTGCTAATGTGGGCTATTACATGCAAAGTTTTGATAGAGGAAGATTCAATTATTATCAGATTCAGTTCATGGTTGACACGCTGGAAGGACGAGGAGAAAATCCATTAGTTGTCATTCCTAATGTGAGTTTACGTGTACCACTTTATAATTTATTCTTCATTTCAAACATTTTACTCAATGCCACATTGCCTGCAGAAATATGGTCAACAAAAATTCTATTCGACGAAGGGGGAGTATCAAAAGTTAGATCAGACTGAAATGGAGATTGTGCAAACACTCACAAATACTGGCAAGCTCTACAAAGGTGAGATTGTTTCAAGCACAGAGAATTATGTCTCGGCGTACAATGTTTATCTCTAACACTTAAATGCTGTCGAACAGTCCCTCCACGATGTCTTGATGACTTTTACTGGATGGTTGCAAGCGTATCCGATCAAAATGCATCTCGTAATGGACGGGATATATCAGTTTCCAACACTGATCTAGATAGTCGGTTTCCGGGTGCCCGTCCTATGCTAATTACCAATGATCACATGAGAGATCACAGATTGGAATTATTAGAGCCAAGGCTTTTTCGTCGATGGTATGGATGTCACATTGTGAATTATAACTTCACTGCCTTTGTGGCAGGGGAGAGTGTGGCTGGGAATGAGATTGGATTTTCTCAGGCTGATTTTTTTAGTAGGGAAATTCAAGGAAATACATGCCCAGGCGATTCACCAGATGATGGTGAGGAGATACAATGGAGTGGTTGTGCTTGGCATTTCCCTGTCACTGATTGGGAACTAGACGAGAGGTTTGTTGTCAGAATACCTGTGAAAGAAGTTACAACAAGATGAAGTGATACAGATAATTCAGATTATGATGATGGAGTTCATTCACGCAGGACAAAGAATAATAGTGATAGCTTAACCTTAACAGCATAAATAAATGCATACATTTCTGGAATATCATCTTGAAGCTAAGTTGGTGGAAGGGGGTTGGGGTTGCTAGATGTGACATCATTGATGACATCAAGCACACTGATGTCCTTGCATTTGCTTATTGCTGTGGCTCCATCAGTTTTGACTTGTATCATGCTGTTGGGTAATGATTGGGGGACACCCTATCCACTTAAAACTCACATCACGTCCACTTTATACATATATGAAGTGTTTCAGCACCTTCTATTGTGGCTATGGGTCATAAGGATGCAACTGCTTGGTCTCACACAATGGTGGTAGTAGGAGATTCTCTCGGCTTCTCACTTGTAGCATGCGTTAGGTTATGATTGAGGCACCCCATCCACGTCATACTCATATCACGTCCACTTTGTACATATATGAAGTGTTTCAGCACCTTCTATTGTGGCTATGGGTCATAAGGATGCAATCTCACACTGAATCTGCTTGGTCTCTCACAGTCACAGTGGTGGTAGTAGGAGATTCTCTCGGTTTCTCACTTGTAGCATGCGTTAGGTTATGATTGAGGCACCCCATCCACGTCATACTCATATCACGTCTTGTTCATACCTATATAATGTGTTTTAGCATGGTTTATTATGGCTAGTGGTCATAAGGATGCAACCTGTCACTGATGCCCGCTCTCTGGGTGCAGGAGGAGATTCTTTGTCTGTCAGTTTTTGACTGGATTTCCTCTGCTGCCATACAATATAAGACCCCCCCCCACCACCACCCATCAACATCATATATATAATGTGCTTCAGCACCTTCTATTGGGGCCGGTGGTTTATAGTATGCAACTGCACAGTCTGCATTGGTTTTTCACATGTACCCTTTGGTTAGGATATGATCTGCGTCTCACCACTTCTTACCATGAAGTGATCAGGTCAACTTACTCCAATTGCTTCATACTACAGAATAATCAATTAAGACAAAAGAAGTATGGTAGTAGTAATCCGCTTCACTGTGTTCATAATCTTCCAAGACAAAAGACATTATTTTACCTGCTACTGGATTCAAAGACTAAAATCTAAGATAAACCTTTCACTCATGCTGCCATCTGCTTTTTAGAAGTGGCCAACTCTTCAAGAACACGCTTGTAGTCGTGCGGATAAACTTTAACAAAATGCTTGCACTCTTCATCCCAGTTCTCCAACATCCTCTGACCGACAGGGCTTCCAGTCATTTCCACATGCTCACGAATGAAGTCAAATACTGTCTCCTTCTCTTCATCGGTATCGATATCCTCCAAGCCCACAAGGCCCATGTTGCATCGCTCAGGAAATTTACCATTAGGGTCATACACATAAGCAATTCCACCACTCATGCCTGCTCCGAAATTTCTGCCCGTCTCACCCAACACGACTAGATTCCCACCTGTCATGTACTCAGCACAGTGGTCACCAGTACCTTCGACAACAGCCAAGGCGCCTGAGTTCCTTACACAAAAGCGTTCACCAGCTTTTCCACGGAAAAATGCCTTACCAGATGTAGCTCCGTAGAGGCAGACATTTCCGACTATGACACTGTCCTCGGCGACGAATCCTTCATCGAGAGCTTCTTTTGATGGAAAGATAGCCATTTTCCCTCCAGAGAGACCCTTGCCGGTGTAATCGTTGGCATCTCCTGCAACCGTCATTGTAATCCCCTTCGCAAGTACGAAACCAAACGACTGACCCGCATGCCCCTTCATATTGATTTGGATAGTATCGTCCGGCAAACCTTGCTTTCCATACTTCTTAGATATCTCATAGGAGAGCATAGTGCCAGTAGTGCGGTTTAAATTGTCAATCTCCTCCTCAAATGTCACAGGTGTCCCATTCTCAAGCGCTACTTTTGCCTTCTCTATCAAGATATTATCCTTCGCCACATCAAGACCGTGGTACTGTCCAGTTAAGTTACGGATTCCAGCAGTGGGATTCAGCTCTGAAGCAGGAGTTAGAAGAGGGGACAAATCAAGCCCTCGACTCTTGTAGTGCTGACCACGCTTGTTCACTTCTAAATGCTGCGACTGCCCAACCATGTCTTCCATCTTTCTGTAACCCAGCTTAGCCATGATTTCACGTATTTCTTCGGCCATCAAAAAGAGGTAGTTCATGACATGTTCGGGCTGCCCTGCAAATTTCTTTCGGAGCTCCTCATCTTGTGTTGCAATTCCAACGGGGCATGTATTCAAATGACACTTACGCATCATGATGCACCCCATGGCAATGAGCGGACCTGTTGCAAATCCGAATTCTTCAGCACCAAGAAGACATGCAATAGCTACGTCACGTCCAGTCTTGAGCTGACCATCAGTTTGAAGTTTCACACGGTCACGCAGTCCATTCAGCACCAAGGTCTGCTGTGTTTCAGCGAGTCCCAGCTCCCAAGGAAGACCACATCCCTTGACACCTGTCCACGCAGCAGCTCCTGTGCCTCCGTCATGACCCGAAATAACTACGTGATCAGCAAGTGCCTTAACTACACCTACAGCAACAACACCAACTCCGACTTCCGAAACAAGCTTAACCGAGACTTCCCCCGTCGGCTGAGCATTTTTCAAGTCATGGATGAGCTGCGCAAGATCTTCGATACCGTAGATGTCGTGATGGGGTGGAGGAGAAATCAAACCAACTCCAGGCGTCGTGCCACGATTGTAAGCAATGTAGTCTGACACCTTAAATCCAGGAAGCTCTCCGCCTTCACCTGGCTTAGCGCCTTGGGCCATTTTGATCTGGATCTGATCGCTGTTTGCCAAATAGTGAGACGTCACGCCGAAACGGCCTGAGGCAACTTGTTTGATACTCGATCTGCGATCGTCAAGGAAGCGCTCCGGATCCTCGCCTCCCTCACCAGTATTGGACCTTCCGCCCAAGGCATTCATTGCCTGTGCTAGAGTTTCATGAGCCTCGCGACTAATCGACCCAAGAGACATGGCGCCTGTGACGAAACGTTTGACAATTTGCTGCACCGGCTCAACTTCATCCAAGGGGACAGAGCGAGATGGATCGAACTTAAACTTCAGCTGGCCTCGTAGCGTGACCTTCATATGTTGTTCATTCGTGAGACGAGCGTACTCCTTGTAGGCTTCGCGAGAATTAGTACGTGCCGCAACCTGCAAGTGGGCCATCCCAGCTGGAGTATTTAGATGAGCCTCCCCACCATCACGGTAGTGTAGCTGTCCATCGTTACGAACCAAAATTGTATCAATATTACTATTATCCGGATATCCAGACTGATGCAAGCGCTCCAAATCTCGGTACAGGGCCTCGAAATCAGTACCCTGGATGCGAGTGGTGGTACCCGTGAAGCAACGGTATACAATCTCATCAGCCAATCCAACAGCCTCAAAGACTTGTGCACCCTTGTAGCTTTGAAGTGTTGAAATGCCCATCTTACTCATCACCTTCAACAATCCCTTCGAAACAGCCTTCCTGTAGTTCTTAATCAATTCGTAATCTGTGTACTCTTTCTTACCTTTGGCCTCGACCAACCCATCGGCATTCAGTTTGCATAACGCCTCGTAGGCCATGTAGGGGCAGACACCGTCGCATCCATAGCCAAACATCGTAGCATAGTCATGTACCTCCTTGATATCACCGGCCTCGGAGAAGATTGCAGCCTTCGGACGTTGTTTGGTTTTTAGTAAGTGCTGATGGACGGCACCAACGGCAATCAGGGAAGGCAGGGCCATTCGGTCTGGACCCGTGAGTCGGTCAGAAAGGACGATGGCCTCCGCACCAGGTTCACCGAGAGCACCTTGAATGGCTCCAGCGGCCTCGTCACAGATCCTCTCTAGTGCCTGAAGCATTCCATCAGGACCGGAACCTGCGGGAAAGGTGCAATCAATCACCTGTGCCGAAAACATCTTCTTTCCATCTTTATCAATGTAAGCTCTACTCTTCAAAGTTTCCATCTCGTTTAGAGACAGAACAGGATTCCTCACAACCAATCGTTCACAGTGTTCCTTGTTCGGATCAGACAATAAGTTCCCCTCCGGACCAACGGGGCATACGAGACTCATAACAATCTCCTCACGAATAGGATCAATGGGAGGGTTCGTGACCTGAGCGAAGAGTTGCTTAAAATACTCATTCACCTGTCGAGGGTGTTCCGATAGTACAGCGAGTGCCGCATCATTGCCCATACTGCCCAACGCCTCTTTCCCACCAATTCCCATGGGCAAAAGCAGCATCTCTAAACGTTCTCCAGAATATCCAAATGCGTTCAATTTACGATTTGTTTGTGAAAAGTCAAATGGAGGACTTTTGGCACCCGATTCGCTCGTCCACTTTTCTAAATCAATTAGTTTCTCCTCGACCCAATCACCATACGGGTGCTTTGCGGCAACTTGTTCTTTAATCTCATCATCTGGGACGATACGTTGTGTTTCAAAGTCGACCAAAAACATCTTACCAGGTTCAAGACGATGTTTGATTTTAATGTCTGACTCCTTCAACCATGGGATGACGCCGATTTCAGATGACAGCACGACATGATCATCCTTGGTTACGTAATATCGGGAAGGACGTAGTCCATTTCTATCCAGTGTCGCACCTATGTAACGTCCATCTGTAAAGGCTACCATTGCAGGACCATCCCACGGCTCCATGAGGCATGAGTTATACTCATAGAATGACTTCTTCGCTTCGCTTAGGTTGGGATTGTCCTGCCACGCCTCCGGGATCATCATCATAACAGCCTCTGGCAATGACCGTTCAGATGCCTTGGCCATAAGCTCAAGGACAGAGTCCATATTACCCGAATCAGACATATGATCCGACGTTACGGGTAGGAGTTGGGGGGTATCATTACCAAAGTACTCAGATGCCATAATCCCACCCCGACTAAACATCCAATTCTTATTCCCACGTAATGTATTAATCTCACCATTGTGGCACATCATACGAATAGGCTGGGCACGTTCCCAGCTTGGGAAGGTATTGGTGGAGAAACGAGAATGTACGAGTGCCATATGTGTTTGGAATGATGGGTCTTTAATGTCAAGATAGTAATGTGATACCTGCTCCGGCGTTAGCTGGCCCTTGTATGTAATGGTCTGAGACGAGAGGGAATTGATGTAAAAACCACTTTCGGGACCGAGCATGGCCGTGGCCTCCTCTTCTGCCATCTTACGTACACGGTAGAGTTCACGTTCAAAGTCACGTGGGGATAGCTTTTTGGAACCACTTGCGTTGGCAATAAAGAGCTGATGAAGCAATGTGCACGAGAGAGAGAGAGTGATGTTTAGTACAGCAAGATGAGATTTATATTACAGCAGTATCTTATACAACACTCACCTGTTCAGTATCTGGCTCAGAATCCAACGGATCCTGACCCAACATTGAATTGTCAACTGGAACTGGACGCCATCCAACGACCTCTAACCCACGTTGCTTGGTCAATCGTTCAAGTATCGCCTTGCAATCTTTCAATACATCAACATTCTCGGGTGGGAAGAAGATATTGCCCACAGCAAATTCACCCTTGGGTGGAAGGTCTTTGCCCAATGCCTCCTTGGCCTTGGCACGCATGAAGGCATCGGGCATGCCAAATAACATGCCTTTATATATTTGAATTAATGGGAAAGAAGAAGAAGAAGAAGAAGAAGAAGAAGAAGAAGGGTCATACATTCTTCTGTTTAATGCACATACAAAAAGAGATACAAGATGCACAACCATAAAAAATATTATTCACTTACCAGCACCATCTCCACTCGCAGGACAGCAACCCACACCTCCTCGATGACTCATACGTATCATCATCTCATCTGCCTCATTGACAATCTTCCGACTGGCGACACTCTTCAAACTGGCGACCATGCCCACACCACAATTCTCAGTTTCACGAGATGGTGTGTACAATGTCTTCGGCTGGTCGGCTTTGGCGAGACCAGTCTTGGCTTGGAGGATACGTTCGGTAGTGTAGTACGATACTGGAATATTCTGTAAGCGAAGTAGGGTGGGGTGGATGACACCAGACCGACGCGTGATGATGGATGATGAGTTTTTGACAAACCCATCACGGCGACATGACCGAACGTACGTGGTAGCATGGCGTGCCCCAGCACGACGGACGGCCGAGAGGGGTAACAGCATTGTTCGGATCGTTTAATTATGGCTGCTACTACGCAGAGGTCTGACGCAGGCCAGTGGACGAGAACGACGAATCGGTGATTTGGGATTTGGGAAGTTTGAGGTGATACCGGAACTTTGTCCCGTCAAAATTAAGACTTTCCCTTGAATAGACACCTTTCGGAAGCAATAGAGAATACAGCACCATCTTCATGCCGAAGTAATCTGCCATAAATTTAATGTCCTCGGTCAAGGGCGTCGAGTCTGGCGATGCAGGGCTCTCCTCTGTTGCACGGCTTATTGGATAAGTACGTGCCCACCACGGACGATTCATTTGAGAACGACAAAGCAGAAGAGTCACTCATGTCAGCTCGGACCTACTTCTTACGGAGGGTGGCCGAACGACGATGTGCAGCCGAGCAGGTTAAAAGTTTCAATAGCACCTTGGAAAGATATGACATTGACGAAGATGGAGGAATCGAAGTAAGTCTGCAGCCAAAGACACCTCCACAAGTGAATTCAATCATCAAGCGTGCTGGTCGATCACCACCACCACGCCATTCACTTGATAGTTCCGGTGTGAACTTTTATTCCATGGCAAACTCTGCATCATCCAAGATTCACACTACCCCACCAACGAGAGAATCATCTAGAATTGCCGCAAGAACAAGGTCCCGTTGTCCCTCAATCACTACTCCACCCAAGTCATCTGCATCCAAGCCACCGAAGTCACCCGTGAAATTAACCTCGAGCCCCAATCCGAAATCACAAATGAAGCCAACGTCTTCCACCAAGACACCTCAGGAATCACCTGTAAAAACGAATTCCAGCCCCTCACTACAGCGTTCCGCCGAAATGTATCGACGCCGATGCAAGAAGATGAGCAGTGGCAGTACCCCTGAGAGCACGAAGATGAGCAGTGGCAGTACGCCTGAATGTGAGATGAAGGTTTCGTTACAAGCGTCAGCATTCGAAATTGAAACTGCGAAGCATAATATGCCATCAAATTTTGAGAATGCAGATAATCATATACTGATGACTAGACGTCGTGAGGCAATTCTGAAAATCAAGGAGTTTCATTCAGGCAGTATCAAACCCAATGTCACTACCACGACGGTACAAAAGAGCAAATACTTGGCTGACGAGCAATCAGTTACATCCAACAGCACAGAAACTACAATGTCACTTTATGGTGTTTCTCAGTCAATGAGTGATCTTACTTTATCAATGAGTGAAGAGTCTAGCCCAAAATCGATAGAGCAAGGGTATGATATCATCCCAATCAAGGTGGGACTATTGCTGTCCAACAAGCAACTAAGATAGCAGACAGCCGAGCGGAAAGACGCAATGTGCGACGATCAGTTAAAAGGAACCCATCGAAACCAGTACTGAAGCATAGTCTTAATGTACACAATCATCACGACGTTATTGAGCTTGTGAGATCGTGAAAATTCTCTGTATTATAAACTATGTGTATGTTGAATAGTCTGGCGTGTAGCAGATAATCAGAGCTAATATGTGATGATATTGATTTTTGTACAAGATTCCTGGCGATATTGTGAAAATTCTCTGTATTATAAATTTGTGAATGTTGGATTGTTCAAGTGTGCTGAGAATGAGAAAAATACCAAAGTAGATCATTAGAACTAAACTGATATTATTGATTATAATTCTCCATATCGTATCCAATCAAACAAGGCAATAAATTATATTACATGGGTGAAGTGCTTGATCGTGTCAATTTAATCTTCGTCTCGGCTGTAATCACTTGCTTCAACAACCATATCATATCAATCTTTGTCTTATTCAGGTCTTCTATCTCATCAAGTACTGTCTGGAAATACCGAATAAATAAGAAAAATACAAAGTGAGATATTGAAACCCCATCTCTTCCCCCCCAATTTCAACGGGTAAGAAGTAACATACCTTCAGCTCTTCCTCTTTCTCTACGCTCTTCAAAACCTTTTTCTCTCCTACTTCCGCAGCTCCGCCCACATCCTTCTTACCGATCAACCTTTGTCTTTTCCTAGCCGCATCTTCTGCAATCTTCTTTAATTCAATCTTTAATTCTTCTTCGTCTTTTTTATTTTCAGCCTCCATCTTCTCCACCAGCATTTTAATTTCAGCCTCATGTTCTTGTCGTAATTTATCCATCTCCTCCTTCTCTTCCAATAACAGTTTTTGTTCATGCTCTTTAATTATTGTTAATTGACGCTCTGCCTCCATTTGCAATTCGGTACGTTGTTGGAACAATTTATTCAATCCCTCTCGTATTTCATTTGCTTTTTGTGTCAATTCCTCCTGTTTTGCTGCTGCATTGTCCTTCATAATTTCACTTTCACTCCGTGCATCTACTTCGACAACTGCACCATCCTCTGTGATGTTGTCAGAGATGGACTCGTTATTACTTTTTTCTTGGTTCCTAATTGCTTCCTCCTCCTCCTCTCTCGCTGCTTGAGCTTGCAGTAATGACGCTTCCCATAGCTTCTTGCGAAGTATTATTTGCCTTATTTTGTCATACGTCTCGCCATCCACCTCTGCCAAAGGCAAAACCCCATCGATTCGGGTCATGTTGATGATGATAGATGATAATACTCTGTCCGATAAGTAGTAATACACGTGATGTGAGGCGTGATCCCGCCAAAATGAATGCAACATCATTCCAGATGACATATCGTAAATAATACACTTGATTGTAAGCGAAGTCGATGATCGACAATGGGAAAGGGTGATAGTCCTTCCGCATCTGACTACATACTAGCCCTCCTCCTTATCCTCGTCGTCGTTCTAATTGTCATCCTCCTCTTCAATGGTCAAATCTTCAAACTTCTCTTCGTTCTCTTCCTCATCATCGTCGTTGGACGACCATCCAAGCAAGAGGAAGAGGCACGATCGAAAAGAAAACGATGGTGGCGAACTGGCAAGGGAATGTGGACGCCCCGACGAGGAGAGACGGCATCGTCGGCGTCACGGCGAAGATCATCGGACGATGAAGAAGACACTAACTAAGAAGTTGGCGATGACAATGACCCCCGCAGCACTCTCCGACTACGACGAACTACGTGCACACTACCGGTTCGTCCTCCCAGACGACGATGAAATGATAAACGATGACAACAACACAAGAACAACAACAAACGACAACAATCGAAAGAAGTATGGCTCAACGTGGCAAGAGAGAATGGTCAAGAATTACCACAAAGGATTATATAAGGAGTATGTCTTGGCTGATCTTAGTAGGGTATTAGATATTGGTATGATTGGATTGAGATGGAGGACGGAGGTGGAAGTGAAAAATGGACGAGGATTTCGTTGTTGTGGCAACCTCACTTGTCGGGGTGTGTCGACGACAACAATAATGGATTCTAATGGAGGCGTTGAAAAGAAATCTGACGCAATGCAGCAGGCAGAGGAAGAGGCGTACAAAACCGCAGCACGACGGCATGTAGGCATAGGCGTGCCGGAGAATGGTGGCAAAGAACCCATGGGGATGTTCCTGCCTCCTCTACCGCTTCCATCTACGACTGGCAAAGACATGGATCTGCTAGATCAGTATTTACGTTCGTGCCATGATGATGCTGTGAGTAGAGGAGAGAGAGGAGAAGAAAGGGAAGCGAACGATCTTGACGACGACAAGAAGTGTAGACGACGACAGAGCAACAAGAAAGATGGTTACGAGAGATATTCAAAACACAGCAGGAGTCGTAGCCGTCGACCTCGCCGTTCCGAAGGACATAGCGACGATAATGACGACGACGATGGCAACAGCTACCGTCGTCGTCAACGGCATGATGATCCCTCCTCCCCGAGGAAGAACAAGAACGTGACGAACGCACACGCCTTTCGAGTGTCCGACATGGGATCGGATTGCATGATTATGAGGTAGATTTTGCTTATGTCGAATGTGCGGTACAAAAAAGAGAATTGGTGAAAGTACGATTGTGTTTGCGATGTGCACCACTATTGTTTGTAGCTCAGAACAATAGAAATTGTAGTAGAAGTAGCGGAAGTAGCGTCATCGTCGCAGCGCCCGCGATGAAGGCACGATCAGCAAGAGAGGATGCTGCCATGCGTAAACGTGCCATGTTGATCAATGACGGTAGCAACATTGTCATCGCTGAGTAAAAGGTGATTGAATGTACACAATAGTTTGACGAGGTTGAATAATTCGGGGAGTATATGATTGTCTGATGGAGACATATTCATCCATACACAGAGATGATGAAACAACTCACTGTACAAAATGTAAACTATAAGTTAATTTTTGTCGTTCGACTCCTCTTGTAATTCAAGGCACCGATTCTCTCTTTGTCGTCGTCATCATCCTCCTCCTCCTTGACGTCAGCAAGCTCTGCTGTGTGACTGCGACTTCTCTTGTATATCAAGGCACCAATTCTCTCTTTGTCGTCATTATCCTCCTCCTCCTTGACGTCAGCAAGCTTATTCGCCGTGTGACTTCTCTTATAAATCTTGGCACCATTTCTCTCTTCCTCCTCCTCTTTGACAGGAAAATTCAAGTTGATCATATTCTCTGTGATGACAAAACCTAGACTCTCACTCAGCTTACGAAGCAGATATTCCTGCTTTCGTCGACTGCTATACAAAGTGAATTCCCAATAAGGTACTGAAATTATCTTCATATTATCAATGGTGGGCACTTGACGTCTCTTGAGAATTGTGTGACCATTAGGAATACACCCCGTGAAGTGACACGGTCCATCAACTTCAATCCCAACCTTTTCTCCATGCACCATAATACATGCATCTAGTCGATAGCCGGAGGAGCTCAGAATCTCTTCTGCTTGTGGCTTAAAGCCGATAGAGGTTAGCTCGTTGATGACATCATCTTGCAAATGTGATGGAGTGGCCGTATCCATGATGAAAGCATCGTAACACCGCTGACGCAAGCTTGATGGAAGACTGGTATGTGATCCTAACTCGAGTTGCCATAGCTGCCATTGGTGCAACGATCTCAGTTGGCTGTCATTAAATTCGTCCTCTTTACTTTGTAAGGCAGCGATGAATGCACAATCAAGATCAGGTGATGCCACATTAGCTACAGCGTACGACCAAGCCACGGTTGCAAGATCGTGACAGGTAAAATCCCACAGTAAGGATTTGACATGTGATAACAGATATGAGAATAGTTGATGATCTACCCTACCAATGGAAGCAAATGCCCATAACAGATTGACAGTACTTTGGGAATGGAATTCAAATTTGCACGTTGTGACAGTGTCTGATATGAGGTCAAATAGCGTTGGGTGGAGTATATTCACTGTGGCAAATGACCATGCTGTAATTGATATATTCCGTAGTTCAAACGCGGCCAAATCTCGCTTGTTGATGACACATGCAATCTTATCGAAAAGATCCGTATACGTATGCTCTCCAATCTTGGCATAACTCCACAATATGTTGGTAAGATGGTTTGGGATGAAGTCATGTAAGTCACCGCGCTCATTAACAATATGAGTAGCAACTTTCTCAAAAAGACGTGGCTGTGGCTCGCCTACTGTTGCATATGCCCATACTGTAATGGATAAGTCTTGCGGATTAAACATGTCCAAGTCACGGTCTATCTTTTCGATGACGGCTTGAGCCACTTTAGTAAAAAGAGTAGGAGACGAGTGACTATTCCTTGCGTATGCTAGTAGAATGTTCGACAATTCTTGAGACTTGAAATTTCTCAGATCTCTGCATTGTTTTACGAAGACCTCGGCCACTTTATTGAAGAGAGGAGTATTAGTAGTATAAGCAGCAGAAAAGGACCACACCGTGTTAGCCAAATGCTGTGGTTGAAACATTTCCAGCAACTTTAAATTTGATGTTAGTAATTCCGCAAATGTCTCAAACAGTTGTGGACATGTTTCTCCTAATGTTGCATATGCCCATAAAACGTTGGAAACGCCCTGCGGTTCAAACGAACCAGCATTTTCAATGATATATTTGGAAAGTCTACATAACAATGTAGTACCATCATGTAAGGTTTGATTTCGCTTGATCAGGGCGAATGCATACACTAGATTGCTCATCAATCTCGCCTCCATGTGCTGTGACGAAATGATCGAGACTGACATGTCTGCCATCGATTGAAACAAGTCTACTTGTGCATTTAAGTTCTGATCAATGATTACATCCTGAAAGATTGATAGATACCGCGTACTACTTGATCCTGAATTGTAATGTTTAACAATTTTTGCCATGCCAAGTATAGCCCCGACAATATCCCTTGGACCAAATCTACCTAACTTGTCGATAGTATCGTCAAGGATGCGATGTAGATCAATCTTGAGCTGCTGCTGATGCTGCTGATCGTGCGATAGTTTTGATGGATCATTAGCCGACAAAAGCTGAGGGATACGAGGCCAGAACGCAGCCAAATACTTGGGTATTAAATCTCCATGCGAAACTGCTAGATGAATCAAATCTTCAATCGTTTCACAACCTTTCATGTATGGCCGAGTGTCCTTGCCACCAGACGGCGGATAAGTAATAGTGCTGGGGAGGTTGGCCCTACGTTCGGTCGCCTTATCCTCATGAATAGTACTCCTAGTACCATTACTAGGGCTGGACAAGCTCTTCGGGTTGCTTTGAATGGTCGTCGTCTTCTGCACTACCGTCGGAGGTGGAACCCAGCGCGATTTACTCAATCTCAATTCACCCTTCAGAGGTGGAACCCAGCGCGATTTACTCAATTCACCCTTCATATTCATGTCGATATTATTTGCTCCCGACCGAGAATGATGTTGTCTCATTTACTGATGGCAATGATGACAATGCCTACTGTTGCAGAGCGACGCTACTCCTTAAGCAACGATCACACCACACCACTATTGCTCACTTTCGAATACTTTCTACTTTCTAATACACAAAGACTCGAACACTAAACCAGAGATTGTCACGAGCAACGGTTGGAACTAACGTTAAATTTTATTATTTCGTGCGACCTCGACCACGAGATGAATGATGTTGAGCAAACAGACCGCTTTACTACCGATGTCATAACAATTGACGCCTTAAACTCTTTGAGAAGGTTGTTTTTTGCGAAGCTTTTCTATCCTCACGTAGGAAGTACAGAGGAACTAGTATGTTCAAGACTGTTAGCAAACCCTTAGCTCACCTGAATTTTTTAAGCGGCGTCAATTGTTATGACATCGATAGTAACCCTTTCCTCAGTTTACCGCCATGAAAAAATTGGCGAACTCTCACAAGATTGGCGGCCGACCTTCCCACCGATACTGACAAGACTCGCGTTCTCGGCAGTCCGAGACGACGAAATTCAACATCCTCGTTCATTGGTGTGTCTATCATCGATATCTCGCTCGGCAATATCATC
>Ga0247843_1005275_pt1 | contig 18148 bp, 18 predicted proteins | sample LaCruzMarch2017__FD_192420 | JGI IMG/M metagenome (GOLD analysis project Ga0247843, IMG submission 192420) | Freshwater microbial communities from meromictic Lake La Cruz, Castile-La Mancha, Spain - LaCruzMarch2017_8m | ecosystem: Environmental > Aquatic > Freshwater > Lake | place: Spain...
CCGTGGATCCACTGGGAGACAACAGCGGGGATAGCGGGCATGGGAGGCTGCTTGGACATGCATGTTCCTTTAGCGTAGGCGATGAATCAATCCTCCATTGTAAGATGGCTAGGCACGGTCTGAGGCCTATATTGGTCGCTTTTCTTGATCTTGGTTAAACTTTCACTTTCCCTCGGAGTATTACCCCCATTATGAGTCAGCCCCTGTCAGGTAAAGTTGCTTTGGTTACTGGAGCTGCGCGCGGCATTGGTCGTGCGTGTGCCCTTAAATTGGCCTCTGCCGGTTGTGACATTATTGCCAACTACTACAACAGCTCTGACGAAGCAGAGGCTGTGTGTGCCGAGGTCCGTGCGATGGGTCGGCGTGCGATCGCTGTTCAGGCGAGTGTGGGCGTACCGGACAGTGTCGCTGAAATGTTCGAAATCATCACAAAAGAGTTTGGTCACCTTGATATCGTCATCAGCAATGCTGCTTCGGGGGTTCTCAAACCCGCGATGGACATGACGCTCAAGCATTTCCGCTGGTGTCTCGAGACCAATGCTTTCGCCGTAAATTTGCTGGCTCAGCATGCGGCCCCATTGATGCAAAACGGTGGTCGTATCGTGGCCATGTCCAGCTTGGGCGCGCAGCGGGCCATGCCCCATTACGGCTTTATTGGTGCCTCCAAGGCCGCACTCGAGTCGCTGGTACGGACGCTTGCCCAGGAACTCGGTCCTCGAGGGATTCGCGTCAATACCGTTTCAGCGGGGGTGGTGGATACGGATGCGTTGAGCCATTTCCCCAACCGAGATCAGGTGTTATCAGAGTTTGCCGCGCGCACGCCTGCAGGCCCGAGTCTCTTGCCCACCAATGTGGCGGATGCTGTTTACTTGCTCTGTTTGCCAGAGGCTGCTTGGATCAATGGTCATACCTTGGTCGTTGACGGCGGTTTCGCCATTTCGGGTTAAAAATCATGACGTTTAAATCAGGCTTAGCGGGCAAGGTCGCTATTGTGACCGGTGGTTCACGTGGGATTGGTCGTGCCATCGTCGAAACGCTCGCAGGTGAGGGCGTGAACGTGACGTTTTTCTTCAAAGGCAACCAGGCTGCTGCCGACGAGGTCGTCGCGGCAGTTAAAGCTGCCGGAGGAGAGGCGACCGCTATGCAGGTCGATGTGAGCGACGCGGCTGCCTGCGCTGCCGCGGTCGAGGCCGTCGCTGATCGTTGCGAGCGCATCGATATCTTGGTCAATAACGCAGGGATTGTGCGCGATAACCTGATGGCCGCCATGGAGGACGATGAAATCTCCTCCGTGCTCAACACCAATGTTGGCGGGGTGTTCAACGTTGCACGTCCAGTCATTCCTTATATGATGTCTCAGCGTTCGGGTCGGATTGTGAACCTTTCCTCCGTTGCAGGAGCCAAGGCTGGTCGCGGTCAAGCCAATTACGCCGCGAGTAAGGGTGCCGTGGATGCACTGACCCGAGCGATGGCAGTCGAGCTAGCGCCTCGCAAGATCTTGGTTAATGCTGTCGCCCCTGGCGTGATTGAGACAGAAATGTCCCAGCAGGTCCGCGATTTGGCCGCAGACGAGGTCAAGGGCAACATTCTGTTAAAACGGTACGGTATGGCTCAGGATGTTGCGAATGCTGTAGCATTCCTAGTCTCAGACATGGCTAGCTACGTCACTGGTCAGATTTTGTATGTGGATGGCGGCTTTAAAATGGGCTGAAACAGGGGATCTGGCTCCTGCTTCAGTCGTTTCACGAGGCGGGATTTCCCTATAGTTGGGTTAAAATAGCGCGCGTTGACATATACGGAGCAAATCATGGCTGAAGCAGTCATCTCTAAAGAAGAAATCATGGCGGTCTTTCCGACCGTCCAAAAAACGATGGCCGATGCATTAGGCTGTGACGTTGACGACATCAAGCTCGATGTCTCTCTGATTGAGGGTTTGGACGCAGAGTCAATTGACTTTCTGGACATGGTGTTTCGTCTTGAGCGCGCCTTTAAAATCAAGGTTCCACGCGGCAAAATCATCGAAGATGTTCGCGGAGACATGCCCGTATCCGAGTTCGAAGAAAACGGCATCCTGACTGAAAAAGGTCTGGCACGTTTACGCGAGTATTTGTCCGAAATCGACGCCTCACGTTTTAAAACACCCATGCGTGTCGATCACATCGCTCGCCTGTATACACCCGAAACCTTCTGCAAGCTCGTGATCCGCGCTCAGCGTGAGTCACAAGCCGCTGGCTGAAATGGTTGAGTCGATGGCGCAGGCCTCCAAGGCCTCGCCAGGTGATGGCTTGCAGCGCTCGGGCCGTTTTGCTGCGTTCTCATTTGTTGATCGCATCACTCTCATCGAAGGGACGACACGCGTGTGTGGTCTCTACACCATCCCAGCGGGAGTCTCTCACTTTCCGGTGAGTCTGGTCGCCGAGGCGATTGGGCAGCTTGCTGCTTGGGTTGCGATGTCCGTGGTTGACTTTTCGCATCGTCCTGTTGCGGCACTTGCCGGCGACACGCGTATGCACCGTTTGCCACGTGCGGGCGATACATTAGAGTTGATCGTCGATATCGAGTCTTGCGATGCGGAGTCTATCCAATATCGTGGTCGCGCTTTGATTGCAGGCCAATTAGTTTTAGAGTTGAGCGATACCCTAGGTTCAATGCTTGACATCGACGAGTTCGATGCTCCTGAGGCTTTACGCGCTGATTTTTCCCTTCTGACGACCACGGGTCGAGCACCCGGTGCTTTTAAGGGTGTGCCACCTCCCGTCCTTGAGGATATTTCAGGTCAGCACACGCAGCGACTCGAAGCCCGGTTGCATGTCCCGGCACAAGCTGATTTTTTTCTCGATCATTTCCCGCGCCGCCCAGTGTTTCCCGCCACCTTGATGCTCGATGCGCAACTCCAACTCGCTCAACGCTTGGCTGAAATACAGGCTGGTGGTCCTGTTCGTGTGCAGCGCATCACCCATGTCAAGGTCCGTGCGTTTACGGCGCCCGGTGCAACGCTCGTGCTTTTTGCCGAGAGTACCGAACCGAGCCAGACCGATGTAGAACCCATTTTGATTAAGGTCGGCGCTCAGGCTGAGGGCCGAACCATTGCAGGTGCCAAGATGTTTTTTGTGCCTGACACCGGAGAATCCGCATGACCGCACGACGTCGCGTAGCGATTACTGGCATTGGACTTGTCACACCAGCGGGTCTGGATGTCGCCTCAACGTGGGCGCGCATCAAAGCCGCCAAGGGATGTGCGGGGCCGATCACTATTTTTGACGCTTCTGGTTTTTCCACACGGATTGCCGCTGAGGTCAAAGGTTTCGACGACCTGCCTCCGCTTGATGATCGCAAGTTACTGAAATACGCGAGCCGAGCACATCGTTTCGCCATTGGCGCTGCAGATCAAGCCATGGCGGACGCAGGCATCCGCCCTACGCATCAGGATGCTACGCGCTGGGGGTGTGTGGTCGGCGCAGGCATGATGACCGTGGCGCACGAAGAAATCGCTGCTATTCAGCGTGCTGCCGCCCCCCAAGGCGAATTTGAGCCCTCTGCAATCTTGGCAGAGCCAGTTGCCAATGATGTCATGGCCTTTAGTCGTAGTCTCTCTACCGCCGGTGTGTCGTTGTTGCTGCGCCGTTTCGGTATACGTGGTTATTCCTCAACGGTTCACACCGCTTGTGCGTCTGGTGGCCAAGCCATTGGTACCGCCTTGCGACTGATTCGCCGAGGTGTGGCTGACCGGGTTTTAACCGGTGGCTTTGATTCCATGATCTCGCCCGTTGGTTTGTCTGGGTTTTGTCTGTTGTCAGCGGTCTCTCCAGACAACGACGCTCCAGAGCGTGCCAGCCGTCCCTTCGATCTGACCCGTAATGGTTTTGTGTTGGGCGAAGGCGCCGGTTTTCTCGTTCTCGAAGAATGGCATAGCGCTATTGAGCGAGGTGCCACGATTTATGCCGAGTTGGCGGGTGATGGCAATTCGCTTTCTTCCTATCGTATTACGGACTCCCATCCCTCGGGTGATGGTCCGATTCAGGCTATGCGTCGCGCGATCTCCGATGCGGGTGCAACTGAAAACGATATCGCTTATCTCAATGCCCATGGTACCTCTACACCGATGAATGATCGTAGCGAGTGCGCGGCCGTTCATGCCGTCTTTGGTGAACGCGCTATGCAAGTGGGTGTGAGTTCGACCAAGAGTGTGACAGGTCATCTCATCGCTGCGGCAGGTGCCGTTGAGGCGGGCTTTTGCGCGCTGGCGATCCGAGATGGCATGATGCCACCGAGCGCCAATCTACGCGAGCTCGATCCCGATTGCGCTGTCGATATCGTGCGAGACGTGCCACGGACTGCGCGCATCGGTATGGCACTTTCTAATTCGCTCGGCTTTGGTGGCAGTAATAGTTGTCTGGCTTTTAGGCATCCCGAAGAAACCGCAGCACTGATCGCTGCAGGACGGTAATCGTTATGACCCGTATTGTTATCACTGGAAATAGCGCTATTTGTGGCGCGGGCCAAGACCCCTCGAGCATCATAGACGCCCTGCTTGAGGGTCACTCCGCCCTTGCGCCCATTGCGGCCTGGGATGCGCAGACTTGGGTGGGTCATCTCGCGGCCGAGGTCAAAGATTACAACGGTGGCAAGCTGTTGGGTGATCGCAAATTGCTCAAATTAGTGCGACGCTCAGATGTGTTTGGCATTTACGCGGGCACACAGGCGATTGAACAGGCGGGCTTGCCGGCTTGGCGTGAAACCTTAGGTGAGGCGGCGGCAAATGACTACGCGGATCAGACAGGCTGCTATGTGGGCTCTGGGGGCGGTGCCTTCGAGGTCAATTACGACTTCTTCCCCTTGATGGCTGAGACTGTCGGGAGTTTGCCCAAGTTCGGTCAAGAACTATCCAGCATGGTCAATCCCATGTGGTTGTTGCGGTCCTTGCCAAATAACGTGCTGTGTCACGTGAGCATCCGCAACCAACTCAAAGGCCCCAATGGCTGCATTACCAATCATACGACCAGTGGTGTACTTGCTGTGATTGAGAGTGCCTGGGCCTTACGTGAGGGCGATGCACAACGGGTCGTTGCGATTGGACACGATGCGCCGATTGAGCCACAAACGCTCCTTTATTTGGATCGAGTAGGTTTGATCTCTGATGATTTGCTTCGTCCTTTCGATGAGTGCCACAATGGCTGCTTGCTCGGCGAGGGTGCTGCCTCGTTGGTTCTGGAGACCGAGGCGTCTGCGCGCGAGCGCGGTGCATCGATCTTGGGTGAGTACTTAGGCGGAGGCGATGCTTCTGAGGGCGAAGGCATTTTTGCTGTGCGCGAGGACGGTGATGGACTGAGTCGTGCCATCGAATGTGCTTTAGCCGATGCCGGCCTCAAGCCTGCCGATGTAGGAATGATCGTCGCACACGCCAATGGCACGCAGGGTTCAGATGGATCAGAAGCCGCTGCATTATTGCGTGTCTTTGGGGATGATATGCCTCCTGTCACCGGCTTTAAGTGGTCGATTGGTCACTTGTTTGCGGCTTCTGGCGCTATTGATGTCGCCTTGGGCCTCGAGGCATGTAGACGTAACTTCGTGCCAGGCATCGCAACACTCGACCAACTTGCGCCGAGTTGCACAGGCCTCAATGTCAGCAAAAAAAATCGTCCTGCACGCAGTGATATTGTGCTGGTGCTGTGCCGAGGCTTTGCAGGTACAAACGCCGCGGTTCTGTTGCGTGCTGCTCGCTAGCCTTGGATGACGTGACTCGCGCTCATGCTCCATCGGTTGACTTGCCTGAGGGCCATGCGTTGCCTGATGGCTGCGCCGTTGATACAGTGGAGATTGCGCGTGTTGAGCGCTTGATCGATGCGATGCACGGCGAGCTCGACAAACTTTTCTCGCAGCGTGAAATTTCAGATGCCGGACAGGGTCCTGGTCGCGTGGCGAGCTTGGCGGCAAGATTTGCCGCGAAAGAAGCTTGTCTCAAACTATTCCCTCGCGAGACAGCGCTTAACACCATCACCGCGATGGATTTCTCGGTTGTCAAAGATGAGTATGGCGCGCCTCACATTGCTTTGACACCCACGGCAGAAATTGTGTTGGGTTTGCATCTCGTAGAAAAAATTAAAATCTCGCTCACGCATAGCGAGACGACCGCGACAGCGGTTGCTTTACGGATCCAGCGTTCAATCCAGCCTTCATGGGGTGGACGCTTTATTTTTAAATGGCTCCCCTACCGACGCAATATCATTTTAGAAAACCTAAACCGCGTTTACGGTACCAATGTTGATCCTGCGCAGATCACCCTGCTTGCGCAAGCTCACTACGGACATTTACTGTCTTTGCTCAAAGAGTTGCTTCAGTTTCGGTTTTTATCCGAAGCTCGCAAAAAATCAATTGTGCGTGTCGAGGGCGTGGAGGGCATGATTGAGGCGTTTGAGGCTGGCAAGGGTATCGTGATCCTGACGGGACACTTTGGTAATTTCGAAGTCTCGACCGTCGCGGGTATTGAACATTTTCCGCAAGTCAAAGGCCGTATTCACTTTTTGCGACGACCGATCAAGCCTAAGTGGTTGAGCGATCTCTTGACTCGGCGCTTTAACGAGGCAGGTTTCGGGGTGGTCGGTCGACGTGGTTCGCTTGATGAAATTGTGTCAACCATTGAGGCAGGCGATGCGATTGTGTTCCCTTTTGATCAATACGCACGTCGTCCAGAGGGCATCGAAGTGGAATTTTTTGGACAGGCGGCTGGCACCTACAAAAGCATGGCCGTGATTGCTTTGGCGACGGGGGCACCCGTCATCCCTGCGGCCTCGTGGCGCGAGGCAGATGGCACACATGTTTTGAAATTCTTTCCTGCGCTTGAGCCTGTACTCGATGAAGATGTCGGTCAGGAAATTATTAAGAACACTCGAGCGTATAACCAGGCGCTCGAGCGTTCAATTGTTTTGCACCCTGAGCAATGGTGGTGGGTGCATCGGCGTTGGAAAAACCAAAAGCTACGTAAAAATTAACGTGAACCTTTACTGACCTTGTTGGTGTTTGTCATAAACGTAACCACCTAACACGCCGACTGCCGCGCCGCCAATCGCTCCCCAGATTGGGTTCCCACCTGCAATTGCAGTAATGCCAGCCCCGGCAACGGCTCCAATAGCGCCACCTGACAGTTCACGTTGTTGAGTTGTATTCATGTTTGAACAGCCAGTTAAAGACAGAGCCGCAACCAGAGGAAGGGCGAGTAGTAATTTTTTCATCAAAAAGCTCCTAGATAGCTAAATTCAAATGAGATAGTGCTGAAAGGCTAGAGACAATCAGCCTTTCTTGCAGGGCAATGTTTCAGCCAGATAGCGCAAGATCGTATCTGCAGCCGACATTTGATTGAATTTAGGATTGGCTGCGGACCACTTCACAAAGCCGTTGATGTGTTCCTGGCGTGTACTTTTGGACTCGGCACCACAAATGAAAGGAGGAGCTTTTTGGGGGTGCCGTGTAATCAAATACGTTTCATATACACCTTGACCGAAACCATGGCAAAAATTCTGCGCAGCGACGTCAGTGGTTTTGTTGCACATGGCGACAAAGTCCTGAGTGGTCGTTGACGCACGGGGAACTTGGGCAAGGGCGGGGGCCGTCGCACTCAGCAACGCGACACAGGCGCCTGCTACAGCAAAGGTAAATTTCATGAAGTTCTCCGAAAGTCTGGTGGCAATTGGTATTGATAATTATGAATGTGGAAAAAATAACGCTCTAAGAGTTACACTTCCATTGGCGTATTTTACAAAAATTAACAAACTTAAGGGTAATCATCATGTTTAGACAAATTTCAAAAGTTGCGTTGACCTTCATGGTGGCCTTAGGTTTGGTGGCTTGTGCACCCACAAGTCCAAGCGCGCCGATGGAAATCCGCTCCGGCGTGATCGAACAAATTAACGCCACACAAATTAAAAGCAACCACGAAACAGGCGTGGGAGCTGTCATCGGTGGCTTGGGTGGTTTAGGCGTCGGCGCGTTGATTGGTGCTGGTACGGGTAAAGCGGTTGCCATGGTGCTAGGCGCCATTGGTGGCGCTGTCGCTGGTAATGAAATTCAAAAGCATTATGACAAGCCCGTCTCCGGACAGCAGATTTTTGTCCGTACAAGTGGCGGTGTGTTGGTCAGCGTGACACAACCCACGAGCAACTTGCGTGTGGGTCAAAAGGTTTACATTGAAGGTTCGGGCACAGACGCGCGCGTTGTCGGACAATAATCACCTTGCAACATAATAAAACGCTGCAACATATTGATGTTGCAGCGTTTTTTACATCTCGCTCATCTGGTCAGCTAAAGCTCTAAGTGGCAATTAACCTTTTTTGATCCAAGCATTGCACCAGCCAGGGCCGGCGACCAATTTATTTGGGAAAATTGAACAGGTGCCTGCGTCGGCGGATTTGCTAGCGTAGAGTTGGCAGTTTGTGCAGACTTGGCCGTCAGCGTATTTTGACCACTTAGCCTTGTCAACGGTTTTGGCATCTGCTTTGTAGCCCAAAGCGACTGCAGTGGGTTCGGACTCGCCCAGCATTGCTTGGGCTTGCGCCTGCGATGCCATTGTCAGTGAGGCGAGACCGGCTGTTGAGTAAATCATAAATTGGCGGCGTGATGATTGCATGTCCGTTTCCTATAAGAGGGTGCATCCGATCGATGCTAATCTTATTTTATCCTCCATTCGTTCTGCTAGAGTGTGAATAGTCTGACTTGACTAAGGGGTTAGCTCAGTCTCTCGCTGCCTATCGGGTTGTGAATGCTCCCTTGACCCCGCGCGCAGTGTTCCTTACATTGTTGGCTTAGCCTTGCCCTTTGGCACTACTACTGAAGAGTCCATTTGATGATCCATATTACTGAAACGATTGACCAACTGAACCAACGTTTGGCCCGCGGTGAAACGACGCGAGAGGCGCTTGTTGCAGGCGCCTTGGAAAAAGCGACGCAACCAGCGGCTAAAAGCGTCTTTACAAAAATGTATCCTGAGGCTGCTCTTGCTGCTGCGCGGGCTGCCGATGCGGCTCACAAAGCTGGGATCGCCCAGCCAGCACTAGCCGGCTTGCCTGTTTCTATCAAAGATTTGTACGGAGTTGCAGGTGAAACCACGATGGCAGGCTCTGTGGTGTGCAAGGGTGAGCCCGCTCAGACACACGACGCACCCGTCGTGGCGAGGTTGCGTGCGGCCGGTTCGGCGATTGTGGGTAAGACAAACATGACTGAGTTTGCGTTTTCAGGCATCGGTATCAATCCCCACTATGGCACACCGGTTAATCCCACGGATCAAACGATTGCGCGCGTACCTGGCGGCTCTTCTTCTGGCGCGGGTGTTTCGGTAGCGTTGGGGCTCTCGGTCGCCGGTCTTGGCTCTGATACGGGGGGGTCGATTCGAATTCCCGCTGCATTGTGTGGGATCGTTGGTTTTAAAAGTACGCAAAAGCGGGTGCCACTAGAGGGGGCGCTTGAACTTTCCCGCGCGCTCGATACCGTTTGCGCCTTGACGCGGAGTGTTCAGGATTGCATCACGGTGGATGCAGTACTTTCTGGTGCGATGTTGCCTGTTCGTCGCCGACCCATCGCCGGTATGCGTTTGGCCGTGCCACAAACAATGGTGCTCGATGGGTTGGACAATACGGTCGCGCAGGCTTTTGATCGTTCTTTGTCGATTTTGTCAGAAGCCGGGGCGCAGATTATTGAGATCCCGATGACAGAGTTCGCGGATATCCCCAAGGTCAACGCACCTGGTGGACTCTCTCCTATTGAGGCTTATGCGGTTCATCATGAGCGTTTGGCCCGCGCACAGGCTCAGTTTGACCAGCGCGTGGCCGCGCGCGTGATGCTGGGTGCCACAATCAGCGCTCAACAATACATCGCCATACTCGACAAGCGCCGTGCCTGGATCGCCAGTGTCGAGCGCGCCATCGAAGGCTATGACGCCCTGATGTGCCCCACCGTGCCGACGGTCGCGCCCGAGCTTGAAAAACTGATTGCCTCTGATGAGGCGTTCTTTAAAGCCAATGGACAGATGCTACGTAATACCTTCACCATCAACTTGCTCGACGGCTGCTCTTACAGCTTGCCCTGTCATCGCGAGGGTGAACTGGCGGTGGGCTTGATGTTGTCCTCCGTGCACGGAGACGATGCGCGTTTGTCAGCGGTCGCGTTGGCGGTCGAAGACGCTTTGCGTGCGCACCGATGAAAGTCCCTCAAAGGCTCAAACCCTTGGTCGAAGAGGGGTTGGTCGATGAAGTCCTAAGCCAGTTGATGAGCGGTAAAGAGGCGACCGTATACGTTGTGCGCAGCGGTGATTCCGTTCGTTGTGCCAAGGTTTACAAAGATGCGAAACAGCGCAGTTTTAAAAATGCGGTGTCTTATACCGAAGGCCGTAAAGTTAAGAATAGTCGTCAAGCGCGCGCCATGGAAAAAGGCACACGGTATGGACGACAGATGCAAGAAGAGCTCTGGCAAAACGCAGAGGTCGATGCCTTGTTTCGTCTGGCCAATGCCGGCGTGCGTGTGCCGCAACCTTATATTTGCACGGATGGTGTGTTGCTCATGGAGCTCGTGACCGATGCGCAGGGCGATGTCGCCCCGAGGCTCAATGATGTCGAACTCACGCCAGAGCGAGCGCGTGAGTGTCATGCCTATCTGATTAATCAGGTCGTTCGGATGTTGTGCGCGGGGATCATCCATGGCGACTTGTCCGAATACAACATTTTGATGGCGACAGACGGTCCTGTCATCATCGATCTGCCACAAGCAGTGGATGCAGCGGGTAATAACGAAGCACGGTCCATGTTGCTGCGAGACGTGCAAAACCTCGCGGTTTATTTTGGGCAGTTTGCCCCCGAATTACTCTCGAGTGATTTTGGCAAAGAAATTTGGAAACTCTACGAGGCGGGAGCATTGACGCCAGAATATGCGCTGACGGGACATTTCGAGGCCGATACAACGCCCGTCGATATGGATGGGCTGATGCACGAAATCGAAGAAACCCGTCGCGAGCAAGAGGCCTTACTCAGACGCTTGCAGGGGCGGCAAGAGTAATCTCTGTCGCTCCCATGCCGGCCGACGGTGGCGTCCCCCGGCATGGCTATAATTCATCATCCTCTATTTAACCCTTTGACACCTTCCATGACAGCGAACACATCTCTGGTTTTCAAAGCGACGCGCTCCTCACATCCCCGCTCAGTTGCCGAGCGCGAGGAGATTCTGGCGAATCCTGGCTTTGGTAAATACTTTACGGATCACATGGTCTCGATCGACTGGACTGTCGAGGATGGATGGTATGATCCGCAGGTCAAGCCCTATGGCCCCTTGACATTGGATCCCGCCGCATCCGTGCTTCACTATGCGCAAGAGATTTTCGAGGGCATGAAGGCTTACCGTCATGCGGATGGCTCCGTGTGGACCTTCCGCCCAGAGGTCAATGCGGCTCGGATGCAGCGCTCTGCGCATCGACTTGCATTGCCTGAACTCCCCACTGACTTGTTTCTTGAATCGATCAAGCAAATCGTCGTGATGGACCATGCCTGGGTGCCGTCCGCACCTGATATGAGTATGTATTTGCGCCCCTTCATGATCGCAAACGAAAACTTTCTCGGCGTTCGTGCCGCCCAGAAAGCGGCTTATTTCGTGATTGCGAGCCCAGTGGGTCCTTATTTTGCTAAAGGCGTTGCGCCTGTGTCGATCTGGTTGGTTGAGGATTATTCTCGTGCGGCGCATGGCGGTACGGGAGCGGCCAAGTGTGGTGGCAACTACTCTGCCTCTTTGCTGCCACAAAAAGAAGCCTATGAAAACGGCTGTTCGCAAGTCTTGTTTTTGGATTCCCAAGAAGGTAAATACCTCGAAGAGCTCGGCGGGATGAATGTGTTTTTGGTGAAAAAAGACGGCACGTTGGTCACGCCTGATTTGACGGGCAGCATCTTGGAGGGCGTCACGCGTGCCAGTATTATCCAGCTTGCCAAAGACCGTGGCCACAAGGTCGAAGAGCGCAAAATCTCTATTGACGAATGGCGTCAAGGCATGGCTTCTGGCGATTATGTTGAGGCGTTTGCCTGTGGTACAGCTGCGGTTGTGGCGCCGATTGCTGCCCTGAAAGGGCGCGGTTTTATCTCGGGTGATGAGTCCGCGCCTGCCGGTCAGTTGACTATGTCATTGCGTCAAGAGCTCACTGATATTCAGTACGGACGTCAACCTGATCGCCACGGTTGGCTCAAGCGACTGGTTTAGTCGCGTGGACTTTTTCAAGTCTTCGCGAACCCTCAATGTTTTAGCGATTCTGCTCGGGGGGGCTCTATTTATTTGGCCAGCGCTCTGGAATGGCTATCCATTGCTCTATAGCGATACCCATGTCTTTATTAACCACCCCACGCCAGGATTTTTCAACTGGGATAAGCCATTTATTTATGGCCCCTGGATATTGCCATTCCATGCTTGGCAATCGCTTTGGGGCGTGGTCCTTGTTCAAGGTCTGTTGATTTCCCAGCTTGTCTGGTTGACGCAGCAGGTGTTCGGCGTTGCGAGTCCTCTTCGCCATCTGTTGCTATGCTTAGCGTTGTCGCTCCTGACAGGTGCTTCTTGGTTTGTGTCTTTGCTAATGCCAGACATTTTTTCTGGCATGGTGGTACTCAGCATTTTTATCCTGGGGTTTTCCAAGCAGCTGAGTAAGTCCATGACCGTCTGGGTGAGTGTGCTTGGGGCATTGGCGATTGCAGTGCACCTCTCCCATCTCGTGATTGCAGCGGCGTGTTTGTGTGTTGTTTTAGTACTTAGATGGCGACGTTTTCTATACACGTTATTACCTCTAGCGATTGCTTTGGTATCGCTTGTTGGCACCACGATGTATATCTTTAACAAAGTTTCCATATCGCCTTACGGTTCGGTATTTATGTTGGCACGCATGTCTGCGGACGGAAATGTTAAAAGCGTGTTGGAGAAGTACTGCCCCGAGAAAAACTGGACCTTGTGCGCATGGACAGATCGTTTAGCCAAAGACAGTGATGTGTTTATGTGGGATCCAAAAGGCCCGGTGTGGAGTCATCCAGGCGGTCCGATCGGTTTGGCGCCCGAGGCCTCTGAAATCGTTGGCCTGACGATGCGTACTCAGCCTATGCCACTGCTTTGGTCTGCCATTAAAAATACCGCGACGCAGCTTTCGATGGTCAAGCTTGGCGATACCATTCATCCGGACTGGCTAGACATCACGGTTTTAAAAAGTGTTGAAAAATTCTTTCCGGCCGCGGAGCTTGAACGTTATAAAAATTCGTACCAAGTTCAGGGAACCATGCTTGAGAGGGTCTCTTTTGTGAGCGCTGTGGCTGCCTACGCAGTATTACTGGGATTCTTGCTGAGTCTATACTTGTTTTACCGAGCGCTACGCACGCGTGACTGGACCGTTCTCGGGTTTATTTCTCTGATTTGGATCGGGGTGTTGGCGAACGCCTTTGCGACGGGTGCCTTGTCCAAACCGCACTACCGTTACCAAACGCGGATTGCTTGGTTGTTGGTGTTGCCGCCTCTCGTACTGAGTCTGAGAGAAAAAAAGAGCGATTCCAAATATCGAAATCGCTCTGTTTAATGACGCTTTAAATCACGACTCAATCATGACGACTCAATCATGACCGCTCAAGCACTATTCGGGCTTGATGTTGCCCGTCTTGATCACGCGCGCCCATTTGTCCACTTCGCCGTTTACAAAGGCTTGTAGAGCTTCAGGAGTGCTGCCTTGGATTTCAATGCCAAGTGCCAACAGCTTTTCTTTGAGCTGTGGATCTAGCAATACAACATTGATTTCTTTGTTGAGTTTGTCAATGATGGCTTTGGGTGTGCCAGCTGGTGCAAAAAATCCATAGCTTGCGACCGATTCAAATCCTGGATAACCGGACTCGGCAATCGTTGGTAGATCGGGAACTAAGGGTGAGCGATTAGAGGTGGTGATCGCCAGTGCACGCACCTTTTTGTCTTTGAGCATCGGCAAATAAGGTGGTAGCGTATCCAGCGCCATTGTGACGCGACCCGAAATCAGATCCGGCATGAGCAGAGAAGTCCCTTTATAGGGCACATGCAAGACATCGATGCCCGCCGCTGACTTAAACATTTCGCAGGTCAGGTGAATGAGCCCACCTGTGCCAGAGGAGCCGCAGGTCAGCTTGCCTGGGTTGGCTTTGGCATATGCCACCAACTCAGCCAGATTCTTTGCCGGCACATCGTTACCCACGACAACGATATTGCTCAGCGTGCCAGCTGCCGAAATTGGCATCAAATCTTTTTGTAGGCTATAGCCGGGATCTTTATGATAAGTCACTGAGATGGAGTGTGAGCCGATTGAGCCCATCAGCAGGGTATAGCCATCAGGGGCAGCTTTGGCTACGGTTGCGGCACCGATGTTGGCACCAGCGCCAGGCCTGTTTTCAATAATGACGGATTGACCGATACGTTGCGCAAGCTTCTCAGTGATCGCACGCGTCAGAATATCTGTCGCACCTCCGGCTGGGAATGGCACGACAACCTTAATCGGTTTGGATGGGTATGCATCCTGCGCTTGTGCGACAGCAGCGAAGGTGGAGGACAGCGCGAGTGCCGCCAACGTGAGCTTGAAAAAACGAGAGATAACTTTCACGCGAGTTCCTTAAAAACAGAGAGATATATGCCCAGATCGGACGTAGAACAACTTAAGCAAGTTTCATGCCTTGCTTATGCTGCTGTCGATGATATTGCGTTTATTCCTGCTTGATTTTGGCTTTTTGAATCAGCGCGTCGTACATCTTGAGTTCGCGACTGATAATCGCGGCGAACTGCTCGGGAGAATTGCCAACCAGATCGTTTCCTCCTTTGGTTTGCAGTGCCTGGACGACTTCAGGGTCTTTGACCGCTTGTACAACAGCAGCATTCAATTTTTGGATAATGGCGTTGTCGGTCTTTGCAGGCGCAAATAAGCCCACGAACTGCGTCACGTCAAAATCTTTAAATCCCGCTTCGGCCATCGTCGGCACGTCGGGCAGCGAGCTTGCGCGCTTGGGGCCGGAAACAGCGAAAGCACGTAGGCGATTGTCCTTGATGAGGGGCGAAGCCGTCAAAACGGTATCAAACGTAAAAGTCAGTTGACCACCCAAAAGATCGACCAATGCGGGCGCACTGCCCTTATACGGTGCATGGTTGAATTGAGTGTTGCTCAACATGGCGAACATTTCGCCGGCCAGATGACCACCGCCACCGATGCCTGTCGAGCCATAGCTGAGCTTGCCGGGCTGGTTGCGCGCTTGTGTCACGATGTCCTGGATGCTTTTAATCGACGAGGCCGTTGGCACAACCAAGACATACTGAAAAGTCAGAACTTGGCTGATCGGACGCAAATCCTTGATTGGGTCATAAGGAACCTTGGCGTAGAGCACTGGATTAATCACAATCGGTCCGCTTGCGGCCAGTAGCAGGGTGTAGCCATCAGGAGCCGCTTTAACGACCACGTCAGTGCCTATCCCTCCATTGGCGCCGCCACGGTTTTCAACCACAACGGGCACGCTTAAAAGATCGGACATTTTCTTGGCAAGCACGCGTCCGGTGATATCAGCGTTACCACCCGCAGGATAGGGCACCACAATTTTGATGGGCTTGTTGGGATAGGGCTGAGCGATCGCCACGCTGGCGATCAAGCTCGTTGCGATCGCTGCAAGGCATTGAATAATTTTCATAACATCTCCTAGGTTGGCGTCCACCGATCAAGGTGCTTGTATATTAAATAACTTGGTCAGACTCGTGTAAAGACATGCTTGATATAGGGCCTGGCATGCAGGAAACGTGTTAACCGAAAAACGCGGCGTCTTGTTGTCGACGAAGTGTTAAAAGTACTGAATCAGCTTCGATATTGACATCCCCATAGCAAATTGTTTGTCCCGGCGCGATATCGCGTATTAACTGACGATTCGCGATCAGGTAAAAAGGTGCTGGCGTATTGTCTGAGAGTGGGGCGGCACGCATGAGCTCAGCTTGAGTCCCGTCGATCAGATGATGATGACCACCCATGGTGAGGGTTGAACCCGCACGCAAAGGTTTGGTCGCGCGTGCGATCAAATCCAAGACAGGTTTGGGACTTTGTGCACCGCTTGACTCACCTAGCGCGACTGCGTCGAGGACGCTGGTGGCGGCTTCCAAGCCAAGCAAGTGCCGTGGAATATAGACCATTGCTCGGTGTCCGTCGGTGCTCAAGATATGACCTTTGCCTTTGAGCAGCCCCCAAGACTCCTCATGTTCGCAGCGAATCACGACAAAGACTCCGCCGGCAAAACTCAGCTCGTCGGGTTTTCTCAGACAATGGAAAACGTCCAGCACGCCTGTTTGGTTAAAGATGCCGCCTTCGGCTTGCAAGGCAAAAAATGTCGGCACCTCATGAGCGCGCAAAATGGGCGCATGCAAGGCGGGTATGTCTGCCTGCATACCCGTCGAGTTTGCCACGACTAGGAGTTCGCATAAATCAGGCACCGCGCGTTGCGGGAGCGCAGCACACGCTTGGGCGCGCGCATGGATCGCGCTAAGCGGCACGACAGTCTGGGTCGTATCCCAGAGATTCGCGAAGCCCGAGGCATTAATTTCCAGGCCATTGCTAGAGATTGTTTCGCATTGGCTGTCAAAAACAAAATCGTACTCACTGGATTTTCCAGCCGACAAAATTTCAAAGCCAAGCGTTTGAGCCCACGTGATCAAGCCGATGAGCAAGGCGGGTTGATCGCCATCCACGGGCGTAACAATCTTGCCTTTTAGCTGAGCCAGCCTCGCAAGCTCTGGACCGATCACACTGTCGACTTCCTTGGAGGCCAGTGCGACATGCTTTCCTGACTCGATCGCTAGGCGACAGTGTTTTGCACCCGCTTCAGGATGGCCGGTCGCTTCCGCCACTAAATCAAAGGGCAGCGACAACACGATTTGCAGGTCAGTGCACGCAAGATACTTGCCTTGATTCCAGGCAGCCAGGGCTTCTGCTTCAGTGGTGCAAACAGCGATATTGACCGCGTCGATGCCGATTGATGTCAACGCCTCTACCGCAATCTCCGTTGAGGTATCTACCGCGATACGGGCGTTTAGCAGCGGCACGCGCAGGCCCTGCGCCAGAAAACTACGCCCGAAACCGCCGCTCCCCACCACGCAAGTTTCAACTGGTTTTTGAACGTGGGCGTAGCGTTTCTGATAGTTCATGCGTGTTGTCTCTTGGATTTTTAATTTATGGCACCTAGACTGGCGTCTGAGTAATTTTGAAGAGTATATTAGTTGTCATCATAGACGTCATTTTCCTAGGTTTTTCCCAACCTCACTTAAGGACACCCACATGTCACGTCAGCAGGCGATCGAAGCCATCAACCAACATTTCGATTCTGGTGCCTTCATGCAGGATCTGGCAAGGCGTGTGGCGATCAAGACAGAAAGCCAGGTGCCGGAGTCTCATCCCTTTTTACGCAGCTACCTGACCGATGAAATCGCTCCTGCACTCGAAGCGATGGGTTACCGCATTCAAATTCTGGAAAACCCCTCTGGTGTCGCTGCGCCCTTCTTAGTGGCGCGCCGTATCGAGGATCCAAGCCTGCCGACCGTGTTGACGTATGGTCATGGCGATGTCATTCGAGGTCTCGAGGGTCAGTGGCAAGAAGGTCGTAACCCATGGCAATTGACTCAAGTCGGTGAGCGTTATTACGGACGCGGGACTGCGGACAACAAGGGGCAGCACTCCATTAACATCGCCGCTCTTCGGGCTGTGCTTGAGACTCGGGGTAAGCTCGGGTTTAACTCGACCATTATGATCGATACTGGAGAGGAAATCGGCTCACCTGGCCTGCATGAATTTGCGAGACAACATCGTGAGCTTCTCAAAGCAGATGTGTTGATCGGCTCTGATGGCCCGCGGTTAGCACCTACGATGCCAACGATTTTTATGGGGACGCGCGGCGCGCTGAATTTTGATCTTGTCGTGGAGTTCAGGGAGGGCGGACATCACTCAGGTAACTGGGGTGGTTTATTGGCGAATCCCGCCGTAGTGCTTTGCCACGCGATTGCCGTCATCATCGATGAAAAGGGTCACGTCAATGCTTCTGATTTGATGCCTGATGCGATGCCTGCATCAGTTAAGCGTGCGCTCGCGGATGTTGTGGTGGATCCAGGGCCCGACGGTCCA
>Ga0247843_1005277_pt1 | contig 18143 bp, 11 predicted proteins | sample LaCruzMarch2017__FD_192420 | JGI IMG/M metagenome (GOLD analysis project Ga0247843, IMG submission 192420) | Freshwater microbial communities from meromictic Lake La Cruz, Castile-La Mancha, Spain - LaCruzMarch2017_8m | ecosystem: Environmental > Aquatic > Freshwater > Lake | place: Spain...
CGAAGCGCACGTCGGCGCATTTCAAGGGCCGTGGTGGGCATGGATTGGATCTGGACATCCCGGTGAGGCTAACAGGTCAGCGGGAGTCCGGTAGGGGGTCGATTTTGGGACGCTTACGGTGGTTCTCACCCGGCTGGAGTTCAACCTCCCCCGGCGGGTGCCGGGCCGATGCTGCCTCCCGGCACGAACACCGCGGGGTAGTTGATGGTTTTGCGGTCGGCTTTTCCCTTGGCCACGGTGGCCACCCAACGCACCACGCGGCGCACCATGGGCGTGTCGTCCCATTTGATATGGGCGATGCCCGGCTGGCACCAGGAGATGACGCTGTCGCAGTCGGTGGAAACCAGCGAAACCTTCTCCGGCACGTGGATGCGTTGCCGGGCAAGAAAATCCGCGGCGGCAAAGTAGCGGGCGGTTTCATCAATGATCAGTGCGGTGGGGGGAGTGTTCTGAAAAAGGCTTCGCAGCAATCGAGAGAATCCCGCGGGGGTTTCCTCCCAATCCGGCAGATGGTAGGCACCCGTCGGAACTCCGTGGGCGGCGAGTTCTTCCAGAAATGCGCGTTCGCAGGCTCCAGGCGTCGGCTTGCGGCGCGCTTCGCGCACGATGAGCACGATGCGGCGATGCCCGAGTGCGAGGAGGTGGCGGGTGGCCGCGCGATAAGCCGGCTCCTTGTCCGGCCCGGTGCGGGCCAGCCCCAGTCCTCCGGTGCGGCCGCTCAGCGCGAGGCAGGGGGTCTCCTGGGTGGAGCACCACTCCAGCAATTCGCGGGATCCGGCTGCGATTAGCCAGGCATCGGCCGGGGTTTTGGTGAGTTGGCGAATCAGGCGCGGGAGATCGTGCCTCAGCTCGATCTGGGATTGCTTGAAGGAGAATGCAATATGCCCCTGCGCTTCAATTTGATGGAGCATTTCGATTAACGGGAGATTCGATTGGAGGTCGTCGGTGTAGCGCGCATCGTGGCGGAGCACCCCGACGCGCAGCTGGCGCCGGAGCGCTGCAGCGTGGCCGGCGGCGGTGATGCCACGGCTCCGGCCCACTTCGCGGGCACCCAGCAGCCCGTCGGCCTCCAGCAACTCCAGCGCCCGCCGGACCGTGTGGTGCGAGACCATGAGTTCTCTTGCCAGCGACCTCACTCCGGGCAGCTTGCCCGTCCAGCGGCCTTGGGTCACGCCTTCTCGCAAGTGCGCGGCGAGCAGCTCGTGCTTGGGTAGGGGAAGCAACGGTTTCATCTCCGGCCAACGTCGCTTTGTCGGGAACCGATGTCATGAAAATTGTATTGGCGCGATGGCTGGCACTGCCGCGATCCGGCGAAGGGATCCGATCATCGGTTTTCGCGGGGAGCCAAGCGGGTCGCGGCGAACAGATCGGCGCTGCCATAGACCGCATTATGAAATGAAAAGCGATCAAAGCGACCTCGCCTGAGATCGGGCACAGGCATGATTTGAATCGCGGCGGACTGTGGCTCTTTTTGGACCCCTTGGCAGGAGAATTGTTCTTGTCCCCCGCGTCCCCCTTCATGAGATGGCTAGGTGCATTGATCCAGTTTGCCGTGACTTCCTGAGTCAAAGAGGAGGGTTCCCAGCCGGATCAGGTTCGAAAAAATAAAGCAATGAAACAGCGAAAGGAAGAAAAGTATGAAAGTTAACTCACCTGGCAAAAAAGCATTCCTGAAAATGCTGGGAGCGTTGATTGTGGCCGCAGCCGGATTTTCCGGCAGCGCGATGGCCGCCCCTGGCACCACCGTCAACGTCAACTTCGCCCTCACTGGCGCGGAGGACGCCATGAACGGGACCCCGTTTATCTCCGGAGGCTTCCAACAAGCGCCGGCTTACTATCCCGGCACCACTTGGAACGACCATGTCCGGCCGACTATAGTAAGCGGGAACCCCGCTCCAGACGGCGCCATCTCCATGACCAATGCGCTGGATAGCAACGGGGTTGCCACCGCTATCGGCTACACTACCGCCTCCACAACCACCCCATTCGACTTCGACGGCCCCTACACGTTTTCCGACCATCCCAACACCAGGATGCTCAATGGTGGCGTGCGCCGGGTCTGGAACTCCGGCAGCGGCAATGTCGTGCACAACCGTCTGACCATCAGTGGGCTGGACCCGCTCAAGGTATATCACATTTATCTGGCCAGCTCTCAAAGCCCGAACTCCAAAGGTTCGTGGCGGATTGGGGCGGGTGGCACGGACCAACTCATCCGGAATACGACCGCGACCCGCGCTTCCCAAACCTGGAAGCCCGGCGACAACTGGACGGCTTTCTATGCGGTCACACCCGATGGCAGCGGGAATATCGACATCCGGGGCAAAGGTGATGCCGGCGGAGATGGCGGTGTTTTCAGCGGGCTCACTCTGAACGGCTTCCAAGTGATCGAGGCGACCGGTTGGCTGAATCCCGACAAGGCCATCTATGATTTTGGAACGCCGGAAGTTGCCGGCACTTCATCCGTGATCTCCGGGAATGGAACCGGTGACAACATCACCTGGAGCGTGCTTTTTTCGTCGGATTTGGCAGCCCTCGCGCCGACCTTCACGTTGGCGCAGGACGCCACCTGTTCGCCGGCTTCCGGCACCACCCAGGACTTCTCCGGTGGTCCGGTGAATTACACGGTCACCGCGCAGGATGGGACGACCCGGACTTACGCGGTAAGCGCCGTCAAGCTGCCTGGCAGTGCGGCTGCCGACATCCTGACTTTCGCCGCAGGAGCAGGGTCCGCGGGGATTTCGGGAACCGACGTGACCCTCTACGTGCCGGTCGGCACCCCGGTGAACGCGCTGGTGCCCACGATCACGCTGTCGCCGTTTGCGACCGTTTCTCCGGAGTCGGAGGTCGCCCAGGACTTCACCAATCCGGTCGCCTACACCGTGACTGCCGAGGACGCCACGACCACCAAGAATTACAGTGTGAAGGTAGTGGCGGCCAATTACTGGATCACAGACGCCAGTGGCAGCTGGTCGGAAGGCACCAACTGGAATCCTGCCGTGACGCCGACCTCGGCGCCCGCGACCGCCCTGGTGTTCGACGCCTTTGGAACCTACACCAGCACGCAAGACCTGATTGACGGCTTCCAGCTCAACCAACTCGTCCTCGGCGCTCCCACACTGACGCTCGCGGGCAGCAGCCTGAACTTCACCACCAGCGGTGCCGTGTTGCCGACGATCAGTCAGAACAGTGGATCGTCCGTGACCATCAACAACAGTCTGGAGCTGGGTGGCGACACGACCTACGGCGGTTCGGGCGTCGGGCAAGTGAATCTCGGCGGCACGATTTCGGGCGCGGGCACGCTCACGAAAAAAGGCAACGGCACGCTCAGCCTCCGCGGGACGAACAGCCATGCCGGAACCAGCGTGCTTAGCGGCACGATCAATCCCTGGAGCCGGCAGTGCTTCGGCACCCAGTTGACCCTTGCCGGCGGAGTGACGTTCAATCAGCTCAACCCGATTGGTTTTGAGGGGAACAGCTCGGCCGGAGCCTTCACCTGCAGCTTCGTCCTGAGCGGCGGCGAAGTGACCTTCGATGTCAGCTTCGGAGGTTCGAAGGACATTTGGACCAGCACCGAGATATCAGGGCCCGGCAGCATCAAAGTGACCGGGGGCGGACGAGCCCAGGGCTTGAACTTGCAAGGGGTCAATACCTTCGCGGGCGGACTGACCATCGCCGGTCCCGACACGCCCAACGTCAGTATTTTCAACAACAGCTCGTTGGGCACCGGAACCCTGGCTTCCACGATGACCGGCACCGATCTGACGAGGGGCGGACTGCGGATTCTCGGGAACCTGTCCGGACTTCCGAACGCGATCGATCTTGGCCCGACCTCCGCCCATCGGCTGGTCGTCAACACCGGCCCCGACGGCGGCAATTCCAATGCGACGTTCACCGGGCCGGTGTCCGGCAGCGGCGGCTTGGTGAAGATCGGCAACGGCACACTGACCCTCGCCGCGACCAACAGCTACGCAGGTACCACCCGGATCAACGGCGGGCGACTCCTGCTCCACGGCGCGAACTCCGGCACCGGAGCGGTCACCGTGAACGCGGATGGACGGCTCGGCGGCAATGGCAGCAAGGCAGCTGCGGTCACCGTCGCGGCCGCGGGCGGCTTGGTGCTCGATATCGCTGACTGGGCCGCGGTCGGCAACGGCCTCGCGGTCAATACGCTCGCCTTGCCTGCTGCCGCTATAACGGTCAACGTGGGCTCCGTTACCGGTGTCGTCAACTTCACCGAAACCGCCAAAATCCTGCCGATCATTTCGGCAACTGGCGGGATCACGGGGTTCGATTCCGCGTTGGTGACGATCAGCAAAGATGCCAACGTCCCGGGCACCGGCACCTGGTCCATCCAGAAAACCGGCAACACCCTCGAGTTGGTCTATCTCCCGGCTACCACCGCCGACTACACCGCCTGGGCCGCCGGCTTCAGTCCTGCCAACGTATCGGCCCCCGCTGAGGACTTCGATGGCGACGGCAGAAGCAACTTCGATGAATACGCCTTCGGACTCGATCCGACCAGCGGTTCATCGGTGGCACCGATCACCGAGCAACTCGACAAGGCAACCGGCATCTTCAAATACACCCGCCGCGCGACCCCTGTGACGACCGGGCTCACCTACACCTACGAGTGGTCAACGACGCTCACGGGAGTCTGGAACCCGTTTACGCCCGTGACGAGCCCGCCGGTTGGTGACAACGCAACGCCGGTCGAGACCATCACCATCGAAGTTCCGGCTGCCGTGCTGACCGCACCGGCGCTGTTCGTGCGGGTGAGAGCCCAGTAATAGTCCACCGATCGAAGCGAGGTCGTTACGGCCCCATCAAAGGCCGGGAGTTCGTCTCCCGGCCTTCATTCATTCGATTGGAAGGACAATCTTCTGGGCGGCAGTCGTCGAAGTCCTATTATGCTAGATTGCCAGAGAGTGCGGTCTCGCCTTCCACACCTATGCGATCCAGGCGGTGGACAAAATTGCGGTGAATGTCCGGAAGGTGCCGGTCGATTTCCTGTTGCTGTCAGCGCACAAGTTCCACGGGCCGAAGGGCGTCGACGCGCTCTACATCCGGAGCGGCTGCCGTTTCGAGCCGATGGTCCGCGGCGGCGGCCAAGAGAAGGACCGGCGGAGCGGGACGGAGAATACGGCAGGTATCGTAGGTCTGGGCAAGGCCGCCGAGCTGGCGCTGGCGCGGCTGGCGGCGAAGGAGCATCCGGGTGCTGTTAGAGCGGCCTTCGAGGCGAAGGTGGTGGGCGAGGTGGAAGGCGTGACGGTGAACGGCGACCTGTTGCAACAGCTGCCGGGGACCAGCCACCTGTCGTTCATCGACAGCGAGGCCGCGGGGCTGTTGATTTTGTTAGACGATATGGGAGTTGCCTGCCCGGCGGGATCGGCCTGCATGACGGGCAAGCAGCAGCCGTCGCATGTCCAGAAGGCGATGGGCTTTTCCGACGCGAAGGCAAAGAGCAACTTGAGATTCGGCTTTTCGTGCCTGACCCCGATGGACGAGGTCTTGGCCGCGGCTGAGGCGGTGAAGAAGGCGGTGGAGAAGGCGGTGGAGAAGGCGGTGGAGAAGCTGCGGCGGGTCCAGGGCGGGAGCACGGGACCGGTGATGGTTTACTCTGCTTGAGTGATCGGCGGGGGACCGGGCTTCAATAATCGTGCGACTTCGCGATCAGGGATCGGCGAAGACGTCGAGTTCGTAGATGAACCGGTGGTAGGTCAGGCTCTTATGAAACTGGTGTTCGGCACCCCGTTTCTTTGATGTTTTTCCGAGGCCGTGGCCTTGAGGGGAGCTGCTAGGAATTTGCTTTTGGCGGGGGCTCTTGAAATAGCCGTTGGGGCGGACCGAAGGGCGGGGAAAAGGGGGGATGGTGAAGATGCGATGACCGACTTTGTCATCGCGATTGAAGAAAAAGTGCTGAGCTGGCGATGACACATTGAGCTGGTGGATGTTGTAGGTCTTGTTGTTTGGCACGCCGCCGATGTAGAAGCACTCGCCGATCTGCTGGCCGTCCTTATACATCATCGGCTCCACCACGCCGCGCACGCGCAGGGTCACTCTGTACCGCTTGCCAGCCTCACCGCCGAAGTTCTTCACGTCGGTGAATTTGTCGTTCGTCTTCGGGTCATCCGTTATGCGGGCTGAGATGCCATCTGCGCCGGGTTTGGGATTCTCCGGCATGGGATCGCGGCACGGGACCTCGAAACGGTAGCCGTCGAGAGCCGACGCGACCTTCTTCAAGTCATCGGCGGCAAACGAGTGATCAGCGAACAGTGCAGCCGTGCGGCAGAGGGTGAAGCGAAGGCGGTTCATGAGGTGGGGTTGGATAGAGGTGACAACTACCAACGCGCAACTAAGCGCCGCATTGCGTCACTTCCCGCCCTTGATGAACTCTTCACGAGAAAGAAAGCCGTCCTTGTCCCTATCGAACTTGGTGAAGCGCTCCTTCGCCTCTTCGCCGTTGGATTGCCGGGCGAGATACTGGTCGAGCGTGAGCTTGGCTTTGCCGGGGTAGAGGCGGTCGTAACGAACATCGCGAGGCTCGTCGGTGGAGGTGGTGGCGGGCTTGGTGGGTGATTTGCCTTTGCCTTTCGGTTTGGCGGCGGGAATGGGGTCGGAACCAACGGGCGGGAGGTGTTTGATGAGCGTTTCGAGCAGTTCCTTGTGCTCTGGCTTGTCGGCGAGGCTGATGGTTTCGGCGGGGTCGACTTGTTCGTCGTAGAGTTCGGTTGCGATGATTTCGGAGCCGTTGCGCTCACGCCAGAACGTGGCGCGGTAGCGCTCGTTGCGGATGCTGTAGCCCATCACGGGGCCTTCAGGAGCGCCGCGTGGATACTGGCTGATGGCAACATCGGTGGCGGGTGCGGTGGGGTCTTCGATGAAGGTCTTCAAGCTGCTGCCGCCGAGGCCGCTCGGGATCGGAAGGCCGCAGATATCGGCAAGCGTGGGATAGACATCGACGAACTCGACCGGTGCCTCGCACTTCTGCCCGGCGGTCTTGGTTCCCGGCACGCTGATGAGCAGCGGTGCACGTGCGGCGATCTCGAAGTTCGTGTGTTTGTGCCACAGGCCATGCTCGCCGAGTTGCCATCCGTGATCGCCCCAGAGCACGATGATCGTGTTGTCGGCGAGGCCTTCTTTATCGAGAGCGTCGAGCACTTTGCCGATCTGCGCATCTGTGTAGCTGATGCAGGCATAATAGCCGTGGCGCAGCGTCTTGGCGAAGTCGGCAGGGACGGGATTCTCCTTCGGCACGCCGGGGTAGGCGTGGAGTTCGCTGTTGTTGTGTCCGGCGAACTCGGGGCTGCCAGCGGGCAGTTTATCCGTGGTGGGCACGGGGATCGTGTTCGGGTCGTAGAGGTCCCAATACTTCTCCGGTGCCACGAAAGGCAGATGCGGCTTCAAGAAGCCGACGGCGAGGAAAAACGGCTCGATCTTCACTTTGAGCGCCGCGAGACGCTTCACCGCTTCCGCAGCCGTCGCACCATCGGGGAGTTGATCATCCGCTTTCGGGCTGACTTCATACGCTGGGCCTTTTTTGGCATCCTTGCCGTTTTTTCGAGCCGGACCGCCTTCCTGAGGCGTGCTGAATTCCTCCACGTTCACGTCATGACGCGTGACGATCTGTTTGGTCCAATCCACGGGATCGGTATCGACGGCACGGCCTTTCGGATACCAATGAGGTTCGTTCCATGAGCGGCCATCTTCAAAGCCTGCGTGGTAGAGCTTGCTCAGTGCGGCACAGTGATAGCCGTTGGCCTTAAAGTGCTGCGGCAAGGTGATACAATCCGGCTGTGCCACGCGGAAGTGCGTCTCTAGGTCCCACACCTTCGTCACATCGGGACGCAAGCCGGTCAGGATGGCGGTGCGTGACGGGCTGCACACGGCCTGCTGGCAGTAGGCTTTGTTGAAAACGATGCCGCGAGCAGCGATGCGGTCGATGTTGGGTGTCTTGATGATCGTGTTGCCATAACAGCCGAGGTCTGGCCGCAGGTCATCGACGGCTATGAAGAGGATGTTCGGTTTTGTGGCTGCTTCCAGCGAGGGGAGGGAGAGCAGGAAGGCGGTGAGGAGCGTTTTCATGGATGGGATGGATTCGAGGCTACTTTCTCGGCATCTTGCCTTTGAGGATGTATTCCCCACGGCTCACGAGGCCGTCTTTGTCACTGTCGTATTTGTCGAATCGCTCCGCCGCAGCGGCGGCATCGGATTGGTGGGTGGTGTAGTAGTCTCGGGTGATCTTGCCGGTCTTGGCTTCGTCGAGTTTGTCGAATTTGGCGGCACGCTCCTGCTCTTCCGCCGTTAGGGGCTTCGTCGGAGGAGTCTCGGGCTTCTTCATGGGCTCCTCACCCTTCTTTTTCTTGTCCTTGTTCGCATGACGACCGGTGCCGTCACCGCTGTCGGGAATGCCGCCGGCGGGATTGAGTTTCGCGAGCACGGCGGCGAGCTTGGCGCGGGCGGGATGATCGCCGGTGACGAGTTTTTCGGCGAAGGGTGCCTCGCTCATGTCATAAAGTTCGTTCTTCTCGTTGAGCTTCCATTTCGCGTCCCGCACATACCACATGGCGGCGAGTTGATTGAAGACCCACTCGCGGGGAGTGCCCGGTTCGCCACGTAGCGGAGGAGCGATGCTTTGACCGTCGAAGATCGTGTCTTGGGGCAAGCTGCCGCCGGAGAGATCGGCGAAGGTGGTGAGGAAGTCGGAGGAGTCGATCAAGTCAGCGCTGACTTTGCCAGCGGGTGTTTTGCCCGGCCAATTGGCGATCATGGGCACGAGACCGCCGCATTCGAGCATGGTGCCTTTCATGCCGGAGAGCACTTTGCCGCCGATGGCGGCACGATCCGCCATGCCTTTGCCGGTGCCGTTATCACCCATGAAGATGATGAGCGTGTTTTCGCGGATTTTGAGCGCTTCGAGATCCGTGACGAGCTTGCCGACCAGCTTGTCCATGTAAGCCACATTGTCAGCCATAAGATCGGTGCTGCCGGAGGCGCTGTCGGGTGTCGGGAGCAAGTCGCCGTGGACGCTGGACATCGGGTAATAGACAAAGAAGGGCCCGTCCTGGTGCTTCGTGACGAACTTCATTACATGCTCGTGCAGAAGGTCCGGCATGTATTCATCATCAACGAGTTCCAGTTCCTTGCCGTTCACTTGATACTTCTCGGTCTTGCCTTCCTTCTTGTTTCGATAAACGCCGCTGCCGTTGAAGCGCAGGTAATCATCGAAACCCGCCTCGCCTGGCTCACCGGGAAGCTGCCCCCACTTGCCGATGGAGGCGGTCTTGTAACCTGCGCTCTTGAAGACACGGCCCAACTGCAATTCCCTATTCGGCATGACCATGCAGGCGTCTTGATTGCTCGATCCATTGCGGAAAGCATAGCGCCCGGTCATGATCATCGCTCGCGACGGGCCGCAAAGCGCCGCCGTGAAGCAATGCGTGAATCGCGTGCCTTCCGCCGCCAACTTGTCGATCTGCGGTGTCTTGTAATTGTCAGCGCCATAGCAGCCGACGTTTCCGATGCCGAGGTCGTCGGCGAGGATGAAGATGATGTTGGGCTTGGTCGCAGCGTGACTGGGGCCAGAAAGAACAACGAAAGCCAGGAGGCAGGTCAGCAGGGTTCGCATGATTTGAAGGTAGTGTAAATCTTCGTCTGTAAAAGCCCCGCTGCCTGACCGGCGGCGCGCCGACCCCACCCCGAGTTTGTAGCGTCCGCCCAAGACTGGAAGCTGGAGTTGCGAAGCTAACAGCACCCCAGCCATGGACGAACACCACCAGCCTACCGACGCCAATGACCTCATCAATCTCCTTCTTCAAGGTGGCCTCGGCGACGGGCTCCCCAGGATCGCCGAGATCCTCATGAACGCCGCCATGCTCGTCGAACGCACCAAACACCTCGGCGCAGGGCCCTACGAACGCATCGAGGCCCGCAACGGCCACGCCAACGGCTTCAAGCCGCGCGCTTTCCACACCTCGATGGGCGGGCTCGACCTCGCCATGCCCCAGGTCCGCGGCAGCGACGCGCCCTTCAGGACCACCCTTTTGGAGAAGGGCAGTCGCAGCGACCGCGCCCTCAAGGCCGCCATCGCCAGCATGTATATCGAAGGCGTCAGCACCCGCCGCGTCTCCAAGGTCATGGGCGAGCTTTGCGGCTTCGAGGTCTCCTCCACCCAGGTTTCCAACCTCACGGCCGAGCTCGACGCCGAGTTCACCAAATGGCGCGGCCGACCGCTGCCGGAGATCTCCCACCTCTTCACCGACGCCACCTACTACAAGGTCCGCATCGACGGCAACGTCCGCGACTGCGCCACCCTCATCGCCATCGGGATCCGGCGCGACAACGGCAAGCGTCTCGTCCTCGGCGTCTCCTGTGTCCTCTCCGAAGCCGAGGTCCACTGGCGGGGCTTCCCCGCAGGCCTCAAGGAACGTGGCATCGGCATCCCGGACAGCGTCACCTCCGACGCCCATGAAGGCCTCCGCGCCGCGTTGCGGGCCACCCACAACTCAAGCCCCTCGCAGAGCTGCCAGTTCCACCTCCAGCAAAACGCCCAGGCTTACGTTCCGACCAAGGAACTCAAGCTCAAGGTCGCCGCCGACATCCGCCGCATCTTCAACGCCGACGACCGCGCCCATGCCGAGGCCAAGCTCGCGGACTTCGTCAAAGCATACACGAAGAGCGCGCCGCGGCTCGCAACCTGGGCCGAGCAGAACATCCCGGAAGGCCTTGCCGTCTTCAGCTTCCCCGAAGCCAGCCGCAAGCGCCTGCGCACCTCCAACATGTGTGAGACGCTCAACTCGCAGATCAAGTGCCGCACCCGCGTCGTCGGCCTATTCCCCAACGAATCCTCACTTCTGCGCCTGGTGACAGGCGTAATCATGGGGATCTCCGAGGAGTGGGAAACCGGCAAAATCTACCTCCAGCCCGAAACCAAAATAGCAAGCCTCTGAACCAACCAGCAGTCTTAAGCTTTCCAGTCCTCAATCAGACACTTTCACAGAAAAAATTTGCGCGGCCGAACCGCAGCTGGCCTTCTCCCCTTCTACCTCATTCATCCTTGCCCTTCTTGGTCTTAACGGTTGTGGCTTTCACTTGGGAGAGAAATGTCGTCAAGGTCTGATCCAGTTCCGCGGTCTTTTGCGGCAGTTTGGCGGCTAGATTATTAGCCTCGCTGAGATCCTTTGAGAGATTAAACAATTCGAGTTGTCCCGACTTCCACGTCTTCACCAGTTTGAAATCCCCCCAGCGAATCGCCGATTGGGCGGTGCGATCAAAGGCTTGATGAAAAATAAGGTAGGGGCGCTGACGCTTCACTTCCCCCACCCCGGCGTTCTGAAGCACAGGCTTGATACTCCCGCCATCCATTCTCTCAGGCAGCGCCGGCTGGTATCCGGCGAGGTCGGCCATGGTCGGAAGAATATCGAGACCCGTCACGGGAACCGGACTGACACTGCCGGCCTTCACCCCGGGACCGAGCACGATGAAGGGAACGCGGATCCCGCCTTCATACATGGACGATTTGCCACCCCGCAGCGGATGATTTAAACCCAAGCCACGGTCCTTGCTTCCGGGCAAGCTGCTCCGCCCGCCGTTGTCGGACATGAAGAAGATGTAGGTATTCTCCAGCAACCCAAGTTCGCGGACTTTCTCCATGAGCCGCCCGATGCCCGTGTCGAGATCGTCCGTCATCGCGGCGAAGGTCTCAAGGTTGTGCTTTTTTCCAGGAGTCAGCGATTCGACCCGTTCCATGGCGGTCGCGCTGTGCTGGATATCGAGGTGCACCGCGTAGTGGGACACCTGCATGTAGAACGGCCGCTCCTCGCGCACCTGTTGCTCGAGAAAAGCACACGCCCGGTCAGTCAGGCTGTTGATCAGCTTGGGGTCCCTGAGCTGGAATGTCTTGCCGGTTTTCTTGCCGCTGCCATTTCCGGTTCCATTCCCATCCCCGTTCCCGGTCGCTCCATCGCTCATTTCATAGCCCTGGTCCGCGGGGCTGATGTTGTCGTATCGATGATCCCATTTGCCGAAGTGCGCGGTGCGGTAACGCGGATCGGCCTGCTTGAGCAGTCGCGGGATGTTCAACTGCTGCCGATAGATCGCCGGCCAGCCTTCACGGTCCTCCTGATACTCGTGCCGCGCCGGCGTCTGTGACACTTGCAGGCTCCGTCGCGTCGGGCAGCAGAACGGTGCCGGCGAATAGCCACTGCTGAAAACCATCCCCTGGCCCGCCATCCGCTCGATGTTCGGTGTGCGGAAATAATCACTGGCCGTCCCGGGGCTTTCCGGGATCATGCGCCAAGACGTGCCCACCCAGCTTTGGTCGTCGGACAGGATGACGATGAAATTGGGTGTCAAGGGCTTCCGGACATCGGCGGCATGGAGCGCAGCCAGCGGTGTGATCAGCAGGGCGGTGAGGAGGGTGCGATGGATGTTCATAAGCTATGCGTGCTACGGTCTGCATGCGATGTTCTCATTTCGTGCCGGGCTTACAGATACGATTCTTCTGTGCTTCGCGAAAGCCTTGGTTGGTCGGCTTGAGGTTCGCTGCAGGAATTTGCTTTTGGCGGGCGGCCCTTGAAACAGCCGTTGGGCCGCCCCGGAGGGCGGGCAAAAGGGGGTTGGTAACCAATGGGTAACCAAACCACCCCCACTTTTGGCGCGTTTTCCCGCGTTTCGGCGCGCAACAGGCAAACGGGAGAATCCGGCCGCAAAACGCCGCAAAGCCATACGGCAGTCGGCGAAACTGCCATTCTAGACACCATTTCCAAGGGGTGTTCAAAGGATTACTTGCCGGACCTCCGGCCGGCCCGATGGCTGTTTCATGGGCCTCCCGCCGGAAGCAAATTCCTAGCAGCACCCCTCAAGGCCACGGCCTCGGAAAAACATCAAGGAAACGTGGTGACGAACACCAGTTCATAAGAGCCTGCGCGAGAAGATTATTAGACTTGGAATGGAGGATGGACCCAGGTGGGGCATCAGTGATTGATAATAAGTGATCGAATGTCGGCGCAGTCCTCTCATCGTGTGACGGGAGTTGGGCCGATTGTGCTTGAGCGGACACGGGATCACCTGCAAAACCCGCTAAGAAGGTGATGGATTCTTGATGTCATCCCATTGCCTGATACCGTCATCCCCGAATCATTCATGAAACCAGCCGCTTATTCCCGCCTCACCAGGGGCCGCTGCCTCGCTTTTGTGACCGCGACCCTTTTCGCCGGACAGGTATTCGCTGCCAAGGAAGCGCCTCCGGTTCCCGATCTCACTCAGGGAGGCAAACTCGCCGACAAAAAGGAACAACACGACTGGAACCTCGGCCCCACTGGCCTGCGCGGCGCCATGTGGGCGTGGCAGATGGTCACCACCGAAGCCCGCCAGATCATCGTGACCAACGTGGACAAAGGTTCGCCCGCGGACGGGTTGGTCGAAGTCGGCGACGTGATCCTCGGGGTCGGCAGCAGCAAGTTCAAATCCGACGCCCGGGTGGCGTTTGGCAATGCCATCACCACGGCGGAAACCAAGGCGGCCGGTGGCAAACTGCCCTTGCAGCTCTGGCGCAAGGGTAAAGAACTTGCGGTTACGGTCCCGCTGCGGGTCATGGGCACCTACGGCACCCAATGGCCGTATGGCGGTTGCGAGAAGTCCGCCAAAATCATCGAACTAGGTGTCGCCCATCTCGCCAAAAACATCGGCCCCGGCATCCCGGATGAGGTAGGCGCACTCGCCCTGCTCGCCACCGGCGATAAAAAATTCCTGCCCCTCGTCGCCGAACTCGCCCACAAGGTCGGCCCCAAGGACTTCAAAATTGACGAAAGCGACCGTGGCATGGTCGCCTGGCACTGGGGTTATCATAATCTGTTTCTCACGGAATACTGCCTGGCCACCGGCGACAAGGACGTGCTGCCGGCGATTGCCGCGTATTCCAATGCCATCGCCCGCGGCCAAAGCGCGGTGGGCTCCTGGGGCCACGGCATGTCCTGGCCCGAGGACAACGGTGGAAAATACCACGGCCCGCTCGGCGGCTACGGCGCGCTCAATCAGGCCGGACTGGTCTGCCAGTTGTCGATGGTGCTGGCCCAGAAGTGCGGGGTGAAGGATACGGAGGTCGACAAGGCCGTCGTCAAAGGCACCAAGTTCTTCGAGTTCTATATCAACAAGGGAACGGTTCCCTACGGAGACCACAACCCAGGCTCCAACCACGCCGGCAACGGCAAGAACGGCATTGCCGCCGTCATGTTCGACGCGCAGGACCACATCACTGGCGCGGCGTTCTTCTCCCGGATGGTCGTCGCCTCCTACGGCGAACGCGAAATGGGCCACACCGGCAACTATTTCAGCTACCTGTGGGGCGCGCTGGGCGCGGGCCGCGCGGGCCCGGCGGCGACTTCCGCGTTCCTCGAGGAACTTCGCTGGTATTACGACCTGGCCCGCCGCTGGGATGGCAGCTTCCCCTATCAGGGCGTTGCCAAAGACGACAAATACAACAGCTGGGATTGCACCGGGGCTTATCTGTTAGCCTATCTGCTGCCCGGCGAGAAACTCTTCATCACCGGCAAGGGCCGCCACAAGGAGGCCGAACTCACCGGTACGGCGCTGGCCGAAACCATCGAGGCCGGCCGCGGCTTCGTAGTGCCCGAAAAAGGCCTTACACCTTATCTCGCAAAGTCAAAGGAGGAGCTGGTCAAGGACCTCACCAGTTGGTCGCCGGCGGTTCGCTCCCGGGCCAGCGAGGCCCTCGCCAAAAAGGCGGATGACGCCACCATCCAAACGGTCATCAAAATGCTCACCGCCAAGGAAGCCAACACCCGCTACGGGGCATGCGTGGCCTTGGGCGACATGCAGGCCGCCACCGCGGTGCCGGCCCTCACCGAAGCGCTCAAGTCCAACGACGTTTGGCTGCGCATCCAGGCCACTTACGCGCTTTCGGCCATAGGCAATCCGTCCCGCCAGGCCGCGCCAAGCTTGCTAGATCTTGCGGTGGCGTCCGACCCTAACGATCCGCGCGAGTTCACCCAACGCTACATCGGCTATGCGTTGTTCTATCCGGGCGGCGCGATGGGCAAGGCCGGCATGTTCGCCAAGTCAATCGCCGACGTCGATCTAACGAAACTCGACGCCGCCATCCAGCGCTTGCTCATGAATGACGATGGCCGTGCCCGCGGCACGGTCACATCGGTATACAAACAACTGGACTACGAGCAAATCAAGCCCTTGCTGCCGGCCATTTACGACTCGATCAAATACCAATCGCCCAGCGGCGAGATGTTCGCCAGTGGCGTGCGTTTGCGCGGCCTCGATCTGTTCGCCCAATACCGGATCAAGGAAGGCATGGCCTTGTGCATCGAGGTGACGGATATCGATAAATGGGGCAAGCATGCACGCATCCCCGCCTGCCTCGATACCCTCGATACCTACGGCGAGGCCGCCAAGGCGGTGCTGCCGCAACTGCGCGATCTCGAAAATCGCATCCGCGCCCACAAGGAAAAGGCCATGGCCAAACACGCCGATCGGGTGGCCGAAATCATCAAAAAACTCGAAGCCGCACCCGATGACACCCGGCCGCTGCGCTCTCTCGACCTACCCAAAGTCCAACCCGCCAAATAGTGCAGCCAATCACACAATGAACATGAATCAAATCAAACATCGTTGGGCACCGGCCGGAATGGCCGCGGCAATCACCATGATCCTCATTCCGGTCGCCGTTGTGGCCGAGCAACCGGGCAAGAGCCCGGTCAAGGTATTCATCCTGGCAGGCCAGTCGAACATGGAAGGCCAGGGGGCGATCAAAGCCAATGCCAAAAACCGCAACGAGGGCAAGGGCACCTTGGATTACCTGGTCAAGGATCCCGCCACCGCGGCGCGCTTCAAACACACCGTGGGAAAGGACGGCAAATGGCTCGTCCGCGACGACGTCTGGATCTGGTATCTCGGCCGCAAGGGCGGACTCACCGCCGGCTTCGGCGCCAAAGCGGACAAGATCGGCCCGGAGTTCCAGTTCGGGCACCTCATGGGCGCGCATTTCGACAACCAGGTGTTGCTGATCAAGACCGCCTGGGGCGGCAAGAGCCTGCAGAAGGATTTTCGCCCACCCAGCAGTGGCGGCACGGTCGGACCGTTTTACACCGAGATGATCGGCCATGTCAAACAAGTCCTAGCAGACATGAAAAAGGAGTTTCCGGATTACGATGGAAAGGGCTACGAGCTAGCCGGTTTCGGTTGGCACCAGGGTTGGAACGACGGTTGCTCGTTGGAGGCGACCGCCGAGTATGAGAAGAACATGGCCAACTTCATCCGTGACGTGCGCAAGGATCTGGGCGCCAGGGATCTCCCCTTCGTGATCGCTAACAGCGGCTTCGGCGGCCGCAACCAGAAAAACGACCGCCGCTTGGGCATCATGAAGGCCCAGGCCGGCGCCGCCGCACTGCCTGAATTCAATGGCACCGTCACCTGCGTCGAAACCCGCGACTTCTTCCGCCCGCCGGAAGAATCGCCGTCAAACCAAGGCTACCACTGGAACGGCAACGCCGAAACCTACTTCCTCATCGGCGACGCCATGGGCGAGGCCATGAAAAAACGCTGCAAATAAACGCTATACCAAGAGGAGCACGGGCGTAGATGGGCACGGGCGGTCCGTTCGTGATTTTCATGGGCCAACGGTCGTGAATCCATTCCACTCCATTCCTCAATGAATCTCCACACACCCACCCACCGGCCATCGCGCGCCTTGTATCCGTGGCGTCTGCTGGTGTCCGTCCTGTGCTTGCTGGCAAACCTCGGCACCCTGTCCGCCGCCGGGAGCAAGCCACCCGATGTCATCATCCTGATTCCCGACCAGTTGCGCTATCAATCCTGCAGCTTCAGCGATCCGCCCGCGAAGATCCCTAACATCGACCGCCTAGCCAAGGAAGGCATGCTGTTCCGCAACTTCGTCTCATCGACGCCCGTGTGTTCGGCCTTCCGAGCTTCGCTGCTCACCGGCAGATACGTCAGTTCCACCGGCGTGGTGGTCAATGAATTGCGCCTCAATCCGAATAACGACACCTTCGCCCGTGTCCTCAAGGCCTCCGGGTCGCGCACCGACATGATCGGCAAGTGGCATCTGTGGTCCCACCAACCCCCTTTTTCCTGCCCTCCGGTCCGGCCCAATTGCTCTTCCGAGGGCATCCCACCAAAAGCAAACTCCTAGCGGCCAGCAATAATACATTATGATCAATCGCAGAGAAATGCTTCATGGAATGGCGACCGGTGTCGGTGCGCTGCTTGGCACCAGTTTGTTTCCTGGCCTTGCCCAGGCCGCTGACATGCCCGTGATTAAAGCAGCGGGAGGTCCCAAACGGGTCATTTTCTTTTTGCAAAACCATGGTTTTGACCCGCTGACCTGCATCCCGAAGGAGCTTACGGAAAGCTGCGCGCTCGGCGGGCTGACCCTTGCGGAACCCATGAAGGCTCTGGAGCCTTACAAAAATAGAATGCACATCATCACCGGGTTGCATGGCCGCCACACCAACCCGGGACACAGTGCTTATTTCGGAGCCCTTGGCGCGTTTCGTGGGGGAACCGGTGTGCCGCCGTCCGCCGCGACGATTGATTACGTGCTCAGCCAATCTCTGCCGCAAACGATCCTGCCGCCGCTTTGCATTGGCATGGAATCGCTCGACAGCATGAGAGCCCGACCAACCCTCGCCACACTGTCTGCGGCAGGACCGAATCAGCCGATCTTCATGCACTGCGACCCCACCATGCTGTATCAACTGCTCTTCGGCAGCATTGCCGTGGGTGCCATCAAACGGCACTACGAGGCACGTTCCCATGTCATGCTTGAAGTCGAACGCGTCGCGCAACTCAAGGCGAAGGGATTGCCCTTGAGCGAAGGCGAACGCTACGGCAGATATGTCAGCGGATTTCGTGACCTCAATGGATTGAATGAAAAATTGTCCAAGATCTCGGATCAACTCAAGAAATTCGCCCCGAAACTTGACGAGCGTTACACCAATCCAAAATTTGAAACCGACTGGCACGATGCCCATTCGCGTCAGTTTAAGGCTAGGATTCCTGATTCCACCGGGGATTGGCGGGCTCGCTTGTCTCGCGTGACGTGTCTCGGATCGGGATTGAAAGCTGCGACCGCGGCAAGGTCCGTGGACTTGACC